>Ga0209155_1000233_pt1 | contig 25221 bp, 19 predicted proteins | sample GraSoiAngelo_122_FD_185879 | JGI IMG/M metagenome (GOLD analysis project Ga0209155, IMG submission 185879) | Grasslands soil microbial communities from the Angelo Coastal Reserve, California, USA - 14_0927_02_20cm (SPAdes) (version 2) | ecosystem: Environmental > Terrestrial > Soil > Grasslands ... | reverse complement strand
TCAACACGAATTCGTCGACCGGCACTTTAGGACGAAATACGATCGAGTCGCGCGGATCCTCGCGATGGCGCAGGAAATCCGCTTCCGCCGCGAGCCTGAATCCCGCCGCCTCGATTTCCCGCCGCAACGTCGCCTCTTCGATGCGATGCAGGGATTTCGCGACGCTCGTGCCTGCACCCGCCAGAGCCGAATGGTCGGCGATCACCAACGCGCCCCCGGGTTTGAGGGCCCCGAACAGCGCGCGATTCATCTTCGCGCGATCGACGCTCATGAACGCCGTGTCATGATAGGCGAAAAAGAAGGTGATCAGGTCGAGATCGTTCACGCCCGGTGGAACCGGATCGTCATAGTCTCGCAGCACGCGCACGACGTTCCGCATCGCAGGCGTTTTCGCACGCTCGTCGAAGCGCTCCTTCGCTCTCGGGGAGACGCCCGGCGAGTCCTGGGCATAGACCGTCCCACCGGAACCGACCGCTCGGGCGAGCAGCTCGGTCGAATAGCCTGCGCCCGCTCCCATGTCGAGCACCCTCATGCCTGGCCGCGCGCCCGTGAACGCGAGCAACAGCTCCGGATTTCTTCTCTGATCGGTCTGACGGTCGGCCTCGGATCGGTCGGCGCTCGCCACGATCGCGCGGTAGTCGGTATTTTCGTTCTTGCCCACGCCCGCGCAAGCTGCAAGCGACGCTGCGCCGGCAAGAACGACCGCGCTGATGAGCAATTCAGAGTCCACGTTCGCCTTTCTGCCGCCCGTTCAGCGGCCCTTGAACTTCGGTCGGCGCTTCTCGTTGAAGGCGCGAAGGCCTTCCCTGCGGTCTTCGGTTCCGACGAGCCGGTTGTAGGCCTCGACTTCGAGCCTCATCGCGGAAGCGAGGTCCATCTGAAGGCCTTGACGGATCGCGTGCTTCGCCTGCCGCACGGACAGCGGCGCATGAGAGGCGATGCGTCCTGCCGCCTCGAGCGTGTCCTCGCGCACTTTTCCGGCCTCGCAGAGCTTGTTGACGACGCCCCAGGCGAGCGCTTCTTCGGCCGAGAATGGACGCGCCGCGAGGATCAATTCCTTCGCGCGCCGTTCGCCGACCGCGCGCGGCAGCGTTTGCGTTCCGCCTCCGCCCGGCATGATGCCGAGCGATACTTCGGTCAGAGCAAATTTCGCTGTCCGCGACGCGTAAGCAAAATCGCAAAGTAGAACGAGCTCGAGGCCGCCCCCGTACGCGGCCCCGTTGACGGCGGCTATCACCGGGATCGGGCAATCGCGGACCGCACGGAACATGCGCTCGAACACCTCGTGCTGCGAGCGCCATTGTTCGTCGCTGAGCGATTCGCGCTCCTTCAGATCGGCGCCGGCGCAAAAGGCCCTGTCGCCGGCGCCCGTGACGACAACGCATCGGCATGGCTGTTCGTCCTGGAAGCGCTCGAAAAGTTCACACAGTTCGAGCGCCGCTCCGGTGTTGAAGGCATTGGCGACCTCGGGGCGATCGAGCGTCACCAGCAATACATCGCCGGATTGTTCTTCGATCCGCAGCGCCTCGCGATCCCCATTCATGCTTGCCGCGTCCGGCCCCGCTCCCGGCCCGATGCGTCTTAGTTCGCCGGCTTCACGCCGTCCTTGCTCACCGAGACGCCCCCGGCCGACAAGGTTCCGTCGGCGGCAACCTGCGCAGCAATGACCACATAGGCTCCCGGCACCAGCATCGAGGCGTCGCCCGGCAACGCCGTGAAAATAGGAGCGCTCTGCGGGACGTGCACCTTCTGCGTGCCGCCTTTGTATTCCAGCGTCAAGTCGCGGCCACTGGAGGCCGCCACCATGCCTGACACCGTGGCGTTGGTCATGAGCGAGCCCGGCTCCAGGTCCCAAGGCATGTGGCCTTCGGGCACCTGGCCGCGACGGTCCGGGGTAAATACCTGAACCGAAATCGCTTCGAGAGTTCCGTCGGCGCGCTTCCTCGATGCCGGGCCCACGAAGTCGCCGGGCTTGATGTCCGCCAACGTGAGCGCCTTGGCGTAGCGAACTCCGAACTTGGGCGCGAGGTTGATTTTCAGGTCCTTGCCGTCGCGCGACTTCACCGAAAGGACATTGCCGTCGAGCGCGGTGATGGTGCCGCGCACGAACATGCGCGTTTGCGCCTGCGCGACGGCGCCCGAGAGCGCGAGCGCGCCGGCTGACAGCAAGACTGCCATTTTCTTCATGATTATGATTCCTCCTTGAGTGATCCGTCCGGGCCAACCCGGCAGGCCGATGGTAAACGCGATCCAGCGCACTTCCATTCCGGAGCGCTGCGACTATTCTGACAGATTCCGCCCCCGAGGCCCCTAGAGCTTGAGCAGGCGGCGCGCGTTCGCTTCGACGATCTTGCGCTTCGCCTCGGCATCGAGGGCAGGGTGATCGGCGACGACCTTCACCGGTTGCTCGTACGCAATGGGAAAACAATAGTCGCTCCCCATCAGGATTCGGTCGGCTCCGATCACCTTGACCAGATATTCGAGCACGTGATCGGAGTAGCCGACCGTGTCGTAGTAGAAGCGGCGCAGGTACTCGAGCGGCGCGTGCTTGACGTGCTTCAGGTCGGCGCGCTTTTCCCACCCCCGGTTGAGCCGGCCCACGAGCCACGGAAAAGCGCCGCCCGCGTGGGGAAGGCAGACGACGAGCTTGGGAAACCGGTCGAGCACGCCCCCGAATATGAGGTGCGCCGCGGCGATCGCCGACTCGAAAGGGTTACCGAGCAGGTTGGTGAGGTAGTAAGCAGCCAGACGCTGGTGCCCGATCACCTCGACCGGATGCAGGAAAAGCGGCAGGCCGCTCGCCTCGATGCGCTCATAGACAGGCAGGAATGAAGCGTCGGACAGGTCTTTTCCGCGAATCTGGGTGGCGATATAGAAGCCGCGTATGCCCGGAAGCTTCGGGGCGCGCTCCACTTCCTTCACCGCCAGCGCGGCCTCGTGCATCGGTAGCGTCGCGAGCCCCACGAGCCGCTTCGGATGCCGCTGGTGCGCCTGCGCGAGCGCGTCGTTGTAGGTCTCGCTGATGCGTCGGGAGAGGTCTCCGTCCGCCCAGTACACCATCGGCTGCGACAGCGACAGCGCATGCACCTCCACGCCCTGCTCGTCCATCGCAGCGAGCCTCGCATCGAGATCCACGAATTTCGGACCTACGGGCCCGGTCATCAGATGGCCGTGCTTGAACTGCGGGCCCTTGCCTTCGACCATCCTGTACTCGAAGCCGTGGCCGGGGCCGTGCTTGGCGATCAGATCGAGGAAGTCTTGCGGAAAATAATGCGCGTGAACGTCGATCGGTGCGTGATGGCTCATCGCGGCTCCGGTGCTCGATTGTACCTTGGCGGAGACCGCCGCACTTATAATGAGCCGCTCGAATTGCGGGAGGGTCAAGGGAATGGAAGAGCGGGTCAGCTTTGTATCGGACGGGTTGAAGCTCGCGGGGATCATTCACCTGCCCGATGCGGGACCGGCGGAGCGGCGTGCCGCGTTTCTGGTGCTGCACGGATTCGGCAGCAACAAGGACGGCGGAGGAGGAACGACGGTGGCGAAAATGCTCGCGGGGCTCGGCTACGCGGCGCTGCGCTTCGACTTCCGCGGCTGCGGCGAGAGCGAGGGCGAGCGCGGCCGCGTCATCTGCATGGAGCAGGTCAAAGACACGAGGAACGCGCTGTCCTTCCTCGCTACCCGTCCGCAGGTCGATCCCGAGCGCATTGCAGTGATCGGGCAGAGCTTTGGCGCCGCGGTCGCCGTATACACGGCGGGGGTCGACCGCAGGGTCGCCGCCTGCGTCTCCTCGGGCGGCTGGGGCGACGGCGCGAAGAAATTCCGCAAGCAGCACGCCTCCCCCCGGGCCTGGAAGAAATTCACCGCGATGATGAGAGAGGGGAAGCGCCGCAAGCGCGCAGGCAAACCGATGAGTGTGCCGCGCTACGACATCGTTCCCATCCCGCCGCGACTGCGCGGCAACCTCGCACCGGGGTCGATCATGGAATTCCCGTTCGAGGTGGTGGAGACCATGTACGCGTTCAACGCGAACGACGTCGTCGGGAGGATCGCGCCGCGGCCTTTGCTTCTGCTTCATTCGGCGAACGACTCGGTGACGCCGACGGAGCAGTCGGTCGAGCTCTTCGAGCGCGCGGGCAAGCCGACCGACCTCCACCTCATAGCCGACGTCGATCATTTCATGTTTGCAGAGGGAAACACGCTGGTGGTCAACCTCGTGCGCAATTGGCTAGCCAAATACTTTCCTCCCCAGGTCTGATCCGGCCATGAGCAAGACGCAATCGCGCGCCGCTCAAGCGCCGCTGACCGCCCCGGCCGAGGGGCTCAAGCGCTTCGCGACGGACGTCTTCGTGCGAGCCGGAATGCCCGAAGCCGATGCGGCAGTCGTCGCCGATGTCCTCGTCTGGGCAAATCTCAGGGGCGTGGATACGCACGGCGTCACGAGGATCCCGCGCTACGTCGATCTGATCGAAACCGGCGACATGAATGCCAGGCCCGCGATCGCGATCCGCAACGAGACGCCCGCCTCGGTCCTGATCGAAGCCGATCGCGCGGCCGGGCCGGTTGCAATGATGCGGGGGACAACAGCGGCGGTGCGCAAGGCCCGGGACGCAGGCGTGGGACTCGCGCTCGTCCGGGCGACCACGCACGCCGCCGCGCTCGGCTACTACACGCTCGCCGCCGCCCGCGAGGGCATGGCGGCGATCGCGCTCGCCGCGTCCTGGCCCAATGTCGTCTATCACGGCACGCGCGCGGCGGGCGTGTCCACCAGCCCCGTCTCGATCGCGGTCCCGGGAACGGAGCCCGTCGTGCTCGACATGGCGACGAGCGTCGTTTCGATGGGAAAGCTGAACCAGGCTAAAAGAGCGGGCGAACCGATACCGGAGGGCTGGGCGCTCGACAAGGACGGCAACCCCACGACCGACCCCCAAGCCGCCCAGATTCCATTGCCGATGGCCGGCCCCAAGGGCTCGGGCCTGTCTCTCATGATCGAATGCATCACGAGCCTCGTCGCGGCGAACCCGCTGCTCGCCGAGTCCCTGGAGGGCACCCCCGAAGGGCGCCGGCATCGCCAGAACGGCTTCGTCATGGCGATCGACCTGGCGCAATTCGGCGATCCCGAGAGTTTCCGGCGCGAAGTCGACCGTCTGGTGAAAGCGCTGAAATCCCTGCCCGTCGATCCGGAGGTGGGGGAAATTCTCATGCCCGGCGAGCGCGGCCGCCGGACATTCGAGAGCCGCAGCCGCAACGGCATTCCGATTCCGCGCGCTGTCTACGACGAGCTCCAGGCGCTGGCGGACCGGGTCGGCGTGGCGATGTTCCCGTCGTCGCGTTGATATACTTCACCGAAGGCGCGCCCATGGCGAAAAAATCCAAAATCAGCTCGGCCCCGGAAGCGAAGCACCGCGACGCGAACACCGCTCCGAAGCGCGGCTACCCCGACCTCCACGAGCATCTGGAAGCCCTCGAGCGCGAGGGGCTCCTCATCACTGTCGATCGCCCGATCGACAAGGATACCGAAATGCATCCCCTGGTGCGCTGGCAATTCCGCGGCGGCATCGAGGAGCCGGACAGAAAAGCGTTCCTGTTCACCCGAGTGACCGACGCCAAGCGCCGCAAGTACGAGATTCCGGTCGTGGTCGGAGCGCTCGCGGCGAGCCGCGAAATCTACCGCATCGGGATGGGCTGTGCGCTGGATGGAATCAACGAGACGTGGAACCGCGCGATCGCAAAGCCGATCGCGCCGCGAATCGTCGAAGACGCTCCCTGCCACGAAGTCGTCATCCAGGGCTCCGATCTCGACAAGCCCGGAATGGGTCTCGACGGCCTTCCCATTCCCATCTCGACGCCGGGCTGGGACATCGCCCCGTTCACTACTCTTTCGCAGTACATCACCAAGGATCCCGATACCGGCGTGCAGAACATGGGCATCTACCGCGGACAGGTGAAGGCGCCGCGGCGGCTCGGGATGAATCCGTCGCTCGAGCTGCGGCCGGGGATCTACACCCACTGGGAGAAGATGAAGGCGCGCGGCGAGAAGCTGCCCGCCGCAGTGATCCTCGGCGCGCCGCCGTGCGTGGCGTTTACCTCGGCGCAGAAAGTGCCCGAGGCGCTGGACGAGCTGCACGTGGCCGGAGGGCTCGTCGGCACGCCGATCAACGTCGTAAGGGCGAAGACGGTCAACCTGCTCGTCCCGGCCGAAGCGGAGATCGTCGTCGAAGGGTATATCGACACCGAGTATCTCGAGCCCGAGGCACCGTTCGGAGAGTCGCATGGGCACGTCAACCTCCAGGAGTACAACGCCTTCATGGAGGTGACCTGCATTACGCGGCGCAAGAACGCGATCCTCACCTCGATCATCTCGCAGGTAACCCCGAGCGAGTCGAGCCTCATCAAGCGCGTCGCGCTCGAGCCCCTGTTTACCCATCACCTGAGAAATACGCTCGGCATCCAGGGCGTCAAGCGCGTCTCGATGCACGAGCCCCTCACGAATCTGCGCAAGGTGGTCGTGCTCATCATGGACCGCAAGGCGCCGAGGACCGAGATCTGGCGCGCGCTCTACGGCGCCGCCGCCTGGAACCGCGCAGCGGGCAAGTACGTGGTTGCCGTAAACGAAGACATCGAACCGGACAACGCGGACGCACTGCTCTGGGCCATGTCCTACCGCGCGAATCCGGCACTCGACCTCCAGATCCTCCATCATCGCGACCAGGGGCACGGCCCGAGGAGCAAGCGAAACGACGGCGAAGACGCTTCGGTGCTGATCGACGCGACGATGAAGGAGGATTTCCCCCCGATCTCGCTGCCCAAGCGCGAGTACATGGAGCGCGCGAAGGCGATCTGGGAGGAGCTGGGCCTGCCGAAGCTCAAGCCCGAGTCGCCGTGGTTCGGCTACACGCTCGGCGAATGGCCCGACGAGCTGGAGCGCGCGGCGGAGCTTGCCGTGAAAGGCGACTACTTCGAGACCGGGAAGCTCCTCGCCAAGCGCCGCCGCAAGGACGTGAGGATGAACACCGAGGTTCGCGATTTGCAGGAGCCGAAAAAAATATCCTGATCGGCGAATATAAAAAATCCGCGCCGACTTCTCATCGGCGCGGATCATCGGTATCGCCCTGGTTATAGCGACCGCAGGAAGTTGAGAAGATCCTGCTTCTGGCCTTCCAACAGGACGTTGTAGAGGCTTATCACGAGGTTCGCTTCAGAGGCCGTCCCGAAAAAAACGTTTCCGCTCTGATGCGCCTCGATGGCCTCGACAAGGTTCGAGGTCCGTCCGTCGTGCAGGAAGAATACCCGTTTCCCCAACCCCCAGAGCGGGGCGCTGCGGAATTCCCTCGGCCCCGCTCGGCCCTGACTCACGCCATCGGCCAAGCCTATCCCCATGTCGTGGAGCAACAAGTCGGAGAAGAGATTCACGGTTTGATTGCCAAGCGCGGCGACCGTCGAATTGCCCGTGTAGAGAGTAGGCGTATGGCAAAGCGCGCACCCGATTTGGCTGAACAGAGTCATGCCTCTTGCGATGGACGCGGCCCCTCCGGGCGTATCGGGAGAGGGCGCCGGTGGCGCGAGGAAACGCATGAAGAAGGCGAACTTCTCGATCGCGCTGATTGTCTCCTGAGGCGTCGCGCCGGTGGTGTTGGTAACGGTGTTCGGGCCCGGCGTAAACTGGCAGGTCGGTGTTTCATCCCGTTCGGTCTGAAACAGTTCGTTCGTGATCCCCATCTCCACGTTGTACGCCTCGCCCGAGAACAAGAGCAGCGACTTGTTCTGAGCCTTCCACCCGAACCGCGTGAGCGTGCCGTCATTGCCGTTCCTGTTGACTCGGCCCGAGATCCCGAACAGCCTCTTTGTAGACGCGTTCGCCACCCGGTTCGCGACGATCGCCGAATCCGGAATCTCCTCGATCAGACCCGCACCGTATGTCGGCGTCGGAATCCGGAAGATGACGTTGCGGTTCGCAAGCTCCTGCTCGAAAGCCGGCTGCCCGAGCACGCAGCCGGGCGCGTCGTCCCGTCCGGTGATGGTGAACAGAGCGTGGACACCGCCGTCAGGCGTCCCGTCGGGATTCCTCACGAACCTCGCCTCGCGCACCGGCCCGTTCGCCGTGATGAACGACGGAACGGTGTTGGTTGCGTTCATCTTGTTCGCGAAAGCCACCTGAGGATTCACGAAGGGGCTCGTCCCACCGACTTCGGGCTGCAGATGACAACCGCTACAACTGTCCAGGTTCATCCGCGGGCCGAGGCCCTCGCTGGTGCCATCCGGCTCTGCGAAATCTCCTAGGCCGGCCTCGAAAAATTTCCCCTCGGAATCGCTCAACCCCGCGATCGGGCCGCCGACCCCTGAGGGTCCGACACGAACGCCGGGATCGATGGCCAGAAAACCGAACGAGGAGGCAATCTCAATTTGGAAAAACAGGAAGCAAACTCCTGCTGACGCCAAAACCAACGGAGCGACAAACTTGCTTTTCATAACCGCATCTCCTTCAACCAGCAATATGGGTCCCCCCCGAGTAGGCTCGGCGCCCAGCGGTTGAGAGATTTATGCTTCTTGGGTGCTGCGGATTATTATTTTGAGGGGACTACCGCCGCGGACGGCTTGCCATTTCGGCAAGCACAGAAAACGCCCGCAACCCGGCCAGAATACCGACGAAAATTCTTTGAAACAAGCACTGACTCTCTGCATATGCCCAAAATTGCCGGTCGGAGAAAAAGGAGATACGACGGCGAGAAGGCTTCCGTCCCCGTCGATGCGGAGATGAAAGAAGACTCCGCGCCGATCTCGCAGCCCAAACTCGGGATAGGTGCCGTTGCAACCGCTGGGGGCGCCCGCTAGAGTGACGAGCTGCAGCCTCCAACCTCGACAAAGCCACGATGCTGTTCCAGACTCCGTCGATCACCGAGCGAGAAGCGGAAGTCGTCGGCGAGATCGAGACTATCCGCAGGCAGTTGAATCTGCCCAGGCTGCGGGAGTGGCCCGGATTGCCGTGGCGGGCCATCCACGACCGCATCCTGCAAGCTTCGAAGAATCCCGCGGTGGGCAATGCGTTCTTCGAGAATGCGGGCGCTGAGGATGATGAGCCGCGCGCCGAGAACTCCGATGCCTGGTCGGCAGCGCCCGGCTATCACGCCGCGCTCAGCTTCGTGCTTCAGTTGGCCGACGCTCCGGACTTCGCGATCGACGAGGGGACCATTCGCGCCCTGCACTACATGATGGCGGGCCACGACCCCCGGAACGCGGCGGGCCGCTGGCGGCGAGGTTCCATATCGGTCAGGGAAGATTCCTCCGGCAAGGCCATGTACAGAGCTCCTCACGCCAAATTCATTTCCGCGCTGATGGCAGAGCTGATCGCATCGCTGAACTCGAGGGACGAAGTCCCGGTGTTCGTCCGAGCCGCCATGGCTCACCTGAATCTCGCGGCGATCCACCCCTTTCGCGACGGCAACGGGCGCATGGCGCGGGCCCTGCAAACCTTCGTCCTCGCGCGCGACGGCATCTCCGCGCCGCCGTTCGCGAGCATCGACGAATACCTGAGCGTGAACACCGGCGAGTACTACAGGATTCTCGATGAAGTAGATGAAGGCGCCTGGCAGCCGGAACGGGACGCGCGCCCGTGGGTCCGCTTCTGCCTCACCGCGCACTGGCTCCAGGCGAGGACTTTGCTGAAACGGACCGAGGAGTACGACCGCTTGTGGGAGGAGCTCGAGCGCGAGGTCAAGCATTGCGGCTTGGCCGAGCGGACGACCTTTGCCCTCGCCGAGGCTGCGATCGGCGGCAGCCTGACGGCAGCCCTGCATCAGTCGACGGCCGGCGTTTCCGCGCGCGAAGCCGGCGACGATCTCGAGCGCCTGGTGGAGGCAGGCCTTCTCGTTGCAACGAGCGACAAGGGCGGCCGCTGCTATCTCGCCGCCGATGCGGTGAAGGCGATCCGGGCGCGAACGCTCGATCCGCAGATCCCGGAACGGGACCCGTTTGCCGCGTAGGACCGTGTGGCAACGCGGGCGACGTTTTCTTATCTGCTTCCCAGACGCTTCAGGTATTTGAGGAGGTCCTGCAGTTCCGACTCGGAGAGTACCCAGCGGGGCATCGAGGAGTCGAGTTGTTGTCCGGACGAGTCCAGGCCCTGAGTGATGGCGCGCGCGAGCAGAGCATCCGTGTAAGCGGCGCGCGCCTTGTTCCAAGGCGGGGAGGCGGGCAGCGGCCGGGTCAGCGTCCCGTCAGTGATATCGGCCATGACGATATTGCCTTCCCTGCCGCCTTTGCCGTCCGCGCCGTGGCAGTTCGCGCAGAAGATGCCGCTGGCAGGCAGGGCGCGCTCGCCCGCCGTCAGCAGCCGGAAATAGAGCAGCCGCCCCGCAGCGCCGCGGCCGGTCGTATAGATGATTTTGCCGCGCGCTTCGTCCGCAGTCAGATTCTCGATCCTGCCGTCCGCCCGAGTCGGCGTGGACATCGCAATGCCCGCGAAAAAAAGCGCGCAGGCCACCGTCCGAAACGGACGGAAGAGGTTTCCTCCCGTGCGTTTTCGATTGAGAGCGCGTTCAGACCTAGTGGTGCTCGTGATCGTGCACCACCGGACCCGTACGCCCGGCACCCGACGCCTTGCGGGACTTCGCCTCCGCGATGCGCTCGCGGTCCTTCTGCCGGTTCTGTGGCCAGTCGGCGAACAGGATGCATTCGCTGACCCACGTCGGCTCCGCCAAGCCCGGTACGGCTCCCCAGAGCATGAGGGGCTCGTTTCCGTAGCGGAGGTTCCCGGTGTGAAAGTCCTTGTTCTTGTCCATTTCCTGGTTGGCCCACCTGAACCCCAAGCGACGGCGCAACTGCTCGATGTCGTCCGGGTTCCCGGTGAGAAATTTCCAGCCTGCCCCCACGCCGAACGTCTTGGCGTACGCGTTCAGGACTTCGGGTGTGTCCTGCTTCGGGTCGAGCGTGATCGAATACATGAAAAGATCGCGCCCGACGCGGTCGGCGAGCAGCTTCTGCACCTGCACGAGATTCGCCGTCGTGAGCGGGCAGGTCGCTTTGCAGGTCGAGTACATCATGTTTAGGGTCACGAACTTGTCTTTGATGAGGTCGTCGTAAAAGCGGACCTGTTCGCCTTCGTGCGTGGTGAGTACTAGATTGGGAAAACTCCGCCGCCGGATCAGCTCGCGAGGCGGCAATGGCGCCGCGCGGCCTTCCCGCTGCAAAGGCGGCAGTCCGACCACCCCGACCGCCGCCGCGGCGCCCGCCATTCCCAGCCATGCTCTCCTGGACATCTTGATCATGGTATGTCTCCTTTCGCCGCCACGAGCTACGGCCGGGGGTTGGTGTCGCCGCCGGTATCGACGATCTCCCAGTGCGCCATCATGGCGTGGTCCTCGTGCACGACGTTGTGGCAGTGGATCGGATATCTGCCGTGGAAGTCGCGGAAGCGGAAGTAGACCACGTGGGTATCGTTCGACTCGAGCCTCGCCACGTCCTTGCGGCCTTTCTGGACGAGCGGAGAAGTCGCAGGCGCCCGACCGTTGATCGAAAGGGTCTGGAATTCCTCGAAGTGGATATGGACCGGATGGTGCCAGCTAAAGCCCTCGTTCTGTATCGTCCACTTCTCGTTGGAATTCTTCAGGACCTGGAAGCGAATGTCGTCGCAGGCGAAAATCTTCCCGTTGATCTCCCAGTCGCCCCGGTTCTGGAACACGAAGGTGCGCTCGACCCGCACCGGATCGGTCGTGTTCGGGAAACCGTAGAACGCCGTGATGTTGGCCGGGTTCTGGCTGTTGTCATTCACCACCGGACCGTCGACGACGATCTTCAAGATCAGATCGCCCTGCCCCGCTGCAAACAGCCCGCCGCTCGGCCCCTGTCCGTCGTTCTGTATCAGCCGATTCTCGATGTAGAACGTCTTCCCCGCCTTCCCGGTGAAGTCGACGATCACATCCACGCGTTCTGAAACGGCGACGCGCGAACTCGAGACCTGATACGGCTTGTCGGTAAGATTGCCGTCGGTCGAGATCTGCCAGAACGTGTTGTTGGCGCCGAGGTTGGTCAGATCGGTCAGGAAGAACTGGTAGAAGCGCGACGGCCCGGTGTTCAGCCAGCGGAAGCGATACCGCCGCGGGCTGACGTGCAGGACCGGCTGGACCTTGCCGTTTACGAGGAACCTGTCGCCCAGGATGCCGTCCAGGTTGAACAGATCGAAGAAGAGCTGGCCGGTGCTCGGGTCGATCACCTTGTCGTTGAACACCATGGGGATATCGAACTGCGGGAAGCTCGGCAGATGGAACCCGGTCAGCTCGTCGCCGGTATCCTTATCGTTGAAGAGCAGATACATCCCCGCCAGGCCCTTGTAGGTGTTCTGAGAGGTGAAATCGACGCGGTGATCGTGATACCAGAGCGTGTGCAACGCCTCCCGGATATCGCCCGTGCCCGGATGCGTGGAGTTGATCCCGGCGTAGACGTTCGGGTAGTGCTGATCGTAGAACTGACCGATCTCGAAGAAGTTGCAGGGATTCCCGTCGCTCTCCGAGGGCGTGTGCCCGTTGTGCAGGTGGGTCGTCACCGAAGGCTTGCCGAATCCGCCGTTCTGTCCCTCCGGCGGCAGCCGGTTGTAGTTGCGCACCAGGATAGGCACGTTGTAATGCTCGACGTACAGCGGTCCCGGCACGTTGATCGGATTGTTCTGCTCGGGCGTGCCGATCGCGAAGCCCCACAGGTTCTGCGGATCGATCGTAGGATCGGAAGTGATGCTGAGCGCCCCCGCCTTCTGGGTGATGCCGTAGAACTTCTGCGGCGGAAACTGCGTGAAGGCCTGGTGCGCAATCGTGCGGCCTTCGCCCGCGGCCGTGTTCGGGGCCACCGTCGGCGCCGGGCTCAGCGCGGTCGGCGTCTGGATCCGCCAAGTCCCGTCGCGCGGCGTCGGCAGCAAGTCCAGAAACGGCTGGATCGGGGGGCTGACTACGCAAAGACTGGACCCGCGGCTCCCGCAGGATTGACTCGAACTTCTAGCCACTCCCGTTATAGTTCCGTTCGCGTCAACAGTCGTTGCAGTAGTTTGACCAAAGGCGCGGCTCACGCTGAGGCCGTCGACGAGAACGCCCGCGCTCGTCATGAGCCCCAGCTTGAGCAGATCGCGCCGGCTGATGCCGCCCTTGATCAGCTCTTTCCGATTTTTCAGCACATCCAATTGACGCTTGGTCAGACGATATTTGAGCAGATGCATTTGGTTCTCCTCTTCATTTTCCGCAAATTAAAGTTATCTCCCACGAGCGGCGTCCCGCCCCTCCACGTACGAAAGCACGGCGGCCACTTCGTCCGAGCTGAGGCGCAGATTGGGCATGCGGGCGTACTGGTATTTTTCGAAGAGAGCGACGGCGATCGGATCACCCTCGGCGAGCATCTTGTCGGGAGCCGTGATGTAACGGACGAGCCAGGAGCGGTCCCGCCGCGCGGTCACGCCCGCGAGGTCCGGTCCCATCTTGTCGCCTTGCCCGACGCTGTGGCAGACGCTGCACTGGCTTTGAAAGAAGTATTCTCCCTTGTCGAGCACGAGCGGACGCGCCTCTGCATAGCTCTTCCGCGGCGCCGTATCCTTCCAACCTAGGAAGTTCCCGATCGTCGTGGCGAGAAACTGCGGGTTGTCCACGGCGGAGTTGCGCATCCACAGGCCGGCGGGCTCGTTGCCGACCATGAGGCTGGCGCTATGTCCGTCCTTGCTGACCGAGTCGCGCACCCGGGATAACCCCAGCTTCTTGGTCGCGAGCCTGATGTCTTCCTCCTTCCCGGTGAGGAAAAGCCACCCCGGCCCGACGCCGTACTTCTCCGCATAGGCCTTGAGCACTTTCGGCGTGTCCCGCTTGGGATCGATGGTGATCGAGTAGAAGAAGATTTCCTTTCCCATGCGTTCGCCGAGAAGCCGTTGCAACTGCGCGAGCCGCGCGGTCTCGAGCGGGCACTCGTCCTTGCAACTGGTGTAGATGACGTTGATCGCGACGGACTTGCCCTTGAGCAGATCGTCGTAGAGACGAACGGTAGCGCCGTCCTGCGTGACCAGCGGGACGTTCGGAAAGTAGTCGGCGCCCCACCGATTATCCGCAGACGCAGGGCCACCACGTAGAAAGACCACGGCGCCAGCGAGCAACGCCGCAGTGACGCGCCCCCAATTTCTCCCTTGCATGTTAGTTCGGGAAGCTCGGAGCGGCGACGGAGGCCGTTCCCTTCGTGATCGCTCCGGTATTGGTGTCGAAGCTCAGCGCGAAGCTCACGACCCCCGAGCGCACCGAGGCCAGGCCCGCCGAAGACACGCTCATGGTCGTGCCCCGGGTAAACGGGAAAGTGATTTCGACCGTATCGGCGCTGACGAGCCGTCTGTACACGTTGGTTCCGTTCCCCCCGGCGACATACTTCGCCCCGCTCGACGACCCGGTGCCCGACACGCCGGACAAGTCGAAGGTCAGGATAACGGCCGGTGGAAGATTGAATTTGCTGGTATCCAGCACCAGCTCGCTCGAAACCTGCGCCTGACCCGAGAACTTTACGCTTTCCGGTTGCCCGGTCACGATGCCCGAGACCGGGATGGGAGCGATGGTCGGAGCGAAAGCCGCGCGGGCGGGCGTTCCTGCCCACCAGAGGAGCCCCGACAGAACCAGGGCGAAAAGCGACAGCACGACAGGAGTAACTGACAATCGAAGCGTCTTCATGATTCGTCCCTTCTCGATCGTTCACCTTCGCAAAAATCCCGCTAGATGTTGTTGAGCTGGGTCGGAGCCTGGAACCTCACGCCCTGCGGCGTCGGGATCGGCGTCGGGAGCGGCCTCAGGAACGGGGTTCCGCCGTCGTCGATCTCCCAGCGCAACAGCATCGCGTTGTCCTCGTGCAGGGTGTTGTGGCAGTGCTCCATGAACATCCCGCCGAAGTCCCGGAACTGCATGGTGATCTGGACGCTTCCGTCCGGGCGCAGGCGATAGACGTCCTTGCGCCCCTGCTCCCACGCGGGCACGTTGCTCGCGCTGCCGTTGCGCTTGAGGATCTGCCCTTCCTCGAAGTGGATGTGGACCGGGTGATCCCAGCCGCCGCCGTCGTTCACCAGGTTCCAGATCTCGCGCGTGCCGAACCTCGGCGCCGCCGAGATCCGTCCGAAGTCCGCGTCGAGCTTGTCTCCGCCGTCCGTCCCGATGCCCCAGGGGCCGCGGAACGAAGTGACGGGATCGTTGGTCGTCTGGTTGGCGCCGTCTCCGAACTTGAACGTGCGCGTCCGTGCCACGGGAATCGCCGACAGATCCGGGTTCGGGATCATGACGGCGGGCACCTGGCTCACGTCGGGCTGGGCCGGATCGCGGACGATGCGGAACTCGAGGAACTTCCCCACGCAGGGATCGCTCGAGCTGCCATTGAGCGCCTCGGACAGCGAGAGGGTCGATGACGGCAGCTTGCCGTCCTCGTGCGCGAGCAGGTTCACCATCGTCACGGTTTGCCCGACGCTGTAGCGCGAGAAGTCGATGACGATGTCGTAGCGCTCGGCGATGCCCAGCTCATCGGTCTGAGTGATGGTCACCGGGCTCGGCAGCAGGTTGCCGTCGTTGGCGATCTGGATCATCGGCGAGGCGTCGGACAGCGAGATCTTGAAGAAGCGCGACACGGCGCCGTTCAGGATGCGGAAGCGGTACTTGCGCCGCTCCACCTCGAAGAACGGCCTGTAGACGAGGTTCACCGTCATCACGTCGGCCACGAACCCCGACTCGGTGTCGAAGATGTCGAAAGCGAGCTGGCCGTTCGCATCCCAGGCCTTGTCCGCGAGCATCAGATTGACGTCGTAGTCGAGATTGCCGAAGTCCTTCGCCGTGCCGCTCGGGAGCCGCAGGTTCACGCCGTCGTTGATCGCCTCGTTGCCGCGATCCAGGGCGCTGTAGATGTTGAACATCCCGGCGTCGCCCTTGTACACGTTCTGCGCGGTGAAGCTGAACATGTGGTCGTGGAACCAGTGCGTGCTCATGGTCTCTTTCCAATCGCCCGGAACCTTGGTGATGCCGCCTGAGCCGTTGGGGCTCCCGGCCCTCGCTTCCGTGGCGCCGGTGTTGATCGAGTTCAGCCCCGCCAGGACGATGGGATAGTGGTAGTCGTAGAACTGGCCGGGGTAGAAGAACGCCCCGGTGAAGCCGTCGTTCTCCGCGCCATGGTGCCCGTTGTGCTCGTGGGTGCTCAAGGTATGGATCCCGAAGCCCCCGTTCTGCCTGATGTCGAACGGCAGCTTGTTGCGATGACGGAAGAGGATGCCCTCGCCATACTTGCCGATAAGCAGCTTGGGCGGCAAGGTGCCGTTGAAGGTCCACAACGCGAGGGACCCCTGGTCCGGCAGGCCCGGGTGGAAGCGCGGATGGAAACCTTGCGTCGGGTCGATGCCGGAATTCAGGCTCGATGGAACACCAGGATCGTAGACCGTGTTTATCTTGGCGCCCTCCGTGCTGACTTCAACCGCGATCTGCGGCGGCATCGTATCGAACTTCTGGTGCGCCCAGATCGGGCCCGGGGGACGCCCCTCGACGGGGCCCGTGTCACCGGGCGACACGCCTTCCAGCCTAGTATCCAGAACCTGCTGGGTGGTATTGGCTTCCTTTGTGGGCGTCGGGTTCAGTACCGCGGGATCAAACGGATTCAGCCGGCGCGGCAACACGTCGAAGCGCGGCATCGGCTGTGTGAATGCCTGGACGCCGAACAGCGGGCTGCGCGGCAGGCCCGTCGGAATACTCGAATCGGCATACGCGCTGCGGACGAAGGGGTTCAGGCCATGTTTCCAGAGCAGCAGTCCACCCGCCGTGAACAAGCCCCACTTGAACAGATCGCGCCGCGTGATCTGCCCGTCGGCGAGCGCCTTGATGATCTCTTGGCGGTTCCTGCGGGCGTTCTCGGCTTCCTTGACCCGAAGTTTCGATGCTTTATTGGAAAGAAACATCAGCTCCTCCTTTTTTTGATTGCCAGACTTGAACCACGGCGCCGTAGCTCGTACGGACTGGGAAAATAAGAGAAGCGCGCTCAACGGAAGCCGCAGAAACTTCCGTCGGCCAGACCTGTGCGATCGCTAGATAGCGCGCACGGTACTAACTTTTTCTTCTGCCTCTCCCAGAAAAACGGGAGCAACTATAAGAAGCAACTAGCACTTCTCGTGCCCGAGTCGAGGGGAACGGTAAGACCTTGAAAAAGCTTGGAATGAAATGCGGCGCCCTGGAATCGTTTCTCAAAAATCAGAAAACACCCCGGAGTTATTCCCAGTTTCGCGAAACGCGAGCCGCCGTCCGCGACAGGGACGAGAAAAAACCCGCGTCGATTTTCATCGACGCGGGTTACAGGCTCGTCTCCCTGTTACAGCGAACGCAGGAAGTTGAGAAGGTCCTGTTTTTTGCTCTCTGGGAGGCGATTGAAATTTCCAATTACGCCGTTTGCCTCCGACCCTGTGCTCGAATGCGCCTGAATCGCCTGCAGCAAGTCGGACGTTCTTCCATCATGCAAGAAAAAAATTCTCTGCCCTAAACCCCACAGCGGGGCGCTCCGAAATTCTCTTGGGCCCGCCTGTCCCTGAGAGACTCCATCGGCCAGCCCGTCACCCATGTCATGGACCAGCACGTCGGAGAACAGATTCGCCGGCTGATTGCGCAGCGCCGCGACCGCGGAATTGCCGGTCGTCAGCGTGGGCGTGTGACAGAGCGCGCAACCGATGCTGCTGAACAAGCTCTTGCCGTTCGCGATGGACGCGGCTCCTCCCGGCGTATCGGGAGAAGGTGTCGGCGGCGCTAGGAAGCGCATGAAGAAACCGAATTTTTCGATGTCGCTTATCGCGTCAAGAGCGGCGGGGGCGGTCGTATCGGTGATGCTGTTCGGAACCGTCGCGAACTGGCAGCTCGGAGTTTCATCCCGCTCGGTCTGAAACAGCTCGTTGGTGATGCCCTGCTCGACGTTGTACGCTTCGCCGGAGAAGAGGAGCAGCGATTTGTTCTGCGCCTTCCATCCGAACCGCGCGATTGTGCCGTCATTGCCGTTGTTGTTGCTTATGCCCGTGACGGTGCGGCCGGTGGCGTCGAAATTCGCGTGGCCCCTGATTCCCAGGGCGCCCTTTTGACTGGCGTTGCTCGACATGTTGGCGAGGATCGTGCTGTCCGGAATCTGCTCGATCAGGCCCGCGCCGAATACCGGCGTGGGGATCCGGAAGATCACGTTGTTGTTCGCGAGCTGCGTCGCGAAATCCGGCTGCGCGAGCGTGCAGCCCGTCGCACCCGTCCGACCTGTGATGGTGAACAGGTCGTGCACGCCGCCGTCCGCCGTTCCGTCGGGATTCCTCACGAACCTCGCCTCGCGTACCGGCCCGTTCGCGTTGATGAAGGAGGGCACGAAATCGGTTCCGCCGTCCTTGTGGGCGAAGGCCACCTGAGGATTCACAAACGGACTGGTTCCGCCGACCGCCGGCTGCGTATGACAGCCTGAGCATTGGTCGAGATTCATCCTCGGACCCAGGCCCTGGGCAACACCGTCCACTTCCTGGAACGTATCGCGGCTCCTCGTGAAAAACGCGGATTCGGTACCGGTCAATCCGGCTATGGGGCCACCCGCGCCCGGCACCCCGCCGCGCACTCCTGGATCCTGGGCAACGGGCATCGGAGCGGCCACCTGGGACGACACCATCTCGACTTGGAAAAACAGACTGGCAACTGCCGCCGCCAAGGATAGCGGCGCAACAAGCTTGCTTTTCATGGTTGCTTACCCCCTTATCCAGCAATGAGATCCGAGCTCGCTCGGAACCCAGCGCACCAAAAAATTGTCTTTCTTGGGACTGCACTATGCAGAACCTTCCCGGGAGGAAACCTCGGTTACCGGGGAAACTACCGGGGAGAAGCGCCTTCAAACGGAAGCCACAGAAACTTCCGGATGCGAGACCTGGGCATCGCTCGATAGCGCGCACGGTACCTAACTTTTCTTCTGCTTCTCCCAGAATTGCGGGAACTGCTACGAAGGGCCGCAGCACTTCTCGTGCCCGAGGAGAGCGGAAGGCTAAGATCTTGAAAAGCCTTCCGATGGATCGAGCGAGAGTACCACCTGTTCTTAAAAGTCAGAAGGCAACCTGGAGTTTTTCTCAATTCTGCAAAGGCGGGGCACTGATCCGGCGCTCGCCGAGCTTCCGGTAGAGCGAGGCAAGGCTGATCCCCAAGATGCGAGCGGCCTCGCGCTTGTCGAACTGGGTCTGAGCCAGAACCGTCATGATGTGCTCGCGCTCCGACTGCCGATTGAGCTCCCGTAGCGAGTCGTTCCGTGGGACCGACTCGCCGACGACACAGCGGGGCAGGTCGCCAACGGTGAGGATCTCGCAATCGCTCAAGATCATGGCGCTCTCGATGACGTGCTCGAGCTCGCGCACGTTGCCCTTCCAGGGGTAAGCGATGAGCGCGCGCAGAGCGTCGCGATCGATACCCTGCACCTGGCGGCCGAGTTTCAGGTTGAACTCGCGTATGAAATGATCCGCAAGCAGCGGGATGTCCTCCCGATGCTCCCGAAGCGGCGGCAGTGCGATATGGACGACATTCAGGCGATAGAAGAGATCACCGCGGAATCGCCCGGCCTCGACTTCCTTGTCGAGATCCCGGTTGGTGCTTGCGATCACGCGAATATCGATCCGAAGCGGCTTGGTGCTTCCCACTGCCCACACCTGCTTCTCCTCGATCACGCGCAGAAGTTTCACCTGCATATGCACGGGCATCTCGCCGATCTCGTCGAGAAAAACGGTGCCGGGGTCCGCCGCCGCGAAGAGGCCGGGGCTGGCCTGGACGGCGCTGGTGAAGGCGCCCTTCATATGCCCGAAGAGCTCGCTTTCGAGGAGCGACTCCGGGATCGCTCCGCAGTTGATGGGAACGAACGGCTGTCCGCGTCGCGGGCTGGCCGCGTGGATGGCCCGGGCGACCAGCTCCTTGCCGGTGCCGCTCTCGCCGGTGATGAGCACGTTGCTCGCGGCGGGGCCGATCTTGGCGACCTGCGCCCGCACAGCGAGCATGGCTGCGCTCCCACCGAGCAGGCCTCTATCGGGAACCCCGCACTCGACGCTGTGGTGAGGCAGCGCCGATTCCCGAAACGCCGGCCGGTGCCCCAGTAAGCCCTGCACCCGGTGCCGGAGGTCGTCGAACTTGAGCGGCTTCATCACGTAATCGGAGGCACCCTCTCGAAGGGCCTCCACCGCCGTCTCCACTGTGGCGAAGGCGGTGATCAGAACGACCGGCGTCCGCGGTTGGAGTGCGCGCGCCTTGCGCAGCAGGTCCACGCCGCTCAATCCTGGCATGATGATGTCGCTGATGATGAGGTCGAAGCCCTGATCCGCCATGATCGCCAAGGCCTCTTCGCCGCTTCCTGCCGTGCGGACTTCGTGGCCGTCGGTCCGCAAACACCAGGCGAGCGTGTCCTGGATCGCGCGCTCGTCGTCAACAACCAAGATCGAGGTGCTCATACCAATTCCTCCGATACTGAGGGTAGTCGCTCCATCGGCAGAACCACCGTAACCGTGGAGCCGACGCCCGGTTCGCTTGCGACCAACAGATCCCCCCCGTGCTGCCGGACGATCTCGTGGCTCACGAAAAGGCCCAGGCCGAGATGCCTTTCGTTGTCCTTGGTGGAGTGAAATGGGTCGAAGAGCCGGCGCATTTCCTCGGCCGTCATTCCACATCCGGTATCATCGAAAATCACGCGGATCGCGCCGCCGGTGCGGGCGGCGCGGATGGTCAGATTGCCGCCGGAGTCCGCTGCGTTGAGAATAAGATTGAGAAAGACCTGGACGAGATGGTCGGGAGCGACCCGCACCGCAGGCAGTGCCGGATCCACGGCGCTGTCCATCTTCATGCGCCGTACGGCGGGGTTGTGCCGGGCGAGATTCACGGCGGTGTCCACCAGGTTCCCGACGCTCGCCTCGCGCAGCGTCGCCGGCGCGGGGCGGGTGAGCCGCGTGAGGTCCTGCACAATCCGGCTGATCCGTTCGACGTGGACTTCGATGCTTTCGAGGCCTTCACGGATCGCGGGATCGGGGGCGCGCGCCAGGAGAAACTGAGCGAGCGACGAGATGCAAGTCAGCGGGTTCCCCACCTCGTGCGCGACTCCGGCGGCGAGCAGACCGGCGGCAGCCAACCGCTCCGAGCGCACGATCTGCTCGTGCAGCCTCCGTAACGACGTGACGTCCTTCACCACGGCGAGGACAGCGCTCACCTCGCCAGCCGCGCCGCTCAAGAACGACGCGGAGATGTTCACGACGAGCCGCGCGCCCGTGCCCATCGTCAGCTCGGTCTCGTAGTTCTCCACCCGGCCGGCGCGGAGGAGCCGTGTGCGAAACGTCCGGAAGTCCCGCGAGCCGCAGGCCCAGAGGGCACGGACCGGCCGGCCGATCAGCTCGCCGCCGTCATACCCGAACATGCGCTGCCCACCCTTGCTCACGAACGTGATGCGGCCGAGCTGATCCACCGTCACGATTGCGTCCACCGAGCTCGCGATCAGGTTCTCGAGGTATTCCTTCGCGTTCCTCGTCTCGCGAAGTAGGCGCGCGTTCTCCAAAGCGACGGCGGCGTGGTGGGCAAAGGCGCGCAGGCGAACGACGTCCTGCTCCGTGAACGGGCCGACTTCCTTGTTGCCGACGAACAGGACTCCGATCACGCGGCCGCGGTGCTGCAGCGGCACGCAGGCCAGGTTGCGCACGCCGAGCGAGCGCGCCGAGGCCCGGTTGACCCGGGTGTCTTGGGCCGCGTCGTTGGCGATCTGCGGCGCGCCCGAAGTGAACGTCAGGCCAGCCAAGCATTCCGCCTTCTTCAGCCGCACCACCGCCCCTTGTTCGCGAGCGACCAGCCGGCGCATGACCATGTCGTCGCCGTCCGGAAACCCGGTGCCGCCGTACGCCGCCCGCGTGAGAGAGACGGCGCCCTCGACGATCGCCGTCAAGAGCGCGTCGCAGTCGGTAAGCTCGCCGAACCGGCCGATCGTCTTGTAGAGGACTCGGGCTTCATACAGCTCGCCTTCAAGGCGGATCTGGGTGCGGTAGCAGTTCCAAGCTACGGTAACGAGCGTCAAGTAAAGGATAGCACCCGCGATCCCGCCGAGGACCCAGACCACGACCACACCGCGATCGAGGACTGCGAACAGCGTCGCGGGCGCCCGGTAGAGCTCGATGACGCCGACGATGGGACCGTTCGACTGATAGCGCACCGGTACGTAAACCTCCTCCAGGCGGGGGAATCCACGGAGAGTCGAGTGATGCCCTTCCGCTCCCGGGTGATCGATCTCCGCGATCGTCTCGCCGCGCAATGCTGCGGCGACCTTCGTGTTCTCGCCGAAATGGTGGCCGGTGAGCGAAGCGTCATCGGACCAAAGCACCCATCCGCCGGCGTCGTACACCATGAAGCGCACGACCTGCTCGGACCGGGCGAACTCACGCAGCCGCTCGGCACCGGCAGGCGGCGCGCCGGATGGCACTGCAAAAAATTCGGGAGGAACGCTCGAAGTGAACAATCGGGAAGCCAGATCGCTGATGACCGCCCCATCGTGCACGACGAGCTGACGGCGCAGGACTGCGCTGGAGGCGGCACAGACGAGGACCGTGATCGCGAGAACGCAAAAAAAACTCAGCAGAGCAAATCGCTGGGGTACCGACAGCCGGCGGTACATGAGCGCCTTACCCAACATCCATGGCTCCCGTCACGATGACGCTTGTCCACGACCAAGAGCGATACCCCCACGAAGCCCTGCTTCCGAGGGCTAGGGGAATATCGGGACGCGCCTGTTCGTTTTTTTTCCTGCGGCGCAAAGAGCATACCAAAGAAGCTATTGAGCGAAATATTTTTCTACATTGTTTATAGGAGTGTCGAGTTTCCGCTACAAAGCGCGTCGGGTTTTCCTTACAAATCGGCGCAAAATCTTCCGCGACTCGCTGCCCAACGACATCACTGCCACGAAATGCCGCCGGGGCGAAATGCCCCGATGGAAGGACCCGCTAGTCGCCGCCGCGAGCAATGACGAAGCGCGGCCAATCTATTGCCGGCCGAACGTCAAGGGGTAATGGTCGTTCTGAAAGGCGTGAGGCCGTTATAGGCGATCGTGCGGCCCGCCGCGCCCTGGAGGTTGAGCGAGGCGACGCTGATCTCCGCGGCCTCCGCCGCCCTGATGGACTTGAAGGTAAGCACGAGCATTTCAGCGTCGGACGCGGACGCCGGCGTTTGATTCGAGACGCCGACGAAAATCGAGCCGTCCGAGTTCACGCGGTAGCCGAAGCTTCCCGTCTTTTCTGCGCTGAAATAGCGACCGGGCCGAACCGACACGGATTCGAGGACGGCCGGGTCGAAACGCAGCTGCATCGGCGCCGCGCGGATCTGCTCACCCGAGGTCACGCGCAGAGAGACGTTAAAGCTCGCGCCCGCCCTCGCGCTCGCCGGGCCCTCCCACCGGAGCTGCGCAGGGGCGGTCTTGCCCGGTATCGAGTTGTCGGAGGAGGAAGCTCCCTGAGTGGGGGCCGGGATCAGTTTTGCCACCGCGGAAGGCGGCGGAAAAGCCGTTGCGGAGGCCGGCGTTTTCGCCTGCGGCGGTCCGCCCTGGCCGGTGAGCTCCTGTTCCTTGAGCGCGCTGAACTGCAGGGTCTGACGCGTGCCGGAAGGAATGTGAACGAAGCTCACCTCCGTGGCGCTCACCGAGTCGACCTTGTACTGGCCGTCGAGAGTGTCACCCTCCTTGACCGGGAAAATTTCCTCGCCTCTCGCGACATACACTTCGATCCCCGAGTCGCGATGAAATTGACCGGCGAAACGATACGGCAGAGGCGGCACGACGGCAACCGGCGGTTCGGAAACGACGGCCGGTTTGCGCCGCGGCAACCACGCTTGCGCGGAAAACGGGTCTGCGGCGATCCTGCCCAGAGCGGAACGAGCAGGAATTCCGGGCTGCTTTGTCTCCGATGCGGGTGCGGCGACGTGCTCGGGGTCTTGGGGGGCACCCGATGCCGGAGCTTTTGCCGAATTCGGCGCGGCCGGGCCGCGAAGGTCGATCGCAACCCAGGCAGCCGCCCCGGCGAGCAACGCAATCAAGACTGCGATTCTTGGTGGAAAACGCATCTTGCCTCGATATCCTAAATTCAGGATTTCTGTCCGGACTATTCTAGTACGACTGTATTACACGAACACGCTCGATCGGTGCCGGGTAGAGGAGTCGAACCCCCGACCAACTGATTACAAATCAGCTGCTCTGCCAACTGAGCTAACCCGGCGTCGGGACACATTATACGTCTGCGGGGATCCCGACCCGGGGAGTGCCCGCATATCGCCACGCGCCGCCGCGCGTTGAGCGGCGCGTCTCTCGTCCGCTCCAACGCGCGGAGTTGAAGCGGCGCTCGGCGTCCGCTTCAACTTTACTTGATCCGCTTCAACGCGGGTTTCCCGGGTTTCGGGGGGTCCTTCGGCTCGGGCGGAGCCGCGACTTCTTCGCCGCTCGCCTCCTCTGCCGTTTCCTCCTTCCCAGGCTCGAACGACATGCCCCGTCCGTTCTCGCCCGCGTAGATCGCCGCGACGGTCGCGACCGGAATGACGAGGTCTTTGGCGACGCCGGCAAAACGCGCGGTGCATTCGATGAGTTCGTTTCCCATCTGCAGGCGGCTTGTCGCGACGGGGCCGACGTTGACAACGATCTCGCCGTTGCGCACGTATTCCATCGGCACGCGAGTCCTGGAGTCGACCACCACTGAAATGTGGGGCGTGTAGCCGTTGTCGACGCACCATTCGTACACCGCGCGCAACAAATACGGCTTGGTGGACTTGGGCTCGGCCATCGAGGCCACCGCGACTATAAGCGGGAATTCACTTGCAAATTTGGCGCGAGTGCTCTCATTTGCGCATCACCTTTTCCGACGGCGTCAATGCCTCGATGAACGCGGGGCGGGAGAAGAGGCGCTCTGCGTATTTCATGAGGGGGGCGGCCGGCTTGGGCAGGGTCACGCCGTAGTAGTCGAGGCGCCACAAGAGCGGACTGATCGCCACGTCGAGCATCGAGAACTCGTCGCCCAGCATGTACTTTTGCTTGGTGAACACCGGTGCCATCTGCGTCAGCTGGTCGGCAACGTGCTGGCGAGCGCGGTCCTGCTGCTTCTGGTTGCCGTTCTCGAGCGCCTCGATGTGGGAAAAAAGCTCTACTTCGAACTGGAACAGAAATAACCGCGCACGAGCGCGCATCACCGGATCCGCCGGCATGAGCTGCGGGTGG
>Ga0209155_1000232_pt1 | contig 25334 bp, 26 predicted proteins | sample GraSoiAngelo_122_FD_185879 | JGI IMG/M metagenome (GOLD analysis project Ga0209155, IMG submission 185879) | Grasslands soil microbial communities from the Angelo Coastal Reserve, California, USA - 14_0927_02_20cm (SPAdes) (version 2) | ecosystem: Environmental > Terrestrial > Soil > Grasslands ... | reverse complement strand
GCCGCCGTACCGGATCGCCCGCCTGGGTATCGGCCGCACGTTCCAGATCGTCCGGCCCTTCCCCTCCATGACCGTTCGCGAAAACACCGCAATGGGTGCGCTGTTCGGCCGGCCGGACGGGCGGTTGCAGCCGGCTGCAGCTCTCGCCGAGGCGGACGAGGTTCTCGACCTGGTGGGGCTCGGCGAGAAGCGGCACCACGCCGTGCTTCGCCTCACTGTCCCGGACCGCAAACGTCTGGAGGTTGCCCGCGCGCTCGCCATGCACCCTCGGCTGCTGCTGCTGGATGAGGTGATGGCCGGGCTCAACCACGTCGAGGTAGAGCAAGCACTCACGATGGTGCGGCGGGTGCGGGAAGGTGGGATCACGATCGTGCTCATCGAACACGTCATGAGCGTGATCGTCGGAGTGTGCACCCACGCGCTGGTCCTCAATTTCGGACGGACGCTCGTCGAAGGTCCACCCGCCGAGGTCCTCAACGACCCCCGGGTCATCGAGGCGTACCTCGGCGAGCGCTACGCCCGGCGCCAGCGAGAAGCGGACGGCGAACGTCCCCCGTCGGCCAATGGCTGAGGCCCCGTCGGCGCTGCTGCAGGTCGGCAAGGTCACGGCCGGCTTTGGCGCGACGCCGGTGCTGTTCGACGTGGGCCTGGAGCTGCGGCCGGGCGAGCTGGTGGCGTTGATCGGTGCGAACGGCGCTGGAAAATCCACGCTCCTCGGGGCGCTCTCGGGGCTGGTCCGCGTCTTCCAGGGCAGCATCCGGTTTGGCGGCCGGCTGATCACGGATCTCCGCCCGGAGCTGATCGTCGCCAGCGGCCTGGTCCATGTGCCGCAGGGCCGGCGACTGTTCGGGACCATGACGGTGGCGCGCAACCTATTGCTGGGCGCTTACCGGCGCCACGACCGGGAGGTGCGCGACGACGTGCAGCGGATCCTCCAGTACTTTCCGGCGCTCGGCGACAAGCTCGACCGCGAAGCCGGCACGCTATCCGGCGGCGAGCAGCAGATGGTCGCCATCGGTCGCGGGCTGATGGCCCGACCGAAGCTGCTGATGATCGATGAGCCCTCGCTGGGCCTTGCCCCCAAGGTGGTGGACCGAGTGATGGAAATCGTGAAAACCATCAACCAGGACGGCACCGCGGTGCTCCTGGTCGAGCAGGACGTCATGCTCGCCCTCGAGATCGCCGACCGAGGTTACGTCCTGGAGAACGGCCGGATCACGATGAGCGGCCCGGCCGCCGACCTGCGCCAGGATCCAGCCGTTCGCAAAGCGTACCTGGGCGTTTGAAGCACCCGGTGCGCCGCCTTTGCCAGATTTAACGATTTCTTGACAACCGGCGGCGGTGGCGCTAGCTTGAATCGCGACAGCGACCAGCAGCACCAAGGCATCAAGGAGGGAGCATGCTTCAATCGGTCGTGCGTTCGGTCGTCCGCAGAATCGCCCCGTTGGCGATGGCGGCGACGGCATTGGCAACCCCGCTCGCCGGCAGTCCGACCGTCAACACCGCGGCGACCCTACCGATTCCCCATCCGTTGATCAGCGAGGCCCTTTTCCTGCAGGCGGACGCCAATCCGCCGACCCAGGCCGCTTGTAACTCCGTCGCCCGGCGGTGCTTCAGTCCGGCGGCGATGGCGAACTCCTATAACTACGCCGTTTTGCACGCCCTCGGCCATCAGGGCCAGGGCAAGACGATCGCGGTGGTCGACTCGTTCGGCTCATCGACGATCCGGCAGGACCTTGCCGTCTTCAACACCGCCTTTAACCTCCCGCATCTCTGCGGCGAGACCGGGGCGAACGACCCGTCGGGCAACTGTCCGGCGAGTGTCCAGCCACGCTTCGACATCATCCAGGTCCAGGGTGGCCCTAATCCGGTCCCGCCGCCACCGAACAACGGCACGGGCCTGGAAGCCCACAACCTCTGGGACCTTGAAGTCTCGCTCGACGTTGAGTGGGCGCATGCGACGGCGCCGCTGGCCAACATCATGCTGGTCACCAGTCCGACGGCCGAGACCCTCGGTGTGCAGGGGTTCCAGCAGTTCATGAACGCCGAGCAGTTCGTCATCGACCATCACATGGCCGATGTCATCAGCCAGAGCTTCGCCTCCGGTGAGGGCGCCTTTCACAGCGGCCTGGCTGCACTCAAGCAACTGCGGACGACCTACGAGAGCGCGAAGGCGAACCACGTGACGATCCTGAGCTCCTCCGGCGACGGTGGCAGCTTGAACTCCATGAAAGAGCCGGTGAAGAACCCGGCGCCGATCCCCTATGCGAGCGTCGAGTGGCCGGCCTCCGATCCGCTGGTCACTGCCGTCGGTGGCACCTACCTCTGCACCAACGCCGTCACGGGCGCAGGGGTCGACCAGGTGTCTCCACCGGCTAATTGCCGGCCAGCCCTCAATCCGAGCGGCGAACGCGAGCCCGCCTGGGTCGTCGCCGGGGGTGGGTACTCGATCAATTTCCCAAAGCCCGCCTTCCAGAACACCCTGCCGCCGGGCAGTAGCTACGTCGGCAGCGTGCCGGGCATGCCCGTCCCTGCCGGATCACAGATGCGCGGCGTTCCGGACATCGCCTACCAGGCCAGTTCTCGAACCGGGGTCCTGGTGTACATGACCGAGCCGAACTTCCCGAGCCAGTCCACGGGCGGCCTAGTCTGCCCGACCGGCCAGACCTGCAGCGCCGGCTGGTGGGTAGTCGGCGGAACCAGCGCCGGCTCGCCACAATGGGCCGGCCTCATCGCGATGGCCGACGAGATGGCGGGACGTGACCTCGGCTATCTCAACACCGCGCTCTACAACCTTGCGGCCAATCCTTCAACCTACGCGGCCGACTTCTACGACGACAACACGAACAGCAATGCCCAGTCGGCCCCCGGAAGCGGCACCTCGGGGAACTGCTGTCCATCGAGCAGAGGCTGGGACGCGGTAACCGGGCTCGGATCGCCCAACGCGGCCACACTTCTCCCCAGTCTGATCGCGGCGACGGCAGGCTCGTAGAACACGCCCAACCCTTGTACCCTCCCCCCTTGCGGGGGAGGGTCAGGGTGGGGGGTAAACTCCATCCATGGCGGAACACGCCGCCGTCGTCAACGTGTCGCGCTATCGGCCGGCGCCCGGGAAACGGGCGGACCTGATGGCGGCCATGAAACGGATGGCGGCGCGGGCCGCCGATGCCAGGGGTTGCTTCGGGGCGCAAGCCTGCGAGTCCGACCAGGACAAAGAGGATCTCATCGCGGTCTCGCGGTGGGAGTCGGTGCAGGCACTCGAGGCCTTTTCAAGCGCCGCTGCGTCCGTCACGGAGCAGGATCACCTTAAAGGCCTTCTCGCCGGAACAGCACGGCGCGAGAATCTGCGACCGGTCTAACGCCGCCCGGCCCTCCGCTTCAGGTTTCGTCGGGCTTGATATCGGGGACGCCAACTCCGCGTTTTTCGTCGATTCGAATATCGGGTCCGCCAACCTTGCCTTCCTGATCCGCCTCGATGTCCGGCTTCGGTTCGGACCGCGGTTCCTCTTGCTCAGCCATGCGGCACCTCCAATGTCAGCTTAGGGGATCACGGCCCGGAGCTCACTCACGAATGCGGCCGATATCCCATCTCCAGGAGCGGAAACGCCCGGTGTCGCCGCGGGAGGACCAGGAAGTTCTGCCGTCGCGTGGCCGTGATGAATCGCTCCAGCCCGTTGTTTCCATCGTCGACGCCATACTTTCGAACCAGGTCGAGCGAAGCCTGGTTTCGGCGCATCCGGGCGAAGAAGTCGGCGGTTGGCACGAAGACCGTGAACTGGCCGTCCGGAAGAAGCTAACGTCGCCGGCGACCGATCCGGATGAGAGCGGCCAGCCCAGCGCCTGGTAGAAACGGGTCGTCCCCTCGAGGTCCTCAACGCCAAGCGTGACGAAACTGACCCGCGCGGGAATCGTCACGTTTCAATCCGTGCGCGAATAGTCCGCCTCTATGAAGCTGAACCACTGCTGCCCGTCCGGCGACACCTCCATGCGATAGGTGTATCGCCGTTGCCCGCTGAAATCGAAGGTGGCGCGGCTCTGACCAGTCGGGCTCTGGCCGACAAGTTGAAGGATGTTGCCATTGAACGACCCGCGCATATCGCTGAGTGGCCCGCCGACCGAATCGAGCCAGTGCAGCAGGTATGCATTCTTGTTGCTATCCCAGCGGAAAATGCCGTGGCCGCGGAAGTTCGTCCGGCCGTCGCGCTGCTGTTCGTAATCCTGGATGACGGCGAAGCCATCCAGCGCCAGCCGGTTGCTGACGATTCCTAGGGCCGCCCCACCTTTCGGGTCGAAGGGCGAGGGACGGATCGTCTCCGTTCCGCGCCAGGTCCCGACCAGCGCCTTCAGCTTCTCGTGTGCCTCGGTGAGCTCAGGGACCTGGATCATGCGACGAGTTTACCGACGGCTTGGTCGCCGTCGCCCAGGCCGCGGTCAGTCGATCGGGATCGAATCGCGACTTCGCGATGTAGGCGGAGGCGCCGCACTCGGCGGCCTTCGATGCGTAATCCTCTTCGTCGTACGTCGACAGCAGCAGCACGACCACCACGCCGTTCGAGTCGCGCAGGATACGCCGGGTTGCATCGAGGCCGTTGATGCCCGGCAGGTTGACATCCATCAAGACCAGGTCGGGTTTGAGCTGCCGGGTGGCGTCGACGGAGGCTTCGCCGGTTGATGATTCGCCAATGACGTCAAAGCCATCGGTGGCCTCCACCACCGCTCGGGCGGCATCCCGGAACGGCGCCTGGTCGTCGACGATCAAGACTCGAACGCTCATCTCTCTATGTCTCCAATAAGAAGGATGGCATCAACTGGCGCATGGCAAAAGGATGCCAGCCCCCCTTTTGCCGGGGAAGTCTGCTGCCGCCCCGTCGGCGGGCTTTAAGCTGTCACCGTGCCAATTCGGGTTGTCTTCGCCGATGACAACTACCTGTTACGGGAAGGCGTCAAGCAGCTGATCGACTCCCAGCCGGAACTCGAGCTGGCCGCCACCGCCACCGACTTCACCACCCTGATGGCCGCCGTCGAGGCCGAGCGCCCGGCCGTGGTCGTGACAGACATCCGGATGCCCCCGACCGGTACCGACGAAGGCATTCGGGCCGCGGCCCAGATCCGGACAAGCCACCCGGAGATCGGCGTGGTGGTCCTGAGTCAGTACGCGGAGCCGGAATACGCGCTGAGCCTGCTGGAAAAGGGCGCCGCCGGCCGCGCCTACCTCTTGAAAGAGCGGGTTTCCGACATCGATCAGCTGGTCAACGCCATCCGTGAGGTCGCGAGGGGAGGTTCGGTCATCGATTCGAAGGTGGTCGAGGCGCTGGTCGCTGCCCGCACCCGCAAAACCGACTCGCCGCTGCGAGACCTGACGCCACGCGAGCAGGAGGTGCTGGCCGCCATGGCTGAGGGAAAGAACAACGCGGCGATCGCCGCCCAGCTCTTTCTGACCGAGCGGGCGGTCGAAAAGCACATCAACTCGATCTTTTCGAAGCTTGGCCTGCAGGAAGAGAAGGACGTGCATCGTCGGGTGAGAGCCGCGCTGCTGTTCCTGGCCGAAGCCCACCGTTAGTCCGCCGTGTCGCGCTTTGTCGAGCTGAGCCACAAGATCGTCCCGGGCATGAAGACCTATCCGGGCCTGCCGGAGCCGCAGGTTGACGTGGTCGTGGATTACGAAGCCTCGCGCCAGCGCTACCAGGACAAGGCCGAGTTCTACATCGCCAGCCTCCATCTCTGCGGGAACACCGGCACGTACGTCGACGCACCTCGGCATCGCTACCGCGACGCGACCGACCTTGCCGGCCTCGCGCTCGAGCGACTCGCGGATCTGGCTATCGTCCTCGTCGATGCCACCAGCACCGGCCGCGCGATCGGCGAAACCGCCTTCCAGGATCTTCAGCTAGACGGCCGTGCCGTCCTGGTGCGGACCGATTTCTCAGAACGCTGGGGCACGACCGCCTACTTCAGCGACAACCCGTTCCTCACGGCGGGAGCCTGCGACCTGCTGGTCTCGAGGGGCCCGGCCTTCGTGGGGATCGACTCCCTCAACATCGATGACATCGGAGATCCATCCCGACCGGCTCACACCCGGCTGCTGCGGGCGGGTATTCCGATCGGCGAACACTTCACCAACCTGAAGTCGCTGCCGGCTGAGGCAGCACGCCTGCACGCCGTGCCGATCGCCTGGGTCGGTGGGGCCACCTTCCCGGTCCGCGCTTACGCCATTCTCCGTTAGTCGCCGTCCTCCCCACCGCCGGGGTGCGCTTGCCAGTCGGGTTTCTGGTTGGCCATGGTCGCGTCGTTGGTGATGTCGTGCTGATTTCCACCCGTGGCCGTCATCACGGCGATCTGGCAAGATCGCCCAGACGTGCAGTCCATGTAGACGATCTTCTTGCCGTCTGGAGACCAGACCGGCGCTTCGTTAAATGGCCCGGTCAACGTCTGCGTCTGGGAAGGATTGGAAACCTTAACGACCATGATCGGCCCGGTCCCTGCCTGCCCGTATACGATCCGTTTGCTGTCCGGGGACCAATCGGGCTTCGCGCCCTGGCCGAGATCGCGCGGTGTATCGTCCCCGTCGGCCTGCATCACAAACAAATGTCTGGGTCCGCCGCCTGCCGGGGGCCGGCTGAAGGCAATGAGATCGCCATCTGGCGACATTGCGGGATTGGCGTCCCTGGCTCCCGTCGTCACCTGGCGCGGCGTTCCCTCTCCATTGGCTCGACGGATCCAGATCGAACCGCCTTCACCGGGGAAACTCCCGGGTGGCTGCTTGACGAACAGGACCTTCGAACCGTCCTCAGTCCAGGCCGGCCCGGATTCGCTCGCAAGTGCAGCGTCATTGCTGATATCGGTCTGCTGCGAGCCGTCGATCCTCATGGTCCAGAGCTGCGCTGAGAATGTTGCCTGGTCGAGACGGGCGAACGCGATCCGTTTGCCGTCGGGCGAAACGCTGGGCTGGATGTCGACCTGGTCCCCCCCGCCGCCTGCGGCGCTCAGGTTCCGCTGGTTTCCACCATTCCTGTTCATCGAGTAGATCTGCGCGGCGGGCACCCCAGGGTTTGAAAAGTCGACCTTGACGAATACGATCTTGCCATTTGCGCCGGGCCAGACGGCCTCTACGGGTGCGGCGAACATAATCGCCACCGCGCAAACAGTCAGTACGGCGGCCGCACGAGTGGCGATGCGCGAACGAGCCATATCCCCTCCCTAATAACCAATGCCGCGCGAGCCTGACGGTCGGAGCGATTATATTCGGCCGGCGATTCCCTCCCTAGACGCTGAGCTTGACCTTGCCCACGACGGTGGTGCCTCGCCCCGGGGCGCTGCGCACGTCGAGCGACCCGCCCAACGCTTCCAGCCGGTCGCGCATGTTCTGCAATCCCGATCCCTGCGTGACGGTTCCGGGATCGAAGCCTTTGCCATCGTCCTCGACCCGGAACGTGAGCATCGAGTTCTCGGTTGAGATGTACAGGTCGACGGCGGAGGCCTCGGCGGACTTGACGACGTTCTGAAGCGCTTCCAGACAGCAGAAATAGACGGCGCCCTCCACATCGCGGGATTGCCGTGGAACGCCGTCGACGTGCAGCTCGACGGGAACCGCGAGCCGCCGAACGTGTGCGGCGAGCGCGGCTTGAAGACCATCGGAGGCGAGCAGCGGCGGGTAGATGCCCCGGGCAAGCTCCCGCAGATTGTCCAGTGCCTCATCGGCATCCTGCTTGAGCTGAGCCAGGATCGGACGGGCCTTGCTCTCCGGCTCGGCGGCCGCCTCCGCCAGCCCGACTTTGATCTTCAGTGCGACCAGGTGCTGTTGGGCGCCGTCGTGCAGATTGCGCTCGAGCCGGCGGCGCTCCTCGTCCTGCGCGCTGACCAGCCGCTGACGCGAGGCGCGAAGGTCGTCGAGCCGGGCCAGCAGCTCGCGATTGAGCCCAACGTTCTTCAGCACTAGCCCCGCCTGCCCGGCCAGGTCGGTGATCAACTTCTGCTCGACGGCGTTCAGGTTCTCGCCCCGTTTCTTGTTGACCGCCAGCGCGCCGAGCAACTCGCCCTGGTGGCTCACCGCAACCACCGTGTCGCGTGGCATTTGCGGCAGCGTGCCATTTTGCATGGGCACCGGCGTGACCGCTTCCGGCGACGGCGGCGAGGCGGAGGCGAGCACGAGTCGCTGACCGGCCCGCACCCAGATCTCTGCACGTTCGGCGCCGGTCCCCTGGGCCAGGATCCGCGACATCCGGTCGAGGATGTCCTCGTGCGAGTACGTTTCCGACAGGTGCTCGCTGAATTGCGAAAGCGCCTCATAGGGCGTCGCCCGCCTGCCGTAGACCAGCCGGTTGGCGAGCCGCTGGGCCCGCTGCCGAAGCGGCTGGAAGGCCAGGGCGATGACCGCCGTCGTGAGCAAGGAGAGCCACAGCCGCTGGCTGCCCCCGACCATGGCGCCGATGTTGATCACGACCAGGACATACACGACGGTGATTACGGCGGCGAGGCCGCCGTAAACGAGCGCCCTGTTGATGATCAGGTCGATGTCGTAGAGGCGGTATCGCAGAATGGCGATGCCGATTGCGATGGGCACGGCCGCCGCCACGACGGGAATGAGGAGGTCGTTCGGCAAAATCGTGAGGTTCAGCGCAAACGTCAGTAGGAGGAGTGCGGTAGCCGCCATCAGCCACTTCAGCCGCTGACGATCCTGGCCGTCACCTCTGCGATAGCGGACCAGCAGAGATAGTACGGCCGCCAGGCTGGTGCCCAGGAAGATGACCGTAAAAGGAATGAAGAGGAATTTGGTGACACCTGCCAGCGCCGGGATCCCCATCGGGTTCACCACCCCGGTCGGTGCTGACACTGGATCGAGCGCGGAGATGATGGCAATTAGCGCCACGAGCGCGGCTGACCAGATGACCAGGCGCCATCGCCGTCCAGGGAGACGTCCGTCCGGGTAGTAGAGAGGCAGGAGAACGAGGAACAGTTCAACAACGACGATCCAGCTGAACTGACCGATCCAGAAAACCCACTCCGGCGCGGGTAGCCACTTCAGGCCGAGATTGATCGCCAGGCCTGCGTACAGCTTGGGCAAGGTCAGGAACGTCGCGGCAATCGCCGTCGCGATCAGGAACCAGCCAATGCGATTGCGCGGCTGGGACCAGGCGATCAGCGCTCCCACTGTGGCGAAGGCGAGAATCGGAAACACGGAGACGACGTCGGAAGCGGTGGGTCGAAAGTCGGGTCGAGAATGGCTCCAGTCCGGTAGATAGATGGCCAACCCTCCGACAACCAGCAATGCCACCACCAGCAGCCAGAGCAGCGCGGGGACGTAGAAGGAGCCGCTCAGCCTCGGCACGAAGCGGCGCACAGCTGTCAACACGGATTCAGGCCGGCGTCAGGGCCGCGATCCGGTAGGCCTGCACCGGCTCATGGAGGCCCTTCACCCGCGTCGGCGGCAGCGCTTCCGCCACGATCGAGCCTTCGAGCACGCCATACGTAGCCTCGCTCAGGATCGTCTCCCCTCCCTTCGCGAATTGCTGCAATCGCTGACAGAGATTGACGCTATTGCCCACCAGCGAGTATTCGACTCGTTCCTCCGATCCCAGCAGTGCGGCGGCAACCTCTCCAGTCGATAAGCCGATGCCGAGATCGAACGGTGGAAGCCGTTCCGTGGCCCATCGGCTGTTGACCTCCGTCTGGGCGTCGTGCATGGCTCGCGCCGTATCGAGAGCGCGCCGGGCGTGATCGACCTCCGGCAGCGGCGCACCGAAGACGGCCATTACCGAGTCCCCCACGAACTGCATCACGGTACCGGTGTGCGCCAGGATGGCGCGGTTCATCTCCGCGCGATGCTCGTTCAGCTGGCGAGCCAGGACTGTCGGATTCGCATCCTCGGCGATCGTGGAGTAGCCGCGGATATCCGACATCAACACGGTCACCATCAGGGTCTCGGTCTCCCCAATCCGCCGGCCTTCTCGGCGCAGCTTTTCGGCGATCCCGGTGGGCAGCAGCCGGCTCAGGCTCTCACCCTGCTCTTCGCGGTCGACGATCGCCTGGTGGAGTAGCTTGAGGCGGCGCAAGGCGCCGGCTGCCCCGCCGCTGGCCGCCTGGGCCAGCTTGAGAAACAGCCGCTGCAGCGCGTCGTCGACGTCGGCCGGCGTGGTCCGGCGGGCGACCGCGATCGCCTTGATGGGTTTGCCCTCCGCCAGCATCTGGAGCAGCTCTTCCTCATCCGACGAAAGGTCGGTACCCTGACTCGCGGGCCGCACCAGCGCCTCGACGATCCGGGAGTCGAGCATCGAGCCGCCGGTCGTCACCTCGCGGATTGCCCGAAACAGCTGGTCGCCGTCGGCGACCCGGTCCTTGAGCAGGTAGGCATAGCCGGCGGCTCCCTCACTTAACAGGGCGATCGCGTAGTCCGGCTCGTCGTATTGGGAGAGCACGACGATGCCGGTGCCGGGGTGGCGCTTTCGCACCTGCTTGGCCGCCTCGATCCCCTCGCGCTGGAAGGTGGGGGGCATCCGGATGTCGGTGACGACCACCTGTGGCGCCGCCTGCTCGGCACCGGTGACCAGCCCGTCATAGTCGCTGGCGACCCCCACGACCTCCATATCGGCGGCGCTGCCGATCAGGGCCCGAACGCCCTCCCTCACGATCAGGTTGTCGTCGGCCAGGAATACGGAAATCTTCTGGGCGGGCATGCCCCTATTGGAGCGGAGCCGACCCGTTTGGTCAAGGGAGGCAGCCACGAGGTCCCTTGGGATGCTGACCCGTCGCGCGCTCACCGGTAGGCTCGCTCGACATGGTGGCATCGCAGGCTACCCTGATGATGCCGCCGTTGGCAGCACGAGAGGAGGATTTGGGCCATGCGAATTGAATCATCTGTCACCTCGGTATCGTGGATACCCTCCGAAGCGATCGGGGGGTTCAAGCGAGCGCCCTTCGACCTGGGTCCCATGCACTACGACGACCCGCCGGCCGACCAGATCGATGACGTCCAGGCGCTGGCGCGGTCGGGTGCGGTTCGCTTCATCAACCAGCAGCGCGCCTGGCTCGAGGTCGACAACGGCTCGATCGTCGGTCACGGCCAGTCGGGCCGCGGCTGGATGGGACGAACCAAGCTTGGCTTTGGCTCGCGAATGATCCTCTACCCCACGATCGGCATGCCGGACCTCCGCCCCGAGCCGGTCTCGACCAGCGAATCTGTTCGGTTCGTCCAGACCACGGGTGGTCGTCCCGCACTCCCGTTGCCCCGCAAACTGAACCGGCCCCCGTTTGTCCAGATCATCCCGCCGATTGTCTGGACCACCCTGGCGCTGACCATCCAGGCGGATGGCTCGGCGACCCACGAGGTGGTTGGCGCCAGCCCCTTCCCGCGCCATTGGATCTACGACGCCTCCGGCAAGCTGGTCAACAAGGTCGCCGTCACCGACTTCGACAAATGGTCGGGAGAAATCTTCGGCGAGCGCACCCCATGGGGTAGCGAAGACTCGCCTGCCTTTGTGACGGAGGTTGAGAGCGCGCTCGAGAGGGAGCTCTCAACGCAGATCATGCGTGGAGGGTCAAAACCACAGGTCCGAAAACTGGCCACTGGATCGACGCTCGTCGAGCAGGGCCAGGCCGGCGCGGAGCTGTTCCTGCTGCTCGACGGCGTGCTCGCTGTCGATGTCGACGGCAAGCCCATCGCCGAAGTTGGACCGGGCGCCATCCTGGGGGAGCGAGCGTTGCTCGAGGGCGGCCTCCGCACGGCAACTTTGCGGGCGGTGACGCCCTGCCGGGTGGCCGTCGCCACCGCCAGCCAGGTTTCCGAGGAAGCGCTGGCGGAGCTCGCCAAGGGCCACCGCCGAGAAGAAACGTAGACTCGCCGAGTGCGTGTCTTTCTGTGCGGCGTTCGCGGATCGACACCCTCACCTGGCCCCGCGTTCGTGCGATACGGGGGAAATACCTCCTGCGTGGCGCTGTCGCGCGACGGTGGACCGCCGACGCTGGTGCTCGACGCCGGCACCGGTCTTCAACGGCTGAGCGGGTTGATGGACGGCCGCCCATTTCGCGGATCGATCCTGCTCAGCCACCTGCACTGGGATCACACGCATGGCCTGCCCTTCTTTGCCGCCGGCGACCGGCCGGACGCCGAGGTCACCCTCCTGATGCCCGCGCAGGGTGACCCGGTCAACGTGCTCGCCCGCGCGATGTCGCCGCCGCATTTCCCGATCAAGCCGTCGGAACTGCGCGGGAAGTGGCGATTCCTCGGAATCCAGGAGGGTCCGCGGTCCATCGAGGGCTTCGAGATGGTGGCCCGGGAGATCCCGCACAAGGGCGGGCTGACCTATGGCTATCGGATCAGCGCCGGCGGCGCCACCCTCGCCTATCTATCGGACCACAGCCCGATCGTGCTCGGTCAGGGCCCCGGCGGGGTCGGCGTCTATCATCCCGCGGCCCTCGACCTCGCCCGCTCCGTCGACCTGCTCATCCACGACGGGCAGCTCCTCAAGGCGCAGTTCGCCGAGTGGGCGCCATTCGGCCACTCCGCCGTCGAGTACGCGATCGGCCTGGCCGAGGTGGCCGGGGCCAAGAAGCTGCTGCTGTTTCATCACGACCTGGCGCGCACCGACGACGAAATCGACGCGATCGTGGCGGCGCACCAGGGCGGCCGCGTCCCGGTTGAGGCCGCTGTCGAAGGCACGACCCTGGATCTTCCCTGAGCCCGGTGCCAGAGCGCGGGCCGGATGCCGTCGTGATCGGTGCGGGCCCGAACGGTTTGGCCGCGGCCATCAAGGTGGCCCAGACGGGCAGGTCCGTAACCGTTCTCGAGGCGGAAGACACGATCGGTGGCGGGACTCGCTCGGCTGACCTGACGGTTCCCGGGTTCATCCACGACGTCTGTTCCGCGGTGCATCCACTGGCTGTGGGCTCATTCTTTTTTCGGACCTTGCCACTGGCGCGATATGGGCTCGAATTCATCCATCCCGAAATTCCAGTCGCTCATCCACTCGATGGCACCACTGTTGAGCTGAGGCGCTCGCTCGAGGAGACAAGCGCTGGGCTTGGCGCTGATGCGTCCGCCTACTTGCGTGTGATGCGTCCGCTGGTGCGCAATGCCGATTTCTTGATGACACAGTTCTTCGCTCCCCTTCGCCTAACGCCGGCAACGGCTGTTCACGCCGCCCTGCTGGCGCGCTTCGGCATGTTAGCCATCCGCTCCGCCGTCGGACTTAGCAAGGCCATCTTCAAACAGGCCCCGACGCGTGCGCTGCTTGCCGGACTTGCGGCACACGCGATCCAGCCGTTGGAGAACCTCTCCACCGGCGGCTATGGATTGATGCTTGCCGTCAGTGCGCACGCCTTCGGCTGGCCGGTGGCGCGCGGAGGCTCGCAGAAAATCGCCGACGCGCTGGCCGGCGAGCTCCGAAGCCTGGGCGGCCGTGTCATCACCGGCCGCCGCGTTGGATCGATGGCCGATCTGCCGCCGGCTCGCGCCTATCTCTTCGATGTGACTCCACGCCAGCTGGTGGCCATCGCCGGCGACGCACTTCCGCGGAGTTATCTGAATCAGCTCAACCGGTTTCGATACGGCCCTGGCGTCTTCAAGTGTGATTGGGCGCTGGACGCGCCGATCCCCTGGCGCGACTCGCGCTGCCTGCGGGCCGGCACGGTTCACCTTGGTGGCACCCTCGAGGAGATCGCCGCGTCCGAAGCCGCGATCGGTAAGGGCCAGGCCGCGCAGGCGCCCTACGTGCTGCTTTCGCAGCCCAGCCTCTTCGATGCCACGCGGGCACCGACTGGCAAGCACACGGTGTGGGCATACTGTCACGTCCCCAATGGTTCGACGGTCGACATGACCGACCGAATCGAAGCGCAAATCGAGCGGTTTGCGCCGGGCTTTAAGAACCGGGTGCTGGCCCGTAACGTCATGACGCCCGCCGATGTCGAGCGGCACAACGCCAACTGCATCGGCGGCGATATCAACGGCGGAAGCGGCGATTTGCGTCAGTGGTTTCTGCGTCCCACCTGGCGGCAGTACGCCACCCCCAACCGGCAGATCTACATCTGCTCATCCTCGACGCCGCCCACGGGCGGCGTTCACGGGCTCTGCGGCTTCTTCGCCGCGGAGACGGCTCTTCGGCGGGCGTTTCGCTAATGCCTCAGCCGCGGCGCGTCCTGATCCTGGGCGGCGGCCATGCCGGCGTCCGCGCGGCCCGTCTACTCATCAAGCACCGCCGGCCGGCAGACCAGCTCGACATCACACTGGTCAGCCGCGAAAACGTCGAGGTCTGGCATGGCCTGATGCCGCAGATCGTTTCCGGGGTGTTGCAGGCGCAGCATGTGCTGATCCCGTTGCGGGAGATCCTGCCGGGGGTGACGATCTACACCCGCGAAATCGAGTCGATCGATCCCGTCAACCGTCGCGCGGTCCTCAGCCTGGGCGGCGAAAGCGATGAGGTGACCCTGGAGGCGGATTACCTGGTGATCGCGCTCGGCTCCGTCACCGACCTCTCGCGTTTTCCCGGCCTGACCGAGCATGCGCTGCAGACCAAGACCATTGGTGACTTCATTCACCTGCGCAACCATATGATCGAGATGCTGGAGGCGGCCAGCGTAACGACGGATCCCGAAGAGCGGCGGCGTCGCCTGACGTTTGTCGTCGCCGGTGCCGGCTATGCGGGCGTGGAGATCGCCTCCGAAGCGAACGAGTTCCTGCGCGCCTCGCTCCGCTCCTATCCGATGATTTCGCCGCGCGAGCTGCGACTGATCACGGTCGACATCCTGTCGAGAGTGCTGCCCACGTTCAGCGAACGGCTGGCCAATCGGGTCGTCGAGCGGATGCGCCATCGCGGGATCGAGCTGCGGCTGGGGGTCGGCGTCAAGGAAGCCACGGCCAGCGCGGTCGTCCTCACCGACGGCACCCGGATCGAGACCCGTAGCATCGTCGCCACCGTCGGCATCGGGACCAACCCGCTGGTGCGGGCCTTGCCGATCGAGCTGCAACGGGGACGGATTCCCTGCGACCCCTTCTGCCGCGTGCCCGCCTGGCCCGGTGTCTACGCCGTTGGTGACAACGCCGCCGTCCCCGACCCGGGCAGCGGCCAGCCGTTTGGCGCCATGGTCATGGTGGCGTTCGGCGAAGGCGAGCAAGCCGGGCGCAACATCCTCGCCGACATCCGAGGAGAGCCGCCCGAGCCGTGCCATCCGGCGCGGTTCGGCGAGGTCGCGCTGCTCAGCCGTCGCTACGGCGTAGCCCAGGTTCGTGGCATCGCCTTGCATGGCTGGCCGGCGTCGCTCGCCTCCCGCGCCCTTTTCCTCTCGTTCATGCCCACCTGGCGGCGCCGGCTCGCCCTGATGCTCCACTGGATGGGAACCGCCGTGCTCCCCGACAACCTGACGCCATTGCCAATCGGCCGGAGCAACACGGTGGTGCCGATGCGATTCGGGGCGGGAGAGAGCATCGTGCGCGAGGGCGAGTTGAGTGGCCGGTTCTACATCATCACCGCCGGCGAGGTCGAGGTCCTCCAGCACGTCGACGGCGGGGAACGACCGATTCGCCGGCTTCATGCCGGCGACTATTTCGGGGAGCTCGCGCTGCTGGGCGACCGGCGGCGGACGGCCACCGTGCGCGCAGTCACGGACACCAGCGTGTTGAGCATCGCCCGTCAGGACTTCACCGCGCTCGTCGAACACCTTCCCGCGCTGCACGACGCCCTCGACCGGTCGCCATAGCTTCTCCCTCCCCCGCTCGCGCCCCAACTTTTCCTCCCCCGCTTGCGGGGGAGGGTAGGGTGGGGGCTGGACTTTCCAACCCCCTTCGCTCATCTACGAGGCCGGACCCTTGCAGCTGAGCCCGGAGCTGGCCCCGACGACAGCGCTCTGCTGAGCGTTGTTGCAGCTGTAATCGATCCAGGTCGGCCCGTTCAGGACCCTGCCCTGGTCGGTATACGCGAGGGCGGCGCTACCTCCACGGTCGATCGCGATCGAGATCGAGTCGGCGAGGTCGCGATTGCCACTGTTCACCGAACAAAAGATCCCATTGGTGCAGATCCCGCCAACGTGAACCACGCTGCTCGAAGCCGCCGTCTGATTGAACTTGGGCTGTACGGCGGTCCCGTTGACGGTCTGGGCGAAGGTGACGTACCAGGGGGATTGTTCCGCGTCGGTTGGCGTGGAGTCGGGGGAGTTGTACCAGACGAAGTCAACGCGGCCCGTGCTGCCTCCGGCGATCCAGGGGAAGAAGTGCGTGCCTTTGTCGCTGTTGACCTTGACGGGTGCCGCCCAGCTCGCACCCTTGTTACTCGAATGAGTGAACCAGATGTCGTAGGCGGTCGGACCTGCCAGGTTATCCGGGAAGACCGAATAGACGTTGCCGCCGATGCCCGGTGTCCCCGAATCATCGACAGCGAGGGTGGCGAAGATCTCGTCAGTATTCGTTGTCAGGGGTCCATCGAAGATTGAGTGGACGTCCCAAATGGTCGTCGCCGCAAGCCCGGACCCGATGGCACCGCTCGAGTGGGCCATGTAGACGTGGTGGAAGTTCTGGTTCTGCGTAAGGTCGCATCCCACCGCATTCTGTTTTGGGTCTGCGGTGATCCATTGGACGTAGACCTCACCCGTCTCCGGATCGACCTCGATGTCACTCGGGATCGTGTTGCAGAACGAGTTTGCCTCGGCGAAGGCGTCGTAGCTGAGCACGTCTGACTGCGTCTGGCCGAAGGTCGCTCCCCCATCGGTGGACGTAGCGACCCAGATCTGGCTCACCGTGAAATCGTGGTAGGCGATATAGAGCTTGTCCTGCGTGGCCGAGACTTTGCTCGGATAGACGGCCAGCCACGGCCGGTCGATCAAGGATGGATTGACGGCGGCCACGTCGTTGATGGTCCAATGCGCGCCTCGATCGTCGGAATAGGCGAGTCGGGTCTGCAGCGCGAGGGGCAGCCGCTCGAGCGATGTGACGTAAACCCGGTGCGCCCCCGGAAGACAGCTGGCTGTCGGTGTGGCGCACGGGGTTGGGCCTCCAACCCGCAGATGGACGTCGCCGACATCGTTCCCAAAGGGATCGTTAATAGGCGTTTGAACGAAGCTCCGGCCGCCGTTATCCGAGCGGGCGACGTGGGTCCCCGACGCCTGCCACGCGACATAGATGGTCCCGTCGGAGCGGTCGACCGCCAGCGAGGGCTCGGTGGCGTTCGTCTGGGCGGGTGGCGAAACCCTGGTGGTGAAGGTATTGGCGGCCAGGGCGCTTTGGCCCGCGACGAGAATGAATCCGACCGCGAGGGAAAGGGAAAGGGTGGGCCTTCTCATGTCTTCCTCCGTGACACTTGGGCGACCCCGGCCGGGCCGCCGTTTCCATCCCGGCCCTCTCCGGATAATGTGTAACACAGGTTCTCAGGAAATGTCACCATCCCAAACACCGAATCTGACCGGGCGTGTGCTGCCGTCGTTGCGGTTGCCGAGCACCGCCGGCGGCTCGATCGACCCGTCGGCGCTTGGCAACCCGCTGGCGGTGCTGTATCTCTATCCGATGACGGCACGGCCTGGCGTGCCGCTACCCGAAGGCTGGGATCTCATTCCGGGGGCGCGGGGTTGCACCCCGGAGGCCTGCTCCTTTCGCGACCGATATGCCGAACTGCGAGCGCTGGGCGTGGACCTGTACGGATTGTCCAGTCAGAGTTCCGAGTACCAGCGCGAAGCCGTCGATCGACTGCGACTTCCATTTCCGCTGCTTTCCGACGAAACGTTGGCGCTCGCCGAGGAACTCTCGCTCCCAACCTTCACCGCCGGCGGGATGCGTCTCTTCACGCGGCTGACCATGCTCATTGGCGCCGGAACGATCGAGCGCGTCTTCTACCCGGTGCCATCACCGGCTGATCACGCGGACGAGGTTTTGGCGGCGTTACGCCAGCGACAGCCGGCCATGTAAACGCCTCGGCCGCCTCCGGCATTGCAGGGACAGCACTGAACAAGGAGGTCGAGGCAAATGCGACTCGTCGTCTCGTTTGGGGCCGCCACCCTGCTGGCCCTTGGTGGGGGTGCAGCCTGGGCGGCGCCGGACACGTCGTCAACCGTCAGCAGCGAGGTGCCGGTCTCGGGCACCGTTCTCAATCCATGCAATGGTGAAGATGTTTCGTGGCAGGGCACGGCGCACTTCGTCGTGCATCAGACCGTGACCTCGAATGGGCACGACACCCTTTCTGGCCACGTCAACTTCCAGGGCATCCAGGGGCAGGACAGCCTCGGGAATGCCTATCGGGTTGCGAACACCGCGAATTTCGAGCTGACCACGAGCGGAGAATCGGCGCAGAGCGAATTCACGACGACCGCGGCGTTTCTCTTTGTAAGCCAGGGGGCGGCGCCGAACTTCGACAGCCACACGACCTATCACGTCAGCTTTGATGCCAACGGAGAGCCGACCGCTACGGTTATTCGGATCGAGAGCAGCTGCCAGGGCTGAGTATTGGGAGATGGATGGGCGGGAGCAGGCATGGATGGAGCCCATGGTCGCGGCATTCAGCCGTCCCGCCTTCCAATTGGCGGCGGCGCTCGTAAAGGATGCGAGTATCGCCGAAGAGATTGTTCAGGAGGCGTTTTCGCGGGCCCTTGTAAGCCGCCGCACGCCGAGGGAGATGTCGGAATTCCGGCGCTGGCTATATCGCATCGTGCTCAACCTGGCGCGCGAGCACCATCGCCGCCAGACGCGCTGGCGCCGTCTCCGCTTCCGGCCGGAACCGGCCCTCGACCCCGAACGCGAGGCTGAACGCCGAATGGGCGACGCCGAGATGGCGAAGGCGCTCCGCTATCTCAGCCCGCGTGAACGCGAAGCGATCTACTTGCGGTTCTTTCAGGACGCCGCCTATGAGGAGGTGGCCGGGATCATGCGGATCAGCGCCAGCACTTGCCGCGTCCTCGTTCATCGCGCGCTTGACAAACTGCGAACCCACCTGACCACACCGTCCGATCAGAAGAGGGAAACCCTATGAATGCGAGCCCGGACGTCGAAACGCGCCTTCGGGCCCATCTGGCCGCGGAGCGCGAGACAATCCAGCCACCCGCAGACCTCGAGGCGCGGGTACTCCGGCGGCTGCAGGAATCCGATGCCACCCGGACGGGGACCGGCGTGGTCCGTCAGCTGCTGTTGGCCGCCGCCCTGGTGCTGTTCGCCGCTGGTCTGGCGTTCGGTGTCGCCCGCCTTCGGGCAACCACGCCAGGCCCGATCGGGCCGAGCCCATCGGTTAGTGCGACGACCACACCCACCGCATCGCCGATCACGTCACCACGACCGGCGACCGCCACCGAGTATGCCGACATGGTGACCATCGGGAAGCCGGCCGCGGAGCGCCAGCTTGGAATCGGCGACTGCGGGTCCACGTCGCCCGGCCCTGGTCACGATTGTTTCCTGGACCTGGGTGCATCGGATGCGATCATCGGGACCGATGCTGGATACTTCCATGGCAGCCGATTTGGCTCGGGGTGCTGGGTTTACCTCGATCACGACGCCGCCGGCTGGCACTATGTGGATGTTCGCTGCGCACAGGCGCCCGGCTCACTTCCCCGGGTTGGCATGGACGACATCGTGAATGTTTCCGGTTGCGCCAATGTCCGCGCACAACCAGGGCTTCAGACTCAGATCGTCGCCTGCCTGCCCAATGGCACCACCGTCCACGTCATCGGTGGACCGGTGTTTCGAGATAGCAAGCTGTGGTGGCTCCTTCAGGGTCAGGGATGGATGGTGCACGACTCGCTCGTTGGTGGCGGCGCCTAAACGCGAACCATTTCCCTCCCCCCTTGTGGGGGAGGGTCAGGGTGGTGCGTCAGCGGAATGCGCCCACTGACCGCCTCTTCCCGAATCTCGAGCGTGCCGCCCACGGCCGCGATGCGGTCCTGACTGTCTTGCATCTCGCCGTTCATTGCGGTGGCGAGTCCATGCACCGAGAATCGCAGTTCGCCGCCCTCGTCCGCGAGCCGAATGACCGTCGATGTCGTCGCCCGACGGAGCGCCTCTAGGCAGCTGAAGTACACCGCCGCTTCGATCCCCGGCTCGAACCGTCGGCTCCCCAGGTCATCCGCCGCCTGGATGGCGACACCCGCTTCAACCTTGCGGATCTGTGCCTGGAGCGCCGGGACCAGGCCCTTGTCCGCGAGCAGGGGCGGAAATATGCCCCGAGCCAGCTCTCGAAGTTCGTCGAGCGTATGTTGTGTTACCGCAGTCAGGTCTTCGAGGCGGCGGATCGCTTGAGGGAGATCCTCGCCGAGCAACCGATCGACATCGGCCAGCTGACCTGCCATCGCCTCCAGCTCCGGCTGGACGCCCGCCCGGATTTCGGATTCAAGCCGGCGGCGCTCGGTCTCCTGGGCGGTGACGATTCGCTGCCGCGACGCGCGCAGGTCGGCGGCCTGCATCGAGAGTTGCTCGAGTTGTGCCTGCAACGCGGCCGTCAGGCGGACGTTGTGCAAGACGAGTCCCGCCTGTGCCGCGAGGTCGGCGAGCAATCTGCGCTCGCCTGGCGTGAGTATCTCGCCAGCGCTTTTGCGGATGGCGATCTCTCCGATCGTCTCCCCCTGATACCGCACGGGCAACACGTGCGGAAAGGTCGTCTCCCCGGCCTGGTCTGGCCAACTCGTCACCCGACGCGAACCGTCCGGTAGAAGCAGGGTCACTCGGGCCGCAGTTGCGCCGACGCCCCGCGCCGCGGCTTCGGCGGTCCTGGGCAGCGCCTCGTCGACGGACAACGTATCCGCCATCCGGTCGGCAAAACCCGCCATCACCTCATAGGGTGTGGCGCGGCGGCCGTAGACGAGCCGGTTCGCCATCCGCTGGATCCGCTCGCGCACGGGCTGAAAGGCGACCGCGACCACGGCGGTGGCGACGATGGACAGCAACAGGTTCGGCCGGGTGCCGCCACCCAGCGCGGCGCCGATGCCGACGACGATTGCAACGTAGACGACGCTGATGAAGGCGGCGAGCGCGCCGTAGACCACAGCGCGGTTGATCACCACGTCGATGTCATAGAGGCGATAACGAAGCACCGCAATCGCGATGCTGATGGGCAACAACGGGATCGTCAACCCAGTCGCGGTCTGGGCCACGATGTTTGGCACGTTGCCTTGCAGAACGAACGGGACTACGGCGACGATCACCGCCACCAGGAACCAACGGAGCTGCTGCCGCTGGCGGCTATCACCTCGGCGGTAGCGAACCACGACAGAGGCAACCGATCCAATCATCGCGGCCAGGCCAAACAGCAGCGCGATGTCGACCAGGACCTTGAACACCGCTTCGAATTGGGGCAGCGCCAGCGGGTTTAGGACCCCCGGGTAGTCGGAGTTGATTGGACCCGGCGCAAAGGCATTCCCGGCAAAAGCGAGGGCGGCGAACACCAAACCACTCGCCACCACGATCCGCCAGCGCCGGGATAGCAGCCGGCCGTCAGGAAATAGCATCGGCACAAAGAGCAGAACCATCAGGGCGAATGGAATCCAGAGCCAGCCGCTGATCCAGGCGACCGCGTGGCCGAAGGGCAATGAGCCGGGATGATGCACCAGCGCGAGGTTGGAGTAGTCACCAGCGACAAACGTCAGATAGATGTCAACGCCGATCGCGAGCAGCAGCCAACCGATGAGGTGGTTGGGCCGGTGGCGCAGGATCAGGACACCCATCGCTGGGAAGGCAAGGAACGTGATCAGCGCCAGGACGGTCAAGTCCACGGGGGTCTGGTTTGCGATACCGACCAGTACGGTGGCGACCGCGAGCGCGATGGTTAGCACCGCCAGGCCGAGCGCGGTTGCGGGGACGGCAGGTCGTCGCGTCATCGCGCCGCTCCCACCGCGGACTGGGCATGTACTGGCAAGATCCCGGTTACGATCGTGCCCGCGCCGGGGCGTGATTGGACCGTCAGGGTGCCGCCGAGCGATGCCAGCCGGTCCTTCATGTTCTGGACTCCGGCCCCGGTCACGGCACGTTCGGGATCGAAGCCAATCCCGTTGTCGGTGACCGCGAAGCGGAGATGGCTATCGCGCTGCTCGAGGTGAATGGCGGTTCGGGAGGCGTGTGCATGCTTGGCCGCATTCTGGAGGGCCTCGAGGCAGCAGAAATAGACGGCCGCCTCCACGTCGGGGTCGTAGCGCGTGACGCCGTCGGCCGTCACCTCGGCATGTGCGCTCAGGGCGTCCAGCAGGCCGCGCTCGTGGAGTCCCGGTGGATAGATGCCCTGGGCAAGGTCACGCAGGGTTTGCAACGCCTCTGCGGTCTGCGCCTTGAGTTCCATGATCGAACGTCGGGCTTTTTCTGGATCGCGTTTGGCCAGGGTCGCGGCCAGCCTGAGCTTGACCGCGAGTGCCACCAGGTGCTGCTGCGCGCCGTCATGGATGTTGCGTTCCAGGCGCCGCCGCTCGGCATCCTGCGCGGCGACGATGCGTTGTCGGGATTCGCGGAGCGCGCCGGCTTGACTCGAGATCTCCTGGAGGCGGGCCTGCAGCTCCGCCGTCAGTCGAATGTTGCGGAGCACCTGGCCAGCCTGGGCGGCGAGATCCGTGAGCAGGCTCGCCTCGACCGGGGTAAACGGCTCACCAGCGCCCTTCTTAAGTGTCAATACACCAAGCACCTCGCCCTCGTGCCGGACCTGGACGACCCGATCAGCCACGTCAGGCCGTAATGGCGGCTCAGCTTGCGGCCAGCTGGCAGCCGCAATCGGATCTCCGGCGCGATCGATCCAGACCGTCGCTATGGTGGCGCCGGTGCCTTCGACGAGCACGCGCGCCAGCCGCGACAGGACTTCCTCATCGGCATAAGCGCCCGCCATTCGATGCGAGAACCCAGTCAGCGCTTCGTAGGGCGTCGATCGGCTCCCGTAGACCAGCTGGTTGGCCCATCGCTCGACCCGCTGCCTCACCGGCTGAAAGGCGACCGCGACCAGCGCCGTCGCGACGATCGAAAGCGCCAGGTTGAACTGCCCACGCGAACGAACAAGGGTGCCGATCCCCACTACGACGCCGACATAGACGATCGTGATAAACGCGGCAAGTCCGCCGTAAACGAGCGCGCGGTTGATGACCAGGTCGATCTCATAGAGCCGGTACTTGAAGACGGCGATCGCAATCGAAGCGGGGATGGCCAGCAGCACAACGGAGACGACCAGATCGTTGAGCGGCAGCTGGGTCTCGAGGACCGCCATAAGGCTCTGCACTGCCGCGAGCAAGCCCACGAGGGTGATCGCGGCAATGAACCACTTCAACTGCAGCCGCTGCTGGGAACCGGCTCCCCTGTACCGCACAACCAGGGAGGCGAGCGCCGCAATCACGGTCAGGAACAGAAGCGAACCAGAAATTGCCTGTAGCACGTCGCCCTGGCTCTTCAGCCCCGGATCGAGGTCGGCCATCCAGCTCCCCAGGACAGCGAGCGCAATGCCAACCCCGCCCAGCCATAGCACCGGCCTCCAACGGGCGGAGATGAGCCGACCGTCCGGAAAGAGCAATGGAAGAAAGGTCAGCATCACCCCCAGCGCAAAGGTCCAACCGAGATCGCCCGCCAGAAAGGCCAGCTTGACGGCCGGGAACTGTCCTGGGCGACTGTACTCGGCCACGAGCGTGTAATAGAGGCCGAAGCCTGACAGACTGATGCCCAGCCCAATCGCACAGGCCAGCCACGCCACCCGGTTCCGCTCTCGGCGCGAGGCCAGGAATGCGCCGAGGGTTGAGAAGGCAACGGCCAGCAGCATGAACGTGAAGTTGTCAGGTCCCGGGCGACGGCTCTGGGGAACTGAAGCCGGCATGATCGTGCTCAGGTAGACGGCTGCCCCCAGCAAGCCGACGGAGATGGCGAGAGACCCCCACGCCAGGATCTGACCGAGGCGCGCGATCACTTCACCGGGGGTATGGCCCATGCCAGCGATGGTGCCCTACTTGGCGCTCCGCGTCGAGGGGGCTGGCATGGGCCAGTCTAGTTCGGTTTTTCCCACCCGGTCGGTGGGATTAAGGTCAGTCTCGATCGGCGAGCAGCAGTTCGGCCGTCACGGCCACCCCGGCGCCGTAGGCGAGGTGACCCAGGAAGCCGCGCAGATGCGTGGTCAACGGGTACTGATTGTTGGGCGCGCTAAGCCCCAGCGTCGGGGTCAAACCTTCGTCCACCAACAGAAAGAGCGCCATGCCCGAGAAGACCGCAGCCAGGATCGGATTCATCCGGGCAATCCGTCGCAATGCCACGTACAGCAAACCGCCGGCGATCCCGACGGTATAGGGTGCAACCGATGCGGCGGTGTCGACCTGCTTGGCATCAAGCTTTACGCCGGCGAGGTCGGCCGCTTTCTGGACGCCGAGCTTGTAAGGCGACCCCGGGCTCACCGCCTTCTCACGCTGCTTATCCGCTTCCGGGGCGAACTCCTGCAGTTTCGTCGTGACCGGGTTCATCACCCTGGTCCCGACGTATCCGCCAATCACGCCCGCAGCCGCGCCGGAAACGACATCCCTGGTCCGCAATGCCTCCACCTCCGCCAACCATGTTAGGTTGTACGACGTGCTCCGGAGGATCGCATGACCGGACGAGACGTTCTCGAAATGCAACTTGCCGGGTCGTTCAATATGCTCCGCGAGCGGCTGGACATGCTGAGCGATGCGGAGTGGACCGCCCGCGCCATTCCCGGGACCAACCTGCCCGGATTCACGGTCTGGCACGCGGCGCGCACAATCGACTGGGGCATCCACTGCGCGATCCAGGGCGTCCCCGAGATCGCCGATCGAGCGGAATGGCGAGACCTCGGTGCGGCCGACTTCGCCTATGGCGCCGGCATTACAGCGCAGGAAGCCGATCAGGTTGCACAGTCGGTCAGTCGCCACCAAGTCCGCGGCTACCTCGACGCGGTGCAGGCTGCTGCGCTCGCCTGGTTGAAGGCGCGGCGCGATGGCGATCTCGACACTGTCCCAGAGTTCGAAGCCCATCAAGGGGTCAAGCCCCGCTATCGAACGCCGTCCGTATGGGCGGAGGTCAGCGACTTCGTGGGAAAACCCACATGGCAGATCCTCGCGCGCCCGTGTATCTCACATATCCGGGTGCATGCCGGCGAGATCGACATCCTGCGGCAGGCTTCGCGAGTCGGGACCCCGTCGGCTACGTCTTGAACCAGGCCTCGATTTTCGCGGGCTGATCGAAATAACCCGTCGGAAACTTTCCCGGCGGCTCGGGAGTCGGTGAGGCGCCAGCTCCGGGCGAGCCTTCGGGAAGCAAGAACGCACGGACGCCGGTGTTCGATGCCATCACACTCCCTCCTCTGTGTCCGGGTAGTGCGTCAACGATACCCGGCCTCGCCCCCGTCTCCCTCCCCCGCTGGCGGGGGAGGGTCGGGGTGGGGGCTCAGCTCGCCTTGTTGGCGAATTCGTTCGTGTAGGTT
>Ga0209155_1000231_pt1 | contig 25371 bp, 28 predicted proteins | sample GraSoiAngelo_122_FD_185879 | JGI IMG/M metagenome (GOLD analysis project Ga0209155, IMG submission 185879) | Grasslands soil microbial communities from the Angelo Coastal Reserve, California, USA - 14_0927_02_20cm (SPAdes) (version 2) | ecosystem: Environmental > Terrestrial > Soil > Grasslands ... | reverse complement strand
TTTTCGCCAGGGCGAGGAATTCCTCGTCCACCGGCTCGTCCTCGACCGAGTGCACCAGAAAATCCGCGCCGGCTCTGAGCGAGGCCTTGGCCACGATGAGCTCGGTCGCGTGCACGGCAAGGCGCACTCCGCCCACGTGGGCCGCATCGCCGGCCGCCTTGACGATCGCCTCCTGCGCGGCGAGATCGTCGCCTTTCTGGTGGATGAACCAGACCTTGATGAAATCGGGCTTGCGTTCCAGCTCGCGCCGGACCAGCGCACGCGCCGCGTCGGCCGAGGTGATCTTGATGATGGGAGGATCGCCGAGATCGAGCTTCACGCGATCGACCATGGAAATGAGCGGCCCGGCGACCGCGACGCGGGGCGCCGCGGGACTCCTCACCGCCGCGTCGCGCATCTGGAAATTCCAGAACGGCCCGCCGATATCGACGACGCTGGTGACGCCGCTCGCGAGCCAGACCTTGAACGTGGCGGGAAGGCGGCCCTTGTTGCGCTCGACTTCCTTCGCATAGGGCATCCAGGCGTTGAAGTCGGCCACATCGGGACGCGTGTAGAGATTGCCCGATTGGAAGAAGTGGACGTGCGAATCGATCAGTCCGGGAACGACCCATTTGCCTCTGCCGTCGATCCGCGTCGCCCCCGCCGGGACGGGAGTCGAGCTCGCCGGCCCGATAGCCTCGATGCGGCTCCCGGAGACTATCACCGTGGTGTTCGAAGCGACTGCGGAGGGAAGATCCCGGTCGGGATGGACGACCGTGGCGCCGACGATCGCGGCGACATCCGCCGCCTGGCATGGAACGCCTGCCAGCGTCAATACTGCTGCAAGACCCAAGCAACGCATGCGAGTGGGCATTTGGCGATCCTTCTCGGAAAATCTTTCCAGGCTCAGGCGGCTTTCTGACAGCCGGTAGGTTTGTAGACGCGTTCCGTAGACGCAGGATACTTCACGAGCTTGTCCACGGGACGACGGGGCCGCAAAACGAGCTCACCCCCGCAGTTGGGGCACGTGCCGCGAAGGACTTCGCGCGCGCAGGAGCAGCAGAACGTGCACTCGAAGGAACAAATGAAGGCCTCGGCGGAGTCGGCCGGGAGATCGCGGTTACAGCACTCGCAGTTCGGGCGGAGCTTCAGCATTTCTCTTCTCCTCGCTATCTCGACAGGTGTGCTAGCGATCTTCGGCGTCGCGCATGTCTTGTTCCAACAACGCGTCACGCCCTTCAGATGTGATCGTGAGTTTGCCAGAACGATACGGCTTTGCGAGACCGAATGTACGGAGCTTGGCTGCGATATCAGTCGGAATCGGTGGCGGATCGCGTTTCGCGTCTGCGGCGCCCTTCAACTTCCGCAGCCAGTCAAAATCGTCCGCAGTCAAGTTCGAGTCCACGCGCTCGGCGGTCATTCTCACTGTCCGCGGAACCTCTCGAGGTACCCGAGCTCGAGGGCCTCGTGGACCAGTGCCATCGTAGTCTGGGCGGCCTTGCGGGCGCGATCCGTGCCGTGGGCCAAGGCATCACGGACCAGCCCCATCTTGGCCGCGAAGTGCGCTCGCCGCTCACGAATCGGTTCGAGGAAGGTGTTGAGCGCCGTGGCGAGCTTCTGCTTGACTTCGACGTCCCCGACAGCGCCGCGGCGATACCGCCCCTTGAGGTCCGCCACTTCCTCACGGTTGAGGTTGAACGCCTCGTGGTACAGAAACACCGGGTTGCCTTCGACATGGCCGGGATCGGTCGCTCGGAGTCGCGTCGGATCCGTATACATTGAGGGCCGGATTCCCGTCAGTATCCGCTTCTTTTTTGCGGCTAACATCAGACTACGAAGCAGGCTCAAACAGCTCCACCGGATTGCCGTCTGGGTCTTCCAGCAGAATCTGCTTACCTCCGGGGCCTTCGACGACTACGTTGCGAAAGTGCATGCCTTCCCGCTTCATTTTGGCAACGCGCGAAGGCAGATCATCAACTTCTAGGACGAGCCGATTCCATCCCCCGGGTTCGGGACGGCGCCCGTCCGGCATGGGACGAGCCGCGGAGCTCTTCGGTCCAGCGAGCCAAAGAGTAAGGTCGTCTCTCGAAACTTTTGCGAAAGCCGGGCTCATTTGCTGTTCGACCTTGAACCCCAGGTGTCCTGTGTAGAAGGCTATAGAACGCTCGACATCACTAACTAGGTATCTGATAGTTGCCACTGATGCACCCCCGGATAATAACGAACGTAACAGCTAGGTTCCCGCGCGCGACTTCACTTTGACGCCCAATGTTCGCAATACGTTAGGAATCGAACTTCTTGAACAGAACGGGAGCGAGGGCCACCAGCATGACGAGTATGAGGGCGGCCAGGGGCGCGCCGCGCGCCATGTTCCCCAGGGGAAGAACGACGAAGACCAGGACGAGAATCCACGGAGGCACGGCGCGGCTGTATTTGAGATAGTTCAGAAAGCCTGCGGGGACCGCGACGCGCTTCCCCCGCTCCGAGCGGTCCCTCTGCGCCGCCCTTTCCTCCAGCCAGATCAGGAACACGTAGAGCTGCCCCACTACGCCGCACAGCCACACTGCCGCACCGAGGAGCAGGGCAAAGAACCTCAACCACAGCGGCGGGTCGTAAGCCAGCCGGGCCGTCCTGAACATGACGTCGATGGAGCATATCGTGCTGACGAGGAAGAACACGAGAACGACGGGAAGGACGATCCATATGCGGGATACGATGTAGTCGCGGAAAACGTCGTCGTTCTGGAATTTGAGCGCGAAGTCGCGCGCGTCGCGCAGCACCCTGCGCGGGCGCAGCTGGTCGAGCATGTCGTCCGCCGCGGCGCGCAATTCGCGCTCGTTGAGCTTCGCTCCGCGGAACCGCCACCGGAAGATCTTCACGAAGGGCATCCTAAGACCATCCGCGGACCTATGCAAATGTCATGGGGGCCCTCGCCGTGCAAACCGCCCGCGGGCCTGACTCTCCTCCAGGCCGCGGGAGCGGCGACTTTCCCGCGACGAGCGCCGCCATCGTGTAAGCTTCGGCGCATGAAAACCATCGCCATCGAAGAGCATTTCATCACGCCGATGTACCGGCAGAAAGTCGCCGCGAACGAATTCCGGAATTTCTATCTCAGCTCCCGCAGCGAGCAGATCGGGCACGACATCGTCGAGCAGAATTCGGACCTCGGCGCGAAGCGCCTCGCGCACATGGACGCCGCCGGGATCGACGTGCAAGTGCTCTCGTTCGGCTCGCCCGGAGCTCAAGGCTTCGCCGCGGACGTCGCGATCCCGATGGCGAGGGACGCGAACGACCTGGCGCACGAGGCGGTCAAGGCGCACCCGGACCGCTTCGCCGCCTTCGCCGCGCTCGCGACGGCCGACCCGCGCGCCGCCGCCGACGAGCTCGGGCGGTGCGTCGCCCAACTCGGCTTCAAGGGCGCCATGATCCACGGCCACACCCAGGGGAGTTTCCTCGACGAGAAGAAATACTGGGTGATCTTCGAGCGCGCTCAGGCCCTCGACGTGCCGCTCTATCTGCACCCCACCCTGCCGCACCCGGACGCGGTCAAGGCCTACTTCCAGGGATACGAGGACCTCGCCCGGGCGGGCTGGGGCTTCGCGATGGATACGAGCTGTCATTTCCTGCGAATCGTCTTCTCCGGCGTGTTCGACGCCTATCCTCGCCTCAGGATCATCCTCGGGCATCTGGGCGAAGGATTGCCTTTCGCGATGCACCGGCTGAACGATCACACCTGGCGCGCCGCCGCGCGGCGAGGCCTCAGGAAGACACCGCTCGAATACCTGAAGGACAACCTGCTCGTCACCACCAGCGGCAACTGGTACGAGCCCGCGTTCCTGTGCACGCTGCTCGCGCTCGGCGCGGACAATATCCTGTTCGCCGTGGACTGGCCCTACGAGCCGAATACTGCGGGAATGGAATTCCTGAGAAAGCTTTCGATCAGCGACGCGGACCGCGAGAAGATCGCGCACCGCAACGCCGAGCGCATCCTGCGGATGTGATGCTCTGCGTGCGGTGACGCACAGAGAAGCCCGGTCGGGAAGGTGATAATGAGTCGGTGATGACTTAAAGAAAGGCCGCCGTCATTTCCCCTCTCGATCAGCCATGGGCGATTCGCGTTTCGCGAGCGGTTTCCAGCGAAGCGCTGGATCGCCTGATGGACGCCTGGTACAAGGGGGTCACGGCGGGAGGGGGCCTGAACGGAGCGATCGGATTCGACTCGCACATGGAGCGCAGGGACTGGGAAAGTGCAAAGAACAGTATCGAGCGGACCTACGGGCGCTCGAGCCGGGCGCACCAACTCACCCTGGATACCTTGAGCGCCGCAATACAGAATAGAAGGATGCTCGGCCCCCGGTTCACGGGCTGAGCGACGCGGAAGCTGTTCGGGTCGGGCTATGAATCTCATCGCCGGAATCATCAAGACTTAGGAAGAATTATGCCCACCAGGCTTCCGTTCGAAGGGAGAATTATTCGCACCAAGCCTCCGTTGGAAGGGAGAATTGTGCCCGCCAGGCCTTCGTTCAAGACGGCATGGCGTGATCTGAATCGCAGGTCCATGACTCTTTGGCTGCTGTTCTTCGGCTGCATTCCCGGAATGTTTCTGCTTGCTTACGTGGTGAACGACCTGCTTCTCCCGGAAGAGCCGTTTCTCGTTGTCACGCTTGCGTGGATGCCCGCGACTGCCTGGGCCGGAGGCAAAATGGCGAACTTCATATGTCCGCGTTGCACCCGGGCGTTCTTCAAGGACCGGCACTTTTTCTGGCCCCTCAGGCGCAGCTGCGCTCATTGCAGCCTGCGGAGGTGGACGGACGACGAGCGACCGGCGGCGGCCGGCTAGGCGTTCTTCGAGAATTGGTACTTCTTCAAGCCGCTCAAGCGAAACTGCGCTCATTGCAACCTGACACGGCCGGCGAAAGAAATGCCGCCGCCGGCGGCGATCTGATCCTGGCGGCCTAGCCGCCAGGCCTCGGCGTGACGTGGCCGCACTTTCCGCAGGTCCGGCGCGACTCCTCCGAATAGAACTCCTCGTAGACGCGCGATACCGGGTCCTCGCGGTAGTCGGCGACGTGCCGCACCGCTTGGTACAGCTCGGCGCGGCACTTCTCGCAATACCAGAAAAAGCGGTCCCTCTCGTGCGCGCGGCGCTTGCGTTCCAGCACGAGCAGGAACGAGTCGGGCGAGAAGCGCGGCGAGTGCCGCACGCCGGCCGGGCAGTAGATGATCTCGCCTTCTCGGACGAGCGCGACCTTCTCCGCGCCTTCGGGCGTGAGGTAGTGCAGGTTCATCTCGCCCTTGATCATGTACATGACTTCGTCGCTCGGATCCGCATGGAACTCGCTGCGGTGCGCTCGCCCGCGCGCGACGAAGGCGATGGTGTCGGGCGCCTGCCAGAGAATGCTCACCGGCTTGACGCTCTTCCTGATGCCCTCGGAAACCTCCGCGAGGCTGACGGCCTTGAGCCCTGTCATTTTGCGCTCATGTTCCCGTTTCAATCCGTTACGCTGTCACGCCGGAGATTGTAAGCGCAACAGGTAGGTAAACGGTAAGATCGCAACACCGTTGGTTCTTGGCAAATGAAAACAGCGAACGCGGGTGCGACCCTCGCTAGCGTCGTCTTTCTGAAAATCCAGGAGTTCGCCCGAAGGCCGGTCCAGGAACAGGCGCGCCTGAAGGCGCAGCTCGAGGCCGTGGTGGCGGTGACCACCGCGGAGCTCGCGCCCGCGAGCCGCATCGTGCTCGACGCGGCGGACGGAGCCGCCATCGTGGTCCTCGGTGATCCCAAGGGGGCCTTGCGCCTGGCCGAGCGCGCGCTCGCCGCAACGGCGGCCGGGCTCCCCCTGTGCGTCGGGGTCAATCACGGTGCGGTGCAGTTGGCGCCGGGAGGCCGGGACGAGGACGGGATGATCGGCGACGGCATCGCGGTGGCGGCGAGCGTTGCCGAGTTTGCTTCGCCCTCGCGCCTGCTGATGTCGCGGTCCTTCCGCGACGCCATGGCCGATGCCTCGCCGGGGCTCGAATCCGGCGTTTTCCCGGCGGGGGTCTTTACCGACGCCGGGCTTCGGACCCACGAGCTGTTCAGCCCGGACGGGCGGGTGGCCGAGCGCAGGCGCACACGCTTCCTCGCGCTCAGCGTCACGGCCGTGATCGGGCTCGTCGGAGCCGGCGTCGCGGCACGGGTGTCGGCCGAGGGTCACCAGAAGTTCGTGGACGGCGTTGTCGTCAAGATCCGGCAAACGATCGCGCAAGGCGAGAAGGTCCTCGGCGACGTGATCGAAATAGTCCGATGGCAAAGAAGAAGCTGACCAAGATCGGCCGCTACAAGATCCTCGGCGAGCTGGGCCGCGGCGCGATGGGGATCGTCTACGAGGCCGAGGACCCGGCTCTCGACCGCATCGTCGCGCTGAAGACCATCATTCTTTCGGACGACGCGGAAGGGCGCAAGGAATTCCACAAGCGTTTTTTCCTCGAAGCGAAGGCCGCGGGCAAGCTTACGCATCCCCATATCATCACCGTCTACGATTTCGGGGAGGAAGACGACCTCGCCTACATGGCGATGGAGCTTCTCAAGGGAATCGAGCTCCGCGCCAGGATGCTGAAGGGCCCGATCTCCACCGTCGAGGCGGTCGATATCGCCGAGCAAGTGGCCGACGGCCTCGGCTACGCGCACGAGCGCGGCGTCGTCCACCGCGACATCAAGCCGAGCAACATCATGCTGCTGCCGCGCGGGCGGGTGAAAATCATGGACTTCGGGATCGCGCGCGTGCGCGTCGCCGACCACAAGACGAGCACGGGCGTCGTGCTCGGCACGCCCCGATACATGTCCCCCGAGCAGGTGGCGGGATCGCCCGTCGACCATCGGTCGGACATCTTTTCGCTCGGGATCGTGCTCTACGAGATGCTCACCCGCGCCTCCTTGTTCGCAGGCGCAGACACGCCGCAGATCCTGCACAACGTCGTCCATGTCGAGCACGTGCCGCCCTCGCGGCTGAATCGCGAGGTGCCGTCGATGCTCGATTTCGTCATTGCCAGGGCGCTCAAAAAAGACCCCGCCGTGCGCTACCAGGATACCTACGAGCTCGCAGCCGACCTGCGCAGCTGCCTCGCCGAGCTCGGCGGCCGCAAGCGCACGGAGAAGGACACCGACGGCGATCAGGACGTCACGAAGACGGTGAAACTCGACGTGGACACGGAGAAGACGCGGCTCGCGCCGGCGGCTCGCGCGATCGGATCCGACACGCGCCTACCCTTGTCGCGGCAGTTCGACTCTTCCGCGGCCCTTAGGCGCCTTTCCGCGCCGACCAAGCGCGATCGCGATCTGCTCGCCCGGCCTCCGCAGTCGGTCGGTCTCCTGCGGAGGCTCAGAAACGATCCCGGGCCGCGCCTGTTGTTCATCGCAGTGCTCGCGGCGGCTCTGGTCGGGAGCGCGATCGCGTTCGGGTGATCACGCTCGCGCGTCCCTATTGCGCCTTGATGCCCGCCGCTTTCACCAGCGTGGCATTGGCGGCGATCTCCTGGCGCAGATAAGCGTTGAACCGCTCGGGGTTGTAGTCCATCGGCTCGGCGCCGAGGCGCGCCATCTTCTCGCGCACGTCAGCCGCGCGCAGCGCCTTGGTCGTTTCCCCGTAGAGACGGTCGACGACCTCGCGCGGCGTCTTGGCCGGCGCAAACATGCCGACCCAGAAGTTGTAGTCGGAGTCGGGAACGCCGGCCTCGAGCGTCGTGGGAAGCTCGGGGAGCGCGAGCGAGCGCCTCGTGCTCCCCACTGCGAGAGCGACGAGCTTGCCGTCCTTCAGGAGCGGCAGCACTGCGTTGACGGGGCAGAAATAGAAATCGACGCGGCCGGTGACGATCTCGGTCAGCGCTTCCGGCGAGCCCTTGAAAGGGATGTTGACGGTCTCGATGCCGGCGCCGAGACGAAAGCGCTCGGCGTTCAGATGCGTCGCGCTGCCGATGCCGACCGAGGCGGAATTGAGCGAGCCGGGCTTCGCCTTCGCCGCGGCGACGAGCTCTTTCACCGACCGGATGCCTTTCGAAGGCGCCATTACGAGCACGTTGGGCAGCAAGGCAAGGGGCACGACGCCGGTGAGGTCGCGAAGCGTGTCGTACGGCAGGTCCTTGTACGTGGACGGCGTGACCGTATACGAGGAGGAATGCACGAAAAGCGTGTAGCCGTCGGGAGCCGATTTCGCCACCAGCGCCGCGCCGATGGTGCCGCCCGCGCCGGGGCGGTTCTCGATGACGATGGGCTGCCGGAGCTGGGGCGAGAGCCTTTCGGTCACCGTGCGCGCGATGATGTCGGTGCCGCTCCCCGGGGTGAACGGGACGATGATCCTGATCGGTTTCGCCGGCCACGCCTGCGCTTGCGCGCCGACATGCGGGGCGCAAAGCGCCAGCACGGCGATCGATCTAGCTAGCTTTCCAGACACTCTTGCCTCCCGGGCGGGTTGCCGCGCGGCCGCTCGGCCACGCGGTGTCAGACTGCATTTCAAAATTATCAGAGCGCATCTCTACTTGATGTCTTCGAGTTTGACGCCTCGGCTCGCACGGAAGCTTGCGCGAGCCTGCTCGACGCGCTGTAAAAACCGTGGGTCGTGTTCAAGTCGGTAGTCGAACCAGTCGTCCTCCGACTTGAACCCGATTAGTACGCCGGCTGGTTTGCCGTGGCGTGTGATGACGACATCCTGTGTCTCGGCTTCCCGAAGAAAGCGAGACAAGTCATCCTTGACCTCGGAAAGAGGCACTTCCTTCACTTTGGACTTCCGAACCGCGCGAGCCATGACTCAGCCTCCGGTTTGGGCACGATCGCCAGTACCTCGACGGTCGAACCCGAAACATCGTAGAACACACGGACTTCCTCGACGCGTAGCCTGTATTGCGGTCGCGCAATGCCGCGCAATCGCTTGATCCGGCTACGGCTAGTCTTGGTTGGTTCGTGCCTCAAATGGGTTTCGAGGGCTTCCTTCACCGCCGTCCGTTCGCCGGCCTTCAATCTACGCAGGTCTTCGACAGCCTCGGGGGCCAGAAGTATCTCGAACCGCATTCTGGCTATATTATAGCCAGATTTCTCGTTGTTGGACACCGCGCTCTAACGTGGAGCCCACGCGACGTCCTCAACAATCAGCTCTGCGGTCTTGACGCGCCTCCCGGTCGCTCGGTCGTATCGATAGCGGACGCAGACCAGCGACTCGCCATAACGTGCGAGCAGCTTTTTCGTGCCTGACATCCCCGGACGCAGCGTCAGCCTGATTTCCATCGGACCCCTCGGCCTCTGAACGCGCAAGGCGGAGAGCCGTGCACAGGGCGCGGGGCCGACGGGTTCTTGCTTTATCATACGGCCTCACTCCGGGGATCGCACCTTGAAGGCCGCTCCGTTCGAATACGCCCGCGCCGCTTCGCTTTCCGAGGTTTGCGCGTTGCTCGCGACGCACGGCGACGGCGCGAAGCTCCTCGCCGGCGGCCAGAGCCTTGTGCCGATGATGGCGATGCGGCTCGTGCGCCCGGCGTGGCTGGTCGATATCAACGAAATCGCCGAGCTGAAATTCATCGCAGTCGAAAAGGACATGGCGCGCACCGGCGCTTGCACACGCCAGGGCGCGGTCGAGCGCGACCACGCGCTCGCCGCGCGCGTGCCGCTGCTTCGCCAGGCGCTCGCGTGGGTGGGTCACGTTCAAACGCGAAATCGCGGCACGATCGGCGGCAGTCTCGCGCACGCCGATCCTTGCGCCGAGCTGCCGCTTGTCGCGCAGGTGCTGGGGGCGCGCATGCTGCTGCGCTCGGGCACCGGCGCGCGCACGCTCGAAGCCGAAAAGTTCTTCGCCGGGCCGATGGCGACGAACGTTCGGCCCGGCGAGTGCCTCGAGGAAATCCATTGGCCGGCATGGTCCTGGCGGCACACGGGTTCCGCTTTCACCGAAATCTCCGTGCGCCACGGCGACTTCGCGATGGTCGCCGCCGCGGCGCAGGTCGCGATCGACGGCGACGGACGCTGCGTGCGCGCGGCGTTCGGGCTGGGCGGAGTCGGAGGAACGCCGCTCGCGTTCCCGAAGATAGCGGGGCGCCTGGTCGGCACGCGTCTCGACGACGCGGCCGTGAACGACGCAGCGCACGCCGCAGCAACCGAAACGCAGCCCGGCAGCGACCTCCACGCGAGCGCCGAATATCGCCGGCACCTCGCCGGCGTGCTCGCGGCCCGGGCGCTGCGCGAAGCGCGCGAGAGAGCGAGAAGCCTGTGAGCGAGACGCTTCACGCCGTCTCCGTCGAGGTCAACGGCAAGCCGCGATCGGCCCAGGTGCCGGCGCGGCTGTCGTTGGTCGACTGGTTGCGCGACGACCTGCTCCTCACCGGCACGCACGTCGGCTGCGAGCACGGCATCTGCGGCGCGTGCTCGGTGATGCTCGACGGGGAACCCGTAAGGGCCTGCCTCATGTACGCGGTGCAGGCGCACGGCCACCGCGTCACCACCGTCGAGGGTCTCGCGAAACCCGACGGCTCGATGAGCGTTCTGCAGGACAGCTTCTGCGAGGCGCACGGCCTGCAGTGCGGCTACTGCACGCCGGGAATGCTCATCGCCGCGCAGGGACTGCTGAACACGAATCCGGATCCGACCGAGGCGCAGATCCGCGATGCGATCGGCGGGAACTTGTGCCGCTGCACCGGCTACCAGCAGATCGTCGAGGCGGTGCAGCTTGCCGCCGAGCGCACGGCGAAGGAAGCGAAATGAACACCATCGATGCATACCCGCCATCCTTCCCCTCCTCTTTGAGGAGGGGTGCCGCCGCAGGCGGCGGGGTGGTCGGGCACTCTGGTCAAACCACCCCGGCGCTTCGCGCCACCCCTCCTTATCCAAGGAGGGGAAAACACCGCGCGCCATGACGAGCTTCCGTTACATCGGCACGAAGCGCCGCGCGAAGGAGCATCCGCGTTTCGTCTCCGGCCGCGGCCGCTTTGTCGCCGACATCGCGCTTCCCGGGATGAAGCACGTGGCGCTCGTCGCGTCGCCCCACGCAGCCGCGCGCATCGTTTCGATCAAGACCGACGCGGCGCGCGCCGCGCCGGGCGTGCTCTACGTACTGACCGGGGAGGAATTCTGCGCGAACACCGATTCGCTTGCGATCGGGGTGGACGCGCCCAAGGTGACGCGTTTCGCGCTCGCGCGGGGCGTGGTGCGCTATGCCGGCGAATGGGTGGCGGCGGTCGTCGCCGATTCGCGCGCGCTCGCCGAGGACGCGGCGGAGCGGGTCGAGGTCGAATACGAGCCGCTGCCGCACGTGATCGATCCCGAGGCGGCGCTCGCGCCGGGAGCGCCGCTCGTGCACCCAGCGCACGGCTCGAACCTGCTCTACCACCGCAAGTTCGTCTGGGGACCGGTGGAGGAGGCGTTCGCAAGCGCCGAGCACAGGATCGCCTTCCGCGCGGTCTGGGGCCGCAGCGCCACCGTGCCGATCGAGACCTTCGGCGTCGCGGCGCAGTGGGACGCGGGCACCGGCATCCTCGATATCTGGGCCTCGATCCAGATGCCGAAGTTTCCCGACCAGGCGGCGCGCGCGCTGCGCCTGCCCGGCAACGCGGTGCGCGTGCACTACGACGTCGACGTGGGCGGCAGCTACGGCGTGAAGCGCGGAATCAAGCACACCGTGCTCGTCGGCTATCTCGCGAAAAAACTGGGCGTTGCGGTGCGCCTGATCGAAGATCGCCTCGAGAACCTGCGCGGCGGGGACATGCAGGGGCCGGACCGTTTCTTCGACATGCAGGTGGCGTTCGGCGCGGACGGCGTGATACGCGCGATGAAAATCCGCGCGGTGGACGACGTCGGCGCCTACGCGGGGCGCTCGCCTTTCCAGCTCGGCAAGCCCGTCACCGCGATCTGCGGGCCCTACGCGATCGGCGCAATCGAGTACGAGCCGATCTCGGTCATGACCAACAAGACGCCCCAAGAGGCGGTGCGCGGCTTCGGCCAGTCGCCGACCAATTTCGCGATCGAGCGGGCGATCGACCGCGCCGCGCGCCATCTCGGCATGGATCAGGTCGAGCTGCGCAAGAGGAATTTCATCCGCAAGGACCAGTTCCCCTACACCATCCCGAGCGGCTCCACCTACGACTCGGGCGATTACCACGGGGTGCTCGACGAGACCTTGGCGGCGATCGACTACGGCTCGCTCGTGCGCGCGCGGGACGAGGCGCGGCGCTCGGGGCGCCTCGCCGGAATCGGCATCTCGAGCTGCCTGGAACCCTCCGGCGGCAACTCGGCGTTCGAAGTGCTGATGAACCCGAAGAACGAGAACACCACCTGGATGGACTCGTGCCTGGTGCGCGTCGATCTCTCGGGCGCGATCACCGGCGTCATCGGCAACTCGAGCGCAGGGCAAGGGCACGAGTCGCTGGTATCGACCGTGCTGGGAGAAATCCTCGAGCGCGATCCCGAAACGATCCGCGTGGTTCGAGCCGATTCTCTCACCGCGCTTCCCTCCAACAGCCCGGTCGGCAGCCGCATGGCGATCATGCTGGGCGGGGCGGCGGCAGGTGCCGCGAAAACGATCAAGGAGACGCTCATCGCGATCGCCGCGCACAACTTCGAGTGTTCGCCCGAGGACCTCGAATACCGCGACGGAAGCGTCAACGTGAAAGGCGCCCCCTCGAAGGAATTTTCGTGGGACCAGCTGGTCGAGATCGCGCACCGGAAATTCCACAAGTTGCCGCCGGGCATCGAGCCAGGACTGCAGGCGAAGTTCGTGTGGGAAGTGCCGACCGGCGGCGCGTTGCCGACTCCCGAGGGCCGTATACAGATCTATCCCTGTTACGCCTTCGAGGCGCACGTGGTCCTCGTCGAAATCGATCCGGATACCTGCAAGCCCGCGATCCGGAAATACTTGTGCGGCCACGACTGCGGCGTGATGATCAACCCGGACATCGTGCACGGCATGACTTACGGCGGAATAGCGCACGGCCTCGGCGCGGCGCTCTACGAGAAGTTCGCCTACACCGAGGACGGGCAGCTCGCGAGCGGCACCTTCATGGACTACCTGATCCCAAGCGCGATGGAAGTGCCGGCGATGGCGATCGTCGACCACTGCACGCCTTCGCCGCTCACCACCTTCGGCCAGAAGGGTTCGGGCGAGGCCGGCTACCTCGGCGCGCCTGCTGCGATCGCGAACGCCGTCAACGACGCGCTCGCTCCCCTCGGCGCTTCGATCGACACGCTGCCGATGTCGCATCTCGCGATCTGGAACGCGATCGGTGCGCGCAAGGGAGCGGCCTCGACATGAAGGACATCGTCATCGACGTTCACGCCCACTTCATCCCGAAGCTGCTCACCGAGCGGTTCGACGCGAGCGCCGCGAAATTTCCCGGAGTCAAGCTGTTGCGCGACGGCAAGAGAACCCGCATGCAGTTCCCTGGCGGGGAGCCCACGCGGCCGATCGCGCCCAAGCTATCCGATCTTGCCGACCGGCGCGCCTGGATGGACGGGAACGGCATCGACCACCAGCTCGTCGGCGGGTGGCTGGACAGCTTCGGCTACGAGCTGCCTTCGGGCGAAGGCCTCGCCTGGAGCCGCTTCTACAACGACTGCCTGCAGGAGGCACTGCGCGAGGAAACGCGCTTCACGCCGCTCGCCACCGTGCCGCTGCAGCACGGCGGGCTCGCCGCAGAGGTTCTGTCCGAGGCGCTCGACCGGGGTTTCGGCGGTGTGATGATCGGAACGCTTCCCAAGGGCAATTCCGGCAATCTCGACGATCCTTCGCTCGATCCGTTCTGGCAGGCAGCCTCGGACCTCGGCGCCGCGGTGTTCCTTCACCCGATGTTCCTGTGCGGCGAGCCGCGGCTTGCGGACTACGATCTGGTGAACGCGATCGGCCGGCTCGCCGACACCTCGATCGCCGCGTCGCGGCTGCTCTTCTCCGGGCACCTCCTGAAATTCCCGGGCATGAAATTCGTGCTCTCGCACGGCGGCGCCGCCCTGCCCTACGCGCTCGGGCGCCTCGCGCGCAACCACGCCAATTCGCAGGGCAAATACGCCGACCCGCGCAAGGGCTTCGAGGCGATGTACTTCGATTCCTGCGTGTTCGATGCGGATTCACTCGAATACCTGGTGAAGAAGGCGGGAGCGGAAAAAATAATGCTGGGGTCCGACCAACCCTTCCCCATCGGGGACCCCGAGCCGAGGAAAGTCGTCGAAGGCGCAACCTTAAACGAGGCGCTGAAGGAGAGAATCCTCGGTGAAACCGCGCAGGGCGTGTTCCGCGTGCGGCCGGATTGCTGGTGCCCGCGGTGAGGCGACTCAGGCCCGGCGATCCGGGACGGCTTTGACTCTCTTGTCGCTATATAAGCGATGATCGTCGCTAATTTAGCGACAAGCGACTCTCCCCCCGACGCGATGAATCTCGCCAATCTGCAGCTGTCCTTGTCCGCGGAGCTTTTTCTGCGCGAAGCGATCGAGGATGCGGCGGGCTTACAGGCTCGCCCGGAAAACGAGGCCGTATCGGCATGACTGGCCGTAAGGGCTCGCGTAACATACCCGTTCAGGAGGAAGGACCCGTGGAAGGAAAAATTCTCAGATCCAAAGCGATGGGCTGGATCTGCGGCCTCGCGCTCTTGTTGAGCGCGGCGGGCGCGTGCGCACAAACTTATCCGGCCCAGCCGATCCGGATCCTGCTCCCCTACGGCGCGGGCGGGGTCGCGGACATCACCGCGCGCGTGGTCGCGCAAAAGCTCTCGCAGCAGCTCGGACAGCAGGTGCTCATCGAAAACCGGCCGAGCGCGGGGCAGGTCGTTGCCACCGAGGCGGTGATGAAAGCCGAGCCCGACGGCTACACACTGCTCTGGTTCAACCAAGGACACGCCGTGAGCGTGTCGCTCTTCAATTCCCTGCCCTACGACCCGGCGAAGGATTTCCTTCCGATCTCGACCGTGGGTTTCTTCGGAATGGCGCTCGTCGTCGACGCAAGATCGCCGTACAAGTCGGTGAACGACCTCATCGCGGCGGCGAAAGCGAGCCCGGGCAAGCTCAACGTCGGCACGACCAGCCCCGGCGGCACGCAGTACATCGCGGCCGAGCTGTTCAAGTCGATGGCGGGACTGGACTTCCAGACGGTGCCGTTCAAGACCACGCCGCTCATCATCACTTCGCTCAAAGGCAACGACCTGCAGGCGATGCTCGAAATCCTCGCCCCCATGGTGCCGCACATCAAGAGCGGCAGCCTGCGGGCGCTCGCGGTGACTTTCGACCACCGTTTCGCCGGCCTGCCCGACATACCCACGCTTGCCGAGGCCGGTGTGCCCGGCTACGAGGCTTCGGCCTGGAACGGCGTCGCCGCGCCCCTGAAGACGCCGAAGGCGGTCATCGAGCGCCTGAACCGCGAGATCAACGCTTCGGTCGCCGCGCCCGAGGTGAGACAGCGCCTTCAGGACCTCGGCGTCGACGCGCAAGGCAGCACGCCCGAGGCGCTGCACGCCCTGCTCGTGTCCGAGACGGCGAAGTGGAAAAAAGTCGTCGAAGCCGCGAAAATCCCCAAGCAATGAACCATCCCGCCGAAACCGGCGTCGCGACCGCGGCGCGCGGCTATCCCGACCTCCACGAGCACCTCGAGGAGCTGAAAAAGCGTGGGCTGCTCCTCACCATATCCAGGGCGGTCGACAAGGACTCGGAGCTGCATCCGCTGGTGCGTTGGCAGTTCGTCGGCGGGATGGACGAAGCCGAGCGCAAAGCGTTCCTCTTCACGAATATCACAGACGGCCGCGGCCGCAAGTACGACATTCCGGTCGTGGTCGGCGCGATCGCGGCGAACCGCGCGATCTACTCGGCCGGAATGGGTGCGCCCTTGAGCGAGATCCAGGGGAAATGGGACCGCGCCATCGCCCATCCCATTGCGCCGCGCGAAGTGAAGAACGCCGCGTGCCACGAAGTCGTGCACGCGGGCGAGGATCTGAAAGGCGAAGGCAAAGGGCTCGACCGCCTGCCGATCCCGATCTCGACACCGGGCTTCGATTCCGCACCCACCCTCACCGCGACCAACGTCATCACCCGCGACCCCGAGACCGGCGTGCAGAACATGGGCACCTATCGCGCCGCGCTCAAATCCTCCGACCGCCTGGTGGTGCGCATGGCGACGCGCGTCGGCGGCGCGGGCGGCTACCTGCACTACGTGAAATACCAGAAGCTCGGGAAGAAGACGATGCCCTGCGCGATCGTGCTCGGCTGCCCGCCCTACGTGGCCTTCATGGGGCCGCAGAAGCTGCCCGTGGGCGTGGACGAATTCACGGTCGCGGGCGGCCTCGCCGGCTCCCCGATCAATGTCGTGCGCGCGAAGAGCGTCGACTTGCTCGTCCCCGCCGAGAGCGAGATCGTGATCGAGGGCCTGATCGACACCGAGTATTGCGAGCCCGAGGCGCCTTTCGGCGAATCGCACGGACACGTCGCGCTCGAGGAGTACAACATGCCGATGCGCGTGACCGCGATCACGCAGCGCAGGAACCCGGTCATTCCCTCCTACATCAGCCAAGTCGCGCCTTCGGAATCGAGCGTGATCAAGCGCGTCGCCTACGAGCCGCTGTTCCTCGCCCACCTGCGCGAGGCGCTTGGCATCCGCGGAATCAAAAGAGTGACGCTTCACGAACCGCTGACGGGACTGCTGCGCGTGACGGTTATCAGCTGCGAAAAAGGCATGCCGCGCACCGAGGTGTGGCGCGCGCTGCGGGGCGCGGCCTTCTTCAAGGGCGACATGGGCAAGATCACGGTGGCGGTGACGGACGACATCGACCCGGACAACGCCGACGCGCTCCTGTGGGCCATGGCGTACCGCATGAACCCGCTCGAGGACGTGCAGACGCTGCCGCACCGCGGCCAGGGCCATGGCCCCAAGCGCGAGCACGGCGAGGAAGAGGACTCGACGCTCCTGATGGACGCCACCATGAAAGGCGACATGCCGCCGCTCGCCTTGCCCAAGCGCGAATACATGGAGCGCGCCAGGAAAATCTGGGAGGAGCTCGGCCTGCCGAAGCTGCGCCCGCAGGCGCCCTGGTTCGGCTATTCGCTCGGCGACTGGCTGCCGCAATGGGACGAGGCGGCGAAGCGCGCCGTCGAAGGCCGCTATATCGAGAACGGCGAGATCAGCGAGAAAAAGCGCAAGAAGAGCGTCAAGCCGGAGACCAAATACCGGCCGGAATAACCGGGGACAGACCCCGGTTTCCAATCGGATGCCTCATCCGGTGTGCATATTCCACTGAACGCTGGTGGAACGCGCAACAGCACCTCCTTTTATCCGAAAGTAAGCTGGGAACGCATCGGACAAGCGAAGGAGAATGCAAATGGCATCCAACATCAGGATAGCGGTAGACGAGACGGCGCGGGGCCTCACCATTCGGTGGCTCGAGACGGGGCTGGAACGCCACGTATGGGTGGATCAGTCGAGGTTCGAGCAGTTCCTCGCATCGGGTGAAACGATCTATCTCGACACGCCGGCGATCGCGACGGAGAGACGCGCGGTCGAGTAAGCAGAGGTGGTCTCGGCGGCCAGCTCGCCGCAGCCGGGATGGGCGTTGACGGTTCGCCGCCAAACGCGTATACGGAGGTGATCTCAAGGGGGGCCAAAATGAGTTCATTCTCTCGTCGCGTGTTGCGTGGTGCTGGAATCCTGTTGCTGCTGCTGGGGGCGGGTGCGGCCTTCGCAGCCGACCTCAACCCCGCGGCGCTCGCGTACCGATCGCCCGATCAGCTCAAGTGGCGCGATCCGACCGGCGCCGCCGGCGTCAACCAGGCGGTGCTCGTCGGCGATCCGGAAAAACCCGGGTTGTACGTGGTCATGAACCGGTTCAAGCCGGGCAACTTCAGCCGGCCGCACTTTCATCCGAACGACCGCTTCATCACCGTGATCAAGGGCACCTGGTGGGTCGCCACCGGCAACAAGTTCGATCCCAACCTCACCGTAGCCATGCCGACCGGCTCGTTCGTCACCCATTTCGCCAAGCAGGTGCACTGGGACGGAGCCAAGGACGAGGAGGCCTGGCTGATCATCGTGGGCGAAGGACCCGCGACCCTGACGCGCGTCGACGAGGCGAAGTAGGCACCACTTGCCCGGCTCACGATGACAGACTCCGCCCCGGTCCGCCGCGTGGTGACGGGGCACGGCGCAAACCGGACCGCAAAGGTTCTCATCGACGCGACGGCATCCAACAAGCGGATTTCGAAGTCGGGCGGGATCTCGACCCTCATCTGGTGCACCGATTGCACGCCCGCCGACATCTCGGTCGGCGAAAATGTCGAAGACATGGGCGCGCGCATGCTCGGCACGCCGCCGCCGCCGAACGGGACCCGGTTCACCGTGAACGAAATTCCTCCAGGCAGGAGCGGGCCGATGCATCGCACCGAGACGATCGACTACGTGATCGTTCTCGCGGGCGAGCTCGAGATGCGGATGGACGATTCGACGGTGAAGCTCAAGGCGGGAGACGTGCTCGTGCAGCGCGGCACGAACCACGCCTGGATCAACCGCGGCACCGAGCCTGCCCGAGTCGCCTTCATCCTGATCGACGCCAAGCCGCTCGGAATCGGCCATCCCGTCACGGGCGGGGAGACGGTGCGCTAAGACAGCTCGCGGGTGATTTTCATGGAGGATGCCATGCTCAAAGTCGTCGTGCTTTCTCTCGGTCTGTGGTTCTGGCAAAACACCTCCGCTGCGCAAACGATCGACACGGGCAGCCTTCAGGGCGCGGTTCGCGACGAGAACGGCAAGCCCATGACCGGTGCGGCGGTGAAAATCCGCAACGTGGAGCGGGGAATCACCGTCACGGTATTCTCGCGCAGCGGGAACTACAGCGCGCCCGGGCTCTTCGCAGGGAGGAGCGAGGTGTCCGCCGGCATGGGCGGACACTCGGAGAGCGCGAAGGCGGACGTCGAGATCGCGCCAGGGACGAAGATTTTGTTGAACCTAGCTCTCAAGCGATCGGCGCCGATTCTCACGCCGGCGGACTGGATTGCGCAGCTTCCCGACGACCAGGACGGCGTGAAGCAGCTCGTCATCAATCGCTGCGTGAACTGCCACGGCCCGGTGAATTTCGTCAGCCGCCGCTTCGATCGGCTGGGTTGGAAGAAGGTCGTCATCGACATGGGGCGGATCGAGGAGATCGGCCCGCCGAACTACAAATCGATCTCGGACGAGGAAGCGATGGCGTCCAAAAGCGAGGAGGTGGAGCGAATTGCGGTATATCTCAGCAAGCATTTCGGCCCCGACAAGCCGCTGGGGCTGAACGTGCCCAAGGCCGTCGCGTACCGCAACACGGTCGGTGAACCCGACGTCGTCATCACGCAGTTCGACATTCCCACACGCACGGCGATCCCCCACAACCTGACCGTGGACCCGCGGGGCCACGTCTGGTTCGTGGAGCGCTACGGGGAAAAGATCGGCGGTCTCGACCCGAAGACGGGCGGCTTCAGGGAATTCCCGATCCCCGCCAAGGTCGCGCGCCCGCACGGGATCGTCGCCGACTCGAGCGGGTTCGTCTGGTGGAGCGAGAGCCGCGGCAATCATCTGGGGCGACTGGATTCCAGGAGCGGCGAGATGAAGCGCACCCCGCTGCCGCAGGAGCGCTCGAGTCCCCACACCCTGTTCCTCGCGAGCGACGGGCTGATCTGGATGACGCAGATCCGCGGCAACCGCGTCGCCAGTTTCGATCCCCGGGCGGAGACCTTCAAGGAGTACGCGATTCCGACGAAGCAATCGCGGCCCTACGGGATCGTGGTCGATTCCCGCAACCACGTCTGGTTCTGCGAGTTCACCGGCGACAAGATCGGCAGGCTCGACCCGGCGACGGGCGCTATCACCGAATATGCGCCGCCGACGCGCTACTCGGGCCCGCGCCGGCTGGCGCTCGACCGGAACGGCAACGTGTGGTTCACGCAGTACAACACGAACAAAATCGCGCGGCTCGACCAAGAGTCCGGAGCGATCCGCGAGTGGGAGATCCCGACGCCGGACTCAGGCCCCTACGACATCGCGGTCGATCGTCACGGGAAGATCTGGTTCGACGAGTTCACCGCGAACAAGATCGTGCGCTTCGATCCCGCCACCGCCAAATTCTCGGAGTTCCCCCTGCCGGGACTGGATTCCCAAGTGCGGAAAATGGCCGTCGATCAGGCGGGCGCCGTGTGGCTGTCGGAGTACAAGAATAGCCGCATGGTGCGCGTCGTGGAGCGGCGGTGAGTTTCCGGCAGCGGCGCGCCTGAGCAAAAAAAAAAACGGGCACCCGAAAGTGCCCGTTGTCGGCATGGGACCGGAAAGCTTAAGCCACTGCGCGCCTGGCGCGCCCGCGGCGGTCGGCGAAACGGCGGTCGGGAAAGGGGAGAAGCTGAGCGATGACGCGACGATCGCTACGCCGATCGGCGGCGCGCTTCTCGGTAGACGGTCCCAGCAATCCATCCGCCGGCGTGTATGCCTGGTAACCGACATGCAACGCCTGGTCGAGAAGCTGAATGCTGCGTTTGGCCGCGAGCATGACGCGCATCTGCATGCGTTCGGTGGTCGCATAGCGCTTGATGATCTCGAGAGCGATCTTCGGATGCACGTCGTCGTACTCGCTATGCTCACGCATCCACTTGTAGGTCTTCGGGCCCATCTCGACGCCCGGCCTGCCGCGGTAGGACTCGAAGCCGGCGACGACTTTCCTGGCAAGATCACCGGTCATCCCCTCGATTCCAAAGCTGGTCGCAGCGACCGCTTCGGCCAACGACCCCTTGGTATTGATGTACCAGAGCCAGTCGGTCAGCGACTGCACGTCCCTCAGCACGGGCTTGTTGCCTTCTGCAAGGTCGAGCATCTCTTCCCTCTTCAGGCCGAAGCCCATTCCCATCCAGATCCAATGCTCGGCGTGGGCCTTTTCGACGCGGATATTGTCGATGAGGAACGCACGCGAATAATCGTCCTCGACCTTGATCAGTGCCTCGGCAAGGAACTTGGGAAAAGCGTGGATGAAAGGATAAGTCTGCAGTATCCATCCCTGCATCTCGGGGACCGTGAGCTGTGCAGATGACACACCTTTCGCAAAGTCTCCGTTTAGAAGCGCGTCCCAATAGGGCTTGACGTAACCGTGCAGCGAATCCACCCAGGTGGGGTTAGGGGATAACTCGTACATCGCACCCATTTCACATCTCCTTAATGTTGTGAACACCGAATATGACTGCGGCATAGTATTGACCACGCGATTGCCGGTCCATCGGTGTTTTACCGGTGCGGACTAGGGGATTTCCCTATCCCCTCGCTTTTTCGCCGTGATGCGGGGGCTCGAGCCTCCGCCCTGCGCGAGCGGAACGAGCCCGGTGAACGCGTTGCGCGTCAGCCCGTCGCCGCCGCCATCTGCAGGCGTCGCCCGAACGGCTTTGGCTTGGCCACGCCGTAGCCTTGAGCAAAGTCCACGCCGATCTCGCGCAGCAGCGCGATGACGCGTTCGCCGTCGACGAATTCTGCGATCGTTTGCTTGCCGGTGATATGGCCGACGCTGTTGATCGCCTCGACCATCGCGCGGTCGATCGGATCGTCGGCCATGTTTTTGACGAACCCGCCGTCGATCTTGAGGAAATCCACGGGCAGATGCTTCAGATAGGCAAACGAGGACATGCCTGCGCCGAAGTCGTCCAGAGAGAAGCGGCAGCCGAGCGACTTCATCTCGTTTATGAAGCGGGTCGCTTGGTCGAGTCTGGCTATGGCAGCGGTCTCGGTAATCTCGAAGCAGATGGACTGAGGTAGCACCGCCGGGAAGTGGGTGAACTGTTCGCGCACGTAATCGAGGAAGCCCTCGTCGCCGATCGAGCCTCCGGAGAGATTGATGGAGCATATCTCGAAAACGGCACCGCCTTCGGCTTGTTCCTTGGAAATAGTGGCGAATGCGGTGCGAATGACCCAGCGATCGATCGCAGGCATCAGATTGTACCGTTCCGCCGCCGGGATGAACGCCATGGGCGGCACCAGCTCGCCGCGTTCATCGAGCAGGCGGATCAGGATCTCGCAGTGCGTGCCGTGCTCGCGCCCGGCGTCCAGGGCTTTGATGTCTTGCGTATAGAGCACGAATCGATCTTCCTTGAGCGCCTTCTGCAGCCGGCTGATCCATTCCATCTCGCCCTGGCGCACCGACATCTCGCTGTCTTCGGAGTGATACACCTGCACCCGGTTGCGGCCCTTCTCCTTGGCCATGTAGCAGGCCGCATCGGCTGCGCTCATCACGTCACCCAGCGTGAACGGGCGGTCTTTCAGGTTCACCAGCCCGACGCTGACACCGGTTCCGAAGGAACGGGTCTCCCAGGTGAAATGAATGTCCGTAACGGTCTGTCGCAACTGGTCGGCAATGCGCACCGCATGATCCGGCGGGCAGTTCTCGAGGAGCACGCCGAACTCGTCACCCCCCAGGCGGGCGAGCGTGTCGCCCTCGCGCAGGCGCTTGAGCAGCACGGCGCTGACCTGGCGCATGAGCTGGTCGCCGGCGGCGTGACCGCAGGTGTCATTGACGACCTTGAACTGGTCCAGGTCGAGATACATCACCGCGTGGTGCCGGCTCTGTTCCGCCGCGCTTTTGAGCGCGAGGCCGAGGCGGCGCTCGAACTCGGTGCGATTTATCAAGCCGGTCAAGGCGTCGTGACTCGCCTGGTAGGAGAGCTTGGCGACGTACTGGCGTTCGCGGCTGACGTCGTGCATGATCAGGACCACGCCGATGATCTTGCCGGTGCGGGCGCGTATCGGGGCGGCGGATTGCACGATCGGAATTTCCGAGGCGTCGTTGCGCACCAGCAGCATGGGGGCCGAGACGTCGATGGTGCGCTCCTCGCGCAGCACCATTTCGATCGGGTTGGACGTGACCTTGCGCGTGGTTTCGTCAAACGTACGGAGGATGGCCTGCAGCGGCAATCCTCGCGCCGAAACCGTGGTCCAGCCGGTCAACGCCTCCGCCACGGGATTGAGGTATTCCACCCAGCCACCGGTGTCGGTCGTGATCACGCCGTCGGCGATGGACGCCAGGGTGACCTGTGCCCGCTCCTTCTCGGCAAACAGCTCCGCTGCAGTCAGCCGGCGGTCGGTCGTGTCGGTCATTGCACCGGCCATGCGTATCGCCCGTCCTGCGCTGGTGCGCACCGACTGCCCGCGGAAATGGAACCAGCGGTATTCACCGGTCTTGGTCTGCAGCCGCACTTCGATGTCGAACGGCGCGCCGCGCCGCAGATGCCCGTCGATGGCCTGCTCGTGGGCCGGCGTGTCCTCCGGATGCAAGCGCGAGGTCAAGGCCTCCGCCGTGTCTTCCATTTCCCCCTCGTTGAAATTCAGCAGCTGCTTGAAGCGCGGCGAGTAGTAGACTTCGCCGGTATCGAGATTCCAATCCCAGAGCCCGTCGTTGCTGCCGGTCACGGCAAGATTGAACCGCTCCTCGCTCAGCTTGAGCGCCCGCTCCGCCTCCTCTCTGCGCCGGATCATCCGATGCGACAGGAAGATGCCGATGGGAATCAGAGTAGTCGCAACCGCCAGATTGGCGATCAGCAGCAGCAACTGCGCGGTGCGCCCGGCATCGCCCAGCCTCTTGGTAAATCTGCCTTCCAGCGGCGTGAGTCGCGCATCGATGTCGAGAATTTGATGAAGAATAGGCCGCAGGCTCTGTTCCGTGGCGTTGAGGGATGATGCGCGCTCGTGCAATTGGTCGGCCGCCAGGATCAGCTCGTCGACCATCCGGTCCGCCTCGTCCCAAATCTCAATGACTTCCGCCATGAAGCTGACCTGGCGGAAACGGCGGTACAACTTGATCACATGGGGGATGTCATCGGGATGCGTGCGTCCCTCGATCAGGCCCTGCCAGACCAGGGTGTAATCGGGATCCGGTCTTTCAAGCTCGATACGAGCTTTACGGTCTCCGCGCGGCACCAGAATGGCGTCGCGGTATTTCTGGTAGTCGGCTTCGGAGTGGGTTTCCGCGTAGCGCATCAAATGGAACACCGCCTCCTTCTGGCCTTTCGACCAGAGGCTCTCGCCTTCCGAAAACGAGCGCACGGCGACCAGGACGCTCATGCTCTCGCTCGACAGCCATAACAAGACGGCGACAATCACCAGAAATGGCCAGATGATCAGTATCAGCCGCCGGGCTCCGGGGAAAAAGTCGAAAAAAATTTGAAGCCCACTTTTCCCGCGGCGAGTGCCGTATTTTGCTATCGGGTCGATGACTAGCCTCCCTGTCGCATTGGGACGCGTTTCAAAGCGCGAAACCCTGAATTTCGAGCGCCGTGCCCAAGCCACGGTTCCCGCCGGGCCCCTCTTGCGCGAAGCATAACCCGTTCCGCCGGGGGGGAGGACACCGCTGCCGGGAATGTCAGTCAAACCCTACAATACGCGTCAGGTAATCCCCTCCCAGAACGCAGGGTCCGGGCCGTGGAACGGCGCAAATCGGAGAGCGCTACGGAATGCCCGCGATATTCACACGGATCTTGTAGACGCTGGTGCGCGCGGCGATGTACAGGGTCTTGTGGTCGGGGTCGCCGAACTCGACGTTGGCGACGAGCTCGGGTGTCAGTATCGTACCGAGATGCTTGCCTTCGGGCGAGACGATCCAAACCCCGCCCGCCGCCGATTCCCAGACGTTGCCCCTGACGTCCACCTTCAGGCCGTCGGTGATTCCGGGAGTCGGATCGCCGCTGATGTCGATGAACATCTGGCTGTCGGTCACCGTGTCGTCGGGCAGGACGCGATAGCGCCGCACGTACTTGTCGCGGCTGCCGTTCGCGTAGAGAATTTTTTCGTCGGGCGACAAGGCGAGGCCGTTCGGGTTGGGGATGTCGTCGATGATCCGGCTCACGCTTCCGCCCTTGATCATGTAGACGCCCTGGAAGTCCAGGCCCTTGCGCGGGTCCTTCTCGCGAAGGCGCAGGCCGCCGTAGGTGTCGGTGAAGTAGATCGTGCCGTTTTTCTTGACGATGACGTCGTTCGGCCCGTTGAACTGCTTGCCTTCGAAACGGTCGGCGAGGACGGTGCGCTTGCCGTTCTTCTCGATCCGGTCGATCGACCTTCCCGCCCAGGTCGCGATGACGAGCCGCCCCTGGCGGTCGAGGGCGAGCCCGTTCGAGCCGATCATGTAGAACTTCTCGAACAAGGGATCGCTCGGGCTCTTGCCGTTGGTCTGCTCGAAGCCCACGCGCCAGATGTCGGGCTGGGTGTAGCCGCTGCGGTGCATGTAGATCGACGCTTCGCCCCCGGGCGTGAGCTTGTAGATCACGTTGGCGGGGATGTCGCTCAGCAGCAGGTAGCGGCCCTGCTCGACCCAGATGAGGCCCTCGGTAAACCCGAAGCCGCCCTTCACCAGTTGCAGCCTGGCGTCGGGGGACACCAAGGCGTCGAGCGCCGAGTCGAGTCTCACGACGGCGGGCGTGTCTGCCTA
>Ga0209155_1000225_pt1 | contig 25769 bp, 23 predicted proteins | sample GraSoiAngelo_122_FD_185879 | JGI IMG/M metagenome (GOLD analysis project Ga0209155, IMG submission 185879) | Grasslands soil microbial communities from the Angelo Coastal Reserve, California, USA - 14_0927_02_20cm (SPAdes) (version 2) | ecosystem: Environmental > Terrestrial > Soil > Grasslands ... | reverse complement strand
CCCTTCCCGCTCTGGGTGAACATGTGCGGCTCGATGTTCGGCTCACGCCTCTGGGTATCTTCCACCGTTGAAGCTTTGAAGGAAAGGGAATCGACAGGATCGTTCAGATCGGCGGTGTAGGAGCGCACGGCGCGGAAGTAATCGCCCACCTTGATTCCCTGGTTCCCACCCACGTTAATGTAAACCTTCTTGCCCGTTCCTAACTCCGAGTCAAAGTCTTTGCCCAGCACGATGCGGCCGTTGACTTTCCCGTTCGGCGGAGAAAAGCGATCGAAACGCAAAGGAGGATGGAACACGACTGGCTGCTTCTCAGCATAAGGTATAGCAATGTCACCGGGATCCACCGGCTCGCAACTGAACTCGATGTGGCCGACCGCCGACTTGCTTCGAGTGTCGACGATTCGCACCCGTGCCAGCTCGGCGTATGGCTGCCCCATGGCAGCGAGCATGGAGTGTTGGCCGGCAAATATCTCGTAACGGTTCGCGTCTCGAAGCTCACGAACAATCGTGTATTGCTGGCCGGCCTGATAGCCGTGTCCTGCCAAATAAATCAGATCGTTGTTGACGAATTTAGTAGTATTTGGGCTTTCGAGACCGCCGAGAACGAAATTGGAGTTAGGAAGAACCTGTTTGTTGACGAAGCCGGCGCAGTACAAGTCGGAACTGGTGGGAGTCTGCACCCGCTCAACTGGAAAGCTAACCGAAGTCGGTACCGTTCCCTCGGGCGTAGATTGATTGGCCGGGTTGGGGTCTGCTTGCTGGGCAGCCGCGGCAGCCGTCATGCACAGCAGGAGCAAAAGTCCTGTTTTCTTCATTTTACCTCCGGGAGCACGCCGCAATCGCAGGCTTTCTCCCTATTAAGGCTGGAAAATAAAGGCTTTCATCCGGAAGGTAACAACGGAGATGGGATGGGTCAAGGTTACGCTGGTGTTATTGTTGGCTACGCTAAAAAGTTTGTGGATAGGACAATTATTGTAATCCGTTGTTGCATCTGCAATTACGCGCCTGTAATATCGCGCCGACCTACTCAACGCGATGACAGGAACCCCAAGCTTTATTTCGCGCCTTATTCCACTGCGGCTGCCCCGGGTTTGCGTGCCTGTAACCGGGTCCGATGCAACTGACCTAGTGGACAAAGCGGAAGCCCTCGTTCGGGATAACACCTTTCTGGAGTTTAGGTTAGATTACCTTTCTCACCCTGCGCAAGCGCTTCCCAAGATCAAACGTTTTACCGAATACCATCCCCAGGTAGTTGTGATCGCGACCTGCCGGCGCCAGGCTAGCGGCGGCAAGTTTCGCGGGTCGCTCGCCTCCCAATTGGAGGTCCTTAGTAAGGCCGCCTCGGCAGGATGCCAGTTGCTTGACCTCGAGCTGCAAAGCGCCTCGAAATGCAAGCCGGAACAACTGCAGCGCCTTCGGAGTAAAGCGGCGTTAATTATTTCTTTTCACGACTTTCGCGCTACCAAGAACCTGGAAAAGACGCTCCATAAAATGGCTGCTTACCCTGCCGACTTCTACAAAATCGTAGGCACCGCGACCACGCTCTACGACAACGTAACAATGATGAAGTTCCTGGAAAAGCAAAGTGACAAATATTCGCTGATCGGGCTGTGCATGGGGGAACAGGGAATCATAAGCCGAGTGCTCGGAGTACGCGCGGGTAGCGTGTTCACGTTCGGAGCCATCAGCCCGGATGAAAAGACTGCTTCCGGCCAGGTCACTGCTCAGGATTTGCGCAGCACGTATCGAATCGAACAGGTGGATGCTGCAACCCGGGTGTACGGCGTCGCCGGCGATCCGGTTTCCCACTCGCTTTCTCCCGTGATCATGAACGCCGCGCTGCGGCGCGAAAATGTGAACGGAGTGTTTCTCGCCCTCCACGCCAAAACATTGAAGGACCTGCTGGCCTGCGTGAAAGACATTCCGATTCACGGTCTCTCTATCACCATGCCGCACAAAGAGACGATCATAAAATTTCTTGACAACACTGACTCGCACACCACCAAGATTGGCGCGTGCAATACCGTAGTGCGGGCGCAAGATGGAAAACTCTACGGGTTCAATACCGATAGCGCGGGCGTAGTGCGCCCGCTAGAGCAGCGCATCACGCTGGATAAATCAAAGATTCTCGTCTTAGGCGCGGGCGGGGCGGCGCGGGCGGCGGTCTACGGTCTGAAGGAGCGCGGGGCGGAGGTTTACATTTTGAATCGCAGCGCCGGCCCGGCGCAGAAATTGGCGAGGTCGGCACGCGCGCGTCTCCTCAAGCGCGCCGCCCTTAAAAAACAGACCTTCGATGTCATTATCAACGCCACACCCGTTGGCATGGGAAACACCCGCGAGTCTCCTTTGAATGAAGACGAAATACAGGCACGTTACGTGTTTGACATGATTTATGATCCGCCCGAGACTCGCCTAATCAGGCTGGCCAAAGCGCGCGGTGCGCAGGTGATTCCCGGGATCGAGATGTTCGTCCACCAAGCTGCCCGCCAGTTTGAAATCTGGACCGGCAAACCCGCCCCCTGGGATGACATGCTTCGCGTGGTCACGCTGGCGCTTCAGGAGCGCGTGGCCAGGAATGCGGCAAAAGAGCAAAAGAAGAAATAGAGGTCGAAGCCGCACGTTAAAACGCCGATCATCTTCCCGTTTTTGTTCGGTCCTTCACCGGAATTACAAATTTCAGGCCCGACCAAACATCGCTGACGGCGCAGACCTTCACGTCCACCAGCCCGACATCGAGTCCAATCTGGCGCAGATCGTTCTCATTAAGATCGCTTGCCACTCCCGAACTTTTCTTCGGCCAACCCACCCACAGCATTCCCGACGGTGCGAGTTGTTTTGCAAATTGTGAAAACTGCTTTTTCAATTCAGCTTTGTCTTTCGTGAATATCATGGCTAAGTCGAGCCGGCCATCTTTCGTCAGTTCGCAGGAGCTGAGTGCATCGTCCAGCTCGGCTTTGACTTCCGCCGGAAGGTTGAGAAAGGCGGCGCGATAGTTCGGTTTGATCCCAAGCTTCTTCGGAAGCGGAGTACCGGAATAACCAGCCATGCTATTGTGCGGGTGCGTAGTAACCGCGACGGCTGCGAACCCGCAGGCCTTTGTGATTTTGCGCCAGGATTTCGATCGTGTGGTAGCGCCCGTCGGTGTGGAAGTCAGCGGGCTTGTAGGAAAGAGCATACTGGCTGCGAAGCTCATCTTGAATTTCGATGAAGGCGTTCGCCACGTCCGTGATCTGGAACGGAAAGAACGCGCGTCCGCCGGTAGCGTCGGCGATCCGCTCCAAGACTTTGTCGCCGCGAGCGCGCGCGCCGGTTATGTTGGTGCTAATGGTATAAACAATGACCTCAGCCCGTTGCGCCATGTCAATTGATTCTTCACGCGTCACGTGGCTCTGATTGTCATCGCCGTCACTGAGCAGAATAATAGCGCGCCGCGTCGGCCCGCCGCGCTGCGCTTTCAGCAGCTTGTCCCGGCAGGCGAAATATAAGGCATCGTACATCGCCGTGCCCCCGCCGGGCTTGAGGGCGCGCACGCCGCGGGAAAGCGCTTCCGTGTTGTCGGTGAAGTCCTGGGTGACTTCGGGAGTGACATCGAAACCGACCACGAATGCCCGATCGTATCTGGGCCGCACAGTCTGGTTCAGAAATTCGATGGCCGATTCTTGCTCAAATTTGAAGCGGTCACGCACCGAGTTGCTGGCGTCGACCAGAAGCCCCACCTGCAGCGGCAGATCGGTTTCATTGTGGAAGCTGCGGATCTCTGCCGCCGGCTTGCTATCATCAACCACATTGAAGTCGCTCTTCTTCAAATTCTTTACGTAGCGGCCGTGCTTGTCCGTGACCGTGAAAATCACGTTGACTTCATTGACCGGAACGCGAATGGTGGTGGCGGCATCCTCGTCCGCCGTTGGTCCGGATGACGTGCGCGAAGCCGCGCTGACATCCGCCGGTTTGGGCGCGACATTTGATTGCTCTTGCTGGGCAGAGTTGTCAGTCTTCGCCGGATCGGCCGCTGGCGGACTCTGCGGCTTCCTTTGCTCCCGCGTCGCCGAGGGGGCGGCAGGCAAATTATCCTGGGCCAGACCAGAACCGGGTGCTAAGCCGATGGTGGCGATGAGAAGAATGGAACTGCAGACCCTCATTTTGCTTCATTATAGCCTCACCCGCGCCCTTCGTAATGCTTCCTCTTGAAATCCGGGTGCTATACTCGGCCAAAAGCCCTCGAAAATGAAAATTGTTCTTCTCTCCAGCCGAAGACGAAGGAGAGGTGTCTTATGCAAAGGAACGATCAAGCATGAGCGCGGCCGCGCAGTTGGCAGGCAAAGAGCTTGTTCCCCGCCGCAGTCCGCGGCTCCCAGTTGCCATACCGGTTGACGTTACCGTGCTGCGCTCGGGCGTCCCCGACAGCATTCCCGGACGTTCGCTCGATCTTGGCGAAGGCGGGTTGGCGCTGATTTTGGCAGGGGAACTTCACGCCGGCGATCCAGTTGCCATTGAATTCCGTCTGCCCAATCTCAGCTCCGCAGTGCAAGCCAAGGCCGTGGTCCGGCACCAGGCTCAATTGCGCTGCGGTCTTGAGTTTCTCAGTTTATCGGACGAGCAACAGGCCATGATCCGCTACTGGACGGCGGCCACATCACTTCCGGCGACGGCGTGGCTTAGAACTCAAACTCCGGAGCCTAAACCGAAGACAGCGGATACTCCACACCCGTCACTCAGATCCCTTTCGGCGGCAGCAATCATCGTTGCGATCCTCGCCGCGACTCTTGGCTGGTGGCACTGGCGCCGCGCGTGGCAGCAGTTGGAATCGTCGATAACGTTTAAAGAACCGCTGGCCCAACTTGACCGGGCGTCGGTCGATAATCCGATTCGGCTCCCCGGTGAAGTGGTTAATCGACTCGTAGTGCATAAGGTCGAACCGGTTTATCCGCCACAAACGCCCGAGTCGCAGTTGGGAGGTGTAGTCGTACTGGAGACGGTTATCGCCACCGATGGCACCGTGGCCCATGTACGTCCTATCAGCGGTTCCGCAGCGCTGGCCGCCGCCGCTATCGATGCCGTGAAGTGGTGGCGCTTTCAGCCCTACCGCGTAAATGGCAGGCCGGTGCGCGTGGAAACCACCCTCGCCGTCGACTTTCATGCAACTGAGAACTGACAACTGCTAACTGAGAACTGCTGATTCGCAGACCAAACTGGAGAGCAGAAGCTGAAAGCGGAAACTGAAAGTCAAGACTGACATGGGCCGCATCCACGTCCTGCCTGAGCACGTCGCCAACAAAATCGCCGCCGGCGAAGTCGTGGAGCGTCCAGCTTCTGTAGTCAAGGAGCTTCTGGAAAACTCGCTCGATGCCGGATCAACGCGCATCCGCATCCAGGCGGAAGCCGGGGGCAAGAGGCTAATCCAGATCACTGATAATGGCTGTGGCATGACTCGCGATGACGCTCTGCTCGCCTTCGAGCGCCATGCTACTTCAAAAATCCAAAGCGCCGAAGACCTGCTCACCGTCGCCACACTGGGATTTCGCGGCGAAGCTTTGCCCTCGATCGCTTCAGTTTCGCGGCTGAAACTTGAAACTCGCGCCCTGGGAGAATCCTCTGGAACCATGGTTGAGATTAACGGCGGCAAGATTTTCCGCGTCGAAGAAGCTGGTCTGCCGGAGGGCACTGCGATCACGGTGCGCGATCTCTTTTTTAACACCCCTGCGCGAAAGAAATTCCTGAAAGCTGAATCGACCGAACTTTCCCACATCGCTTCGCTCGTCACTCACTACGCCCTGGCGCATCCCGATAAGCATTTCGAGCTGCACTCGGCCACCAATGCAATTCTGGTTGCGCCGCCGGTAGCCGACAGCGGGCAACGCGTTTACCAGGTCTTCGGAAAAGAGGTTCTCGACCAACTGATTCCCGTGGCCGCGCTGCAGCCGCTCGAGCGAATTGGCTTGCCGCAACCTCCACCTTGGAGGAGGGAAGAGCAAAAGGGTGACGCCGGCACTCTTTCTCTTAGTACAAGCCCCATCCGCGAAGATTTGGTCCAGGAGGAAGAAAAATCGTTCGGCGAGCTGCGCGCTCACGGCTTCGTTTCCAAACCCGAAATCCAAAAGCTCAATCGCAATTCCATTTACGTGTTTGTCAACGGACGCCTGATTCGCGACCGCGTCATCCAGCACGCGCTCACTGAAGCCTACCGGAATATCATTCCGCCCACGGTGTTCCCGGTAGTGCTTTTATTTTTGGAGCTGCCCAGCGGTGAGGTTGACGTTAACGTTCATCCCTCAAAGACGGAAGTGCGGTTTCGCCAGCAAACTGCCGTGCATGACTTCGTGCGCGACTCGGTTCGCGCCGCCTTGATGAAGGCCCGCCCGGTACCGCAATTCACCAAGGAGATTGACGCCCACCCGACGGCCAGCCCGTCGCTCACGCCCGGAGCGCGCGCCACCATGGTTGACATTGCCGCCTGGCGCTCTCTTTACGCTCCGGCTGCGCCCGCGGGATTCGCGCTGCAACCGCCGGTCTTGCCACCCGCCACCGAGCGCCTGCACTTTGGAAACGAAACTATCACCGTCGAGGCGAATGCCGCAGTGGCACTCGCCCGCATTCCAGCGCAGATGGTTCCTGGGGACGGCTGCACGCCTCCTTTGCCAATCGAACCGGAGCCGCCCAGTGATCTCGTGCCCTCGCTCGCGTCGCTAAAACCGCTAGGCCAGGTTCGCGAGTCGTTCATTCTTGCTGTTAATCATGAAGGGCTCTGGATCATCGACCAGCACGTGGCCCACGAGCGTGTGCTCTTTGAGCGCGTCCTCAAGCAGCGCGCCATGGAAGGGGTCGAAAGCCAGCGCCTGCTGATGCCGCTGATTGTTGAGCTAACGCCAGCGCAGCAAGCGGTGCTCACCGAAATTTCTGACGAGCTGGCTGCGAACGGATTTGAAGTCGAGCCTTTCGGAGCGCGCAGCATTGCCGTGAAGATCGCGCCCGCCGGAATCGAGGCTCCGCAGATTGAGCGCATGCTTCACGAATTGCTCGACCAACTTGCCCACGAAGAGCAGGCAATAAACATCGAGAAGATCCGCGTCCGCATTGCTGCATCCATCGCCTGTCACGCCGCCATCAAGGTCAATATGCCGCTCGAGCAGAACAAGATGGAATGGCTGATCGCCGAACTCGCCAAAACCGAATGCCCCATGTCCTGTCCACACGGAAGGCCGGTGGTTTTGCGCTACTCACTGAAGGATATTCAGAAGGCTTTTAAAAGAATCTGAACGAGCGAATTTCCTATCTGCCGCAATCTGTGCGGGAGCTTAACAAGGACATTTCGAACCGAAGAATGGGGTAATGGTGCGGTTTGATTGTCATCCTGAAGCAAGCGTCCTTTCCGCAGCGAAGGATCTGGGCGAGGCGCGCGAAGCGTCGCGTTCCTTGCTACGCAATAATCGCGCGTTTGGGTCGCGTCCCAACCTGCACCACTGGCAAGAAACGAAGCTCCTTAACTTCGATTCTCTCGTTCAAATAAATTAGACTCTACTCAGTTCTCACTTTCGTGACAAACCCGCTGCTCACAACCCGCATCTACACGAGTCACGAACTCGGACACTCGGTGCCCTGACGCTGGAACACCCCTCGGGGCATCGCCAGCAAACCACAATCGGCCGCAGGGACATCGTGAACGGAAACACGCTACAGCAAACGATCACGGCAAACACGCAACCGATGAGGCGCAAGGCCGATGCGGCGCAGCGATCGAATCGCCTCAAATCGGTGCTCCGTCTGCTCGGTCCCGGCCTGATTACTGGCGCAGCCAACGATGATCCCAGCGCCATCGGTACGTACGCCAAAGCAGGAGCGGCCTTCGGCTTTTCTACCCTTTGGATTGCGCCGGTAGTTTTCCCCATGATGGCCGCCAGCATGTTTCTGTGCTCCAAGCTGGGTATGGTCAGCGGAATGGGAATCGCGGGCGTTCTCCGCCGCTACTATTCACACCGGCTGCTCTATCCGGTTGTGATTTGCCTGGTGATTGCCAACATCATCGAAGCAGCTGCTGATCTCAGCGCCATCGCTGCATCCATTCGGTTGATAATCCCCGTGCCTCTAACGGCGATAATTCTCGGAGTGACAGGCCTGATCCTGGGACTGCAAACCTGGGGCTCCTATTCGCTGCTTCAGAAAATTTTCAAATGGCTGGCTCTGGCGCTGCTTTCCTACGTTGGAGCCGCCTTCCTGGCCAAGCCGGATCTCGCGGAGGTCGTTCGGGGGACATTCATCCCTGATCTTCGTCTTGATAGCAGCCACCTCGCGATGCTGGTTGCGATTGTGGGAACGACCATGTCGCCATATCTGTTCTTTTGGCAGTCCAGCCAGAACGTGGAAGAAAAAACTGCCAATGGCTACCATCCCGAGAAGCGCGCGGGCGGGTCGAAAGAGGAACTCCGTTTTGCCGCCATGGATGCCAGCATTGGCATGCTGTTTTCCAGCCTCATGATGTATTTCATCATTCTGTGTACCGCGGCGACTCTATTTAAAGCCGGGCACCTCAGAGTTGACTCAGCTCAAGCCGCGGCGGAAGCATTGCGACCGCTGGCAGGCAAAGCCGCCAGCCTGTTGTTCGCAGCGGGAGTTGTTGGAGTGGGAATTCTGGCTGTGCCCGTGCTTACCACTGGCGCCGGCTATGCTCTGGCTGAAACCTTCGGCTGGAGGCACGGCCTGGCTCACAAGCCGGGACATGCTCCAGAGTTCTACGCCGTGATCGCGTTCTCGACTTGCGTCGCCGTGGCCATCGGATTCTCTGGCATCAACCCCATCAGCGCATTGTTCTTTGCCGCCATGATTATGGGTCTATTGGCGCCGCTGCTCCTGATCATCGTGATGTTAATCACCAACAATCGAAGAATAATGGGAGATCGGGTAAACGGCCGCGCCATCAGCATCTTCGGGTGGGTTACCACCGCCGTAGTCTCAGCCGCTAGCCTTGGCCTGATCTGGACTTGGCTCAGCTAACGCCTTTTCGTTGATTAAGGCCACCCAAAAGCAACACCCGAGCCGGCCCGACGACCTGTCGGCCGGGCGCGAGTCACGCTTGGCAGTTTCTAAACTGCTACCGCGCTGATGGCCGGCTCGAAAGTCACCGAGTCGCCTCTTCTTGTGCTGCCCACCTTGGCGACTGACGCATAGGCCCCCACGCCGCCCTTGTTGTGCCTCACCGCAGTTTTCAGGATGCCAAGGTCCGGCGGTAAATCTCCCTGGGGCAGCGTTGTCATCACGCAGCGCGGACAAGGCCCGGTTACATTCAGGCAGAGCTGGCTGCCAATAGCCAGCGCACCATCGGCCCAGCCGTTCTCAATAAAATCTGCTCGTTTTGAAGCCGTCTGCAACACAACATTCGACCGGAAGCGCCTCACTTCGAACCGTCCTTCGGGATAAGCCGCGCGCAGCACGTCAATAGTCGTTGTACTAAGAACGTGCACCACAGCAGCATCGAAGAACGTTCCCTCCGGTATGGGCTCATCGGTTACCGCGTCTTTGTGCGTCAGGCCTTCAATATTTGGCCAATACTCTTCCAGGCTGGGCTTCGCCGTACTGCGCGAAAGTGCCACTTCGCGTCCGAGTGCCCGCGATAGAGTTGCGTCAACATCGGCATCGTCGCTTCTTACCATTATGCCGTCAGGAAGCGTGATGCGGATGGGTGGAATCTCCTCCCCCACTCGCGGAGGCTCTATGTACGCAGCGCGAAAACTAAAAAGATTGGGCCACTTCTTCGGATTCTTGGCGCTAGCGACTTTGCCCGTCTCCACGTCCAGTACGGCATAAGCGCGATCTCCGAGCAGGCCGAACTTCGTGACCTCAGCCGCGTTCAGCTCTTCACCCATCATCGATTTCACGGGATATCGCCAGAGCGAAACCACTGAGCCGACTAATTGGGAAGATGACATAAGACTTCTCCTTTATAGCGGGGAAGTATACTCCGGTTTCGATAACGCAGAGATTGAAGACTGAAATGCCCCGCCAGCAAGGAGCAAGGCGGGGCACAGCCCATCACTCGCAATGATTGTCCGATTAGTGCGTATACGGCCCGGGGACGTTGGTGCCGTCTACACATCCGTTCTGGCCACTGGAATTGGGATAGCCCAGATTATTGTCGAACGCGTAGTTCGACCAGTTGCCCTGTATTTTCCAGCGGGTCCCATTGGAAAGGCTTACATATGGGCCACCGAAGGTCCACGCGCATTTGTCAGCATTCTCCGCGCCGGAAGAATCGTACCAGGCATTCAGTTGCGGGTCGGATCGCGCTTCTGAAAGCTCATGTCCTGTAACGTTTGCCAAGGCCGCTAATCCCTGGGATTCTGACGAAACCGTAGACTGCGGATCGCAGCCCGGATCGCCATCCAGATTGAAGAAGAACGCAAACTGCACCTGAGTGCCGCCGCATGATCCGGCGCTGTGCCAGGCACAATAATTTGCATGGCCGCGAGGCTTGTCCACATAAACCGCGTAATAACCGTTGCTGACCAGTTGCGACTGCGGAATTACTCTGCAGACTTCCGCCAGAATCGTCGAAGTCTGGGGAGCATGCCTGGGCGCAGATGAAAGGTCGATGTGATGTCCCTGATAACTGATTGTATCCCTGACTTGAGTACCGTTGGGGCCGGTGTACTCATCTGAAGTAGCGCCGTATGTGCTGCCGCCGACTCCGTTGTACCAGGAATCCAAGCCAGTGATCTTGTCAGAGACGAAGCTTGAATTGCCCCAGTTGGTGCCCCAAAAAATAGCTGCTGTTTGGGTAGTGGTCAGGATGTTGCCGCCATGCCACGTCATATCAGGATTGGCCTGGGCGGCGGGAGGCTGATGTCCTCGTGCCCAGTGAATCCCTCTCATGGGCGGTTCGGGCTTTTGTGCCAAGAGACTTAACGACACCGCAATCAAAGCAAACATTCCCAAGAATGCACACAACCTGGAACCCCGCATTGCAAAGCCTCCATAATGATTTTCAATAGGCTATGACCTGTAACCAAAGGCGCACGACCCAAGGAGAGGGCCCGAAACAGCCCAATGGACGCCGATTCTGACCTGAACAGCAAGTGAATGTCAATGAACCGAAAGTGTAATGTCCAGTCTTGAACATACGGGGTTAGGATGGCTTGAATAGCGGCGGGATCAAACTTCCGGTCGTCAAGATGAACCCTTTTGCTCTGGGATGACGCTTTAAACACGCGTGCGAGGCTTGGCTTGCCTGATGCGGAGGACGCACCCGCGCCGCATGGATCGACTACATCCCTCAGCTGTTGGCCGCGGGCTGTTTCCCAGAGGCAGATTCGTATCCAGTATTTGCCGACGCCAAGCGGCGGGTCCGGCGCATCGTCGTCCAGTCATATTCGTAGGCCGCTCCACAAATGAGACATACCTGGTAGTCCTGTCCATGAACGCCTGTGTGCGGCCAGGAGAACCGATGCTGGCAAAAACTTTCCAACAGCCGACTTAACCATGGTGTAGTCATCTTGTTTGCGCCCTCTGCATTTGCATGTGGTCTCAACCTACTCCAACAAGTCGCGATTCAGCATAACCCTCTGGTTCATTCGGCGTAGATTGATGGCCAGTGCTGGGTCCTATTACCCGACTCATCGCGTGCGAGCGAGGAAAATTGGGCCAGCCACTGCTACTGCGTTCGTTCCATCTCCCATATGGAAATCGTCCGTCGAGAAAGCAATCTGAGTTACTCGGCGATTACCTATGGCCACTGCCCAATCGCACACAGTGAAAGGACACTCTTGGGTGAAGCATTAGAGCGAACTTAGAGTTAACTTACCGGAGACTCAGGCCACGGCCGAGGCCCGAGCAGCAGCGCGCTCTTCGCAAAAAAGAGGAACAACTATGCACGCGCCAAACTTACCCGACCTGCGGCGCAGCTCGAGGCTGCCGCTCGCCCTCCCGATACTCGTCACCAGCTTGCAGCCGGAATCCGACTTCTCCGAAGTCTGCGAGACGTTGGTGGTCAACGCACACGGCTGCGCCATCCGCTCCTCCATGAAACTGGAACCCGGTGCTCCTGTGCAATTTCAAAGCAAAGAAGGACGCTGGACGATGGCGCACATTGTGGACTGCCAACCCATGGACTCCGGTCAGCAGGGCTGGAAGCTGGGCGCGATGCTGGATGAGCCGGATAATTTCTGGGGATTGGAAAGGTGTCCTGAAGATTGGGCACGACTGCCGGAGGTATCCTCTTCGACCGCACAGAAGCGCGTGCGAAATGCGCCACCTGCCAACGGCGAGTTGAAAGCCATCGTCGGCGAACTGGTTGCGCCGCTGCAAGCGGAAGTGGTAAAGCTCCGGCAAAAGCTGGCACAGGCACAACCCAAGCGAAGTCAATTTGACATTTCTCTGACACATATTCCCCCGGAAGTCGAAGAGAAATTGTGGATACGCTTACGCGAGGACCTTGGCACACAAGTCCTGCAGCAAACGCGTCAGCAGGCAGAAGAGGTATTTGCGGCGGCGAAAGAGGAAATCGGGAAGAAGATACGTGAGGCACAGAATCAGTTTCGCGAGCATTTGGGGCAAGAACTGCAAATGGTTGAGCAACGCGCGCAGGGACTCTCATCGCAGATCGCCGATGAGGTGCAACAGCATGTCAACTCTGGAGCGGAGCGGTTTCAGCAGCAGGCGCTGGAAGCGGGAATCCGTCTGGAGCGGCGCAGCGAGGAGTTCTTGCGCACGCTGCAACAGCGGCTGGGCGAAGAACACGATTCGTATCGCCAGGAAATGCGGGAAGTCCACGTTGAGGTCGCGTCAGAAGCGACGCGCCTGCATGCGCAAACTGCCGATCTGGCCAGCCGTGTAACCAAGCTGGACGAATCTGCACGCAGGCTTGAGTCAGACTTGGACGCCCGCCTGGTGCGAATGAGCAGCGACATCATATCCGGTGCGCGCAAACAACTGGAGAGCGCTCTCGACGTGGTCCTCAAAGAATTGGGAACACGCAACGCCAGGGAACTCGAAAAGCAACTCGACGAGGCATGCGCGCGGTTAAAGAGTACTCAGAAAGGAATCGAAACCTCGGTTTCCGAGTTGCTGAAGACGGAAGTCGCAGGAACGCTGCTGTCATTCGGTCAGACCATGGAAGATCTGGCGCAGGATTCCGTGGGACGCTGGCGGCACGCCCTCGGCAAAGATTTGAATTCGGTAGCAAAGATTCTCGGCGGCCAATTCCGATTGGAAGCAGCCTCCGGCAGTAATGGGAATCAGGAATCGTCAGAAGAGTAAGGGTGGGAGCAAGACGGATCGCAGATCTTGTGTAGGGTTCGAGGAAAAAAGGCGCGCAGGGCGCGCCTTTTTGCTTTCGCTGGCTACGCTGCTTCGGCTTCGGCAGTGTTCTCATCCTGCAGCATGGAGCGGATCTGCTCGCGCAGCTCCGGGTTGTCCTGGTGGCCATGCACCGTCGTGGCGTGGAGTACCGCCAAGTTCAGAACGTCGTCTTCTGTGCCTGAAATAAGGATGGAGCAGGACTTCTCCGTCGGGAAACGGCGGCAGTCGATTACCTTGCGTTTTTCGGCCATTGTGCCTCCTTTGGAAACGCCCGGATTATAGGCTCACCCTGGAGTGGGCTTCAATCTTTAATCAGGAGGATGGGGTCACGCATCTTGGCTGGCTGAACCACCTCTGGATTCCTCCATGGAATCGTCGCCCCACCCGTCGAACTCCGCGACGGGAGAAGTATTCCCTCGACGTTCCCTTTTATAGAACCCGCTCCATCCGCTCGCCTACTTCACCTTAGTGGCTTTGCCTTCTTCGAGCTTGGTCCAGGGGCCGCCGTCACTGGACATCTCCTCACTGAAGCTATATGAGGTAGGCGAATCCTCCGTCAGATTGAATCGTCCTTTGAATGATTTCCCTTGCTCTTCGCCGCTGAATGTCCACACCCAAGCGTTTCCCGAGACGGTACCTGTGGCTTTGTTGCGCTCTCCCGACGTGGTGAAGCCGTCGTACGTATAGACCTTCTCCTTGGGATCGTAGCCCATGACGGCGACGGTCTTCTGTTGTCCCATAGGACCGGTGCTATCGGAGTGGAACACGACAAAGAAATCCCCAAGCATCACGTTATGGTCTTTTGCGGTAATCTTGCCGCCTGGACCGAACGGGCTTGGTTTTGCTTCAGTTATGGTTTCCCAGTCGCCGACAAAGTAGTGGAGTCGCTGATGCTCGGGACCGGGCTTGGGCATTTGAGGTGGGGCCTGTGCCCACAGGGCCAGCGTGAACACGGAGAGAAAAAGGGAGCCGAATGTGGCTGTGCGTTTCATCGTTGTCCTCCTGAACGGGATGAGTGAGTGCCTGCATGATACGCCGACTACAGTCGGAGAAAAAGATCTGCGTTTGTCTGTTCAAGTCACTTCGGAAGCTGTGGATCGGGGATTTTGGATTGTGGGCCCTAGATTCTTTTGAGGTCCAGGTCACGGATTTTGCGTAAGGCCCTGAGAGAAGAGCCTCAATAAACGCAATTCTCGGCGAGAAAACAGTTTGCGGTATGCTGCTTTGGTTTGGCCTGCTGCCAAGTTTCTCGGCGGCTAAAGGAGCAACCACAAATGACTTCGACTGACCGGTTTCTCGAAGAGGCGATTCAGGAGGCGCGACAAGGACTCAGGGAAGGCGGCATTCCTATCGGCTCCGTCATCGTCCACGGCGATACCATTCTCGGGCGCGGCCACAACCGCCGCGTGCAGAAGCTTAGCGCCATCTTGCACGGCGAAATGGATGCCCTCGAGAACGCCGGCCGTCAACCCGCCTCGATCTACCGAGAGTGCGGTCTCTATACGACGCTCTCACCTTGCGCTATGTGCTCCGGTGCCATTTTGTTGTACGGAATTCGCCGCGTCATCGTCGGCGAGAACCGCACCTTCGTGGGAGAAGAAGAACTCCTTCGCTCCCGCGGCGTGTCGGTTGAGGTCCTTCAAAACGAGGAATGTATCCGGCTTATGGAGGAGTTCATACGAGGTAATCCCACGCTATGGAATGAAGACATCGGCGTGTGACACGTGTTCCTGATCTGCTTTTCTGGTTCCCGAATCGTCCGATTGACACAAACGTGCGCGCTCTCATCCGGATGTTCGCGCTGCCAACGCCTTGGGAGCGACGGTAGTTTTTGGCGAAGCAGTGGAGTCTGACGAATTTTCGCGGAGTTTGTCGGCCAACATCTTTCCAATCTTGCGTTCGAGATCGACCGAGGTGAAGGGCTTCTGGATGAACGACACGCCGGGAGTCAACATGTCCGCTTGGATAAACTCGCCACTGTAGCCGGTCATGTAGAGTATTTTCGTCTGAGGGCGTAGCGAACGGACTTCCTTTGCCAAAGCCGGGCCGTTCATTCCCGGCATAATCACATCGGTCAGCAGGAGATCGAACGCACTCTTTCGTTCGCCGACCATACGTAAAGCTTCCTGACCATCTCGTGCGGATAGCACAGTACAGCCAGACGCCCTTAAGGTTTCGCAAATCACATCACGAAGCGGTTGTGCATCTTCGACCACAAGCACGGTCGCGCCCGAAAAAGCAAGCCTAGCCGTTTCTTTGCCGGACTCGTGATCCGCGCCCGCTTGCTTCGTAGCAGGAAGATAGATCTTGAATGACGAGCCCTGCCCCAACGTGCTTTGTACTTCAATATGGCCATTGCTCTGCTTCACGATTGCATAGACCGTCGCCAGCCCCAAACCGCTTCCTTCGCCCACCGCCTTCGTGGTGAAGAATGGTTCAAAGATATGCGCTTGGGTGTGCTGGTCCATACCAGTTCCCGTGTCGGTCACCTCCAGCAGGATGAAGCGTCCGCTCGGCACGTGTGCCCCGGGGTCTCCCTCCAAGCGTACGTTTCTCGTCTGGATGCGCAGCTTGCCGCCATTCGGCATTGCATCGCGCGCATTGACCACCAGGTTTAGGACAATCTGCTCAATCTGCCCGGGATCTGCCGTTACCCGGTCGAGGTTGTGATCCAGCTCCACCGTGAACTCGATGTTCTCCTTGATCAGGCGCCGGAGCATCTTCTCCGTATTGCTGACGGTCTGGTTGATGTCCAAGACAACCGGCTGAATGACTTGCTGGCGGCTAAACGTCAAGAGCTGGCGCGTCAGCGAAGCGGCGCTACTTGCGGCTTGTTTGATCTGTTCAACCTTCGCGCGATTGAGATCAGATGAGCCGAGACTTTCCAAGAGTAGATCGCTATAGCCGATAATCACTGCGAGCAGGTTGTTGAAATCGTGCGCCACTCCGCCGGCGAGGCGGCCAATAGCCTCCATTTTTTGCGATTGCTCCAAGAGCTTTCCGGATTGAGGCAAGGCATTTTGGGCGGCCACTTTTTCGGTCTGCGATCGATCGAGCACGAAAGCCAAGGCCCACATTGAGGCTACGAATAATGCGATCTCGCCTAGCCGAAGATCAGAGTGGAACACGTACTTGGACAGGGCGAGGAACGTCAAGGTGACTGCCATCGTTGCAATGATGCGCATCATCTGCTGCCCGCGAACCTTCTTAGACCGCAGCCAGGCGAAGATACGATTCGTTCTATTTAGAACTTCGATCATCCGTGTCCAGTTCTAAGAGCTTTCACCGCTGCATCAAAAAGGATGCGAGCGAACTGATGCTTAAGAGTGATATTGTCCAGGCATTCGGCGGGTCCGCAAAGAGTACCGACGACGCGCAAGAGGAGTACTAAGGTAATTGAAAAACTTGGGTTAGCGGCTCTGGCGGGTTGGCGTGACAGGCATTACTCCGAGCAAAAAGCGTACCCGGGTGGCCCGGCCTTCGGCATGTTGTGAGTCCGCTTCAACATATCAGGGTGCCTGCGCTTTAAGAGCTGCACGGCCCAGGAGAAGACAAGATGGGGCGCAAAATGAGCGCTTTGAGGTTGGCACTGTGCGGCGCAGACTGACTTCACTGCACTCGGTTCTCTCGGACGAACTGTTCCAGATTGCTCGGCTCAGTATAGGGCTCGCTGGTTCAGCATTTCAGTGCCTTCACGTCGCCGACGAACCCGCTCTGACACAACCCAGGAACTTTGATCTGAATTGGCGTGGTCCCATCTAGGTAGAAGAAACCCTCGGCTGGGGGCGCATTCGTCGTTTCCGCAAAGAAATAATAGACTTGCCCCGGAGGCAGCGCAGAGGCGGTTCCACTGTTTGGTATCGCCTGCGTGTACCCGACCGGAATACTGCCGTACTCGATCTTCAAACCTTCGACCCGAGCACCCTTGAAATACCCTTCTGTAGGCTGTACGCGCCATACCAGTGACTTCGCGTCGAATGGTGTTGCGATTTTGTACCCCGGTTGTGGGCCATAGATTCTAAACGATGCTAGCCGTCCACTTCCGTGGAACGAGAATGAGGGACCGTTCCCCACCTTGACCGAAGTGGGAATCTCACGACAGCTGCTCAACATCGGCAGAATGCAAACGAGTAACAGAACCCCTATGTGCCGGTGTCAATGTCACAAGCGATGCCTCCAATCCGCCTCGGATTCGTCAGAAGAGGGCCGGGTGGCCCGGCCTTCGCCATGTTTCGTGAGTCCGCCACAACTCGTGAGGGTGCCCCGCTCTTGCGCCTTTTGCAAGGGCGGGGTAGTTCGCGCTTGCGCATGGCAATCCGCTTGAGCTTTGGTACTGGTCATTGGTTTAGTTTCACCCGTCCTGGCTCCTCATAAGCATAATCACGAAGACTGCTCCACGTCCAACTGTCCGGGTTCAAGCCCAGGCATCAAAAGTTTCCTCGCTGCGGTGGGATCGGAACTGCAATCGCACCGAGCAGTTTGGTTTTCATTTTTGGGTCTGTGACTAACAAAGAGGATGTCGAGGAGGATCGATCGTCAAAGCTCTACCGCACCTCTCCTCTAATCAGCCGCAGGGCGTCGGCCGGCTGCTTCCTTTACCGGTGAGGCTCGTGCTGACTCACGAATCGTTCCATTTCATCGGCGGACGTGTGTTCGGAACCAGCCGCTTTGAGTGCGTCCTGAGCGCTGGACAGATTTGCCTGGTAGCCGTCCATGTTCCCGGCGCGACGGTCTAGCATCGCCAAACGCATATAGGCGAGAGCTACATCGAACCCAAAGGTCTTTGGGTCGGATATCGTCCCCTTAGCCCTCAACTGCTCTGCGAACTTGACGAAGTCTGACAGTGCCGCTCTTGCATGTGCCTCATCCGCGTACTGGTACTGAAGATTGGTAAGTTCAGCATACGTTCCGACGGCTGCCCACTGGGACATCCAGTTCGAACTCGTGCCGATGGTCTGCCTGGCGTAAAGGACGCCAACCGAAATTCCTGCTATCAACCCGACGACAAGGACGAATCCGAGCTTTAGACCGCGTGTCATTGTTGCTTCTCCTTCGGGGCAACGCTGTGCGGTTGGCAGCCGTCCAGATCGCGCACGATATTCGCGAAGTGATCGGACGACGTATCGCTCCATCCCGCCCTCTGAAGGAACGCCGTCTCTTGCTGAACGGCAGAACCGCGATAGGCGACGACTGCGCGAGCTATGCTCAATGGCGGGTCCAGATTCGCCTTCTTTGCACTGACCTCGATCTGGTCTATGAGTTGCTTTTCTTGATCGATAATCCTCGGGTCCGGCGCAGAATCACATTTCCCAGCAACTATTTCTAGGCCGGCGAGCCGTGCCATTTCCCTGTACGTCTGATCGAACGGTTGCTCACCCGAATCATCCGCGACACTGACGAGGGGATTTTTGGCTACGACCGCGAAGGAATAGCCGAAGTAGCCTGCAAGCGCTCCTGTTACCAACCCGACCAGTCCGAGTCCGACAAAAGAGGCCAAGAGCTTCGTTGATGGGCTGGATTCCTGTCAACCATGAGTACAACCTCCTCCGCGATGGATTCTATTTCTCGAAAGAACGCGGTTCCACGAACACAGAATCACTTCGGAAACATGCCATCGTTCAGTGGAGCGAGATCGTCGTGTGGTTCAGCGGATCGGTAGCGGTCAGCACTTCCCCGAAAGAGTTGTATGCGTAGTTCCAGGTTGGGGTGGTGCCGTTGGCCAATGGAACGGATCTACTGGCGACATTGCCGCTGGCATCATAGGTGTAGTTGGTGGCATTTCCGTTTGCGTCGGTGCGCTGCGTCTGGTTCCCGTTTACATCGAAGACGAAGCTGCCACCGGAAGCTGCTCCGCAGGAATCGCAGGTAGGGCCGGAGACGCCCATTATGACCTTAATCGATCCCGTATACCCATACGTGAAAGTGCTGCTGTTGCCAACAATTTCAGAAACGATGGGGAACCGGGAATTATCAGCATTCCCGGATTACGTCAATATGGAGTTGGCATTTTCTTGTGGAAAATTCGGAATAACTGAGGTTTGAAGGATAATCTTAACCGGCCGCCAAAACTCTACCGCACCTCGCCTCTTATCAGCCGCAGGGCGTCAGCGGGTTGAATATCCGAGTCGCCATTTTTTTCACGACCATTTTCGCCGGCGGCGGCCAACACCGCATCTCCTTCTCCCGGCGCCAGGAACAGATTCTGCTCCAGTCCTTGCTGCCTGGTATAGAGATCGTAATAGCGTCCCTGAGTGGCGTAGAGCTGCTCATGCGTGCCACGTTCGACGATTTGCCCCTGCTCCACAACTAGAATCTGATCGGCGCGGCGGATGGTGGAAAGCCGGTGCGCTATGACGAAAGTTGTCCGGCCCTGCATGAGATATGAAAGCCCGTGCTGGATCATCGCTTCCGATTCCGAATCCAGGCTGGATGTAGCTTCGTCGAGGATCAGGATTCGCGGCTCGGCAAGAATCGCGCGCGCGATTGAGATGCGTTGCCTTTGTCCGCCGGAAAGTTTCACGCCGCGCTCGCCTACGACCGTATCGTATTTATCGGGAAAGCTCTCGGCGAATTCGTCCACCCGCGCAATCCGGCAGGCGCGCATGATTTCCTCTTCGCTCGACTCCGGACGCGAGAACGCTACATTTTCGCGGATCGTCCCATCGAATAAAAACGACTCCTGCAGTACTACTCCGAGCCGGGTGCGATAAGAATCCAATCGAACCGTGCTCAAATCGACGCCATCGACTAACACTTTCCCTTCCGACGGAGTATGAAAGGCTGAAATCAAGCCGATGATTGTTGATTTCCCCGATCCAGAAGAGCCCACCAGAGCGGTCACTGTACCCGGCTCCGCATGGAACGAGATGTTGTTCAGCACCGTGCGGCTGCCATCGTAACTGAAGCTGACGTGCGAGAAATCAATGTTGCCGTATACATCTTTCAGCATCGCGGTTCGCTTTGGGTCCTGGTCTTCCGGGCGCTCGCGCAAAATCTCGCGCGTGCGCTCCAGGCCAGCAAGAGCTTCGGTAAGCTGAGTGCCAATCGCGACCATCTGCATAATTGGCGCAACCAGGAAGCCCAGGAACAGCGTGTAAGTAAAGAATCCGCCGATGGTCAGTGTGCCAGCCATAATCTGGCGCGCGCCGACATACATAATCACCGCGCCAACCACTCCGAGCAACAAGCTGGCGGAAAGACTCATAACAGAGGTCGCGGTGAGCGTGCGCATGACGTTGTCGAGCAGCCGGCGCACTCCCGACGCGAACACCGCCTCTTCACGTTCTTCGGCGTGGTAACCCTTGATCACGCGCACGCCGCCGAGCGACTCTGCCAGACGCCCGGTTACCTCGGCGTTGATTTTGCTGCGCTCGCGAAAAATTGGGCGGATGGTTCCAAAAGCTTTCTTCAGCGCCAGGCCGAAGCAAAGCAGGAAAGTGAAGGCAATCACCGTCATTAGCGGGCTGATGCGAAATAGCACCACCATTGCGATGCCGGACGTAATGAGGCCGCCGGCAAGCTCCACAAGCCCCGTCCCCAGCAGGTTGCGCACGCCTTCCACGTCGCTCATAATTCGCGACACCAGCGTGCCCGTCTTATTGGAATCATAAAATGCAACCGGAAGGCGCGAGATATGTACTTGAACTTTTTGCCGCAGCTCGGCAATCAAGCGTTGCGCTGCCTTCGACAGTAACTGCGTCAGCGAGAATGAAGTAATCCCCTGGATAATGGTTGCGCACAGAACCAGAATAACCAGCGGCCGCAGCCGCTCAGCGTGATGTTTGGCGATGACGGTGTCGATGAGGAATTTCGTCGAGTAGGGAAGCACCAGCCCCGAGACGCGGTTGATCGCCATCAATAAAAATCCCACCGCGAGCAAACCTCGGCGGGGCCGCATAAGCTCCCGAATTTCCGGGATGATCGTGCGGAGCCTCTCGACATTGAACCCAGCTTTCGGCGCGGATTTCGAAGGCGAATTCACCAGCTAGTTAGATTTTCTCCCCGGAGAAAGAGGTTCATTTATTAATCGCGACGGATCATCCGCTAAGGGAGCACGTCACGTGAACTGCACGCACTACTTAAGTGTTCGCTTTAGGAACTCGACCGTGCGCTTCCATGCATCGGCGGCGTCATCGGCACGGTAGCCATCTTTGTTGTTTGGATTCTCGAAAGCGTGACCCGCATCAGGATAGATAATGATTTCGACCTTCTTTCCCATCTGCTTCAGTTGCTGCTCGAATTTCTTCACGTCCTCGACGGGAATGCCACGGTCTTTTCCGCCGAAAATTCCCAGGATTGGAGCGTTAATCTTTTTCAATGACTCGGCGTCAACCGCGAGATGGCCATAGTTAATGACGTCCGCCGCGAGCGTGGGCTCTTGCAGGGCAACATCAAGTGAATAGCCGCCGCCCATGCACCATCCGATGGAAGCGATGCGGTCTTTTTTCACGTTGGCTTGAGATTTGAGAAATTCGAACGCAGCATGCAAATCACGTTTAGCCCGGTCTTCGGGAACGCCGCGCATAATCTCGTGCGCCTCATCGGGTGTAGTTGCGACTTTGCCGCGGTACAGATCGATCGCCAGCGCGACATAGCCCTGGTCGGCCAGCTTTGAGGCTTGTTCTTTTACCCAATCGTTCAGCCCCCAATACTCGTGGATCACAATAATACCGGGGAACGGGCCTTTGCCATCGGGTGCATAAAGCATGGCTTGGACAGTTTCATCGCCGCTTTTGTATGAGACTGATTTGCTGGTCGCGGCGAAGGAGGAGAGCGCTAAGCAAAGGATAAGAGCAAGAAGAGTCTTCATGATAAAACCTCGCAACTTGTAGTCGTTCAAGCAAGACGGGCGAGGACGCCCGCCCGACAGCCGGCGAGACGCCGGCGCTACTGTCATAACTCGAGCTCCATGTATAACGTACCCGGCATGGGATTCGGGCGATACGGCGCTATCTCCTTGAACCCAAGGCGACGGTACATGGCGACTGCGTCTTTCATCACTGGCTCGACGGTGTCGAGGCGCATTCGCCTATAGCCAATCCGGCGAGCTTCGCCGATGATATTTTCTGCCAGCACGGGCCCCAGGCCTTTGCCCCGGAATTTAGGCCGAAGATACAGCCGCTTCATCTCGCAGATTTCGCTGTCCAGCTTGTGAAGGGCCACGCATCCTGCCAGTTCGCCTTCATATAGAGCGAGCATCAGCCGGCCATCGGGTGGCGCATAGTCGCCTGGAAGTCCGGCCAGTTCCTGATCGAAATTTTGGAAGCACAGGCTGAAGCCAAGCGAGCTGGCGTATTCGAGAAAAAGCTCGCGGACTTGCGCGATCTGTGCGGGCGTTTTTGCTGGCGCTATCGTCAGCCGCGGAATCGCGTGCGCTACCCCATGAGCATCCCCCCATTCACATTCAGTACATGACCCGTAATATAGGACGCTTCCTCGGAAGCAAGAAATGCTACCGCATTCGCCACATCCTCCGGAGCACCCACGCGCCCAAGCGGGATCAGTTTCACCGCCTCCTGCTTGAGATTTTCCGGTAACGCGGCCGTCATCGCAGTTTCGATGAATCCCGGAGCTACGGCGTTACAGGTTATGTTTCTCGAAGCAACTTCGCGGGCAATTGCCATGGTAAGGCCGATGAGTCCTGCTTTGGAAGAGGCATAGTTTGCCTGGCCGGTTTGGCCGATCTGACCAAAAATGGATGTAATGTTGATAATTCTTCCCCAGCGTTGGCGAAGCATCGCACTGATGACCTGCTGAGTGCACAGATATGCCGAAGTCAAATTGGTATTGATGACCGCATCCCAGTCGGCGCGTTTCATGCGCATGACGAGCTGGTCGCGGGTGATTCCAGCATTGTTGACCAGAATATCGATCTTGCCAAATTCAGCGATGACTGTTTTACAAGTATTCTTGATTTGCTCTTCATCGGCAACGTCCATCGGGAATGCAGCCGACTTGCCGCCAGTGCCGCTGATGTGACTCACCAGTTCTTTCAACTTTTCCTCATTCCGCGCGACCACGGCTACAGTCGCGCCACGCTCCGCCAATTTGAGAACGCAGGCCTTGCCAATTCCTTGCGACGCGCCGGTGACCAGCGCTACACGTCCTGAAAGGGACATGAAATTCTCCTTGCATCGGAAAGCGGGAATTATAACTGGACGGACGCGATTTCAGCATTTTCCGCGTCCTGAGGTATTTCGTCGCGGAACAAATAACGCAAAAGCGGGGGCGCAAGCAGCGTTGTAACTCCCGTCATGAATACCACGATGGCGTAGGTCGACTGAGTCACAATTCGGGATTGCAATCCGACAAGTGCCACGATAAGCGCGACTTCGCCGCGAGGCATCATGCCAATGCCCACACGAAACACCGTCGGCCAGCCTTCGTTCAGAACAGGCAGCCCACAGCCGATCACCTTAGAGATGATAGCCAGCAGTGAAATCATAATTGCCGCAACCAGCACGTCCCCGCTGAATAGCTGGATATTGAGCCGCGCGCCGATCGCGAAGAAAAAGTAGGGTGCCAGGAATTCGGTGATTCCTGCAACCCGAGGCAGCAGGTTCCACCGCGGAGCATAGTCGGCGAACATCAGCCCTGCGAAGAAGGCCCCTATGATAGCGGCAATCCCGATCTTTGCCGCCAGCCATGAGAGCAGCAGGCAAATGGCCAGAGCCACGATAAGCGATGCGTTCTGGGTGGAGAGCCGTTCCATCTGCGGCTCGATGCGGCGCACCAGGCGCGGCGCGATGAAGATCATGAACAGCGCGAACGTCACAGCTTCGCCGATCAGGATTCCCAAATGGAGCCATTCCAGGCTTCCGGAGGCAAGGCCAGCAACAACCGCCAGCAACACCATCCCGAGAATGTCATCAAAAACTGCGGCGCCAAGAATGAGCTTTGCCGTGCGCGTGGAGAGCACGCGCATGTCACCGAGCACGCGGGCAGTGATCCCCACGCTGGTGGCCACCATGGCCGCGCCCACGAAGACAGCCTCGTGGGTAACGTCGCCGCGTGCCTTCATATACGCGAAGCCCAGGATGAACGGAACCACGACTCCTGCGCCAGCAACTAACAGCGATTTGCGGCCTACGCTGATAAGATCGCGCGGGCTGGTTTCGAGACCCGCGCTGAAAAGAACGAAGATAGCGCCAATTTCGGCAACGGAATGAATCGTGTCGGTTGGGATAATCCAACCCAGCGCGTACGGTCCGAGACCGATACCGGCAAGAATTTCGCCCAGCACTGCGGGAAGGTTCAGGCGCTCGAATATTTCTCCGACTACCTTGGCACTTACAAAGATGGCAAAAAGCTCAAGCAGCAACTGTTCAGAACCCTGCGGCATATCAGGCGCAGCATATGGCAATGCAGGGTAGCTCGCAACAAAACTCGAGAGCTGCTGAAAAAGCTATCAGCACTCAGCTTTCTGCAGTCAGACATCGGCCAGAGCTCCATCCGCCTCGGCACGAGGCGCTGAGAGCTAGATGCTGATCTTCTGCAATCGCCAAATTAGCACGTCGAGCCTACGTGCAAAATGGAGCAAGGGAGGGGATTGCGGAAGAGTGATCCCTGCGGCTGAGGCCATGCTGTTGACTTCGATCTCTGCCTCGGCATCTTGCAATGGCCATTGCTGATGGTGGATCTCGGCGCGATACACTCTGCTGCTTCTGGTCGTGTAAAGACAGTAGCGCTCGGTCAGCCAGTTCTCGAGAGATCCTTTTTCATGAAGACGCGGTTCACTGATCGCGTGAAAACGTCCCCGGAATTCTGCTTTTCCGGACCGGCGGCGTGAATCGTAATTGATCCAACCGTCCCGCGCAACGACCGACATGCTGGCATAGAAATATGGAAGACAATAGAAACGCCGCGCTGCCCACACTGCCGGACGACTTGTGGCATCCAGACTGAAGAAGTAGACACCCGGCTTCCCGTTCAGCGTCACGTAGGTGCGTACGTTTAATTCCGGAAATCGCGAGAGTCCCGGCAACGGCGGCAAGCCGCGCGCATGAATATGACTCATGTGAAACGGCGCAATACCGACCCAGCAGCGGCCCTCGAAAGTATCGAGGGGCAGGTCGCGCGGAATAAGCCGCCGCAAGGCGCCAGTCTCAACGGGCCAGTGCGCGAAGAGCAGATCATGCCACGTCTGCGCCATCACCCACGGTCCGGAAGGAAGCGGCCATGGACGATGCGCAGCGTGCTTGAGTTCAGGGTGCAAGCGTCAATCTGCGATTTTCAATTGCCAACTGTTGATTAGAAAAACATTCGCCTATTTGACGGCGTTAACTTTCTTTCCCCTGCTCGACTGCTCCGTCCCCAACGTAATCGCAGACCAGCACTGTTAAATCATCCTCTTGTTTCGCCGCCCACTGCCGGACTGAAGACATGATCGAGTCCGCTGCCTCGGATGATGAAATGCGCTCAGCACTTCGCCCGCACTCATCTGAGGAGCGGCCGCGTACATGCGAGGGATACTAAACGATTTCCGG
>Ga0209155_1000224_pt1 | contig 25775 bp, 22 predicted proteins | sample GraSoiAngelo_122_FD_185879 | JGI IMG/M metagenome (GOLD analysis project Ga0209155, IMG submission 185879) | Grasslands soil microbial communities from the Angelo Coastal Reserve, California, USA - 14_0927_02_20cm (SPAdes) (version 2) | ecosystem: Environmental > Terrestrial > Soil > Grasslands ... | reverse complement strand
GTAACAACGCCGGCGGCGTGAAAGAGGTGGCGATCGAATCCGGCCTGCTGCCGAGCGCGCTGGTCTTCAGCGCGAAGTCCAGCCAGTCGGGCTGGGACATCGGCGTGACCATCGGCTTCTACCCGGGGCTCAACGACAGCGGCACTGCGGGCAAGACAGGCCTTAGCACCTCCACGATCGACCTGCGGCAGAACTTCCTCACCTTCGGCGACAAGACCATCGGTACCATTAAGGTCGGGAAGGACATCGGCCTGTTCGGGTCGGATGCGATCCTCGCCGACATGACGCTTCTCGGCGTGGGCTCGGCCGGCGCCTTCGGCGGCGGCAACACTACCCTCGGCCGCATCGGCGTGGGCTATATCTACACCGACTGGATTCCGCAGATCAGCTATTCCTCGCCGAAGCGCGGCGGCTTCCAATACTCAGCCGGGCTGTTCCAGGGCGTGGACGCAGTCTCCACCCCCGCCGGTGCGAATAGCGCTACGCTGACAGCGCACGAGCAGCCGGGTCTTCAGGCCAAGGGGAGCTACGAATGGACGGGGCCCGTCGGCGGCAAGGCGTGGGTGAGCGGCTTGAGCCAGAAAGTCAAAGATCGCACGCCCCCAGGCTCAAGCATATCGGGTCAGGCATTCGATCTCGGCGCAAAGGTGAACGTTGCCGACTTCGAAGGCGTGCTGTATGCCTACAGCGGCGACGGGATCGGCACGGAGGCGATCGGCTTTAACGCTGCCGCAGTCGTGGGCGGTAACCTGGAAAAACGCAAGTCGAAGGGCGGGTATTTGCAGGGGACCTACAAGTTCGGGAAGTTCAAGCCGGGCCTGAGCTACGGCGAGAGCAGCTTGGATCTGGCGTCCAACGAAACCAATGCAAACTTGGTGAAAAAGAACAAATCGGCCGTCTTGGGCCTGTACTACAGCCTCACCCAGAGCTTGAATCTGGTGGGTGAATACATTAAGACGACGGCCCAAAACCAGGCCGGTGGTGAAAACAAGGACAGCGTCATCGCCTTGGGCGCGATTCTGTTTTTCTGAAGCGATCGGACGGTAAAAACGGCGCCGTTTTGGCGCCGTTTTATATTCCCTCCCTGAGGGCTCAGCGCGGCTTCTTGACCGGCTACTTGATGTGCAGCCGATGCATTTTCCGGTAGAGGGTGTTGCGGCCGATGCCGAGCTTGCGTGCGAGGTGGCTGATGTTGCCATGCTCGAGGTCCAGCTCCCGGAGCAAGGCCTCGCGTTCCGCCCTTCCGAGCGGATTGAGCGAATCCATCCCGGGCGCGTGCGCCGCCGGCTGCGCGGGCCGCGGGCGAAGACCGTAGTCGGAAGGCAGATCCGCCGGCTGAAGCAAATCGCTCGTGCGCAGCGCAATCATCGCTCGCAGCACGTTGCGCAATTGACGAATGTTGCCCGGCCATTGATGGCTGCAGAGCGCGTCGATCAGATCCTCGCTGAGCGATACCTTCGGCGCAGCGGCCGCTTCTTGGGCGAAGACATGTCGGATGAGCCCGCGCTTGTCCGTTCGATCGGCGAGCCGCGGCAGCGTCAGCATCAGGCCCTGGAGCCGATAGAAGAGATCCTCGCGAAATTCGCCCCGCCGGATTTTCTCCTCCAGCTTGCAGTGCGTCGCGCTCACCAGTCGGATGCCGACCTTGATCGGCGCCTGGGCACCCGGCGCGATCACTTCGCGCTCCTCCAACACGTGCAGCAGTCGGGCCTGGAGCGCATACGGCAAGTCGCCGATCTCGTCCAAGAACAAGGTGCCGCCGTCGGCCTGTACGATCTTGCTGGGCCGACCCTCACGGCTTGCGGCGGCGATCCCTCCTGGACGACACCCGAACAGCTCGATCTGAATCTCGGCCTCGGGCATCGACGCGCAGTTGACCGCGACGAAAGGCTTGTCGGCGCGCTCGCTTGCAGCGTGCAAGGCGCGCGCGAAAAGTTCCTTGCCGGTTCCCGTTTCGCCGAGCAGCAGTATCGGAATGTCGCGCGACAGGACCCGCTTCGCCGCTTCGACATTGCGCGCCATCGACGGGTCGCCGAAGTGCAGTTCATCGAGAGCGCTGCGGCCCGCGGTCGGGGTCGAAGGCTCGCCGCGCATCGCAACCTGCGTCACGCCGCCGCGCCCCTTGGACTCGGGTCCATGCGCGACGGCGAAAAAGCGACCGCCGTGACGCGCCTCGTGGATCGGCAGCGGGTGAAACGATTGCTTGTGGCTGCGCTGGATCAAAGTGGGCAGCGAGATGTCGAATACGCGCTCGAGCGGCGCGTTGACGAGGTCGTGCGCGCTCTTGCAGCCGAGCTGAAAGAGGGCGTTGCGGTCCGCCGCTATGACCGCGCCGGCAGGGTCGAGCGCGATGATCCCTTCGCTCCACATGCCGACGAGTTCCGGCCGGCTGTGGAAGCGCACGACGAAGGCGTCGCGGAAGCGGTGGAGGAACAAGCGGTTTTCGATCATTTGCGCCGACATGTTCACGAGCACCAGCGTGTGCTGTTGCGCGCGATCCGACTCCCCGGAAGCGTCGAGCACCGCAACGAGGTCGCCGCGGGGATCGAAAACCGGCGCTGCGCAACAAGTCAGCCCGGTATTGCGGGTGAGGAAGTGCTGCTCGCGGTGGACGATGACGGGCGCCCGCTCGTGCAGGCACGTCCCCATGCCGTTGGTGCCGCCGTGGCGCTCGCTCCAGGCCGCACCCGGCACGAGTCCGGTGCGCGACGCCGCGCGCTTGAAGCTCGGGTCGCCATAGTAGGAAAGCAGAACGCCGTCGCGATCGGTGAGAATGATCGAGTAACCCGAGCCGGCGAGCTGCTGGTAGAGGTTCGCCATTTCGACGTCGGCGAAAGAAACGAGCTCGAGGTTCCGTTCCTTGCGGGCGAGGAGATCCTGACGCGAAACCACCACGGGATCCGGACTGGAGTCGGGATCCAAGCCATATTCGTCGAGACAGCGCCGCCAGGAACGCTTCACATACTCAGGCGCGCCTGAGCCGCCATTGCGCGACCGTCCCCGGACGACTGAGTCGATGAAACGAACGCGAGTACCGGTCGGTTGGAGCATGACCTCTCCTTCGTGACTAGCGGGGAGCCTTGCGTCAGGGTCCTTCTGTGGCGCTGCCTTGGGCTGGCGGCAATTATGCCACGCGGCTGCAGCCGAGTCGTGAGACTGCGTGCTAGCATCGAGCCTCCTGCAGATCGCACTTCAGGATCAGGGAGGGATCATGTCGTCGACCCACCGAATCGCTCTTGGCGCTGCACTGGCGATGCTCACGGGCATCGCCCTGGCGCAGGAGGGAGGCACCAAAGCTTACCCCACCGTAGACCGGGTGGAGTACGTCCTCGAGTGCATGCAGAAGAACGGCGGCAAGCAGGAGTTCCTCTACAAGTGTGCGTGCGTCATCGACGAGATCGCGCAAAAGTATGCTTACGACGATTTCGTGGAAGCCTCGACGGCAGCGCGCTATCAGAGCCTCAGCGGCGAGCGCGGCGGCGAGTTCCGCGATCCGCCGCAGGTGCGAGAAATGGGGAAGCGCTATCTGCAAATCCGGGGCGACGCGATGAAGCACTGCGGCGTGCTGCGCTAGCCCGAGCACGCGGTTGCGGCGGCGCAGCAGTCCTATCGGCGCATCTCCAAAGCGCCGTACCTGAGGGTGCGGGAACGCTGATCATAGTCCCGTGGCCCATGGTGCCGGAGCCAACCCAGCGCGTCGGGCGCGACTCTCATTTTTGACACACCGGGGTCCTCGATTGTTCGCTTTTGGAACAGTGAATGGCAGTGCCACGTCTGCGCGGAAAAGCGCTCTCGCGAGAGGTGCATTTTCCCCGGCGCGGGTATAGAGTTCGAGCAGAAGTGCGCAGGGTCCTTGTTGTGCGCCGCCTAGGTTTGTGCGGTCCACCCGGTTCACCCATCAGCATGCAAAAGGAGGAAATCCAGATGGCATCAATACGCACGTACAAGTGGGGCGTTCTGCTCGGCCTCGCGGCTCTTCCCGGGCTCGCGTTCGCCAATCAGGAAGTCATCAAGCTCACCCAGGACTCCAAGAACTGGGCGATGCAGGCGGGCAACATGCAGAACCAGCGCTACAGCGCGCTCAAGCAGATCAACAAGACCAACGTCAAGAACCTGCGCGTCGCGTGGACGATGTCCACCGGCGTCTTACGCGGCCACGAAGGCGGCCCGCTGGTCATCGGCGACATGCTGTACATCCACAGCCCGTTCCCCAACAAAGTGTTCGCCATCAGCCTCGCCGATCAGCAGATCAAGTGGAAGTACGAGCCGAAGCAGGATCCGACGGTGATCCCCGTGATGTGCTGCGACACCGTCAACCGCGGCCTCGCATACGCCGACGGCAAGATTTTCCTGCAGCAGGCCGACACCAATCTCGTCGCGCTCGACGCGAAGACCGGCAAAGAGGTGTGGAAGGTCAAGAACGGCGATCCCAAGAAGGGTGAAACGAACACCAACGCCCCGCACGTTTTCAAGGGCATGGTGATCACCGGTATTTCGGGCGGCGAGTTCGGCGTGCGCGGTTTCGTCGCCGCCTATGACATCAAGAGCGGCAGGCAGGTGTGGAAAGCCTACAGCACCGGGCCCGACGCCGAGATGCTCATGGATCCGGACAAGACCATGACCTGGACCGACGGCAAGATGGCGCCGGTCGGCAGGGACTCGTCGCTGAAGACCTGGCAGGGCGATCAGTGGAAGATCGGCGGCGGCACGACCTGGGGCTGGTACAGCTACGACCCGAAGCTCAACCTGATGTACTACGGCTCGGGCAACCCCAGCACCTGGAATCCGGTGCAACGCCCCGGCGACAACAAGTGGTCGATGACGATCTGGGCGCGTGACGTCGACACCGGCCAGGCGAAGTGGGTGTACCAGATGACGCCGCACGACGAGTGGGATTTCGACGGCGTGAACGAGATGATCCTGGCCGACGGCGTCAACGTGAAGGGCAAACCGCGCAACGTCCTGGTGCATTTCGACCGCAACGGCTTCGGCTACACGCTGGATCGCGTCACGGGCCAGCTGCTGGTCGCCGAGAAGTTCGATCCCAAGGTGAACTGGGCGACGCACGTCGACATGAAGTCCGGCCGCCCGCAGGTCGTCGCGAAGTACAGCACGCAGGCGCAAGGCGCGGATGTCGACACCAAAAACATCTGCCCGGCGGCACTCGGCTCGAAGGATCAGCAGCCTGCTGCTTACAATCCGGCCAACAAGATGTTCTACGTGCCGACCAATCACGTGTGCATGAACTACGAGCCGTTCAAGGTCGAGTACACGGCCGGTCAGCCGTACGTGGGCGCGACGCTGTCGATGTTCCCGGCGCCGGGCAGCCACGGCGGCATGGGCAACTTCATCATGTGGGACGCAGGCAGCGGCAAGATCGTGAAGTCGAAGGCCGAGAAGTTCTCGGTCTGGAGCGGCGCGCTCGTCACCGCCGGCGGCATCGCCTGCTACGGGACGCTCGAGGGCTACGTGAAGTGCGTCGACGCGAACGACATCGCGAAGGAGCTGTACAAGTTCAAGACGCCTTCCGGCATCATCGGCAACCTGAACACCTGGCAGTACAAAGGCAAGCAGTATATCGGCGTGCTCTCCGGTATCGGCGGATGGGCGGGAATCGGGCTTGCCGCGGGCCTCGAGAAGGACACCGACGGTCTCGGTGCGGTGGGTGGATACAAAGAACTGAAGAATTTCACCGAGCTCGGCGGCGTGCTCACGGTGTTCGCCCTGCCGTAACTCGCCTCCGTTTCAAACATCAAAAGGCTGACATCCTCCGGGGTGTCGGCCTTTTTGTCTCGCCACAGGGTAGATCGAACATGAAAACAACAGGACTCGCCGCCGGCATGGCGTTCGCGCTCGTTGGTTTTGTGGCGGGCCCGACGGTCTGTGCCGATGGCGCGCCCTACACAGTCGCCGAGGGCAACAAAGTCGACAAGATCACGCTCCAGGGGTGGCGCACCTGGCGTGCGCTCGCTTGCGAGCGCTGCCATGGCGCGCGGCAGGAAGGCCTGGTCGGGCCGCCTCTGGTCGAGAGCCTGAAGCGGCTCTCCAAAGAGGAGTTCAAGCAAACGATGATGAAGGGGCGCCCGGAGAAGGGCATGCCCAACTTCGACGGCAGTAAAATGGTCACGGAAAACCTCGACGGCCTCTACGCGTACCTTAAGGGACGCTCCGACGGCGCCATTCGGCCCGGCCGCCTCGAAGAGCTGAAATGAGCCGCTCGCCCGGCCGTCTCGTGATGGCGGCAGTTTTCCTGCTGCCCCAGTTGGCAGGCGCCGCCGATTGGCCAGGCTACGAGAAGCTGACGCGCGAACAGGTGATCGCGGCGCTGGCCAGAGCGACGGCGTCCGCGCCCACCGATTTTTATTCCAGGAACCTCTCCGGGCTCGATCTATCCAGCATCGATTTCAAAGGCGCGAATCTCGCGGCGGCGGTTCTGAACCACAGCAACCTTGCGAGCGCCAACCTCTCCCGGTGCAATCTCACGGTCAGCTTCGCCGAAGGCACGAACCTGACCAACGCCAATCTGCAGGGCGCGATGATGTTTTCGATGCAGCTTCAAGGCGCCAACCTGAAGGGGGCGAACCTTTCGGGTGCTCGCTTGATCGGCGATCTGAGAAGGGCGAATCTCGAGCGGGCCGTGCTCGCGAAGGTGGATGGCGCCGCGGACATGAAAAACCAGTCGATGGGGCTCATGCGGGCGAACATCCTCTCGGCCAACCTGAGAGGCGCGGATCTTTCCGGATCTGATTTCTCGCGCGCCGATTTCAGCTTCTCGGACCTTTCGGGCGCCAACCTCGCCGGCGCCAAACTGAGCGGGGCGGAGTTCAGCGGCACCGATATGCGCGGCGCCAACCTAGCCGGCGCCGATCTGAGCGGCTCGAATTTCATCGACACCGATTTCACCGGCGCCAATCTCGCCGATGCGAATTTCACCGCCGCCAGCTTTCGCAGCGTAAGAGGAATCGACGGCGCGAACACGCAGGGAGCGCGTGGACTCCCGGCCCGGACGAGATGACCCGAAAGACCTCCGAACACATCGCAGGTGTAGCCGTGCGCCCTCCGAGGCGACCGCGGCGCGGGGCATTCGTCTTAGCGGCGGCTCTGCTGCTGTCGTTTGGCGCATCGGCGCAGCAAAGCGAGACGGTCGGCGGCGACCGGGTGCTGCGCGTGTGCGAGGACCCGAACAACCTTCCATTCTCCAACCGCGCGGGCGAGGGCTTCGAGAACAAGATCGCCGAGCTCCTGGCGCGCGAACTGGGATGGACGCTCGAATACACGTGGTTCCCGCAGCGCATGGGATTCATTCGCAACACGCTGCGCGGGCGCGATCCCGATTCCAACCGCTTCAAGTGCGACCTGGTATTGGGGGTACCGGTCGGCTTCGAGCTGGCATCCACCACCAAGCCCTACTATCGTTCGACTTACGCGCTCGTCTACGCGAAGGGCAAGGGTCTCGATAGCGTGACCGTCCCCGAAGGCTTGCTCAGACTCGAGGCGGCGAAGCTGAAATCGCTCAAGCTCGGCGTATTCGGTCAGTCGCCGCCGGCCGATTGGCTGCTCAAGCACCGCCTGTTCGATCAGGTCGTTTCCTATCAGCTCCAGTCCGGCGATCCGGAACGCTATCCGGGCGAGATCGTCGAGAAGGACTTGGCGACCGGCGCGATCGATGTCGCGTTCGTATGGGGACCGATCGCCGGCTACTTCGCGAAGAGCGCGACCTCCGCCCCGGTGGCCGTCGTGCCGTTCCAGCCGGACCCGGAGATCCAGTTCGACTTCCGCATCGCGATGGGCGTGCGCTTCGGCGAGCGCGAGTGGAAGGACAGGATGGAGCGGCTGATCGAAGCCAACCGCCCTCGCATTCAAGCGATCCTCGCCGCTTACGGCGTGCCGCAGCTGGATGACGAGGGCCGGATCATGACCGTTCCGGCCGATCCCTCGCTCACCCGCGGCGCGAAGGCCGGAAAGTAGGCACAATCGCGGAGCTTGCTTGCCTGATTCATCATCGCGCGGCCCGGCCGCGTCGGTGGCCGGCGTAGTGTCCAAAAGGAGGAATCATCATGGCTAGTGTCAAGATACATCCAGCGGTCGACGGCGGGCTGAAACCCGCGGCGAAGAATTTCGCCGGCGGGACGCTTTATTGCAACTGCTCGCAGAACAAGGTCGAGATATCGATCAAGGGGCAGTGCGCGCACAATCACGTGTGCGGCTGCACCAAGTGCTGGAAACCGAAAGGGGCGCTGTTCTCACAGGTCGCAGTCGTAGGGCGCGACAACTTGAGCGTCAAGGCGAACGGCAACAAGCTCGCGGTCGTGGATCCCAAGGCAACGATCCAGCGGCATGCCTGCAAGGAGTGCGGCGTGCACATGTATGGCCGGATCGAGAACAAGGGCCATCCGCTGTACGGATTCGATTTCATTCACACCGAGCGCTCGAACGAGCCGGGCTGGGCGCCGCCTGAATTCGCGGCGTTCGTTTCGTCGATCATCGAGTCGGGCGCGAGCCCCGACAACATGGGTGCCGTCAGGGCAAGGCTGAAGGAACTGAAGCTCGAGCCTTACGACTGCCTGTCCCCGCCCCTGATGGATTTCATCGCGACCCAGGTCGCCAAGGCCTCCGGCGCGCTGCGTGCGTGACGCAAAGACTCTGCGTTACGGATTTCCCGCGTGGATTGGGGATCTTCGATGAAGCTCGCGATGAAAAAGTAGCTGTCGCCGTAACCCGCTTGCAGGCGAAAATCCACGGGTACGCCCGATCGCCTGCAAGCTTTTTTTTTGACACCGGAGGAAAGGATGTCCTCGGGCGGCACCTGGATCGACCATTTTCCCGGCAATTTCATGTGGTCGAACGCGACTCTGGTCTGCAAGGGCATGGCGCCTTACGCCGCGGTCGCGGTCGGGGAGATCGACAGGATCTGCGAGCGGCTCGCCGCGCGCGGCATGAGCGACCCCGACGCGTGGTGGCAGGAATGGTGCTCGATGGCGGAGAAGAACGAGAAGCTAGCCGACGCCGCCGCGGTCGACGGCCGCGACTTCACCGCGAGTGACCACTACCTGCGCGCGGGCAACTACTATTACACCGGCGAGCGCTTCGTTCCTCCTGGGGAAAAGAAGCTCGGGATCTACAGGAAGGCGCTGCGCTGCTACCAGGAAGGCTTGAAGCGTCGGCACCGGAACATCGAGTTCGTCGAAGTCCCGTACGAGGGCAAGACGCTGCCTGCGTACTTCATGAAGGCTCAGGGCACGGAGAAGCGCGCTCCTACCGTCGTGCTCTTCGACGGCATGGACAACTGCAAGGAGATGAGCGTGCTCTTCGCGGGCCTCGAGTTCGCGCGGCGCGGGATGAATACCCTCGCGATCGACGGGCCGGGGCAGGGCGAGGCGCTGCGCCTTCGCAAGATCCACGCGCGCCACGACTACGAGATCCCGGGCACCGCGGCGTACGAGTTCGTGGCGAAACGGCCCGACGTCGATCCGGAAAAGGTCGTGATCATGGGCTACAGCTTCGGCGGCTATTACGCGCCGCGCGTCGCCGCCTTCGAGCGCCGCTACGCGGCCTGCGTGTGCCTGGGCGCGCTGCACTGGGACCTGCACGCGTGGCAGTCGAAGATCAAGGAGCAGCTGAAGGCCGATCCCCTGAAGAGCGCGCAGTCGAATTTCCAGTTCCAGTGGATCCTGGGCCTCTCGGACTCGGATGCAGCGCTCGAGCGCGCGAAGGGATTTTCCCTCGCCGGAGTCGCCGACAAAATCACCTGCCCGATGCTGATCACTCACGGGGCTAACGACCGCGTCGTGCCGGTGGAAGCGGCGCACAGTCTGTACGCCGCGCTCACGACAAAGAAAAAGACGCTCAAGATCTTTACGCCCGAGGAGGGTGGGGCGGAGCATTGCCAGGTCGACAACCGGCCGCTGGGGATCAGTTACATCGCCGACTGGATCGCGGCGAACCTCTAGTCTCGCCATATGTACCAATTATTGGTACAATGTGGCATGCATCGTACAACCCACCTGCTTCGCGAGCTGATCGGCCCGGCGCGCGGCCGCCTCATCGAGGCGCTTCGCTCCGTTCCCGAATCGGGCGTGCACCTGCGCGAGCTCTCCCGCGGAGCGGGACTGTCCCTGTCGTCGCTGCAAAGGGAGCTCGAGCGCCTTCTCGCTTCGGGCCTTGTCTCCCGCAGGACGCAGGCCAACCGGGTCGTCTTCGACTTGAAGCGCGACGAGCCGTTGGTGAAGCTGTTGCTGGCGACGGCAGCCGCGCTCGAGTTGCGCGAAGCCCGGTTGACGAGGATGCCGTCGGATCGCGGTGCGGAAAAAGCGTTCGTCGATCTGTGCGCACATTTCCCGCCTGACGCCGAGTTGTGGAGACGGCTGGGCGATGCGGAATTTCTCGCCGGCGTCGCGGTCCTCCTCGCCGGTCATTCCGGCTTCGACCGGGCGGCGTACCTCGCGCTGGCTGAATCGCTTTCACCGGGCGCGAGCGCGCCTGAGCGGCACGAGGCCTGGCATCGGGTGCATCGGCCGAACCTGCCGCGGCTCTTTTCGATGATCGATCGCGAGCGGCGAACTCATGCGCGAGCTGAGAATCAGTAAGCGGGCCGACCCTGCTTACGTGGAAGCGTTCAGAACGCTCGTCCGGCGCCTGCTGCGCTCGGCCGGTTCAAAAGAGCCGATCGCGATGTATCTTGCCGGCGGCGCGGCAATGCATCTCTACACCGGCGCCCGGATGACCGACGACGTCGACGCGGTATTCAACCGGAAGCTTCTCTTGCCCGCCGACCTCGTGGTGATCTACCGCGACGCCGAAGGCAAGGCGAGGTCGGTCTTCTTCGACGTGAACTACAACGAAACCTACGCTTTGCTCCACGAGGACGCGCACCAGGATGCGGTGCGCCTGCCGCTGAAAGGAATCCGCGGCGCGCGGATATTCGTTCTGCGGCCCGTGGACCTCGCAGTGTCGAAGCTTGCGAGATTCGCCGACATCGACCGGGAGGACATATTGGAGCTCGCGAGAAACCGGCTGATCACCGCGAGAAGCTTGCGCGAGCGGGCCGAGGCCGCGCTCCCGTACTATGTCGGCAACCCGATTCCGGTGCAAACGTCGATCGATATCGCATGCAGCGACATCGAGTCGCTCGAACGCGCCGGCAAGCGCGGGCGAAAGCGGAACCGCGAGCGGCGGTAGTCGAGTATTTACCGAGGGAGACATCATGATTCGCAGGCTTTCTTGTTTCGCCCTGCTGCTGATCGCGATAGACGCGCTCGGGCAAAGTTACCCCGCCAAACCGATCCGCCTCGTCGTTCCCTTCCCCGCGGGCGAATCAGTGGACGCGACGGCACGCCTCGTCGGCCAGTCGTGGTCGGCCGTGCTCGGGCAGCAGATCCTGGTGGACAACCGCGGCGGTGCGGGCGGGACGATAGGCAGCGAGGCCGTGGCCAGATCCGCTCCCGACGGGTACACCCTCCTGTGGGGCAACGTCGGGCCGCTCGCGATCGGCCCGAGCCTCTACCAGAAGCTCGGCTACGACGTCGCGAAGGACTTCGAGCCGGTATCTCTGGTCGCGACCTTGCCTTTCGTGCTCTTCGCGAGCCCGCTGCTCCCGGCGAATTCCGTGGTCGAGCTTCTCGCCTATGGCCGCGCGCATCCCGGCGAGATCAATTTCGGTTCGACGGGCGTCGGCTCCGGTCTGCACCTGATCGGGGAGCTGTTCAAGAGCGAAGCGGGCATCGAGATCGTGCACGTTCCCTACAAGGGCATCGCGCAGGCGCTCCCCGAGATGATGTCGGGCAAGGTGCAGATCGCCTTCAATACCATCCCCGCGTTCCTCCCGCACGTGAAGTCCGGGCGACTGAAGGCGCTCGTCATCACCTCGACCTTGCGCTCGCCCCTGCTGCCCGACGTTCCGACGACGCCTGAAGCGGGACTCCCGGGCGTGCTCGGCGCGTCCTGGCATGCCGTGGTCGCGCCCGCCGGAACGCCCCGCGAAATCGTTTCCCGGCTGAACCGGACGCTGGTGGGCACGATCGCCGCGCCCGAGATGCGCAATACTCTCGTCGCCCAGGGTGCGCGGCCGGTCGGAAGCTCTCCGGAGGACTTGAGGACCTTCATGCGGGAAGAGTCGGTGAAGTGGGCCCGCGTGATCCGGTCCTCGGGTGCGCGGGCCGAGTGAGGGCCGCAATATCTGCAACTCCTTCAGCAATCCGTCAACGCGCCGAAGTAAAATCACGGGTTCGCGTTACGGCAGCTTTCCGCAATGAATCCTCAAGTCCGGTCCACGACCTTCGAGGCCGTGGTGGAAACGATACGTCCGCCGCAAGGCGACGGCTGGGACTACCTCGTGATCGCGGCGATCTTCGCGAGCATCCTTGCGCTTGCCTACGCGGCGTTCGCCACGCCGCTCCTGCAGCCCCTGGTTGACATCGCGCGCCGGCAGCACTGGACCCTCCTCTGGGTGAGGCCGACCGTCATCTGGATCACGATGGGCATGGTGCTGCTGTTCCTGCGCACCGTCCTTTGGCTCCTGTATCGCCCGTTCGCACCGGTCCGGACGGAGGAGGCGCCGTCGCTCACCGTCGTCATCCCCGCGTACAACGAAAGCGCGATGGTCGAGCACGCCATCGCCTCGGTGGTCGCGGCGCACTATGCGCACGACCGCCTTCAGATCATCGCGGTCGACGACGGCAGCACCGACGATACCTGGCACTACATCCGGAGCGCGGCGCTGCGCTTTCCCGGGCGGGTCACGCCGGTCCGGCTTCCCGCGAACCTCGGCAAACGCGGCGCGCTCGCCGAAGGCTTCCGGCGCGCGAGCGGGGAGATCATCGTGACCGTCGATTCGGACAGCGTCGTCGAGCGCGGGGCGCTCCTCGCGATCGCGGGCCCGTTCCGCGACCCGCGCGTCGGCGCGGTCGCGGGCAAGGTGGCGGTGCACAACCGCAGGGCGGGCCTCATTCCGCGGATGCTCCACGTGAGGTTCATCCTTTCCTTCGACTATCTGCGCAGCGCCCAGTCGGTGTTCCGCACGGTGTACTGCTGCCCGGGAGCGCTCGCGGCTTACCGCGCGTCGGTGGCGCGGCGGGCGCTGCCTGCGTGGGAACGGCAGCGATTCCTCGGAGCGCCGTGCACCTTTGGGGAGGACCGCGCGCTCACCAACGACATTCTCGCGCTGGGCTACGACACGGTGTACCAGCGCTCGGCCGTCGTGCACACGATCGTTCCGGAGACCTACGGCAAGCTGTGCAGGATGTTCCTGCGCTGGGACCGAAGCTATATCCGCGAGGAGTTCCGCTTCGCGAGGATCGTCTGGAAACGGCCACCCTTTCCGCGCCTGTTCGCCCTCTACGAGAGCAGCATCACCAACCTGCGCTATCCGGTGGCGTACGCGTCGATTGCGCTGTGGGCCGTGAACGCGCTCACGGACCCCGTCGCGCTCGTGCGCATGCTGCTCGCGATCATGGTCGTGTCGCTCGTGTACGTGCTCTATTACCTGAGGAGCGAGCGCTCCTGGGACTTCGTGTTCGGCATCCTCTACGCCTACTTCTCGTTCTTCGCGCTCACCTGGATCTTCCCCTACGCCGCGCTCACGCTGAGGGCACGCGGCTGGCTCACGCGATGAGCCGCCGCTGAAAAGAAAAAAGAAAAAGCGCGTGGAGACGATGTGTCTGCACGCGCCCTGAAGTCGTTTCTACGTGTGGGCTTCTACGGGTTGAGAACGGCGCTCGTCGTGGCCAGGCCGATCAGCGCAGTGGCGTCCTCCTGCAATAGGAACCCTTGCGCGACCGCGTTCGCCGCCGCTGCCGTGACCGCAGCAACGTAGCCGGCGTGATCCTTGTAGCGCTCCTCCAGCGACAGACGCGGATCACCGCTCGCCAGCCGTTCCGCTTTCGTCTTAGCGAACGGGATCATGCCGCCCACGTAATCGCAGTTCTGGTCCTTGTGGAACGGGCGGAATTGACCCGCCGGACGAAGGTCTCTACCGTCGGTGATATTCCAGCCGAGGTAGGTGCCGAGCGGCGCGTCGCGCAGCACCACCGGCACCCCGCCCATTTCGTTGCCGTCGGCGTCCACGCGTGGGACCAGCATCTTGATCACCTGCTTGATCGGCGGCGGGACGTTGGTCGGCACGCCCGACGCGTCGCTGGGATCGAAATCGGGACCCCAGTCGTAGTCGAGGACCGGGTTGATGAAGCCCGCCTCAGGAGCGGTCGGGCGCCAGCCCGGCGCCGGCACGGCGGCCGCCGGAATGGTCGGAAAGCCCATCGCGGCCTTGTTTGCTGCAACGAGATCCGGCTGGCGCTGGTGGTGCCCGTCGTCATTGTCGCCTTTGCCGTCCCGGTCACCCTTGTGGCCGCGGTCATCATCGTCATCATCGTCGCCATCGCGCTCGCCGGGCTTGAGTCTCGGCCAGACGCTCGGCGGCGGCAGCGTGCCGTGCATGACCCAGTTGCGGAAGTGCACTCGCAGCGCGTTGACCGTCTGCGTGTGCGGGACCGGATTCGCGGGGAGAATCCCGGTGCCGTAAGTATTGCCTGGGCAACCCGGCGGCGGCAATAAGCTGCCCGGGAGACTGGCGTTGAATATGGTGTTGGGCGGAGCCACGTTGGAGCCGCCGTGCGTGGTGCTCGGGATATAGTATCGGCGCACGTTCTTCGGCAGCGGGATGTCTTTCTTCGCGTCCGTGCCCACCCATTCTGGCGTGAGCTTGAGCTCCCAGACTTCGGCCGAGCCGAAATGCTCGATCACCTTCGGGCAGGTGCGCGATTCCGTGCAGCGATCCAGGATGCCGCGCTTGGGTAGGCCGCGCACCTTGTCCTCGTACTTCACCCACCACTGCGGGCCTTCGCTGCCTGCTTGGTAGAGCTCGAGCACGCCATCGGGCTGAGCCCAGCGAAAGTTGAGCGCGATGCGCCGGCCGGCGATGATCGGCCACATGCCGTCGTGCACCTGGCGCCCGGCTTCGTCCTGATTGAATCCGAGGTGCAGCCAGCCTCTCAGGAAGTTGCCCGATTGCGACACGCCGCGCGCGATGCTCCAGGTGATCGAGTCGCCCACGGGGTTACCTTCGCTCTTGGGCGCATTCTTGAAGAATGATCCGACATCCCGCCACGCGGCGAAGCCGACGCCGAGGACGTAGGGGTCCTTCGCTGTATACACGACTTGGTAGAGCTTGTTGACGTTGAATCCATCTTTGAGGCAGATCTTCACCGGGAGAGCCGTCAACGGCAGCGGTGCCGCGAAGGTACCGCCACCACAGAACTTCCAGTCGGAGCTGGGGATCGCCACTTCACCGGTGACGACACCCTCCATCGTCTCGTGATCGCGCGACACCAGCGTCGCCTTTGTCGTATCCAGACTCGCCGGCAGGTAAGGCACGGGATTCGTTTGCACAATCAGCGACTGCCCGTCGAGTCCGCTTTGGTTGACGATGCGCCCGAACACAAGGCCGGTCACCGCAGAGCCGTCGGGGTTCCTGGCCACCGGAACCTGGACGAAGTGCCTGCCACCCACCAATTCGGTTGAGCGCACGGCGGTGCCGTTGTTAGCGTTGATGGCAGAGTTGTCGCCCTGCCAGGCGCTCGCCAGACCCACGTCGCCGAAGTTGCGCTCCGCGACCACGATGGTGAGCGGAGAGCCGCGATTCGGGACGTCGTGCCACATGAGGTGGCTCGCCTGCGACATGTTCACCGGCTTGGTCAGCACGAACGAGGCGACGTACCTGACCTTGCCGTCGGGGTCTTTGCCCAGTTCGATGTCCTGGATGATCCGGTTCAGCGGATCGTTCGGGTTCAGCTCACCGAACGCCCGCCCGGAAATCTGCTCGTACGCGATGGTTTGGCCGGTTGCGGCGAGCGGCTGGGTATCGTCGATGACGATCTTGGTGACACGGGCTTCCGTTTGCGGCGTCCACGCCAGCAGCGCGGCGACGACCGCAGCGCCGGCCAAAGCCGGTCGATGAGGCAGGTCGGGTAGCATGTTTGAAATCTCCTCGATGGATGGGCCCCTTACGCTGATCTTCGCCAGATCCGGGGATAGTAATTATTTTTTGGCTTGCCGTTCTCTTGTTGCCGAAGCGGGACGATGCGGATCGCGATTTTCGAGGACGACCGCGCGACGCGAACAATCTATACCCCGCTCCCGGCCTTTGCAAGGATGTCGCGTGATACAGTAACGCGGCGCGCGAATAGACGCGTGGGGGAAAATGGGAGACAACAAGCATGAAAAGGCACAAGCGTGAAGGCGGCCTTCGCGCGCCCGTCGCTGCGGCGATCCTCGTTCTCGCAATGGCGGCGATGAGCGCTGCTGTGGCGCAGCAAAAAACCACCGTCGTGCTGGGCACGGCCACGCAAGGAGGCGGCTTCCAGATTTACGGAGCGGCTTATTCGGCCGCGTTGAACGAATCCGACCCGACGCTCGTCGTGGAGCAGCGCGGCACCAAGGGCAGCACCGAGAACGCGCCGCTCCTCGCGGAGGGCAAGATCGACATCGGCCTGGCGACCGGTGAAGTCACCTACGAGGCGCTCGCCGGCATCGGCCGCCCGCCCGCGAACCTGAAGATCATCAACGCGATGTATCCGAACTCGGGCATGTTCATGGTCCGCGGGGACAGTCCGTACCGCAGCATCGCCGACCTGAAGGGCAAGCCTATCGCCTGGGGGGCGAGCGGCTCGGGCTTCGTCGTGCTCGCGCGCTACGTGTTCGACGGGCTGGGACTGGACATCGACAAGGACTTCTCGCCCATCTATTCGCAGAGCGCGGGCGACGGCCCGAAGATGGTGCTCGAGGGCCGCGCCGCGGCGCAATGGGGCGGCGGCGTCGGCTGGCCGGGATTCGTCGCGATATCGAGCGGGCCGGCGGGGGCGCGCTTCATCACCCCGACTCCGGAGGAGCTGAGGCGCGTCCTTGCGAAATATCCCTTCATCAAGCCGATCACGCTGCCCGCGGGCAGCTACAAGGGCCAGAACGCGCCGGTCGCGGCGCTCGGTTCCTGGTCGCTCGTGCTCGCGCGGCCGGGGCTGCCCGACGAGGCCGCGTACAAGCTCGCGCGCGCCCTGCACAAGGGCGAAGCCGCGCTCGGCGCGAAGCTCGAGCAGGCGAAGGAATCCACGCTCGCCAACACGCTCGCCTCTGCGCCGCGGCAGGACCTGATCCATCCGGGAGTGCTGAAGTACATGCGCGAAGCGGGGATTCTGCGTTGACAGTGACGCAATAAAGGAGAGATCATGAAAATCGCCGCCCGATTTTCCGCCGCCGCGATTCTCTGCGCGGCCAGCATCGCCTTCGCGCAGGATTATCCGACGAAGCCGATCCGCGTCATCGTCCCGCTCACGCCCGGCTCGGGCGCCGACATCGCGGGACGCATCGTCGCGAAGCACCTCGGCGACGCGTTCAAGCAGCCGGTGCTGGTCGAAAACCGGCCCGGCGCGGGCGGGGTCATCGGCACGCAGGCTCTGCTGAACGCCGATGCCGACGGCTACACGCTGATGGTGCAGTCGGCCTCGCACGCGGCTAACCCGGCGATCTACAAGACCCTGCCCTACGATCCGCTGAAGGACATCGTCGACGTCGCCATCCTCGGCATGACGCCTTATGTGATGATCACGGCGAAGGGCGGCGCCTATCCGAACCTGAAATCACTGATCGACGCAGCGAAGGCGAGCCCCGGCCAGGTCCCGTTCGCTTCGGCGGGCGTGGGCAGCTCGACGCACATGGCGGCCGAGTACGTCGCGCAGGTCGCCGGCATCAGGATGCTGCACATTCCCTACAAGGGCTCGCCCGAGGCGATCCAGGACACGATCGCGGGACGCACCTCGTTCTACATGGCGCCCCTGGACGCCGCGATCGGGCACCTGAAGGAGGGCAAGATCACGGCCTTCGGCGTCTCGACGACCAAGCGCGCCGAGATCGTGCCCGACATCCCCACGCTCGCGGAGCAGGGCCTCGCGAACTACAACCTCGCGCTCTGGTTCGGCATGTGGGCGCGCGCGGGAACGCCGCGCGCCGTGGTGCAGAAGCTGAACGCGCGGGTGAACGCGATCGTGCAGGGAAAGGAAGTGCGCGAGCAGTTCGGCAGGATAGGCATCGCGCCCTCGCCGATGAAACCCGACGAGTTCGCGAAGTTCGTGCGCGCGCAGATGGGCATTTTCCGGAAAATCGCGAAGCAGGCGAACATCGAGCCGCAGTGAGTTTCCCTCTCCCGCTTGCGGGAGAGGGCTAGGGTGAGGGTGGGCGCCAGCGCCACTGCACGAGGAGCGCGACGCACGATGCGCTCACCGCGATGGCGCACACCGCGAGCCATCCGTAGTGGGCGAGCGCGGTACTCGCGAGAAACGCCCCGACCGCGTTCCCGCCCCAGATGTGCGCGCCGAACACCGTGTTGAAGCGGCTGCGGGCTTCAGGCGCGACCGACGTGATCAGCGTCTGGTTCGCCACCAGGGCCGAGCGCAGCCCGCAGTCGAGCAGCACGGCGCCCGCGATCACGGCGCCGACCGCCAAGGGGGCGAACGCGAACGCGACGTAAGCCGCGAGCACCAGGCACACGCCGGCTGTAACGATGGGAAAGGCGCCGCGGCGGTCCGTCCAGCGGCCCGCCGGCTGCGACACGAGAATGCCGGCCGCGCCGGGAATCGCGAGCAAGCCGGTCTGCGCAGGCCCGAAACCGTGAAGCGCGAGCATCATGGGGGCGACCGTGGCCCAGAAGCCTCCATAGGAGATGCCGAGCAGGAACTGGATGGCCGATGCGCGGCGCAGCGTCGCATTGTCGCGCAGGAATTCTCCGAGCGAGCGCATCAGGCGGCCGTAGCCGAGCTGGGTCTTCGAAGGCATCGAGGGGAGCCACAGGACGAGCGCCGGCGCGAGCGCCAGGAGCATGGCGGCCGCTGCGACGTACGTCCATCGCCAGCCGAGGAAGTGGGCGATCAGGCCGCCCGCCACGCGCCCGAAGAGGATGCCGAGAAAAAGGCAGGCGAGGAGGGCGCCCATCACGCGCCCGCGCGTCTCGGGCGGGGCGAGCTCCGCCGTCAGCGGGATGATGAGCTGGGCAAAGCCGGCCGTGATGCCGACGACGAGGCCCGCCAGAGCGAGCGCCGCGAGCGAAGGCGCGGCCGCCATCGCGAGCAGGGCGACGATCAGCACCGCGAGCTCCGCGAGGATCAGCCGCCGCTTGTCGAAGCGGTCGCCCAGTGGCACCAGAAAAATGGTGCCGGTCAGGAAGCCGCCGAAAGTGAGCGTTGCCACCCACCCGGCCGCCGCGGCGTCGGCGTTGAACTCCACGGCGAACGCGCCGAGCATCGGCGTCTGGTAGTGAATGGTTCCCGCGCCCGCGAACACCGACACTGCGAGCAGGATCATCAGGCCTCGGCTTAAGCGGTGCGGAGAAGTCACGGCTTCATTGAGAGGATGAACCTGCCGCATGATATCCGGAACCCCGCGTACGCCGCCGCCCCGCCCCGGATAGAATTCCGTCTTTCCGCCGCCGCCTGAAGGAGGTACCGTGAGCCTGCTCGTTCGACGCCTTTGCACCGCCGCTTTCTTCGCGGCCGCCCTGCCGGGTTTCGCCGCCGCGCAGCCGGTGGAGCCCGTGCTCGCGCTTGCGAAGAAGGAGCGCCAGCCGCTCCTCGACACGCTGAAGGAGCTCGTCTCGATCGAGACCGGCAGCCGCGACCTCGAAGGCCTGGACCGCGCCGCCAGGCTGATCGCCGCGCGCCTCTCCGCGCTGGGCGGCAAGGTCGAGCTCGTGGATACGAGCGAGGGAGCGTATCGCATGGAGGACACACCGGCGAAGATCGGCAAAGTCGTGCACGCGCGCTTCGAGGGCAAGGGAACGAAGAAGATCCTGCTCCTTGCGCACATGGACACGGTGTACCTGCGCGGAATGCTCGCGAAGCAGCCCTTCCGCATCGACGGCAACCGCGCCTACGGCCTGGGCATCTCCGACGACAAGAACGGAGTCGCGCTGATCCTCCACGTGCTCGCGATGCTGAAGGCGATGGACTTCCGTGGCTACGGCTTGGTCACGGTGCTCATCAACGCCGACGAGGAAATGAGCTCGCCCGGCTCGCGCCACCTCCTGACGCGGCTCGGGGCGGAGCACGACGCGGTGTTCTCCTGCGAGTCCTCGCGCGTCGACAGCGACAAGCTCTCCCTCGCCACCTCCGGCATCGCCTCGGTGATCCTCAAAGTGAAGGGCCGCGCCTCGCACGCGGGCGCCGCGCCCGAGCGGGGCCGCAACGCGCTCTACGAGGCGGCGCACCAGATCCTGCAGACGCGCGACCTCTCCGATCCGGCGACCGGCCTCAAGATGAACTGGACCCTGATGAGCGCCGGGACCAACCGCAACGTGATCCCCGCCGATGCGGTCGCGACCGCGGACGTGCGCGTGCTGCGCGTGTCGGACTACGACGGCATCGAGCGGGCGGTGCGCGAGCGCATACTGAACAAGCTCATCCCCGACACGCAGGTCGAGATGTCGTTCGAGCGCCGCCGCCCGCCGCTCGAGGTGACGCCCGCCTCGCGGGCGCTCGGCGAACACGCCCGGCGCGTCTACGCGGAGATCGGAAGAAATCTCGTGGTCGACGCGCTCGCCGAAGGCGGCGGCACCGACGCGGCGTTTGCCTCGCTGAACACAAAAGGGCCCGTGCTCGAGCGCTTCGGGCTGCAGGGCTTCGGCGCGCACTCGAACGACGCCGAGTACATCGCGGTGGATTCGATCGAGCCGCGCCTCTACCTCCTCGCGCGCTTGATCATGGACGTGTCGCAGGGCCGGGATCGTAAGTGATGCGGAGCGATTCTCCGAGTTGATCGGCACGAAAATCGCGAAATGGATACGGATCGCGAAGACCTCCGGGCTCCGCGCGGAATGAGCTCACTCGCCTCGGTCGACGGGGTGAAGCTCCACTGCGAGGAGCGCGGCGCGGGGCCCGCGGTCCTGTTCGTGCACGAGTACGGGGGCTCCTGCCGCAGCTTCGACATGCAGGTCGAGGCTTTTCGCGCCCGGTATCGCTGCGTGGTCTTCAACGCGCGCGGTTATCCGCCCTCGGAGGTGCCGGCTTCGGTCGGCTCCTATTCGCAGTACCACGCGACCGCCGACATCGGCGCGGTGCTGGACGGGCTGGCCATCCGGCGCGTGCATCTCGTCGGCGTGTCGATGGGGGCGGCCTCGGCCCTGCAGTTCGCGCTGAAGGAGCCCGAGCGCGTGCTCTCGGCGACACTCGTGGGCATCGGCAGCGGTTCGGACGATCCGCCGCTTTTCCGCCAAACGGCGGAGGCGAACGCGAAGCAGATCGAATCCGGCGGGATGCGGGCGTTCGCCGAGCAGATGGTCCGCAACCCCAACCGCATCCGGCTGATGGAGAAAAACCCTGCGGAGTTCCGGCGCTCGCTCGAGGAGCTTTCCAGGATGTCGCCGGTCGGCCACGCCCATACGATGCGAGGAGTACAGGCGCGCCGGCCGCCGCTCTACGCGCACGAGAAGCGGCTCGCGTCGCTGCGCGTGCGCACGCTCCTCGTCGTGGGAGACGAGGATGCGGGCTGCCGCAAGCCGAGCGAGTTTCTCGGGCGCGTGCTGCCCGATGCACGCCTCGTCGTCGTTCCAAAGACCGGCCACGCGGTGAATCAGGAGGAACCGGCCGAATTCAACCGCCTGTGCCTCGCGTTCATCGGCGCGGCGACTGTCGCGGGAGCGTAGACGGCCATGGGTCTGAAGGCGGCACGCGCTGCGCCCGGGAACTATTGCCCTGATGCGGGAACGAATGATGGGATAATCGGGCTGCTGTCGTCTTGGAACCTCACCTCTAAGGAGCCTTATGCGATTGCGTCTTTTTGTGTTTGCCCTGCTCGGTGCGGCGAGTTTTTCTGCCGCGGCGGGCTCCGTGGACGTCAATCTCTCGAACGACACGATCGAGGGCAAGTTCTACGGGAACGCGGGCGCCGCGGACTGGACCGTCGGGGCCTTGTACAACCGCGACACCAGGGACCGCGCCCTGAACGTGGGCCTGCTTGCGACGGGCGATTCCGCCTTCACGAATTCGCGGGTCGAAGGCGGGCTGGGCGGCAAGATCTACTCCGTCACCGTGGGCAGCGGGGACGTCGTCGCGCTTGCACTCGGCGGCCAGTTGCGCTGGTTCCCCGGGAACGGATCGTTTGCACTCGGAACCTACGCCTTCTACGCGCCCCACGTCGTGACCCTGAGGGACGGCCAGCGGTTTTTCGATGTGGGCGTGCGCGCGGAGGTCGAGGTGATCAGGAACAGCTTCGTGTATATCGGCTATCGCCAGGTCCAGGCCGAGCTCGACAACGACGTGAAACAGAACGTGGACAAGGGCGGTTTCATCGGCCTGCAGGTCAAGTTCTAGCCCCGGGTTCCGATCGCGCCGTCGGGGCGCGGCTCCTCGTTCCGTTCGGAGCCGCGCTCCAGGCGGTCCCGTGCAAGGCTATCTCTTGTCCATCGCCCTGATCGTATCTTCCAGGTTGCGGCGCATGCGGTTGAAGGACCGCGCCAGCACCCCCAATTCGTCCTTGCCCGACTCTGGCAGCTCCTGGACTTGTTTGTCGCCGCTACTCGTCCGACCCATGCTCAGCCGGTCGGCCGCGGCGGAGACTCGCCTCACCGGCCGCACGATGAGCACATAGAGCATCAGGTTCAGGATAACGAACAGCGCGAGGAAAACGCCGCCGAGCGAACCCATGAACGTGTAGAAGGCGTGGTTCGCATTCCGGATCGGAAGGGACATCGGCACCGAGACCAGTTGGGCACCGATGACTTCGTTCAGCTGCCAGCCGAAGCCGTTGTCCCGCCCGTAGCGCGTGACCATTGCCGCGGGCGCCATCTCCGGGGTGGTGTGGCAGGAGAGGCAGGCCTGATCCTTGATCTGGAACGGGCGCGCCAGATACAGCGAGACGCCCTCGGGCGTGACCCGCGTTCCCGAGACCTCCGCGCGGGTCTCTTTCCGGAATTGGTTGACGACGTCCGCTTCCCACCCCTCGGCGCGGTCGCGCGGGTTGGTCGGATTGAGCGCCGCTTCCTTGTAGGCGTAGTCGGGATACTTCTTGCGCAGCTGGTTCATCATCTCGGTGGCGGCAAACGCGGGCACCGTCTGGGGCAGGAACTCGTCCTCCTTCTGCACCAGCTTGTCGCGCACCTGGCTGACCGTGTACTGGCGCATCGACAAGGCCGCCTCCATCATCACGCCGGCGTTGCGCAGGACTTCATCGCGCGCGTTCTTGTGCAGCAGGTTGTAGGAAAGATAACCAGAGACAGCGAACCCCAGCGCGAACACGAAAAGCAGCGCCAAGTTGAACTTCAGCCGAAGACCCATGGTTCCCCCTGTGGTTGGTTTCGGGCGATACCGCGATTTTCTGCGGGTACGCCATATTATAGGGCGGCTTCTTTCGACCGCGCATCCAGGCGCAACCATGAGGTGAATTAGTGCTCTGCGCCGGAACGGTGCGCCCGGCCGCCCAGGCCTCGTCGAACGGAATGCGCAAGAACCCGAGCTCCACCCAGGCATCGTAGAGCTCGTAGGGATACGCCTGCTCGCGGTCGAGGCGCCGCACGTACTCGGGCGTGGCGACGCGGTCCATCGCCTTCCTCACGCTGTCGCGCATCAGGCGCTGCTCCTCGGTGAAGCTGAAGTCCATGGTCGCCTAGTAGTCCCCTCGCTCCAGCAGGGTTGTGACGCGCGGGTATCCCGCATCGCGAAGCATATCGAGATACGTTGCGAGGGGTGTGAGGTCGCGCGACAGGGAATAATGCATATCCAGCTCCGCGCCTCTAAACTGACGGGCAAGACGGGAAGAAGTGCGCGGCTACTTGATCCAACGCTTAGACAACGCTAGCCGCGCGTAGCTCAGCGATCTCGAAGGCCGTAAAGCCGAACTCGGCGAGGACCGCTTCGGTGTGCTCCCCGAGCGCAGGCGGCGGCAGGGGCGAGGACTCGCGCTCGCGATCGATCCTTGTGGGGCGACGCATCGCGGTCAGTTTCCCGTAGCGCGCGTGCTCGAGGTCGTGGAACATGCCGAGGTGCTTCACTTCGGGATCTTCCATCGCCTCCGGGATCGAATGCACCACCGCGGCGGGAACGTCGTGCGCCGCGACCTTCTCCGCCCAGTACTCGCGCGGCTTCGCGGCGAACACCGGCCGCAAAGTCCGGACCAGAGCCTCGTAGTTCTTGATGCGCCCCATTCGATCGCGAAAGCGCGAGTCCTCGCCGATATCCGGGCGCCCGATCGCTTGGAGCAGCGCGCGCCAGAATTTCTCCATCGAGGAAACGTGGATGGCGAGGATCTTGCCGTCCGCGCAGGCGAACGCGAACGAAAGCGAGACGGCGGCGCGCGACTCAGGTTTCATGACGTGGCCCGCGTGCGTGTAGGCGGTGAAGGCATCGGGAATCAGCGCCATGCTCGCCTCGACCATGGTGACCTCGACGCGCGCGCCCCTTCCCGTGCGCTCGCGCTCGTAGAGCGCGGCGAGAACGGCCATGCAGGCGTGCATGCCGCTCACCTGGTCGGAGAGCGTCGGCCCGAAAGTGCGCGGGTCCTTCGGATCGACGAAGAGGCTCATCAGGCCCGAGAGCGCCTGCCCCACGGCGTCGTATGCGGGCCGCCCGCCGTACGGGCCGTCCTCGGCGAACCCGGCGATCGAGCAGTAGACGAGGCGGGGGTTCATCGCGCACAGGGTCTCGTAATCGAAACCGAGCCGCTTCATCACCCCCGGCCGGAAATTCTCCAGCACCACGTCGGCCTCCCGCGCCATCCGGCGAAACGCTTCCTGTCCGCGCGGCGAATTGACGTCCAGGGTGATGCTCAGCTTGTTGCGATTGAATGCGCAGAAGTTGTGGCTGTAACCCGGCGCGTTCGTATTGAATCCGAACTCGCGGAATGCGTCCCCGCCCCGCGGCCGCTCGACCTTGATGACCCGGGCGCCGAGATCGGCGAGCTGCAGCCCCGCGTACGGGCCCGCGATGAACTGCCCCAGCTCGAGAACGCGTATACCCCTCAGCGGACTCGACATGGATGCGGAATCAGCCGCGCTTGTAGGTCTCGAGCCCCGGGCGATACGCCTTCTCGTCGAGGAACTGCTTCATTCCCTGGGTGCGTCCCTGCTCGCGGTCGAGGAAGCGCATCTCCATCTCTTTCGCCTTGAGATAATCGGTCGCCTGCTCGACGTCCATGCCGCGCACGTGGTGCATGACTTCCTTCACCGACTTGTAGACCTGCGGATTCTTTGCGAGCAGCATTTTCGCGAGCTTCACGGTTTCCTCGCGCAGCTTCGCGCGCGGCACGGCGAAGTTCACCAGGCGTATCTGCGCGGCGACCCTGCCGTCGAAGGGCTCGCCGGTGAGCGCGTACCACTTCGCATCGCGGTAGCTGCAGGCGTCCAGCATCACCTTCGCGACCAGCCCCCCCGGGAGGATGCCCCAGTTGATTTCCGACAGCCCGAACTTCGCGTCCTCGGCGGCGATCGCAAAATCGCACGCAACCAGCGGCGTGAACGCCGCCCCGTAACAGAAGCCGTTGACCATCGCGATGGTGGGCTTGGGGAAATGCGCGAGCTGGTTCCAGCGCCACTCCTGGCTCGCGAGGATCGCGCGGCGCTTCTCGAGCGGCTTGTCGTCGAGATTGCGAAAGAAGAGCTCGATATCCTGGCCGGCGCTCCAACTATCGCCCGCGCCGGTGAGCACGAGCATCTTGGCTTCCGGCGCCTCGGCGAGCGCGCCCAGCGCCGCGATCATTTCCTGGTGCATCTGCGGGCTCATCGCGTTGCGCTTGTCCGGGCGGTTCATCGT
>Ga0209155_1000222_pt1 | contig 25889 bp, 23 predicted proteins | sample GraSoiAngelo_122_FD_185879 | JGI IMG/M metagenome (GOLD analysis project Ga0209155, IMG submission 185879) | Grasslands soil microbial communities from the Angelo Coastal Reserve, California, USA - 14_0927_02_20cm (SPAdes) (version 2) | ecosystem: Environmental > Terrestrial > Soil > Grasslands ... | reverse complement strand
ACGGGTCAGGCGGTGGGCGAGGTCTGTTTCAACACCTCGATCACCGGCTATCAGGAGATCCTGACCGATCCGTCCTATGCCGGGCAGATCATTACCTTCACCTTTCCGCACATCGGCAATGTCGGGGCCAACCCCGAAGATATCGAGACGATGACGCCGGCGGCGCGCGGCCTCGTCATTCGCACGCCGATCACCGAACCGGCCAATTACCGCGCGACACAATCGCTCGATGCGTGGCTGCGCTCGCACGGCATTGTCGGTCTCTCGGGCGTCGATACGCGAAAGCTGACCCGTCATATCCGCGACAAGGGCGCGCCGAACGGCGTCATTGCCTACCGGCCGGACGGCGACCTCGACGTCACCGCGATGCGCGATGAGGCGCGCGCCTGGCCCGGGCTCGAAGGCATGGATCTGGCGAAGGAGGTCACCTGCCGCCAGAGCTACGACTGGACCGAGACCGTGTGGCGGCGGGAGACCGGCTATGGCCGGCAGGACGCACCGCGCTTTCACGTCGTCGCGGTCGATTACGGCGCCAAGCGCAACATCCTGCGCATGCTCGCCGAGCATGGCTGCCGCGTTACAGTCGTACCGGCGACGGCGACAACCGAAGACATTCTGCGGCACGAGCCCGACGGCATCTTTCTGTCGAACGGGCCGGGAGATCCGGCGGCGACCGGCGAATATGCCGTGCCGGTGTTGCGCGAGCTGATCGCGACAAAGACGCCGATGTTCGGCATCTGCCTCGGCCATCAGATGTTGGCGTTGGCTTTGGGCGGCCGCACCTTCAAGACGGAACGCGGCCATCGCGGCGCCAACCATCCGGTCAAGGAGCACGCCACCGGCAAGGTCCAGATCACGAGCCAAAACCATGGCTTTGTCGTCGATCCCGACAGCCTCCCGGCGGGGGTCGAGCCGACTCACATCTCGCTATTCGACCGCACCAATGAGGGACTGCACGTGCGGGGCCTGCCGATATTTTCGGTGCAGCACCACCCCGAGGCGAGCCCCGGGCCGCAGGACAGCCATTATTTGTTCCAGCGCTTTATCGACGCGATGGCGACCGCGCAGCGCTGATGCCAAAGCGGACCGACATTAAGAGCATCCTGATCATCGGCGCCGGGCCGATCGTCATCGGTCAGGCGTGCGAGTTCGATTATTCCGGCGCGCAGGCGTGCAAAGTCTTGAAGGCCGAGGGTTACCGGATCGTGCTGGTCAATTCGAACCCGGCGACGATCATGACCGATCCGGATTTGGCCGACGCGACCTATATCGAGCCGATCACGCCCGGGGTCGTCGAGCAGATCATCGCGCGCGAAAAACCCGATGCGCTATTGCCGACAATGGGCGGCCAAACCGCCCTCAACACGGCGATGGCGCTGGCCCGCTCGGGCGCGCTGCAGCGGCACGGGGTCGAACTGATCGGTGCCACGGAAGAAGCGATCGCCAAGGCCGAGGACCGCCAGCTGTTCCGAATGGCGATGGACAAGATCGGTCTCGCCTCGCCGAAGAGCCGGCTCGCGAAATCGCTGGAAGAGGCGCGGGAAGCGCTGTCACTGACCAGCTTGCCGGCGATTATTCGCCCATCCTTCACCTTGGGCGGCACCGGCGGCGGGATCGCCTACAACACCGAGGAGTTCGACGACATCGTGCGCGGCGGGCTCCGGGCGTCGCCGGCGCATGAAGTACTGATCGAAGAATCGGTGCTCGGCTGGAAGGAGTACGAGCTCGAAGTCGTCCGCGACAGGAACGACAACTGCATCGTCATCTGCTCGATCGAAAATATCGATCCCATGGGGGTGCATACCGGGGATTCGGTGACGGTCGCGCCGGCCCTCACCCTGACCGACAAGGAATATCAGCTGATGCGCAACGCCGCGATCGCGGTATTGCGCGAGATCGGCGTCGATACCGGCGGGTCGAATGTCCAGTTCGCGGTCAACCCCGTGGACGGCCGCCTCGTCATCATCGAGATGAACCCGCGCGTATCGCGCTCCTCGGCATTGGCGTCAAAGGCGACCGGCTTCCCGATCGCCAAGGTCGCGGCGAAGCTCGCGGTCGGCTACACGCTCGACGAGCTCGACAACGAGATCACCGGCGTAACGCCCGCTTCGTTTGAGCCGACGATCGATTACGTCGTCACAAAGATGCCGCGCTTTACCTTCGAGAAATTTCCGGGCGCGGAGCCGCTGTTGTCGACGTCGATGAAATCGGTCGGCGAGGCGATGGCGATCGGGCGCAGCTTTGCCGAATCGGTGCAGAAGGCGCTGCGCTCGATGGAAACGGGGCTCGACGGTTTCGATGAAATTGCGGTGCCTGGTTTCGAAAGCGCGGGTAAGGAGGCGGTGAAGGCGGCGTTGGCGAAGCCCTCACCTGATCGACTGCTCCTGATCGCGCAGGCCTACCGGCATGGGCTGACAACCGGCGAAATCAACGCCGCCTGCCATTACGAGAGCTGGTTCCTCGAACGCATCTGCGAGATCGTCGAGGCCGAGGAACGCGTCCGCCGACACGGGCTCCCGAACGACCCGACCGCATTTCTGCGCTTGAAGCAGATGGGCTTTTCGGACGCACGCCTCGCCAAGTTAAGCGGTATCGAGACCGAACAGGCGTCAGCGCTGCGGCATCGGCTCGGTCTTCATCCCGTCTACAAGCGCATCGACACCTGTGCCGCCGAGTTCGCCTCGCTGACGCCGTATATGTATTCCTGCTACGAGGGCGACGGCATCGAGCCGCCGGAATGCGAGGCCGATCCGAGCAACCGCGAGAAGGTCATCATTCTGGGCGGCGGGCCCAACCGGATCGGCCAAGGCATCGAGTTCGACTATTGCTGCGTCCATGCCGCCTACAGCCTGCGCGAGGCCGGCATCGAGACGATCATGGTCAATTGCAACCCCGAAACCGTCTCGACCGATTACGACACCTCCGACCGGCTCTATTTCGAGCCGTTGACCGCCGAGGATGTCATCGAAATCGTGCGCGTCGAACAGCAGCGCGGGAACCTCCTCGGCGTCATCGTGCAATTCGGTGGGCAGACGCCTCTCAACCTGGCGAGAGCCTTGGAACGGGCCGAGGTGCCCATCCTCGGCACTTCGCCCGACGCGATCGACCTCGCCGAGGACCGCGAGCGCTTCCAAAAATTGCTGCGCAGCGTCGCATTGCGCCAGCCGGAAAACGGCACGGCCTATTCGGCCGAAGAGGCCGAGGCGATCGCGCGGCGGATCGGCTATCCCGTCGTGATCCGCCCGTCCTATGTGCTCGGCGGGCGGGCCATGGAGATCGTCCACGACCATGCCGGGCTCAACACTTATATCCGCCGCGCCGTTATCGTGTCGGGCACCAGCCCGGTACTGATCGACCGTTATCTGAAGAATGCGATCGAGGTCGATGTCGATGCCGTCGCCGATGGCGACGAGGTCTATGTCGCCGGCATCATGGAGCACATCGAGGAGGCCGGCATTCATTCCGGCGACAGCGCCTGTTCGCTGCCGCCCTACAGTCTCGATCAGGAGACGATCGCCGAGATCGAGCGGCAGACGATTGCGCTTGCCCGCGCCCTGAGCGTGATCGGGCTGATGAACGTGCAGTTCGCCGTGCAGAACGGCGATGTCTACGTGCTCGAAGTCAATCCGCGGGCCTCGCGCACCGTGCCGTTTGTCGCCAAGGCGACCGGCGTCCCGATCGCCAAGATTGCGGCCCGCGTGATGACCGGCGAGAAGCTGGCGCGCCTCCTGCCACGCGAGGTACGCGAGCGAGCGCGGCATCAGGCGCATGTCGCGGTGAAGGAAGCGGTGTTTCCGTTTGCCCGTTTCCCGGGGGTCGATCTGATCCTCGGGCCGGAGATGAAATCGACCGGCGAGGTCATGGGGATCGATGCGGATTTCGGCCGCGCCTTCGCCAAGTCGCAGCTCGGCAGCGGCACCGAATTGCCGCTCCAAGGCTGCGTCTTTGTGTCGGTGCGGGACCAGGACAAGGAGGCGCTCGTCGAGCCCTGCCGCCAACTCGCGGCGTGGGGCTTCGATCTGGTCGCGACGCGCGGCACCGCGAAAAAGCTCGAAGAGGAAGGCGTACCCGTCGCCCTGATCAACAAGGTCCAGGAGGGCCGCCCGGACATCGTGGACAGGATGCGCAGCGGCGGCGTCCAGCTCGTCTTCAACACGACCGAGGGCGCCCAGGCGATCGCCGACAGCTTCAGCCTGCGCCGCACCGCGCTGACCCACAGTATTCCCTATTACACGACGGTCGCCGGGGCGCGCGCCGCGGTACAGGCGATCGGCGCGCTACGCCAGGGTTGCCTTGAAGTCGCCCCCCTGCAGACCTACCTTTCATCGCCTGTTTCGCTATCTCGGTAAGATCGGCTTTTGATGAACAAGATCCCGATGACCGTCGAGGGCTTCAACCGGCTCCAAGAGGAGCTGAAGCGCCTCAAATCGACCGATCGCCCGGCGATCATCCGGGCGATCGCCGAAGCGCGCACCCATGGCGATCTGGCGGAAAATGCCGAATACCACGCCGCCCGCGAGCGGCAGAGCTTTATCGAGGGCCGGGTCGCCGAGCTCGAGGACAAGATCGCCCGAGCGGAGGTCATCGACACCTCGAAACTGTCGGGTTCGGTCATCAAATTCGGCGCCACGGTGACCCTGGCGGACGAGGAGACCGAGGAGGAACAGACCTTCCGCATCGTCGGCGAGGATGAGGCCGATATCCGCAACGGGCGGCTGTCGGTAACCTCGCCTCTGGCCCGGGCGCTGATCGGCAAGGGCGAGGGCGACAGCGTCGAGGTCTCGACGCCGCGCGGCAACAAATCCTACGAAATCGTCACGATGTCTTTCAGCCCGAAGCCGGCTCCGGCCGCGCGCAAGCGGGGCAAGGCCCGCGCGGCACGCTGATAAGGCGCGAGCCCGCCTCGGCCCCGACAGACCTCCCCAGCTCCGATCTGCTTGCTGTCCCGGCCCGGTTTGCCTAAACCGGGCTCATGGCCGCGCTGCGCCTCCGTGATCCGGTAACGGCTGTCCCGGGCGAGACTGCGCCGGTCGTATGGGTCCTGCATGACGGCAAGCCCGGCATGGCAAGCCAGGCGCTCGGTCTTGCCGAGGCGACCGGTTTTCCTTTTATCGAAAAGCAGCTCTCGGTTCGCCCTCCCTGGGCGTGGCTGCCACCGCAGCTGTGGCTCGCGCCATTCGGTGCAGTCAGCACGGAGGCCGGCCCGCTGCAGCCGCCTTGGCCCGACCTCGTTATAGGCTGCGGTCGGCTGAGCGCGATGCCGGCGCTGGCGATCCGCCGCGCCAGCGCTGGCCGCACCTTTGCCGCGCAGGTCCAGGATCCGCGCGTCGGCCGCAACGAGTTCGACCTGTTGTTCGTGCCCGAGCACGACCGGCTCCGCGGACCGCGGATCGTCGTGACCCGCGGCGCGATCCACCGCGTGACCGCGGCGCGCCTCGCCGAGGCCCGCCTGCGCTTTCCCAGGTTCGCGGGATTGCCGCGGCCGATCCTCGGCGTGCTGATCGGCGGCGCGAACCGCAGTTATCGCCTGAGCCTCGAGCGTCTCGCGGCGATGGCCGAGGCAATTGCCGGGGTTCTTCGCGCCGGCGGCGGCTCGGCCCTTGTGACGCCGTCGCGCCGTACCGGCGCAGCCGGAGTCGCGCTGTTGCGGGAAAGGCTGGCGGGTTTGCCAGCTGAAATCTGGGACGGCAGCGGCGACAATCCGTATTACGCCTATCTCGCGGCGGCCGACGCGCTGCTCGTCACGGCGGATTCCGTGTCGATGATCAGCGAGGCGGCCGCAACGGGCAAGCCGGTGCACATCCTCGAACTCGCCAAGAATCGCTGGGGCGGCGACGGGAAATTCGCGCGGTTTCACGCGACGATGCGCGAGGCCGGCATCACGCGCCCCTTTACCGGCGAAATCGAAAGCTGGTCCTATTCGCCGCTCGACGACACCGCACGAGCCGGGAAGCTCTTGCGCGGTCAGGTACTCGCTCGCCTAGCGCAACGGCGATACGCATGAGGCCGGTCCTGCTCTACGCCGGATTGTGCGCGCCGATCGCGGCGCTATTCCTGCTCTTTCCCGGCATCGACACCGCCGCGAGCCGGGTGTTTTACGACAGCGCACAAGGCTTTTTCCTCGCCGACTCGACGCCTGTGTGGGTGGTCGAGGCGGGGGTGCCGTGGATCGTGCGGGCGATGATCGTGCTCGCGGTGATCGCTGCCCTCTGGCTCGCGATTGCGCGACGCCCGTTGTGGCGGCTCGACGCCAAGGTGCTGGTGTTTCTAGTTGCCGCCACCGCGCTGGGGCCGGGCCTGATCGCGAATACCGTCCTGAAGGATCATTGGGGCCGAGCGCGGCCGAACCAGATCACCGAATTCGGCGGGACCCGGGAGTTCACGCCGGCGCCGTTATTGGCCGACCAATGCGCGCGCAACTGCGCCTTTGTTTCGGGTCATGCGGCGCTCGGCTTCTCCCTCGTCAGCTTCGCACTGCTGCTGCCCTTCGGGTGGCGGCGCCGCGCCGCGATTGCCGGCGCGCTGGCGTTCGGCGCGCTGGTCGGACTCGGCCGGATCGCGGGCGGCAAGCATTTTCTGTCCGATGTCGTCTTTGCCGGGCTCATCATCTTTGCGACGAGCTGGGTGCTCTATCAGGCAATCGTCGGGCGCGATCTTCTCGCGAGCCCCTTGGCGCAGCGCGCCTGTCGCGCCCTTGGCCTTCTCACGGCGGCGCCGTTCGGCGCCCGCCTCGCGCTATGGGGCGCGGCCGTCATGCTGATCGAGATCGCGGCAATCGGCTGGATCGACCGCCCGCTCGCGACCTATTTCCGGGAGCATGACGCGGCCCGTCCGTTCTTCGCATTTGTCGGGCCGTTCGGTCTCGCGCTGCCGTATCTGGTCGTGTTGGGGATCGCGTTCGCGGCGCTCCGCTGGGGCGGTGCTGTGCCGCGGTTCGAGCCGTGGGCCGCGCGGATGCGCGCGGCCGCGCGCATCCCGGCATTGTTGTTCACCTCGATCGCGCTATCCGGCATACTCGTCGATCTGCTCAAGGTCATCGTCGGGCGGCCTCGCCCGAAGCTGCTGTTTGCGTCCGGCGCTTACGAATTCAGCTGGATCGGGCTCGGCGCCGACCACTGGTCCTTCCCCTCGGGGCACGCCGCGACCGCCGCCGCGCTGGCAGCGGCGCTGTGGTGCCTGTGGCCGCAACCGCTGCTGCTCTATGCGATCCTGGCCGCGCTCGTCGCGGCGAGCCGGGTCGTCATGGGCGCGCATTACCTCAGCGATGTCATCATGGGCGGCTTTATCGGAATCCTCGTGAGCCGAGCCTTGGCGACGGCCTATGCGCGAGGCCGCCTGCCGTTCCGGCTGGGGCCGTCCCCGGCCGCCGAACCGGTGCTGCCGCCTGGCGAATAGACGCTATCCTGCACCCCGCTTCGGGCCGGTGTAGTATCCACCCGGCATGGCTCTGCGCATTCAGACTTTCGACAACATTCGCGGCGGCAACACGCTTTATAAGGCGCTGACGCATCCGCATGCCGCTGCGCCGGGGCGCGCGCTCGTCGCCGCGCTGGCCGCCCGGCCGCCGACCGCGATCGTCGATCCGCTAGGCGCCGCCGAAGGGTTCGCCGAGATCTTCGGGCTTGGCGGTGTCGAGCTCGCCGGCATCTATGTTCAGAATATCGCGCAGCTTGGAAAGGAGGTGCTCGGGTTTCGCACGCTGCCGATCGACGAGCTCGCGGACAGCGGCGCGCGCTCGGTACTGGTCGCGGCGTTCGACGCCGAGCGGCTCATCGGCCAGCTACAGAGCTATCTGCCTGCCCGGGCGGAGGTGCTGAGCCTCGATCGGATGCGGATACCCGAGGAGCGCCTGACCAACCGCCGCGCCTATCTCGACCCCCTCAATTTCGCGACCAATTTTGCGCTGTTCCGCGACACCGGGGCGCTGCATAGCCGCGTAGTCACGGTCAATTACTGGGCCGGCTACGGCTCCGCCGAGATCGCGTGCTGGCTGACGCTGTTCGACGGCAATGGCGAGATCATCGCCGAATGGTGCGAGCGCGCCGGAAACGCAATCGCTGCGCTGACGATCGATAGCCGCGAGGTGCGCGCGCGGTTCAAGCTCGGCGATTTCGCCGGGCAGCTCTTTATCCATGTCGCGGGCGCAGCCGGGCACGATGTCGTCAAATACGCCCTCGACACCTTTGGCGAGAGCGGCCCTGTCATAGACGGCGCCTTGTCCTGCACCCACGACGCCAATGCATGGCCCTCCGACCGCTACGCCGGCCTGCCGGCCCCTGCCCCAGGGGAGCGCGTCATCCTGTGGGTGCAGAACAGCCACCCGACGCCGATCCCGGCAGGCGCAATCGCGCTCAATCCGATGGGCGAGGAAAAACGCGCGGCGATTGCCGAGCCGATCGGCCCTTTTGCGAGCCGCGCGATCGATGTCGCCGAGCTGCTCCCCGGTCTTGCCTGGCCGCGCCAGATCGAAGTACACGCCGGCAAGCACATTGTGCGGCCGCGCTACGAGATCGTCGCGGACGGACACCGCCGGATCGCGCACGTCAATGTCGAGCGCGCCGATCTGAAGCCGAACCCCGAATTGCCCGAACTCGGCCGCTGGCTTGGCAAGGGGTATTTGCTGCCCGCGCCGATCCTGCCGCGCGGCAAATGGGAGAGCCTCGCCTTGCCGACGCCGATGGCGCTGTCGCAGTCCGAACTGCCGATTGCCGCGATTATCTACGATCCCGACGGGCGCGAAGTGGCGCGCTACGCCTTTGGCCGCCTGCCCCGCAATCATGCGGCGGCGCTGTCCCTCGACGAGATCGCGGAACCGCTCGGCGATGGTTATGGGCATGTCGAGCTGGTCTATGATTTTGCCGCCGGCGGCGACGGGGACGGTTGGCTGCACGCGCTGTTCCGCTATCGCCACCGCGACAGCGGCCATGCCGCCGAGACGAGCTTTGGGGCGCATGTCTTCAACACGCTGTTCATCTATCGCGACGAGCCGCAATCCTATATCGGCCGGCCGCCGGGGCTCTCGACCCGGCTGTTCCTGCGGCTCGGCCAGGCGCCGTACGATACGCTGTGCCATCTGATTTACCCGGCATCGCGCCGGTGGCGGCCGGAAAGCACCACCGAGATCACCCTCTATGACGGGTCGGGCGCCGAGATTGCCCGCACCGGGCTCACGATCCCCTGCTCCGGCTCGCGGCTGTTGCGCTATCACGCGCTGTTCGACGCCCCGGACCGAGAGCGCGCCGGCGCGAGCGCTTATGCGATCATCCGCGACGCGACGTGCCGGCTGTTCGGCTATCACGGGCTGTTGAGCCGCGGCGGCGCCTTCAGCTTCGATCACATGTTCGGCTTCTGACCGGCGCCGCCGGTTACTGCTCGGGCATTCCCGCCTTGCGCAGCCCGACAAAGTAGGTGGCTTCCGCCAGAGCGCGGATCTCCGGTTTTGCGAACCAGTTCGATTTCTTGACGCTCGCCACGCTGCTGTAAGCCTCGTTGAGCTGCTGCGCCTCTGCGAGCTCGGCGTGGGCGCGGTTATCGTCGCCTTTGAGGGCGTAAGCCGCGGCAAGCCAGGCATGCACAAACGGCAGGCGCGCGTTCTCGCTGCGCGCTTTTTCCAGCGAGGCGATCGCGTCGTCGAGATGCGATTGCAGCAGGTGAACGACACCGAGCCGGCCATACCAGGGCGCGATGCCCGGCTCGTGCGGGCTGAGGCGGATCGCCTGCTCGAAATTGGGGATGACGCCGTCGACCGACCCGGTGAGGAATTTGCACCAGCCGATATGGGCGAAGGCGGGAGCGCGGCTGCGGTCGAGCCCAATCGCCGCCTCGTATTCGGGGATTGCCTCGGCGCAGCGCGATTCGGCGCGCAACACCTGCGCCCGCGCATAATGCGACATCGCGTTGTTTGGCGCCGCGGCCAAGGCGTGCGCCGCCAACTGGCGCGCGCGATGCAAATCGTCATTGGGAAATGGCGTCAGCTCGTCGAGCGCGCGCACTGCGAGCAAATTCGCCAGCCAGGCCGCCGCCTCCGCCGATTGCGGATCAAGCTCCAGCGCCGATTCGAAATAGCCGATCGCCTCGTTGTAATTCTCGGGCGAGATCGGCTTTGTCAGCTGCGCCCGGCCGCGCAGGATGTAGTCGAGCGCATCGGGATGCGCCACGATGCGGCGCGACTCCGCGATCGCCAGCTGCGATTGCAAGGCGCGGGCAATCCGGGCGGTGATCTCGTTCTGCACGACAAAGAGGTCGCCGATGTCGCGGTCGAAGCGCTCGGCCCAGATCTGGGTGTCGGTTTCGGCATCGATCAGGACGGCGTTGATGCGGATCTGTGAGCCGGCGCGTCGCACGCTCCCCTGCAGGACATACCGCACGCCCAATTCGCGTCCGATCTTCTTCGGATCGACGCCTTGGCCCTTGTAAGCGAAGGCGCTGTTACGGGCGATGACGACGGCGCCCGCGATACGCGAAACATCGATCGTCAGATCTTCGGTAATTCCGTCGGCAAAATATTCCTGCTCGGGATCGTTGCTCAGATTGGTGAAGGGCAGGACGACGAGCGACAGGCGGGGCGCCGGCACGCTCCGCGCGACCTGATCTGCCGGCGAGCCGGCCGGTATCGCAGGTGCGCCAACCTGCTTTGAGGTGATGGGACCCATGGCCGGCGCGCCCGACCACTCCCACCAGGACGCGGCGCCGACGACGGCCAGCACAAGAAGCGCGGCGCCGGTCCCGAACAGCGCGCGCCGAGACAGCGAACGGCGGGCGATCATCCCGGCCAACGCCTCGCGTCCCGGCCCGACGATCTCAAACGCGCGCAACGGGCGCGCCATGTTCTTCAGCCGCTGGCCGCCGCGATCGATGAACGCAATCGGCAGCTTGGTGCCGATCTGGTCGCGCACCGCGGCCGAAACGTAGATGCCGCCCGGCTCGGCGAGCGTCTGCAGCCGGGCGGCGATATTGACGCCGTCGCCCAACAGATTGTCGCCCTCGACGATGACATCGCCGAGGTGGACACCGATGCGGAAGCGTAGCCGCTCCCCCTCGGGGCGCTGTGCGTTCTCCTCGGCGATCGCCGCCTGGACCGCGAGGGCGCATTCGACCGCATCGACGGCGCTCGCGAAATCGGCGAGGACGCTGTCCCCGGCGGTCGTGAAGATGCGGCCGCGATATCCGGCGATCAGCCGGTCGATAATGGCGCGCGAGGCGCGCAAGGCCCGCAGCGTGCCGAGCTCGTCCAGCTGTATCAAGTGGCTGTAGCCGACGACGTCCGCCGCGAAAATCGCGGCGAGCTTCCGTTCGACGACTTGGACTTCTGGCACCCGGGGGCCTCCTCGCGGCACCGGTGTCGGCCCGTGCGCTCATTATACCTGATAGTTAAGATTCCGCTGTGTTGCACGGCACAAGGCCGTGAACCCCTGCCCCGGAGCACCAGGTGAAGGCCCAGGGTTGCAGTCCCCGGACGAGAAAAATTGGTATAGTGTGCTGTCCAAATATAACGGATTTCTTGGATGCCGGAGCGTCATCACAGCCAGGTCCTGATCATCGGCGCGGGGCCAGCCGGCTACACGGCCGCGATCTATGCCGCGCGCGCCAATCTGAAGCCGATTCTGGTGACCGGCCTGCAGCCGGGCGGGCAGCTGACGATTACGACCGATGTCGAGAACTACCCCGGCTTTGCCGAGGTCATCCAGGGCCCCTGGCTGATGGAGCAGATGCATGCCCAGGCCGAGCATGTCGGGACCCGGATGATCCTGGACATGGCCGCCTCGCTCGACCTCGGCCGCCGGCCCTTTGTCGCGACCGGCGATTCGGGGGATCTCTATGTCGGCGACACGATCATCCTGGCGACCGGGGCACAGGCGCGCTGGCTTGGCATCCCGGGAGAAGACGCTTTTCGCGGCTTTGGCGTCTCGGCCTGCGCCACCTGTGACGGGTTCTTCTTCCGCGAGAAGGAGGTTCTTGTCATCGGCGGCGGCAATACCGCGGTCGAGGAGGCCATCTATCTCACCAATCACGCTCGGCGGGTCACGCTCGTGCACCGGCGCGACGGTTTGCGGGCCGAGAAGATCCTGCAGGACCGGCTGTTCCGGAACCCGAAGATCGAGGTGGTGTGGGACACGATCGTCGAGGAGGTCCTCGGGATCCCCGAGCCGCCGCAGGTCACCGGCGCAACGCTGCGCAACCTGCGCACCGGCGCCGTCACCGAGCGTGCCTGCGACGGCGTCTTTGTTGCGATCGGCCATACGCCGGTCACCGGGCTCGTCGCCGGCCAGCTGCCGCTCGATTCCGACGGCTATGTGGTGACGACGCCCGATTCGACCGCGACAGCGATACCCGGGGTTTTTGCCGCAGGCGATGTCCGCGACAAGATATTCCGGCAAGCCGTGACCGCCGCCGGGATGGGCTGCATGGCCGCGCTCGAGGCGGAGAAGTTTCTCGCAACGGAGGAGGACGCCGCAACGGTGCGGGCGGCCGAATAGGCGCGCCCGCGTCGAAGAGGCCGCGAAAGCAAGTACGATGGCAATGGATTGGGACAAGTTGCGGGTCTTTCACGCCGTCGCCGAGGCGGGGAGCTTCACCCATGCCGGCGAGGCGCTCAATCTGAGCCAATCGGCGGTCAGCCGGCAGATCAGCGCCCTCGAAGAAAGCCTCAGCGTCCCCTTATTCCACCGCCACGCCCGTGGTCTGATCCTGACGGAGCAGGGGGAGCTCCTGTTTCGCACCGCCCGCGAGGTCTTCGCGAAACTCGCGATGTCGGAGAGCCTGATCTCCGAATCGAAGGACCGGCCGAAAGGCCCCCTCAAAATCACGACGACGGTGGCGTTTGGCTCGATCTGGCTGACCCCGCGCATGCACGAATTTCTCGACCTCTACCCGGAGATCCAGGTCAGTGTGGTCGTCGACGATTCCGAGCTCGATCTGTCGATGCGGGAGGCCGATGTCGCGATCAGAATGACCCCGCCGCGCCAGCCGGACCTGATCCAGCGGCACCTCGTCAGTGTCCAGGAGCACGTCTACGCCTCGACCGAATATCTGAAGAAGCACGGGACCCCAAAGACGCCCGAGGATCTCGACGAACATCGACTGATCGTCTATGGCGAGGATTCACGACCGCCCGTCCCGGGGCTCAACTGGCTGCTCGACGCCGGCGCCAAACCCGGCAAGGAGCGCCGGCCAATCCTCAGCGTCAACAACAGCTATGGCATGCTGCGCGCGGTTATGAGCGGGCTGGGACTGGCCTCCCTCCCCGATTTTGTCACGAGCGACTACAACAACCTTGTGCGGGTCCTGCCCGAGCTGACCGGGCCGCCGCAGGAGGCCTATTTCGTCTATCCCGAGGAATTGCGCTCCTCGAAACGGATCAGCGTTTTCCGCGACTTTCTTCTGCGCAAAGTTGCCGAAAGCCGGCTCAGTTAAAAGCATCCCTGCGGCAAGTTGCCGCGGTAAATTCGCCGGCTCCGGATAGCATTGCGCTTTTTGCAGACGAGCCAGAACCAATTCCCGGTGGTGATCAGGACACTGCACCCCGATATTGGACGGGCGCGATACTACATCGCTACAGATTTCCGGGGTTGAGGGGCCCCGAAACAGTTTCCGGGACTTGCGCCCGGAAAGAGGGTCTACGGACCCTTACGTCTCCTAGACGTGAAGCCTCCCTGTTCAAACTTGGCCGAAGCCTTGTGCTTCGGCCAATTTTCTTTGTGGTCAGATTTCTTTGTGGTCAGACGCCCGACGGTGGAGCGACCGCCGCAGCCACCGCAATCCGGCGTCCATCGGCCAGCGTCAATAGCCGTAGCGGTACGGATAGCTCCCATACGGGTAATAGGCGCCATAAAACCCGCCCGAGTATGGACGGTAGGCATATCCCGGCAGGATCGTCGATGGCGGCGACGGCGCCGTTTCGGACACATAGGGCCCGCCCAAGGGTTGCGGCGCTAACGGCGTTGCCGCGAAGACCGGTGCGGCGATCGTTACGGCGGCAATCAAAGCCGCTGGGGTCAAGAGGCGGTTCATCGTGTCTTTCTCCTGTCGCGCTTCCTGTCAGCGCAACGGCTGCTTCGGTGCCGATGATCCCGACACCGCGGTATTTGCAACCGCAGGGATAAACCGCCGCCTCGGACCTTACGCGATGAGCTAGGACGGGCGGCGCAACAGGCGGGCTTCCGGCGGCACGGGGTCATCGGGCAATTGGCTCTCGCGGTGCCGGGCCCGGGCCTCGTCGATCAGCAGCGATAAGAGGGCCGTGAAGCGGACCGGCGGATCGGCCGCCTCCCAAAGGAAATAACCGAAGGAGCCCGGGCACGGGTTGACCTCGTTGAGCCAGACCTCACCGGTGGTCGCGTTGCAGTAGAAATCGATGCGCGGCGCGCCGGTGCCGTCGACTGCCTCGAATGTCGCCACGGCCCAGCGCCGCAGATTGGCTTCGAGCGCCGCCGGCAATGCCGGATTGATCTCGCGGGTCAGGGACAGCATGCCCTGGCTGTCCCCGGTCTCGCCCTTGATGCCGCCCTTGTCGCTCCCGCCCGACAGGTATTTCTGGCGGAAATCGAGAAGCTCCTCGGCGCGCTTCGGGCATTCGATCGCCGAAGTGCGCACCGCGCCGCCCACCCGTGTCACCGCGAGATTGTATTCGACAAGGTTCGGGACGAACGGTTCGAGCAGGGCTTGATTGTCGAGGCGGAAAATCGTCGGCAACAAGGCGCGCACTTCCTCCACCGTATCGGCCTTGCCGACGCCGATGCTGCTGCCGAGATGCACGGGTTTCACGATGCAGGGGAGCCCGATCCCGTCAAGCAACCGCCGCAGCGCGTCTTCCGACGGGAGCCCGCCGGCCATTCGCGATACGACCGCATAGGGCAACAGTGGGATGTCGAGGCCGCGCAGCAGGCGCTTTGTCGCCGCCTTGTCCATAAAGACGGCCGAGGCCAGCGTGCGCATGCCGGTGTAGGGCAGGTTCGCGGTCTCGAATAGACCCTGGAATTGTCCATCCTCGCCGCCGAGGCCGTGAAAGGCGAGCACCGCGGCATCGAACTCCAATGGCGGGCGCCGGCTGAACAACCCGCTGCGTTTCGGCACGAGGACGCCGCGGCCGGGTTCTCCCAGCGAAAGCGTGACTTCGGCGAGCTCACCGCGGGTGCGCGCGTCGGGTAGATAACTCCGCCGCTCGGACAGCGATTCGCCGACCAGCCATTCGCCACGCGGCGTCACATAAACTGGAAACGCGACAAATCGGTCTTGATCGATCGCCTTTAGCGCCTGCAGGCCGGTAATAACGCTGACATCGTGCTCTGGCGAGCGCCCGCCGAGAAACACCGCGACACGGGTTTCATTTCTGCCCGGCATCCTGTACCCCAATCTCGAAGGTTTCCCACGAGCCCGATGAAACTATCGCTCGCCCGAACGCTCCCGATCCGAAACAACCGGCAGGGGCTTGGTGTCTCCGGTTGAAATTAAAACCGCGTCAACAGCGGCACAATCGGCCGCGCTAGCCGGGGCGCAGAGCAGCGGGCCGCGGCGCGAAATCGTGCGTTGCGGCAGCGCCGAGATGGCCGTCTTCCATCTCGATGGCGAATCGGGAGGGCCTGCGCCGCTGCTGATCTGGGCGCATGGTTGGGGTCACACGCATCGCGCCTTTCTGCCGCTCGCCGAATCGGTCCGCCGGACGGCCTCATCCATCCTCATCGATTTCCCCGGTTTTGGCGCCTCACCGCCGCCGCCCGCGGTCTGGGGCACCGCCGATTACGCCGATGCGATGGCCGAGTGGATCGCGACGTTGCCCGCAGGACGGCGCGTGTGGATCGGCCATTCCTTTGGCTGCCGCGTCGGGTTGCAGCTCGCGGCGCGTCACCCCGAAGCGGTGAACGGCATGGTGTTGATCGCCGCCGCCGGGCTGCCGCCACACCGCTCAGCGGCAGCGCGGATGCGAATCGCCGCCCGCCGTTGGGCCTTCCGCCTCGCGCGTAGCGTGACGCCGGAGGGGCCTGCGCGTGACCGCCTGCGCGAGCGCTTTGGCAGCGCGGACTATCGCCAGGCTGGCGCGATGCGGCCGATCCTCGTCAAGACCGTGTCGGAGAATTTGAGCGATGTCGCGCGCGCGGTGCGCTGCCCGGTCGCGCTGGTCTACGGCGAAAACGACCGCGAGACGCCGCCCGAGATCGGCGAGCGGCTGCAACGGCTGATCCCGAACGCACAGCTGCATGTGCTGCGCGGCTTCGATCACTGGAACCTCTTGACCGAGGGTCAGCATCAGCTGACGCATCGGCTGACCGAGTTTCTGGAGCGTCTGTCGTGATTGGACATGTGGCCGGGCTCGCCGCGCTTATCGGGTTTCTCGTCTTCGCGGCGCGGCGGCTGCTGACCTATCTGCACATTTTTCAGCAGGAGGAATATGACGGCCCGCGCTTTCTGCGCTGGCTGCTGCACAACGGCGCTTTCGACCGGCGGCTGTCGCTCGCGATCGTGGCGATTTTTATTGCGCAATTGGTCCTCGGTGCATCGGCCTCGGACTGGGTGTTTCCGCTCGCAATCGGCGTGCTCTGCGTTGCCGTGGCGGCTGCCGAACGCGATCCGCGCAAGGATGCAAAGAAACCGCTCGCGATGACGGCGCGCGCCAAGCGCATCTACGCTGTGAGCCTTGTGCTGCTGCTGGCGGTCGGTCTCGCGGCGGGGTTCGCCACGGATATTGCGCTCGTCTGGCTCGTGCCGGTGCAGCTCGTTCCGGTTGCGCTCGTGGCCGGAACCTTGCTGTTGATGCCGTCCGAGACGCGCGTGCAGCGCCGCTATTGGCACGAGGCGCACGACACGCTCATGCGGCTCGACCCGATTGTCGTCGCGGTGACCGGCTCCTACGGCAAGACCTCGGTCAAGCACATCCTCGGCCACGTACTGGAAACCGCCGCGCCGACCCTGATCACGCCAGGCAGCGTCAACACCGCGATGGGGATCGCCCGCATCGTCCGCGAGCAGTTGCGATCGCATCACCGCTATCTCGTGGTCGAGATGGGCGCCTACGGCATCGGCTCGATCGCCCGGCTCTGCGCGCTGACCCCGCCAAAGCTCGGCATCATCACGGCGATCGGCAAGGCGCATTACGAGCGCTTCAAGACATTAGACGCGGTAGCGCGCGCGAAGTTCGAGCTGGCCGAGGCGACGCACGCCAATGACGGCACCGCGATCATCGCGTCCGACACACTGCAATTCGATTGGCCGCGACAGTATGTCGATGCGCATCGTGACCGGGTCGTCACGGTCGGCCCGGAGACAGATGCCGATCTCGTCATCCGCGCCTTGCGCCAGGAGGCGGACGGGATCGTCGCCGACATCGCGTGGCGCGGCCGCGCGTATCAGCTGAAGGCGCCACTCTTCGGCGAGCATCAGGGCCGCAACATGGCGCTCGCATTCGCCGCTTCCTGCAATCTCGGTCTCACGCCCGAAGATGTCATCGCCACCTTGCGCAGCACGCCGCAGATCGCGCATCGCCTCGAGGTAAAGCGGCAGGGCGACGGCGCCATCATCATCGACGATGCCTACAACTCGAACCCGGTCGGGTTTGCCTCGGCGCTCGAACTGCTCAACGTGCTGAAGCCGCCCGGCGGCCGCCGCATCCTCGTGACGCCCGGCATGGTCGAGCTTGGCGCGGCGCATCAAGAGGAGCACGAGAAGATCGGTCGCCTCGCCGCCGAGCATGTCGATGTGTTGGTCGCGGTCGCGCCGCAGCGCGTCGAGCCGCTCGCCAATGCGTTCAAGGCCGCCGCACCCGAGCGCGAGATTGTGCCCTGCGCCGGGTTTGCCGAGGCGCGGCAATGGCTCGACAAGAACCTCGGCGGGCATGATGTCGTGCTGATCGAGAACGACCTGCCTGATCTCTACGAACGGCCGCTGCGACTCTAATTGGCCACGCCGGACAGCAATTGGCCCCGCGGGACAGGGCCGCGCACATTGCAGTCCGCGCGGGCCGACGGATCAGCCGGCGAATGGCATGCCTTCCGTGATGTCTTGCTGGATCTTCTGAAGGATTTCGTCGAGCGAGAGTTCCCGGAGTGCCGGTGCTGCCGAGAGCGACTGGGGACGCTCCCCCGCCGCCGTCGAGGCAGATTTGTTCTCGGCGATGACACGATCAAGCAGAAGGAGGATGTCGGTCTCGGAAATTTCTCGTTTGGCGCTCTGATCTGGCTTCTTCGGCGATGCTAAAGCGTCTGCCATTGCGGCACATTGCCGAGCGAGACCGACCAGCCCTTCGTAGACCGATGATCGACGCTGCCGCTCCGCCAATTGCTGATACCGGGCGGCTTGCACCCGGTAATGCTCAATCAGTTCCTTGCGGGGAACGGTTATCGGGTCGCGCAGGAACGGCGCTGGGAAAGGCTGAGACATGCCTCAGCGAAAATACGCCCGATACGGTTTAGATTTTATTGATAGGCGAGAAGAAACCCGATTGCCCTAATCGGAGGGCAAGGGCGGAGTTTCGGCGCCGATCAGGCGGAAACCGTAGACGCCCTTTTCATGCGCGGCATCCTCGCCGAGCACACGCCGCACTTCTTCGGCATCGATGTCCACCGGGATCATCTCCGCCGGCGGCAGCGCATAGCCCGCAAAGTTGATATCCTTGCGCAACAGGATCATCGCCTCGTCGGCATCCTTGGCGACGACAACGGCACCGGCATCGGGCCGAGGATCGTCCAGCGATACGGCACGGACCTGAAACACTCTCATGGCCGCCAAACAGCGCAGCAAAGGCCCGCGTTCCGGCCTCAGGCCGTCGCGAGCGTCCGCCAATTGACAGGCTGCCCGAGTTTCAACGGCGTGCCGGCCTCGGGCATCGGGTATTTGAGCCCGGTCGCGCAGTTGAACAGCACCGCGCGCTCCCCCGGGCCGACGCGCCCCTCGGCGATCGCCTGCTTGTAGGCGGCATAGGTCGCCGCGCCCTCGGGGCAGAGCAGCAATCCCTCCGCCGCCGCAACCTCGCGCCAGGCCTGCATAATCGCCTCGTCATCGACGGCGGTCGCGAAACCGCCGCTGTCGCGCACCGCGCGCAGGATCAGAAAATCGCCGACCGCCTGCGGCACCCGGATGCCGGCGGCGAAGGTGTGCGCGTCCTGCCAGCGCGGCGCGTGCTCCTCGCCCGCTTCCCAGGCCTTGACCATCGGCGCGCAGCCCGAAGCCTGCACGACAACCATGCGCGGCCGCTTCTTGCCGATCCAGCCCAGCGCCTCCAATTCGGCGAAAGCCTTCCACATGCCGATAATGCCGGTGCCGCCGCCGGTCGGATAAAAGATGACGTCGGGCATTTCCCAGCCGAGCTGCTCGGCCAGCTCGATGCCCATCGTCTTCTTGCCCTCGATGCGGTAGGGCTCGCGCAGCGTCGAGCAATTGAACCAGCCAACGCTCTTCTCGCCCTCGGCGACGAGCTTGCCACAATCGTCGATCAGGCCGTCGACGAGGTAGACCGCGGCGCCCTGCATCGCGATCTCACGCACATTCACCGCAGGCGTGTCGTCGGGGCAGAAGACGGTCGCCTTCATGCCGGCGCGCGCGCAATAGGCCGCCATCGCCGCGCCGGCATTGCCGTTGGTCGGCATCGCTATGTGCCGGATGCCGAGCTCCTTCGCCATCGACACGGCGAGCACGAGGCCGCGCGCCTTGAATGAGCCGGTCGGCAGGCGGCCCTCATCCTTGACGAGGATCTCGCCGGGCTTTTGTCCCTTTGGGGCGAGGCGCGAGGCGAGGCGCGGCAATGACACGAGCGGCGTTACGACTTCACCGAGCGACAGGACGTTTTCGGCGCGGCGCACTGGCAGCATCTCGCGGTAGCGCCACAGCGTCTGCGGCCGCGAGGCGAGCGCGTCGCGCGGCAATGCGCGGCGGATGCCGTCGAGGTCGTAGCGCACGAGGAGCGGCTTTCCGGCCTTCGACAGGCCGTGCAATTGGTCGGCAGGATAGCGCTCGCCGGTCAGGCTGCATTCGAGATGAGTGACAAAGGTCGGCAGGTTGCCACCGGTCCAATCGTGGCCAGGGTTGTGATGCTCGGGCACTCGCCCCTCCTGTCGCTTGCGAGGGGCTTATAGCATCGTGGCCAGCGCCGATCCTCGCTGCTTCTGTCAGGCATCGGCAGCCGGGGCTTTTTTTACCCGGAAGCGACAAGCATCCGAATGGATATGGCTAATTTATCGTTGATGCGACCGGCGGACCCGCGCCGGAGAGCGCGGCAAATCCAAGTAACCTTACCGGGTAAGGTTACCGGGTAACCTTAATTGATTGCTTACGTTTCAACTGTAAGTTTTATCTCGTGACCGGCGCGAGTTGCCGGCATCAAGGACGCGGAGAATTTGAGATGCAGTTGGCCCGGTTGTTCTCGCGGATGGGCGGACGAACCCGCGAGGACAAAATATCCGGCCCCTTCAATTGGGACGAGCTGGAGCGTCTGACCGCGCGGTTGGGGGCGCTGCACGGCCGCTTGGAGACCGCTCAGGCGGTCGGCCATCACGGCACGGTCAATACCGTCAAACGCGATATGAGGCAGGTCTGGACGGAGCGCGAGCGCCTGCTCGAGCGGCTCCTCAACCAGGTCGTCGAACAGCCTTTCGCCTAGTCTAGGTTTTTTTTGTGCCGGCCCGATTTTTTTAAGGCTCTTTCGCAGGCCGCTGACAAGCGGGCGAACCGGACTTAGCGCCGGTTCGCCCGCGGCCTGATTAGCGATAGTAGCCGGGTGGCGAGCCGTAACCCGGCTGCGGCGCCGCGTAACCCGGCGGCGGACCGCTGCGCTGCTGCATGCACTGATAGTAATAGGCGTTGTACTGCTGCTGGATGTAAGCGCCGGCATTCTGCGCATTGGCGACACCGGTTCCGGTGCCGACGATCGCGCCCGAGCCTGCGCCAATAGCCGCGCCGCGGCCGCCGCCGACGGCCGCGCCGAGAGCCGCGCCGAGCCCGGCCCCGACGAGCGCGCTGCCGGCCGTCTGCGCGTTCGCCTGGTCGCGCATCGGCGCGACCGCCTGGTCGGCGTATTGCCGGCACGCCATGTCATTGTCATAAGCGCTGTTGTATTGCGCCGAGGCGCTGACGCTCGTCACAACGAGTGCGGCAGCGGCGCCGAGAAATACTTTGCCGATCCGTCTCATCTGATGTCCCCCTCTCCGAATTCCCACCCCTAAACCGTAGCACATCCCAAGGTGGCAGCGCGTTCGTGCGCCCCGGCCGGGTTACAGCACCGCCTCCGCGATAACGCGCATCGCGCCACTATCGGCGCCGGCCAGAAGCAGCGAGCCGACCCAGTTCTTTTTCGCGATCTCCTGCCAGGCCTGCAGCCGGTCGCGGATGCGCGCCGGCGGACCGATCAGCGAGATCTCGTCGATCAGCGCATCGGGCACCGCGGCGGCGGCTTCGTTCTTCTTGCCGTCGAGATAGAGGTCCTGGATTTTGACCGCCGCCGCCTCGTAGCCGATGCGCTTTGCCAGATCGTTGTAGAAGTTGCGGCTCCTCGCCCCCATCCCGCCGATATAAAGCGCGAGGCCGGGGCGCAGCGCGTCGCGGCATTTAGCGAGATCGTCGCCCATGCTGACCCGCACATAGGGCGCGTTGTCGAAATCGGCGAGATCGGTGGAACGGCCTGCCCCCTTCTGATTAGCCCGGGCGCGGCCTTCAAGGGTCGGGCCGATGATCGCCTCGGCGCGTTCCGGCGACATGAAAAACGGCAGATTGCCGTCGGCGACCTCGCCCGCGACGCGCAACCCGCCCGGCGCGATCGAGGCGGTGTAGATTTTGAGGCTCGGGTCGCCGTGGATGATGCTGCGCAGCGGCTTGCCGAGCCCGCTCGAACCCGGTCCCGTATAGGGGATCTGGTAATGCTCGCCCTGATGCTCGAGCGGCGCCTTTCGCTCCAGCACCTGGCGGATGATCGCGACGTATTCGCGGGTGCGCCCGACAGGCTTGCCGAACGGCACGCCGTGCCAGCCCTCGACAACCTGCGGCCCCGAGGGCCCGATGCCGCACAGGAAGCGGCCGCCCGACAGCGCCTGCAACGTCATCGCCGTCATCGCGGCGCAGGCCGGGGTGCGTGCCGGCATCTGCAGGATGCTCGTGCCGGCCTTGATCCGCTCCGTGCGCGCCAATACCCAGGCGACCGGGCTCACCGCATCGGTGCCGTAGGCCTCACCGGCCCAGACCGCGTCGAAGCCGAGCCGCTCGGCCTCCAAGACATGCTCCATATCAATACCGGCATGGCCGGGCCGGAACTTGATCGTCGTCGCGAGCTTCATGACAGCATCCCCTCGCCGGCGCGGGCGATGCGCTCGACCGCGGCCAGCCAGTCTGGCAATTCGCGCTCGAACGGTTCTACGAGCACATGCTCGACACCAACCGCCTGAAAGCCCTGGAGGCGCGCTCGGAGCGCGCCTTCGTCGCGCCCGTCCCAAGCGTTGCGCAGGGAGATTGCAAAATCCGGGTCGGGCCGCTCCGAGCGCAATCGCGCGACGATCGGCGCAGCCTGCTCCGGCGTCGCGCGCGAGCCGTGCCAGCCCTCATAGCGCAGCGCCCGCTTTAACGCCGGTTCCGACGTGCCGCCGATCCAGATCGGGATCGGCTTTTCCGGTTTCGGCTGCATGCGCATGTTGTCGATGACCGCCGGGACGTATTTCGCTTCGAAGGTGACGGGGTCGTCGGACCACACCGCGCGCATCATCGCGATGCCCTCGTCCATGCGCCGGCCGCGCTCATGAAACGGCACACCGAGCGCCTCAAATTCGGCCTCCAGCCAGCCAACCCCGGCACCGAGGATGAAGCGGCCGCCGGACAGGTTCTGCAACGTCGCCAATTCCTTCGCGAGCGGCAGTGGGTGCCGCATCGGCAGCACCAGGACGCTCGTCCCGAGCCTGACCCGGCTCGTATAGGCCGCCGCCCAGGTCAGCGCCAATACGGGGTCGTAAAAGGACGGCGAGGGCGGATAGGGCGCCCCGTTCGGCAAAATGATGTGTTCGCTGGTCCAGACATCAGCAAAGCCGAGCTGTTCCGCTTGTTCCGCGGCGCGGCGGATCGCGTTGGGCCCCGCCTTGCGTCCGATCTGAGGCAGGTGAATGCCGAGCCGCATGGGTCGCCTCTCGCTGGATCGTGGGTTGGCGGCGAGTATAAGGCCGGTTGGCAGGGCCCGTCTGCCGCGCTACATGCTTAGGACGAAACCGGATACCGCAGGAGAGCGGCGATGTGGTCGTTGCGGCGTGACAAGCTGATGATCCCGACGGCCGAGCAATGCCTGCCAGGACGGGCGATCAAAATGCCGGTGCCGAAGGAGCATTACGTCAACGGCCATTCGCTCGAAGGACCCTACCCGGAAGGGCTAGAGTTGGCTCAATTCGGGCTCGGCTGTTTCTGGGGCGCCGAGCGCATCTTCTGGCAGGCGCCGGGTGTCTGGACGACCGCGGTCGGCTATTCCGGCGGGCATACGCCGAACCCGACCTACGAAGAGGTGTGCAGCGGGCGAACCGGCCATACCGAGGCCGTCCTCGTGGTCTACGACCCGAAAGTGACGAGCTACGAGGCGCTCCTCAAGCTGTTCTGGGAGAGCCACGACCCGAGCCAGGGCATGCGCCAGGGCAACGATGTCGGCACGCAATACCGCTCGGCAATCTACACCTATACGCCGGAGCAGCGCCGCGCCGCAGAAGCCTCGCGCGATCGCTTTCAGAAGGAGCTGAATGCCGCCGGCTACGGCGAGATCACGACCGAGATCAAGGACGCCCCGCCCTTTTACTTCGCCGAGGATTACCACCAGCAATATCTGGCGAAGAACCCGTTCGGCTATTGCGGCCTCGGCGGCACCGGAATCTCCTGCCCGACCGGCACAAACGTCGCGGCCTGAGCCCCCTTAGGCCCCGGCCCACGGGTCCGGCCTACGAGGGCGATTACGCAACTCTCCTGAAACCGCATCCGTTCGGTTGATAGGACGGATTCGGAACGACAGAGCCCTTTCGGGCTGGAGGAGAGAATGCGCCTTGCAATAACGGCCGTGCTTGCGATCCTGGTCGCCGGCGGGATCGGCACGGCTTTCGGACAGAGCTCGCAGCTGGATGTGCGCACGAAAACCACCCCCGGCGACGTGCTGACGAACCCGGCTTCGCCGGCGACGCACGATCCCGGCGTCAATCCGAGCGCGGCCGGAACGCAGCGGGAATGGCGCGGTTATGGCGCGAGCAGCGAGGGAGCGCGCCGCGGCAGCTCGAATTCCGCGCAGTACAACCGCACGGACAAGCGGCCGCTGAAACCGCGCGACCTCCGCAATCAACCACACGCCGGCGGCGAGCGCTGAGGATGGCCGGCGAGGAGCCGATCATCGCGCTGTTCGACGACCCCGCGCAGGCGCTGCGTTTGCGCAATGAGCTGCGGGGAGCCGGCATTCCGGAGCGGGCGATAACCCTGATCGCGGCTTTGTCGGACCGCCATGATGCAGTCGAGCAGCTCGTTCAAACCGGTATCGCGCGGTCGGATGCTGCGCTCTTTGCGGACGAGGTGTGCGGCGGTGCGACATTGCTCGCGGTATGCGCCACGCCCGCCGAGCGCGCGCGGGCCGCCGAGATTATCGCACGCCATGCTCCGGCGAAGCCCGGGCGCGCGCAGGCGGTTACTGAATCGATCCCGGGCGATGCCTCGGGGGAGCGCGTGCCGGAGGTGACGCCGATGCCGACCGGCTCGGGGTCGTTCGAGCCGCGCGCCGATCCGGCCGAGGAGGACGAGCGGTAACCGGACCGCATCGTTTTCGCTATCCTGCGTCGTGATGGCGAAGATCCGTCCGTTCCGCCTTGTTCGCGCCGTGCTCGCGGCGATCGTTGTCGCCTGTCTCGTTCCATCGCCGGCCGCGCCGCTCGATCTGTTTGCGCGGCACAACGTGACGGTCCAGTTCGCGACGAGTGACGGCAAGCCGATGGCCGATACCGAGGTGCGGGTTTTCGCACCGGGCCAGCCCAATCGGCCGGCATTCACCGGCCGCACCGACAGCGAGGGCAAGTTCGAGTTCGGCGCCGATCAAGACGGGTTGTGGAGCGCCGAGGCGCGCAACGGCAGCGAGGTCGCGCGCGCCACGGTGCGGGTCGCCGGACAACAGCAGCAGAAAGAGCCACTCTCGCCGATCTGGCTAGTCGGCGGCCTTCTCGTGCTGCTGGTCGTCGCGGCCGCCTGTCGCATCCTGCGCGCCCGGACCCGTCGGCGGCCGTGAACATGGTCTGATCCGCGCCACGACCGCCGGTTCAGCTGGGCACTATATGCGTCATCTCGATCTGGTGCTGATCCAGGTATTGCTGCACCGTATCGTGAACGTGCGAATTTATTGTGGAGCACGATACGAACCAGGGACTATCGGTGCACTGGATGTGAAGCGTCCCAGTGTTCTCGTCATACGACCACGAGATACTGAAGCCGTTGGACGCGGCTTGGCCGCTATCGCCGCCCGCAACGCCGTATTGGGCCGCCGCAGCCTGAACGCAGGTCCAGGCGGCTCGCGTCAGGTTGTTGAACGTCTGCATCGCACAGGCTGACATACGCCCCTCTCCCCGAAACGACGGTGTGCTCGGTTTAGGCAACCCCGGTACAGAAATCGGCAAACGCCATCACGTGGTCGGCATAGGTTTCGGCGGCGGATCCGCTCCCATTGTACTGCCGCACCGCGTCATGCGTATCGTCATCGGCGGCATCGAAGCAGCGATCGAGCTCCCGGGTGAGCCGGTCGAGCGCGGCATATAGCGTGCCGGCGGCCAGGCACATCCGGTCGTCGGAGATTTCCTTGGCGCGTTTGATGATCCCGTGTCCGTGCAGGGGGCCATCGAGCAGCGTGGCCAGCAGATAGTACGTGGGCTCGCGCATTTCCGGGCTGGCTGCCATCACTGCACCATACTCAGATGATCTTAGTCTGG
>Ga0209155_1000221_pt1 | contig 25991 bp, 27 predicted proteins | sample GraSoiAngelo_122_FD_185879 | JGI IMG/M metagenome (GOLD analysis project Ga0209155, IMG submission 185879) | Grasslands soil microbial communities from the Angelo Coastal Reserve, California, USA - 14_0927_02_20cm (SPAdes) (version 2) | ecosystem: Environmental > Terrestrial > Soil > Grasslands ... | reverse complement strand
GGCCGATCCCGACGCCGTCGGGCGCGCGATCATGCGGACGGTCTGGTTGTTCAGCAGCGTCGGGGAGCGCCCCTGGATGGAGAAGCCCCACGCCGCGACCCACTGGGCCTGCTTCGCCGCGGCGTCGCGGGCGAGGCCGCCCCCGACGCCGAGAGCGAGCGCGAGGATCAGAACGAACGAGACACGAGCCCCTCGAAACCACTTCACGATCATGATCGCCTCCCGGAGAAAAGGAGCGCCGATCCGCTCGATCTCCGCGAGGCGGATACCCCCTTTTCCGTCGTAATGTCAACGCGGTAGGTCGTTCCGCTCCGCGTCATCGTTGCGTCGTAGGACGGATAATGCAGCGGGCCTTTGCATGTGAGCGACATGGCGCAAAGGCGTGGAATGAACCGCGCCAGGCGGTGTTCAGAACTGTTGTCGAGCAAAGGGGGCAGGCATGGTCCGGCCGGAACGCGCGGTCCTCTTCCTCGCCGCGCTTGCGGCATGGGCGCTGCAACACCGGGCCGCCGCCGCGCCTGCAGACGCGCTGTACACACGCCCCGGACAAATCGTTCCAGCCGGCGACGGAGCGCGATTGAACCTGTACTGCACGGGCAACGGCTCGCCCACCGTCGTCTTCGAATCCGGCTGGGAAGACTGGGCCCCGGCGTGGGCGACGGTCCAGCCACGCATCGCGCAATGGACCCGTGCATGCAGCTACGATCGCGCCGGGGCCGGGTTCAGCGATCCCGGTCCCATGCCACGCACGAGCGTGCGCATCGCGGACGAGTTGCATACCGCGCTTCACAACGCCGGCATCGCTGGGCCGTATATCCTGGTCGGTAATGCGTTCGGCGGCGACTGCGTGCGCACCTTTGCGGAGCGCTACCTGCCGGAGGTGGCAGGGCTCGTGATGGTCGAGGCGGATGCCCAGGATCTCGAGCCGGAACAGATGCGGGAAGAGGATCACCGCGGGGAGGCCAAAATCATCCAGCGCCTGCGCGAGTGCCGTGACGCGATCGCCCTGGGCAAGCCGTTGCCTCCGTTGCCCTCGCGTCCGGGCCAGCCGCCTCGTAATTGCGCCCAGCAGTTCTTTCGCGGATTACCCGAGCCGGCATGGTCGGCGGAATTGAACGCGAAGTTGCTCCAGATCGCGCAAACGAAGGTCGCGATGTACGACGCGTATCTCTCGGAAATGGAACAGATGCCCTGGGACGAAGATTACCTCATGAAGCACCGACTCTCCCTCGGTTCCCGGCCCGTCCGCGTGCTGACCACGGGCAACCATGGCGTCGGGCATCTGCCCGCAGTGCCGGAAACGGATCCCAAGCGTCTGGATTACCAGCATCAGATCGCGCAGGCGCAGGCGCGCTGGCTCGACCTCTCTTCGAATGCCCGGCAGATCTTTACGCGACACAGCTCGGAATACGTGCAGTTCGACGAGCCGGACGCCGTGGTGGACGCCGTCCGCGAAGTGCATGAGCAGAGCAGAAAGTCCGATCGCGCGCCCGGAGCCGGGTTTCGCGACTGCCCGGACTGCCCGGAGATGGTCGTGATCCCCGCAGGCCGGTTCACGAGAGGCTCGCCCATGGAAGAGAAGGCTTGGGCGGTGAGCCACGGCGCGCTGATGATCGCGGTCGCGGATGAGGCGCCGCAGCACGCGGTCTCGCTGCGGCCGTTCGCGTTGGGCAAGTACGACGTGACCCGGGCCGAGTACGCCGCGTTTGTTCGCGCCACCGGGCGTTCCGCTGGCGATGGCTGCGGCCACGACGGCGCGAAATGGGAGAAGCGGCCGAGCGTGAGCTGGCAGGCCCCGGGATTCGATCAGACCGATCGCGATCCGGTTGTCTGCGTCGACTGGCAGGACGCGCAAGCATACGTTGCCTGGCTCAACGGGCAGCTGCACGAGTCCGCTTATCGCCTGCCGAGCGAGGCGGAGTGGGAATACGCAGCGCGCGCCGGGACCACAACGCGCTTCTTCTGGGGAGACGACGACGCCGACACGGACCGCAATGCCTGGTTCAAGGGCAATTCCGGCGGGCGCACCCACCCTGTGGGATCGAAACCGGCGAACGCCTTCGGCCTCTACGACATGGCCGGCAACGTCTGGCAATGGACGCAGGATTGTTATGCCGAAACCTACGCCAGTGCGCCGTCAGACGGCAGCGCAGCGGAGCCGGCGAATTCGTGCATGCGCGTCGATCGCGGCGGCTCGTGGTTCTATCCTCCCTGGACGCTCCGATCAGCGACGCGCGAGCGGAACCCCGCCGCCTATCGGGACATCATGATGGGCTTCCGGGTGGCCCGGACGCTGCCGTGAAAAACGCAGTGCGGTGGTCTTTGTGCGTTGTCCTGCGCGAGCATCCGGATCTGCTGCTGGTCGAGGTCGAGGACCACAAAATGGGATGCGCGCATTTGGGACAGAGGATCCCGCAATCGCACACCGCTCTCGGCAACTGCCGTGATTTCGGGGTCGCGCAAATGGCATCAGGCTTGCGTTCAGTGTACGCATGAATGACCTCCGCCTCGCGCTGCGGACCCTCTGGCGCGCGCCGGGCTTCACCGCGGCGGCAGTGCTGGTGCTCGCCGTCGGGGTGGGTGGAAGCACGGCGGTTTTCAGCGTGATCCGCAGCGTGGTCTTGCGGCCGCTCGGGCTGCCGCATTCCGAGGAGTTGGTGCGGCTGTACGAGCGTCCGGCCGGGACCGATGCGCGCTGGCCGTTTTCTGGGCCGGACTATGTCGACGTGTCCCGCCAGGGCGGCGTCTTCGCATCCGTCGCCGGCGTGCGCGCGACCCGGCAGACGCTGACGGGGCGGGGGCCGCCGGTGCAAGTCCGCGTCGCGCGGATCACCGCCAGCTTTTTCTCCACGCTGCAGATCCAGCCGGCCTTCGGGCGCGGTCCGGCGGAGAGCGAGGACGTCGCCGGCGGTCCGCGGACGGCCGTGCTCACCGACTCGTTCTGGCGCCGCGAGTTCGGCGGCGATCGCGGGGTCGCCGGCCGCACGCTGGTCCTCGACGGGCGCACCTACGAGATCGGCGGCGTGATGCCGGCCGACTTCCATTTCCCGCTCCTGCGGCAGGCCGAAGTGCTCTTGCCGATGGCGATGGAAGGCAGGGAGAACGAGTTCCGCGGCATGTACTGGGTGATGGCCGTCGCGAGGCTCAAGCCAGGCGCGGGAGTGCGCGAGGCGCAGGCCGAGCTGGACGTGTCGGCTCCCCGCGTCCACGCGAAGATCGCGGAGCACGCCGCGTGGACGATGGAGGCGCAGCCGCTGCTCGACGATCTGGTCGGGCCGGTGAAGCCGGCGCTGACCGCGCTGTTCGGGGCGGTCCTGCTGGCGCTCTTGATCGCCTGCGCCAACGTGGCTTCGCTTCTTCTCGCCCGAGGAATGGCGCGGCAGCGCGAGCTGGCAATCCGCGCGGCGCTGGGCGCGGGTCGCGGCGCGCTGGTCCGCCACCTGCTCGTCGAGGCGATGGTGCTCGCGACGCTCGGCGGATTGCTCGCGGTGCTGGCCGCGCCGTGGATCCTGGGCGCGCTTCTCTCGCTCGCGCCTCCGGACATGCCGCGGCTGGAAGAAGTGCACATCGACGCCGCGGTGCTGGCGTTCGCGCTACTGGCTGCGATGGGCGCGGGGCTCCTCGCCGGACTCGCTCCGGCGCTGCAACTGACGTCGCCGCAGCTGATGGGGGTGCTCAAGAACGGCTCCGGTGGCACCGGACGGTGGCGGGCGCGTACGGCGCTGGTCGTCGTCGAGACGGCGCTGGCGTTCGTGCTCGCGGCCGGGGCGGGCCTGATGATCCGGACGTTGTCGGGGCTGCTCGAGGTGCCTTCCGGGCTCGCGGCGCCCGAGCGGGTGCTGGTGGCCGATCTCGATCTGCCCCCCTCGCGCTATCCGCCCGAGCGCATCTTCGCGCTGGCCCAGAACCTCATGGAGCGGCTGCAGGCCGAGCCGGGAACGCGCAGCGCCGCGTTGATGACCAGCGTGCCGCTCGACGCGCGGGCGCGAAGCGAGTACGGATTCACGCTCGAGGGGGGCGAGCCGTACCCGCCCGGACAGTTCCCGAGAGCCGAGATTCTCTGGGCAACGCCGGGGTACCTGGCGACGATCGGCATTCCGCTGGTTTCCGGGCGCGACCTGGCCTGGTCCGACGTGAAGGCGGCGCCGCACGTGGTGCTGGTCAACGAGGCGTTCGTGCGCCGGCTGATCCCGAAGGGCGAGCCCCTCGGGCGGCGGATCAACCAGATACTCGGGCCCGGGAACGACCCGTGGACGATCGCCGGCGTGATCGGGGACGTGCACACCAAAGGGCTCGATCGCGCGCCGGCGCCACTGATCGTCGTGCCGCTGATGCAGTACACGGTTCCCGGGCTGCGGGTAGCAATGCGGGCCGCGAGCGGCGAGCCGATGTCGCTGTTGGCGGCGCTGCGGGCGGACGTGGCGGCGCTGGATCCGGACCTGCCGCTCTCGGCAGCGCGGCCGCTGGCGCAGATCGTGAACGAATCGGTGAACGAGCAGCGGTTCCAGATGACGCTTCTGAGCATCTTCGCCGTTCTGGCGCTGGCCTTGGCGGCGCTCGGAATCTACGGCGTGACAGCGTACTCGGTGGCGCAGCGGACGCGGGAGATCGGCATCCGGATGGCGCTCGGGGCGGATTCGTCGCTGGTGCGGCGGATGGTGGTCGGATCGGGTCTGCGCCTGGCGCTGGCGGGCGTCGCGGTCGGTCTTGCCGGCGCTCTGGCGGGAACGCGCGTGCTGGCGTCGCTCGTGTACCGGGTCAGCACGACCGACCCGCTTACACTCGCATCGACGGCCGCCGTGCTCGTCATATCGGCCCTGCTCGCGAGCTGGATTCCGGCCCGCCGGGCGACACGAGTGGACCCGGCGGTATCGCTGCGAGCGGAATGAAATCAGGCTCGCATCAACGCGGTGAGCAGCGGCTCCAGCCCATGCAGTTGTCGCATCGGTGCTCGTCAGCGAAACGGCAGGTGAACGCAGATGGGTCTGCGCGTTTTGCCTTCAGCAGATTCCGAGCGTAGCCGGCCGCACTGCGACTACGGCGGCGCCTTTGTAGACGATGAGCCTGTAGGGTTGGTTGGTCGGATGCTGCCCGCGGTCACCGAGCCGGTTGATGTGCCGGTTCAGGTCCGCGAGCGCCGCCAGCAGCGACGCACCGGCGATTCTGCCGTCCGAGACGATCTCGAGATCGCCATCCAGCAGCCACCACCGGTAGTGCTCGTGTCGCGCGTCCATGCACAGCAGGTGTAACAGCTGATCCAGGGAATAGCGACAGAAGCGTGAAACGTCGTGGTCACAAGCGATGGATCCCGCGCAGGAGATTTCTCACGTCGGCCATCGTGCCGCCAGCGTGATGCTCGATGATCCTGAGCGCGTCCCGAACGACTGTGCGGTACGCGCCGAGCTCCGTCTCCATCGCCACGCGCTTGGTGTCCCACGTCGCGGAGGTAGATCTGAATGCCGCTTCCCGCTGCCCCGCGTTCCTGTCGCACGCCGCCAGGTCCGACTCGAGTCGCGCGATGCGCTCCCGTGTGCCGACGAGAAGAAGCTCGAAACCGAAGTCGGCGGCGTCACGCCCGAGCCCCTTGATCTTCTCGGCGATGTCACTCGGCGAGATCGGATCATGGCTCGGTTCCTGGCTTGGTGCCGGACGCATGGGAGCTAAACCAATGTGGTCGAAAGCGCGCGCGATCGAGTCGAATTGGACTCCGCGCGTCTCGATACATCGTGTTGCGCTTCATCAGAAGCCTTGTCAAGCGCCGAGAACAAAACGCGTAGAAGTACTTCGACTGACGGCGATCGAACCGGTGCGGGGATGATGCACGCGCGACGAGTCGCTCGTACCTCGCGTCGTTCCCCTCGGCAGCGTATACTTCCGGCTGAACTTCGAGTCCTTTCGTCCGAAACGCCGCTGCACCGAACACCCAGCGAGCTGCCATGAAGACGATCGCAGTCGTGGACCTGAGCACTGGGTGCATCCAGGAGCGGAGAGGCAACACCCTCACCTTGGACATTCCGCATGACCTGGACTGGAAGACCGGCGGCGTATCGGTCGACGCAAACTCGCTCGGGCACTATTTCACCTGCGGCGGCCAGCGACTCGTATACGCGACCATGCCGACCCTGCTCTCGGGGCGTGAGCTCGGTGCCAACTGCCTGGTGGCGGACGACCTGACCGGCCGCGCCGGCGAGAGTCGCTTGCGCCGCTATCGGCTCTCGGCGGTCGAGCGCTGCCACTAACGCGAGAATCTACGGCGCCCGCCTCTCCGCCGGGGCGGCGGCGAGATACTGTCGCGCAGGCAAGAGATCACCGCGCCGCCTCCATTGCGAGCAAGGCGTGCTTGGCCTCGGGGCCGCCGAGGTACTTGCCCAAGGTGCCATCGCTGCGCACGACGCGATGGCAGGGCACGACCAGTGGCAGCGGATTGTGGGAGCACGCGCTGGCGGCCGCCCGGACCGCGGACGGATTGCCAGCAGCCTTCGCCACGGCGGTGTAGCTCTGCGTCTCGCCGTAAGGAATGTCGCGCAGGTGCAGGAGCACAGAGCGACGGAACCCGTGGGCGAGCTGAAGATCGACCGGTACGGTGAACGCGCGTCGCTTGCCCGCGAAGTACTCCTCGAGCTCGCGCGCCGCCTTGTCGAGTCGCCGGGGCGTGCGGAGGATGCGGGGACTGATGTCGCTCGCGAGGCTGGAAAGGACGGACTGATGATCTTCCCGGCTGAACGCCACCCGCACGAGGCCCTTCCCGGTCGCCGCCAGGAGCAGCGGCCCGAGCGGGCTGTCGATGGTGCGGTACGACACGTCGAGGAGCCCCCGCCGCTCCGCCAGCACGGCGAGCCGCGCGTGCAGCCTGCCGTCGATGTCGAATGCGGCGGAGAAGCCGGCAAATCCCTCTTCGACGCGATCGATGATCTGCTTGTCGGTGGTCATGACGTTCCTTTCGAAAGACGCTTGCGAAGGCTTGCGATGCCATCCGCCGCGCTTCGCCGCGCAGCGGTGGCGTTGGAACCCAGGAGCTCGCCGACCTCGGCGTACGAGAGCTCGGCGAGATACCGGTAGATCACCGCGCCGCGCTGCTTGAGCGGCAGGGCGTCCAGAGCGGCGCGGAGCTCGTCGTCATCCGCCGACGCCGGCTCGGGGACGGCCAGCTCGGGCACGTCGCGTGCCGGTTCGGGCCTTCGCGCGGCGCCCCGGAGCTGATCGATCGCCTTCCGATGGGCAATGGTCACGAGCCACCCGCGGATGTTGCTGCCCGCTCGCAGCCTTGGATACGCCTGCAGCGCGGACAAGAACGTCTCCGACCAGGCGTCGGCGGCGTCCACCGGCCCCACCAGCGCCCGGCACACGCGCATCACCAGAGCGCCGTGCTCGGCGACGATCTCCTCGAACGGTCGCGCCGCCCGCTGCCGCGGTGCGGTCATCGGGCGTCATGGAAGAGCAAGAGCGGGCCGTTCACAGTCCAGTCTCCCGCAGCGTGATGCTCACCCTGCCCGGGGGAAGGCCGAGGCTCGCAGGCGCCGTCCCCTCGAGCACCTTGGGGACGCCGTGATAGATGCGCCGGCTCGGCCCGCCGAAGACCAGCAGATCGCCGGAGTGGAGCTCGACGTCTTTGAACGGGCCATTGCGACGGCCGACGCCCGCAAACCGGAACACGCAGCTGTCGCCGAGGCTCAGGGTGACGACCGGAGCGTCGCTGGGCTCCTCGCCGTCGAGATGCAGTCCGAGCTGCGCACCCGACGCGTAGAGGTTCACGATCGCGGCGTCCGGTGCGTAGGAGGCTGCTCTGTCCGGCCCGTAAGCTTCCGCGACGGCAGCCCGGGCCAGTTCGGCGAGCTCGAGAGGCAACGGCTTGACCGGTGCGCCGTCGGTGTCGTCAGCCGTCTTGGAATAGGCGTACGGCTCCCAGTGCCACCCCAGGCACACCGACTGGACGCTCATCAGATGTCCGCTCGGGACCCGCGGGTGCCGGAGCCCGGCCGGCGGCAATGCCCACTGGCGGAACCCGGCGGCGAGCGATCGCTGCACATCACGGCTGAGCCAGCCCGCGATCTTGACGGCGCCCGGCAAAAGGACTTCGGGGACAAGCGCCGCGGCCGGAGAGGAGATTCCGAGGGCGAGCTGCTGCGGCGCGCACTCATGCGCAGGCGCGAGCGCGGTGGCGACGCCACCCAGGCGGCTGCGGCCCATCCGGCCGCGCGACGATGGAGCGTTCGGTGTCATGCGTGGACAACGCAGACGGTACCCGAATTGTGAGGTCCCAGGTACGCCCGCAAGCTCGCCGGCGCCCCAGGTGATTCTGTCACAACGACTTGAGGCCAGGTCCGCCTTCTCGCGATCTTCGAGCCCGAGGCGAAGAAAGCCATCGTAGTGTCTGATCACCGCGGCGTAATCAGCGAAGCGGCCGTCATGGTAGAACCCGCCCTTCTTGCGCGCGAAAAGGCCCTTGAGAGGCGTGGTCCGGTAGCGCCCGTCCGGTGAGCGCTGCGACTGGAAATCGTCGATTCCGATCTCGGCGCCGGTATGCATCTGCCAGCCGGGCTCGGTGTAGAGCGGCGGCACGTGGCAGGTCGCGCACCGCGCCTTGCCCTCGAAGAGCGCCTTGCCCCGCTGGGCGGCCGCGCCGTCATATGAGTCCGCGGGCGGTACAGGCGCTGGGATGGCGCGCTGGGCAAGCAACTCGAAGCCGTGCTAGCGGCTGCCATCGACGAGTTGCCAGTCGGAGATCGCTATGTTCGAGGAGTGAGGAGGTGTCATGTGGACGAGCGGAATCGGCGGGACGTGCTGTTCGGACTGGGGGCGGGTTATCTGGTCGCCGCGTTTCCTGCTGGTGCAGCCGCGAAGAAGGCCCGGAAGAAAGAAGCGGAGGTCGGACCCGGCGAGGACCTCATGCGCGAGCATGGCGTCCTGCGGCGCGTGATGTTCATCTATGACGACGCGGCTCGCCGGCTGGAGAGCGGCGACAAACCGCCGCTCGATGCCCTTGCGGCAAGCGCCGGCATCGTGCGCAAGGTGATCGAGGATTACCACGAGAAGCTGGAGGAGAACTTCATCTTCCCGCGCATGGAGAAGGCGGAGAAGTTGACGGACCTGACCGCCACGCTCCGTCGCCAGCACCAGGCGGGCCGCACGGTCACCGCAAACGTCGTCAAGCTGTGCGATGGCGGCGATGGCAAGAAGCTGGCGGAGCTGCTCCGCGTCTTCAACCGCATGTACCGGCCGCACGCGGCGCGCGAGGACACCGTGCTCTTTCCGGCGTTCCACGATCTGATGGGCGAAAAGGCGTACGACGAGCTGGGCGATCAGTTCGAGGCGGAAGAGAAGAAGCAGCTCGGCAACGAGGGCTTCGAAGGCGCGGTGGCGCAGGTGGCGAAACTGGAGGAGCAGTTCGGGCTGTCGGACCTCGACCAGTTCACGCCTCGATGAGAGCGCTTCTTCTTCCATGACCGAAAGGAGGAAGCGCGCGCTCCGGTTCGTGGTGCTGGTCGGCGTGATGAGCCTCTTCGCCGACTTCACCTACGAGGGCGCACGCGGGATCGCCGGCCCGTTCCTTGCTGCGCTCGGCGCGAGCGGCGCGGTCGTCGGCATCGCCAGCGGCCTCGGTGAATTTCTCGGCTACGCGCTCCGCGTCGTCTCCGGCAGGCTCGCGGACAAGACGCGGCAGTTCTGGCCCATCACCATTGCCGGCTACGTCGTCCAGATGTGCGCGGTCCCGCTGCTGGCGCTGGCGGGGAATTGGCCGCTCGCCGTAGGCCTGCTCATTCTCGAGCGGATCGGAAAGGCCACGCGCAATCCGCCGCGTGACGTGATGCTCTCGCACGCAGGCAAGGAGATGGGCGGCTACGGCTGGGCGTTCGGGTTGCACGAGGCGCTCGATCAGTTCGGAGCGCTGCTCGGCCCGCTCGCGATGGCCGGTATCCTGGCGCTGCGCCATGACTATCGCCTGGCGTTCGCGGTGCTTGCCATTCCGGCGGCAATCACTCTCGCGCTTCTGGTGGTGGCGCGCGTCCTCTATCCGAGGCCCGAGGACCTCGAACCGAGCCACGAGGCCGAACCTCTCGAAGGCAAGGGCTTGCCGCGCCGCTTCTGGATCTATCTCGCCGGCGCGGGGCTCGTCGCGGCGGGCTTCGCCGACTACCCGCTGATCGCCTACCACTTCGAGAAGGCGAAGATTCTCCCCGGAAGCATGACCGCGGTGTTCTACGCGGTCGCCATGGGCGTCAGCGGCGCGGGCTCACTCGTCTTCGGCAAGCTGTTCGATCGATTCGGCCTCTGGATTCTGGTTCCGCTGACGTTGCTGACCGCGACGTACGCACCCTTCGCATTCTTTGGAGGCACGTGGGTGGCCCTCATCGGCACCGCGCTGTGGGGGCTGGGAATGGGCGTCCACGAATCCATCGTCGCGGCGGCGGTGGCGACCATGGTGCCGGCGAGCCATCGCGGGTCCGCGTACGGCATCTTCACCGCCGGGTATGGGACATTCTGGCTGTTGGGCAGCGCGCTGCTCGGCTGGCTCTACGATGTTTCCCTGGTCTGGGTCGTTCTCGCTGCCGTCATTCTCGAGATTGCGGCGATTCCCTTCATCGCCGTGACCGCACGTTCGCGCGAGAAGATGCGCTCGGAAGGTTCCGGTGACGCGCAGGGGCAGTAGCAGGACGTTCATGATTTCGGGTCGTTTCGTCCGCGGACGGTCGCCGCTCATCGGACAGAGTCGATTTGGCGCGCTGGAGCATCAAACTCATGCCATGAGCTCCATGACCATCGTCCCATTGCTGCTTCTCTTCGCTTCCACAGCGCCGACTCCCCTGATCCCGCCCGGTGCGCTTCCGGAGGCCGTTCAGGCGCACCCGCTGTCAGCGCCCCCTCCAAGGTGGTCCAGGGAGGCCCTCGCCGCTTGGGGAGGGCCGTGGGAACTTCGGCCGAGCCTCTACGACTATCGCTACGTCACTTGGTAGCCGCGAAGGAGTGGACGCTGCGTTTCAAGCTGCATCAGAAGCGCAGCGACGCGTAGTCCCCGGAGGTGAGCGTCATTCATTTCGATCGGGCGCCCCAAGGCGCCCGATGAAAGTCGTCGTGCTGTCGTCGCTTCTTAGAGCCCTGCCAGGCAATCGATCGCGACGCGCGCGCCTCTCGGGAGCGCGGCCACCTGGACCGTAGCGCGCGCCGGCAGCGACTTGCTGAAATACCGGCCGTACGCCTCGTTGACCTTGGCGTAGTCCGCCATGTCGGCGACGAAGATGGTCGTCTTCACCACCTTGTCGAAGCCCGCGCCGGCGGCTTCGAGCACCGCCTTCAAGTTCTTCATCACGCGCTCAGTCTGAGCGCCGGCGTCGCCGAGGATGGTATGGCCCGTGGCCGGGTCGATCGGGATCTGGCCGGAGACGAAGAGGAAGGAGCCGGGGTTGACGCCCATTCCCTGGCTGTAGGCGCCGAGCGTCTTCGGAGCCTGCGGGCTCTCCACGGCGCCGGCAGCGCCGCCGCGAGTGACAGCCACGCACTCGATCTCGATGCGTGCGCCCTTCGGCAACGCCGCCATCTGCACCGTCGCGCGCGCGGGGAACGACTTCTGGAAGTAACGGCCGTACGTCTCGTTCATCTTGGTGCCGTCTCCCACCAGGTCGACCATGTAGACGTTCGTCTTCACCACGTCGCTGAAGCTGGCCCCGGCGCTGGCGAGGACCGCTTTCAGGTTCTCCATCACCCGCTCTGTCTGCGCGGCGATGTCGCCCTGGACGAGCTCGCCCGTAGCGGGGTCGACCGGGATCTGGCCCGAGACGAACAGAAGCGACCCTCCCCGGGTCTCCACTGCCTGGCTGTAGGGACCAATCGCTTTCGGCGCCCCAGCGGTCGACACCGTGACGGGACCACCGGCCGCTCCGGAATCGCCCGCGCGGCTGATGGCGACGGCCTCGACGGCCACGCGCGCTCCGCGGGACAGCGCGGACACCTGTACCATAGCGCGGGCGGGCGGCGTCTTCTGGAAGTAACGGCCGTATGCGTCGTTGACCTTCGGAAAGTCGGCAAGGTCGGTGAGGAAGATGGTCGTCTTCACCACGTCGTCGACGCTGGACCCGGCGGCTTCGAGCACCGCCTTCACATTCTCCATTGCGCGCGCGGTCTGCTTGGCGGCATCTCCATTGACGAGACGATCCTTCGCGGGGTCCACCGCGATCTGACCCGAGACAAAGAGGACGCGACCCGCAGGCGCCTGGATCGCGGCGCTGTACGGCCCGGCCGCCTTCGGCGCGTCGGCGCTCTGCACTGCCCGGCGTTCCACGGGGATGCTGGCCGGAGGCGGAGCAGCGGGCGGAGGCGTCGCCACGGCGACCGTCTCAGGAACGGCAGGAGCAGCCGGCGCAGGCGCGGGAGCGGGCAGGGATTCGACAACCGGGGGCGCCACGGCTTCGGGAGCGTTGACAGTCTCATGAGCGCACGCCAGGAGCGCCAGCATCGCAAGGGCAACAATTCGCATGGGTCGGGTCTCCGATTTCGTCAGACGGCCTCCACCATCTGAAGGAAGATCTCGCCGCCCGCCACTTTTCGAAACGTGGGTCGAGATGCGCCGCGAACCGCCGTTGTAGGCGTTGCTTTACCGATTGCCGGACGCTCGGTGGTGGCCACACTTCATTCATGCACCTCGCCATCAGCAGATTCGATCGCGTCATCTCCTGGAGGGCCCGTCGCCATCCGGCCGGAAAGACCGCGCGACTCATGGCGAAACTCTGCTCGCCTTGGGCCACGGCCGCGCAAGGCATCGCCGCTGCCGTCGTGCTGCGAGCAGCCGGGCGGCCGGCTGCCGGGGTCGCGATTGCTCCCGTTGCTGCCGACGCCTGCGCCAGACTGATCAAGGGCGCGACGCACCGGCCGCGGCCGGGATGGAAGCGGTTCAGCCGCGACGGTCATCGCTCTTTTCCGAGCAGTCATGTCGCCGGTCCCGCGGCGCTCCTGACTGCCGTCTGGATTGATTCGCCGCCGCGCGCCCGCATCGTCGTTGCGGTCGCGCTCGGTGCGGTGGTTGCCGCCATCGGCGTCGAACGCCTGCGCGCCGCGGCGCATTGGCCGTCCGACATCGCGGCGGGAACGGTGCTCGGCGTATTCATTGGTGCCGCGCTCGGGCGGCTATAGCCATGAAGACGCATCTGGTGGCCGTCGACATCGGGGGGAGCAAGATGTCCTTCCTCGCCCGCGAAGCGGAGAGCGGCCTGGACGTGTATGCCGACAAGATCAAGACGCCGGCGGACGATGGCGTCGAAGCGATCCTCGCCGTCCTCGACGAGCAGATCGACGCGATCCCGGGCGGACGCGGTGGGATGAGAGCGCTAGGTGTCGCGGTGCCCGGACCGGTGGACTCGCGAGGAAAAGTACTGCGCGCGGGCAATCTGGAAGGCTGGGTCGACGTCCCGCTGAAGGCGCTCCTCGAGAAACGCTACGGCGTTCCGGTTTTCGTCGAGCGCGACTCGAACTGCGGCGCCCTGGGCGAGAAGTGGTGCGGCGCCGCCACGAGAATGGGCACCTTTGTCTTCCTCGCCCTCGGCACCGGCGTCGGCGCCGGTCTGTTTCTCGACGGCCAGCTCTATCGAGGGGCGCATTTCGCCAGCGGCGAGGCAGGGGAGTTGACGTTCTTTTGCGGAGGGACGCGCAAGAATCTCTCCGCGATCGTGGGCAAGAACGCAATCAGGAAGCGCGTCAGCCGCGCCACCGGCAAGAAGCTCAACGCCGCGGAGGCTCTGGCGCGGGCGGTCAGCAAGCGCCGGTTCGCGCGAGCCACGCAGCCAGTGATCGAGCAGCTCACGGCTGCCGTCGTCGCCATCGGCGCGCTGCTCGATCCGCAGGCGATCATCTTCGGCGGCGGGACGAGCGACGCGGGCGCGGCGCTGCTGTCCAGAGTGCGCAAGGAAGTCCGCGCATATCTGGAGATGCCGCCGCCCCTAATGCCGGCAAAGCTCCGCAGCGATGCGCAGCTCTATGGCGCGTTGTGGGGCGCGATCCAGGCGTCGCGCACGACGGTCGAGCGAGCGTTGGCGGAGACGACGGCACCCGCTTGAGGCAACTGCCGCCAAGGACGCGGATGCGCAAATTGCGAGGCATGGCTGCACGGCGCAAGCCGGCCCCGAAGACGCGGGCGCGGCGTGGGAAGTACTGGTCGAGGCGGGTGATGGAGACCAGCGACGCGCTCGACCTGGAGAAGGGCGTCTTCCGGCGAGGAAGCGCGCGGGCCATCGCTTCGTCGCTGAAGCGGAGCGCGGAACGGAGCAAACGCCGCAAGAGCGCGCCTTTCCGCTCGGCGATGTCGATGCTCGTCTTCTACCAGAACCGCGCGGGCAGGAAGCTCTCCGCCGCGCAGCGCCGCAAGCTGGACGCCGCCAAGCGCGAGCTACGCAAGCTGTTCGGGCGGTGATACTGTCCCCGAATTCGCAACCGGTGTGGAGGCGCAGATGACCCCGGCCGGGTTCGCCATCTTTTGCCTCGTCGGGTTCCTCCTGCCCGTGCCCATCCTGGCGTGGCTCGACCGCCCGCGCGCGGCGCCCTGATGTACGCGGGCCACTTCGCCGCGGCGCTCGCCCTGAAGACGGCGCAGCCGCGCGCGCCGACCTGGGCCCTGCTCCTCGGAGTCGGATTCCTGGACGTGCTGTTCGGAATCTTCGTCCTCCTCGGCTTCGAACGAGCGTCGCTGACGCCGGGACGGTCGCCCGGGTTCTCGCTCGACTTCATCGACTGGTCGCACTCGTTCGCGGCGTCGATCTTCTGGGCCGTGCTGTTCGGGCTCCTGTTCCTGCGCCGAGGCCGCGCAGTTGCGTTCGCGGCAGGGATCGCCGTGTTCTCGCATTTCGTTCTCGACTTCGTGATGCACCCTCCGGACCTCGCGCTTTGGCCGCATGCGCACTCGCACCTCGGGCTCGGCTTGTGGGTGCGATGGCCGCACGGCTGGTGGTGGTTCGAGCTCGTGTTCATCGTTGTCTGCGGCGCGGTGTACTTCGTCGGTTCGCGCCGCGATCGGACCTACGGTGGGCGGGCACTCGCAGCGTGCGGGGTCGTGCTGCTGCTTCATGTCGCCAACTCCCCCTGGGCGTCACCGGCGCGATAGGGGTTCCACTCCTGCTAGTGGAGGTGTGTCGCCGGCAGGAGCGCCGTTCGCGCGATGATCGCGCGCAACTCGTCGATTTCGACCGGCTTGGCGATGACGCCGTCGACGCTACCGGGCCGCGATTCCGCCGAGACGAATTCGTTCGCCCATCCGGTGACCATGAAGATCGGCATCGCTGGGTGGCGCACACGCGCTTTTTGCGCCACCTGCCACCCGCTGATGTCCGGCATTCCGACGTCGCAGAGCAGCAGGTCGTAGCCGTTCTCCTCGAGCTTCGCCAACGCTTCCGTGCCGCTGCTCGCGGTATCGATCTCGAGCGGTTCGCCGCGCAGGACTTCCTTGGTCACTTCCAGGCAATCCGGATCGTCGTCGACGAGGAGGAGGCGCAGCGATCTCTCGATGTGCGGGACGACTTGCTCGGACTTCGCGCGCTCCGCAAGGGCAGACCGGGTGCAGAGCGGAAAGCGGAGCAGGAACTCCGCTCCTTTCCTTTTGCGGTTGCGGGCAACGATCGATCCGCCAAGGCGCGCCATCGCGCTCCGGGCCATGGAGAGTCCCAGGCCCGTCCCGCGAGGGCCTTTGGTGGTGAAGAACGACTCGAAGATCGTTTCCAGGTGTTCTTCGGGAATTCCGGTTCCTTCGTCGTTGACGCAGACCACCGCGAAATCCTCCTCGCGCGAGGCCTCGATTGAAATCGCGCCGCCCTCGGGCATCGCGTCGCGCGCGTTGAGGAGGAGGTTGACGAACAGGTGCTTGAGCTCCGTGGGATTCGCGCGCACGGGCGGGAGCGCACCGACGTTCGAGCGGAGGTCGAAATGCCTTTCATCGGAAGCGGAGCGCTGCTCCAGCTCGGGTCGAGCCATTGCGATGGCATCGTCGATCACCTGCCGCAGATCGACCTCCTCGAACGATGGGTCGGTCTGTTTCCGCGACAGCTCGTGCATCCGCAGGACGCGCGCTGCGGCGTCGGTGACCATGCGGGTAAACGCCTCGAAATGGGCATTCCCGGTCGCGTCGGGCACTTCGCGACGGAAGAGCTCCAGCCGCATGCGCATGACGTTCAGCGCATTGTTCAGATCGTGCGCCAGCCCGGAGGCAAGCTCTCCAACGGCCTCCATGCGGTGGCTTCGATGGAGGGCCTCCTGCGCCACGCGCAGCTTGGCCTCGGCCCGGAGCTGTTCGGTGACGTCGTACGCGAGAACGACGACCATGCCGTGCCCGCCAGCCATTTTCTCGGCGCGCAACTCGACGACCTGATCGATGCCTGCACACCGGCATCGGATGACACTCCACCTGGACGCGGAGCGCGCCAGAAGCCGTTTTGCCTGGTCGAGCGCAAGCTCGCTCAAGCCCCGCTGGGTGCGCGCGGCGGCGCTGGTTTTCAGCCTCTCCCAGCCGAGTCCATCTCCCGGCCGGTCGAGCTCGTGCCACCGTGCGTTGCCGAACGAGATCGCGCCGTCTCGCACCAGGGCCATCCCGCTCGCCGTCGTCCGCAGCGCCCACCAGCCAAGGCGGCAGACCGCGAGGTTCCTCAACGACTTCGCAAACGATTCTGCGTCATTCCGAGGATAGGCGTACAGTGTCTTGGAGCGGGTGGGCGATCGAGCAGCGCGACCGTTTTTCCGCATCGGAACCTCGAAACGATCGCTCTCCAATATCGCCCAGGGCCGCAGTATCGGCGCATCGCGGAATCGACGGCAGCCAAGAAGACGACAGATGCCGCGTCGCGATCGGCGCGCGGCGGGCTGCGTACGTAGAGAAACCGACACAGGTAGCCGATCGAGCCGCGTACTCCCAGGACTCAGGGCGCGCGCGTCGATGAACGGCGCGATCATCGAGAGCAGCTGGATCGACATGAGCCTGCACGGAATACTTCGGCGCCTCACGTCATCCTCAGTGGTGCGGCGGCGCGATCCGCGCGAAGTCCGCCCCCTGAGGTCAGGTCAAATGAGACAGCGTTCAGTTCTCTTCCACCTCGTCGCGGGCACGCTCGTCGCTTGCTCGTCGGGACATCGCGAGGCCGGCGATTCGGGTCCGGAGCTTGCTCTGACCGCTGCGCCTGCCGCCGTCTTCGTCGGCGAACGTATTCAACTCACTGCGGTCTTCGCCGGCGAATCCGCCAGCATTGACGGAATCGGCCCGGTCCAGAGCGGTATCCCCGTAGAGACGCCGCCCCTCTCGCGCACGACGACGTTCACGGTGCGCGTCGACCGAGGTGACGAGCACCTCGAGGCGCGAGCCACGGTACAAGCGAGCTACCGCAACCGGATTCGGGCGCTCGCCAATGCGCCGACCGCGCATACCAATCACGTTGCCACCGCGCTGCCCGACGGGCACGCGATCGTCATGGGCGGCAATACCTCGGCTGCGCTCTCGGTTCCCGACAGCACCCGGAGCCAGATCTTCGATCCCGCGAGCGAAGCGTTCACGTCCGGGCCCGACCTGCTGTTTTCCGCCGAGGCCCAGGAGTTCACCTCCATCGCGCCGCTGCGGAGTGGCGGGTTCTTGCTGGTCGGGACCGGCATCAACGGTGCCGGAGGCCAGCTTCATCCGGTGATCACGCAGGTGTTCGATTTCGCCGCGGCATCGTTCAGCCGGGTCGGAGACGCGGCGACGCGCGGTACCTCCCACCGGACCGCGACGCCGCTGTCCGACGGCGGCGTGCTCCTCAGCGGTGGTTTTGGACGCACTGTGACCGGGCTCAGCGATGTGGCGGAGCGCTACGACGCGAACGCTGCGCAATGGCGGACCGTTGGCTCGATGCTCCACGTCCGCGTGGGGCACACGGCGACGCTCCTCCGCGATGGACGCATGCTCATCGCCGGAGGGCTCACTTGCTGCCAGGAACCGAACCCTTCACCGGAGTTCTGGGCGAGCACGGCCGAAATCTACGATCCCGCCACGGACGCGTTCACCGCGACCGGGTCCATGATCGCCGGACGAGGTCTCCACGCCGCTGCGCTGCTGCCCGATGGGCGTGTCTTGATCTCGGGAGGAGACGGAAACGATCCGGCGCCGTTTCCCTTGGGCACGGAGATCTTCGATCCAGCCACCGGACAATTCAGCGCGAGCGGCGATCTGCAGGCGCCCCGGGATTCGCATTCGGCGGTCAGTTTGACGGACGGGCGCGTCCTGGTGATCGGCGGAGAACGTCCTCCCGACCTCGCGGGAAGGGTCGGCGTCGGCGTTCCTGCCACCGAGATCTTCGACCCGGCGACAGCGCGATGGAGCGCGGGTCCCATGCTCGGTGCGGCCTTCTACGCCGCCACGGTGACGATGCTGAGCAACGGCAAGGTCCTCATCTTCGGCGGCCAGGACGCCGGTGGCTTTCCGCAATCCGCGGCGGCGCTGTTCGAATGAGGTAGGCGCGACCCAAGCTCCCACTCCAGTCCGTCGTGCGCCACGCCGCGGTCCATGACGCAGCAGACCTGGTCAGCAAGCGATCGGTGCTAGAAGTCTCCATCATGCGACGAGCAGATGCGGCCGGCGCAGTGGGTCGGAGATGACGTTTGCCGCTCTGGGCTTGTCGAAGAAGTGTCTCGTCGCCCTCGAGCGGGAAGGCTTCGAGGCGCCGACGCCCATCCAGGCACAGGCCATCCCTCCTGCGCTGCAGGGCAAGGACGTGGTCGGTTCGGCGGCGACCGGCACCGGCAAGACGCTGGCATTCGTGCTACCCATCCTCGAACGCCTGGAGGGAAAGCACGGCACCCGCGCGCTGGTGCTGGCACCGACCCGGGAATTGGCGCTGCAGATCCACGAGCAGGTCGAGCGCTTCCGCCACGGACACCATCTCCGCAGCGCCGCGGTGATCGGCGGTGTGGGGATGGCGCCGCAGAGGCAGGCGTTCGCGAAAGGAGTCGAGATCGTGGTGGCCACGCCCGGCCGGCTGAACGATCACCTGGATTCAGGGACTGCGCGGCTCGATCAGATCGAGATCCTGGTGCTCGACGAGGCGGACCGCATGCTGGACATGGGCTTCTTGCCGCAGCTGCGGCGCATCCTCAAGCACGTGCCGCCCAAGCGGCAGTCGCTACTCTTTTCGGCGACCATGGCCGGCGAGGTGGCCGACTTCGCCCGCGAGCACCTGCGCGAGCCGGTGCGGGTGGAGGTGGCGCGCATCGGGACCACCTCGCAACGCGCGTACCAGCAAGTCTTCCTCGTCGGCCAGGAGGAGAAGACGGCGCTCTTGCTCGCACTGCTCGAGCAGGACCAGCTGTCCACGCTGGTGTTCACCCGCACCAAGAGACGCGCCGACCGGGTGGCCCGATCGCTCCTGCGCGCCGGGCACAAGGTAGCGGTGATCCACGCCGACCGCTCGCAAGGGCAACGACGTGCGGCGCTGGAAGGGTTTCGTTCAGGAGAGCACCGGGTGCTCGTGGCCACCGACATCGCGGCGAGGGGCATCGACGTGGCCGAGATCGGACACGTGGTGAATTTCGACATGCCCCACATTCCGGAGGACTACGTCCATCGCATCGGCCGCACCGCGCGCATGGAAGCGAGTGGGCGAGCTTCCAGCTTCGCCTCGCCGGAGGAACACGACCTCTTGCGCGGCATCGAGAAGTTCACCCGCAAGACGGTGGAGCGCGCCGCGGTGCCGCGGGAGCACGATGCGTTCCGGGACGAGTTGAAGCGGCGAGCGGAGATGCCGCCTCCCCGCCGGGAAGTGCAGCGGCACCAGCGGCGAGATGGGCGTCCGCACCAGGCCAGTGGCCGTGCTCACGCGCCGCGACACCGAACGGAAGCCGCGGCGCAACCCCCGCAAAAGCTCGGCTCCTGGAAGCCGCGGCGGCGCCGCTAACGCCTTACCATCGCCGTGGTGGAGCAGGCGGCGGCGGTGGCGGCGCGACCAGCTCCATCATCCGCACATGTACCAAGCGCTCGATGGCTGCGCGCACGTCGCTGCGTTGAGGCCCGCAGCCGTCCAGCGAAGCAGCGATCTCCGGGATGGTCCGAGGCGCCTCGAGCAACTCACCGAGGTAGAGGCCATCGGTCGGCTCCAGCGCCAGCCGCGCAGCCCACTCAGCCCGGGCGTCGTCGAAGGATTTGCGGCCCGCCTCGACCCGCGAGGCGACGATATCCTGGCGGTAGCTGTGTCCGGCGTCCCGGCCTGCCGGCGTCAGCCGGAAGCGCTGCGAGCGGCTCCACTTGGTCCGCGTTGTGCCCGACTCGTTTTCGCTCATGGTGTTCCTTCCACCGCAGGAACACCGCGGCTGGTCGGCACAGAGTGTAACCCATAAGCGGTAGTTCGGCTCGCGAAGTCAGTGGTGCGAGCACGCCGGCGCGCACACCAGTACCCCTAGGCCGGGCACGTTTCGGCAATTGCCCTCGATCTGTTGTTCGTGGAAGCCGAACGAGCAGGCGTCATTTGCGCCGTGGTTTGCACACGCGTCCACGGCAGCCTCGAACGGCGAAAGAGGGTCGCCGCCGCTGATCGAGAGTCCCGCATCGCTGGCGGGGCCGCCGTCTATTGCAAGTCCACCATCCGTCGGCAACCCGCCCCGTCAGTAGGCAATCCACCGTCAGCAGGTAGCCCCCCATCCGTCGGCAACCCACCGTCGGTCGGCACCCCGCCGTCGGTCGGCAGTGGTACGCCGCCGTCGCACCGCTTGCCTCCGTGATCTTCGCCTTCATCATTATCGTCGTGCGCGCACTTGTCGTTCTCGACCTCGGCGCAGACGAGGCGCCCATCGCGCAGCAGCTTGCAGACGCCGGATTCACCTTCATCCGAAACGACGCACGCCGCTCCATTGGCAAGTCCGTCGCAAGCGTGGAATGGCGGCGGCTCACGATGGACACATCGAATCCCCATCGCGGCGAACTCGGCGATCGCCTGGTCGATAGCCGCGAAATTGTCACGCGGCGGCGCCTTGCCATCGCCGCTGCAGGCGAGCGCGAGCGTTGCTATCGAGACGATCGAAAGGCGGCGCATGAGCGCATCTCCCCGCAAGCGGTAGGAGATGCTGCCGCGATCCGCCGCGGCAGGCAAGTCGACTGGCATCGCATCAATAAGGCGGTTCTGCGATTCCATTGCGGGTTCCTCCGGGCGCCGCCGCCACGAGGAGGAGCGAAGTATGCGAGAAGTCGGCGGTAATTTCGGGATTCGCCGATGAGCTCGCCACCGCTCTGCCGCGCTGGTGCGCTCTTGCGGCTGCGCGCTATCGTGCTTGGCTGGTGAGTGCGATGCAATCGTCCCCCGGGTCTCAGGAAGCGACCTCCGCCGGGGGACCCGCGGCGCTGAACGCCCTCGCTGCACTCGCGATCGCGCTAGCACTGCACATCTCCAGCGGGATGTACGACGATCGCGCGCTGGCGCTCGCGGGTCTGGGCGTCGCAGCCGCGGTGATCGCAGCGGTCTGGCGAAAGCGCGGAGCAGCTTCCGGGAGTCCGCTCCCGGCGCAGGCGATCCTCGGCGCTGGCGCTGCCGCGGGACTCGCCACGCACCTGGTCGCCAACCCGACGTTCTACGGCGACCAGAGCAAATTGCTCGGGTTTCGCTGGCTGGCCGTGGTGTCGCTGGTGATCCTGTCGGCGTACCTCTGCGTGCACCTCCGCCCATCGCTAATCCGAGCGCGCTTCTTCCTGCTGCTCGCGTGCTTCGTCCTCATGGGCATTGCAGTAATCCGCGCAAGCCCCCAGCCATGGATGGACGTCTGGATCGTGCAGCAAAAAGCGCCGGCCGCGCTGCTGCGCGGCGCCAACCCATACTCGGTCAGCTACCCGAACATCTACGGCAATCTGTCGCAGCAATTCTATGCGCCGCAGGTGGTCGCGGGGAATCGGCTGCTCGGGTACCCGTACCCTCCGCTGGCAATTCTCGCCGCGCTGCCGGGGGTGGCGCTGCTCGGTGATGCGCGCTACTCGATGCTCGCGCTGATGGCGCTTGCCAGCTGGATGCTCGCCCGCGCTTTCCCGACGAGCAGCACTGCGGAACTGGCGGGGCTGTTCGTGCTCTTCCAGCCGCGGACCTTCTTCGTACTCGAGCAGGCGTGGGTGGAGCCCGTGATGCTCGCGTCGTTCGCACTGGTGCTCTTCGCGCTCCGCCGGCCACTGGTCGCAGGGCTCGGGCTGGGGCTTCTCCTGGTGAGCAAGCAGTACTCGCCGTATCTCGCGGTGCCGCTCGCGTTCGCCTTGCCCGCTCGCGACCGGCTCCGTTCTTTGGTCGTCGCGGCCATGGTGGCGGCCGCCATGATGCTGCCGTTCGTCCTCTGGGATTGGCGCGGCTTCTTCCGGGGCGTGATCCAGATGCAGATCTGGCAGCCGTTCCGGCCTGACTCGCTGTCGGTCGCGAGCCTTGCTACGCGCCTCGGCTGGGCACACATCCCGGCGTGGGTCGGTCCGGTCGCGGGTGTGGTGGGGCTGGTCGCCCTGCTGCGTCCGGGCATCCGTATCGCGCAAGCGTGCAGCATCGCCGCTGCGTCGTTCGCGCTCGTGCTGGTTTCGTACAAGCAATCGAGCGCCAATTTCTGGTGGCTGTGCGGTGCGCTCTCCTGCCTGGCGGCGGGCGCCGAAGCCGGCACGACGGAGACCGCGACATCAGATGAAGCAGCATCCGTCATGCTGCCGCCCGCGGACCACAGCAGCGCGGATGTGGACAAACGGCGATCGCCGTGACGTGCACGCGGGTGGGGAACTCCGAGAAGTTGGCGGGCGCCTACGCTCTGCTAGGTTCATCGAGATCAACGAAAAAGGGGGGGACGATGCGCCGCGTTCCAGCAATTCTCTTCATTGCGCTCGCCGCTTGTGGATCGCCGCCCCCACTGTTCGGCGGCTTCATGCCGACCAACGGCGCGGCAGTCATCCTCGCGCCCGCGACCTGCAACAACATTGCGTTCCTGGGTCCCACCGCGATCTCCGGCATCCTCCTCGAGCTCTCGAGCGGCTCCGACGCCTGCAACGTCCTGACCCAGGTCAAGCAGTGCGGCACCGGCGCGGGATCGACCACGCTTCTTGCGGGTGCGTTTTCCGGCATCCCTGGAGGGAGCACCGTCGACGCCGCAGGTCCGGGCACCTATCCGTGGCTTGCGAACCCGCCGAGCGGCGCGTTCAAGGCATCGATCACCTCAGCGGCGCAGGTCGATGCGGTCTGCACGTCCGCTTCTGGCTCCCCGACGCAGATGTCAGGCGGAAGCATTGCCGTCTCGACCGTGACCGCATCGAATGTCAGCGGTTCGATGGATGTGCATTTCGAAAACGGCCAGGCTTACACGCACCCGTTCGACGTCGCCGTGTGCCAAGTCTCGATCGACGTCTGCTCGGTCTTCGGCCTCTGTGGAACGCATTCGTGCGTGCAGCCGTAGCGATTCCTGGACGTTACGGCCTTGGGCAAGCGTAGACGCTGCGCAGTTGTTGAGCTTCGCGAAGATCTTCGAAGGATCCCCGTGCTTGAGGGCGATGTCGTCTGCGGACAGTCCTTACAGGATGGTCTGAAGATCGTGCGGTGACATTTGCTGATCCATCGTCGTGTTCCTTCGAACCCGAGGCCGCCACCGAGTCGTGCTAAACCCTGCGCCACGGAGGCCGGACGTGTCAAAGCTGCGCTTCAGGATCTCGATGTCGCTCGATGGTTTCGCCGCCGGTCCCAGCCAGAGCGTGGACAATCCCCTTGGAATTGGCGGTATGCGCCTGCACGAGTGGGTCTTTCCGCTCGCCGTCTGGCGGGCGATGCACGGCCTCGAAGGCGGCGAGGTCAACGCGAGCAGCGCATTGGTCGAGGAGTCGCTTGCGAACATCGGCGCCACGGTGATGGGACGGAACATGTTCGGCGGCCATCCGGGTCCCTGGAAGACCAAGGAGCCATGGAACGGCTGGTGGGGAGTGAACCCGCCATTCCATCACCCGGTGTTCGTGCTCACGCATCATGCCCGCGAGCCGCTCAGGCTGGAGGGTGGGACGACGTTCAACTTCGTCACCGGCGGCATCCAATCGGCGCTGGAACAGGCGCGGCGCGCTGCGGCGGGCAAGGACGTGTCGCTCGCCGGCGGAGCAAACGTGGCCAACCGCTACCTGGCGGCGGGCGTGGTGGACGAGATGGAGATCAACCTTGTACCGGTGCTGCTCGGGAGCGGGGAGCGGCTGTTCGAAGGGCTCGGCGACGACCTGCACGGGCTCGAGCTCGTGCGGACCGTCGCCGCTCCCAAGGTGACACATCTCAAGTTCGCCAGGCGGTGAGCCCCGGCGAGCTACCGCTGTTCGAGCACCGAGAGGATGTTCCCCGAGGGATCCCTGAACCAGGCGATTCGCGGCCCCGACCCGTCGTCGGCGATGCCCTTCGCGTTCGTGTTGATCGGGCCCTCCTTGTAGATCTCGAACCGCACCCCGCGCTCCACCAGCCCATCGACCGCGCGTTCCACGTTCTCGACGGGGAAGTTGAGCACGGTGAAGGTGGCCGGAGCGTGGTCAGGCTTCGGATAGACCATGACGTTCAGGCCGCCGGCGAGGTTCAACTGCATGAGGCCCTTCATCCCCGGCACGTCGGAGACATCGACTCCCAAGGTCTGCGTGTAGAATTTCCGCGCCGCTTCGAGATCGCGTACCGCGAAACTGCTGAACGCCTTGCTGTTCTTGAGCATGAGCGACTCCTCCGGTGCAGGAAGGTACGCACGCTTACGGACCTTGACTGCGGCAACCGGCCGGTCAATTGCCCCCTGGCGTAGACTGGCGGCGGTGCTCCGGCTTCTGGTCTGCGCCGTCCTGCTCCCGGTGTCCGCGCTCGCGCTGGGGCCGCGCAAGCCGGTCTTGCCCCAGATTGACCTGCCGCATTCGTATTACTACCGCGAGCTCTATCTGCCGCAGCTGACCTCCGGGCCCGCCGCGGCGGCGTGGTCGCCCGATGGGCAGTGGCTGGTCTATGCGATGCAGGGTTTCCTTTGGCGGCAGCGCGTGGATGGTGCAGTTGCTTCGGTTGCAGAGCAGCTCACCGATTCCGACGGCACCGACCACCAGCCGGACTGGTCTCCCGACGGCGGCCGGGTCGTCTTCGTCCGCTACGACGGCAGGGCGATGGAGCTGATGCTGCTGGAAGTTGCGACCGGCGCGGTGACGCCGCTCACCTCGGGCGGCGCGGTGAACGTCGATCCGCGCTGGTCGCCGGACGGAACGCGCCTCGCCTGGGTCTCCACGGCGGGCACCGGCCACTTCCTCTTGCACACGGCTTTTGTCCGCGACGGCCGCCTTGCGGAGATTCGCACCGTCGTTGCCGACCACCGGAGCGCGATGCCGCGCTACTACTACAGCCCGTTCGATCACGCGATCAATCCGGCCTGGACGCCGGACGGGAAGTCGATCGTCTTCGTCTCCAACCGCGAGGTCCCGCACGGGACCGGGGACATCGTGCGTTTGGCCGCCGACGGGTCAGGCTCGATGGAGGTTTTGCGGCGCGAGGAGACCAACTGGCAGACGCGGCCGGACGTCTCGCCCGACGGCACCCGGCTCGTCTACGCGTCGTATCTCGGCGGCCAGTGGCACCAGCTCTGGCTCTTGCCGCTCTCGGTTGGCGGCTATCCGATCCCGCTCACCTACGGAGAGTTCGATAACGTGGGCCCACGCTGGTCGCGGGACGGCCGGCAGATCGCTTTCATCTCCAATCGGACCGGCACGACCAGCTTGTGGGTGGTGGACGTGGTGTCCGGCGATCAGAGGCAGGTGGTGCCTCGCGAGCGTCGCTTCTTGGCGCGGCGGCGGCTTTGGCGCTGATGTCTGCCGGGACGGCACAGGCCCAATCCACCAACCGCATCGCCGGCGTCGTGCGCGATGAGACCGGCGGTCCCATTCGCGGCGCCATCGTCCGCGCGGAAACCGGCGGAACGCCCACCGCATCGCCCACGGCGCTGACGGCCGCCACCGACGACCGCGGCCGGTTCATTTTCGTCGTCGCGCGATCGGGAGACTGGAAGCTCACGTTCGAAGC
>Ga0209155_1000220_pt1 | contig 26008 bp, 27 predicted proteins | sample GraSoiAngelo_122_FD_185879 | JGI IMG/M metagenome (GOLD analysis project Ga0209155, IMG submission 185879) | Grasslands soil microbial communities from the Angelo Coastal Reserve, California, USA - 14_0927_02_20cm (SPAdes) (version 2) | ecosystem: Environmental > Terrestrial > Soil > Grasslands ... | reverse complement strand
CGACGGTGGCCTGCACGATCAGGGTGTTGACCGCGTTGGGCAGGATGTGGCGGCGCAGCACGACGCCGTCGCTCGCGCCGTCGGCGATGGCGGCGGCCACGAAGTCGAGCCCGCGCAGGCGCAGCGTCTCGCCCCGGGTCACCCGGACCACCTGCGGGATCTGCGCGACGCCGATGGCAATGGTTGCGGTGGCCAACGACGGCCCGAGGATCGCGGCCAGCCCGACCGCGAGCACCAGGAACGGGAACGCCAGCAGCGTGTCGGTCAGCCGCGACACCACCGGGTCGAGGACGTTGTAGAAGCCCGCCAGCAGCCCCAGCGGTACGCCGACGGCCATGGACAGCGCGACCGACATCGCGCATGGCCGCCTGATCTGTGAGCTGGCTATAGCCCTCGAGATCGACATACACAATGTGAGTGATTTCCGGTACCTTCCCGTTCGAAACAAAATGTGCAGCCGAGAAGATGACTTTGTCTGACGGTAGGTTCTGCGGGATTGCGACAGGAACCGCGTCAGCGCCGTAGCTAGATCATCGGGAGACGCCGCGCAAACATGGCACAAGTCCTGGGTGACGATCAGGTCCGGCGCCAATGCTTCCAGCGTCTCGACATCCACGGCGTACAAACTTTCGCCGCGGTGTACATACTCGCTCACGAGCCGGTCAATTTCTGCCGGCGATGCACCGTGCGGCAGCCGCGAATGAATCACCGCGCGTTTCGTCTTGGCTTGAGGTGGGTAGGCGCACTCGTGGCTTACGCCCACGATTTCGCGGTCGAGACCGAGCGCGAAGAGAATTTCCGTAGCCGACGGCAGCAGCGACACAATTCGCATGGGAGGACTCTACCACTCTCATTCGCGCGTGAGAAGGCTATGAGCAATGGATGCAGAAGGATCCTATTCCGAGAAAAAACTACCTCGCCCCAGGCTTCCGCACTCGCGTCTTGAGCTCTGTCGCTACGACAAAACTCTCAGCCCATTCGCCGACGTTCTCTTCTTAGAACAGTTCTTTGATCCGTGCCGCTAGGCTTCTTCGGTTGGGCGAACGAAGGCGTACAAGCAAGATGCCATGGTGCGATCCAGGGGCAAACCGCCGCAAGTCTGAGAAGTCCAAGTCCTGGGTAATCAGAAATCTTGATTCCTTCTGCGCCGCGTCCCAAATTTCTTCATCCGCGCACCCAATGAGTCCCTCGTCATGTGGGGTGTGCACGTCGTGACCAACGCTTTTCAGAAATGCCGCAACCTGGAGGGGTAGATTTTCATCCAGCTTGATCTTCATCGAATGGGCGGAACCACTGGAACGGGCAAATCCTCTCCTGCGGATGATGCGGCAAACGCAATGGCCGCTTGGACATCCTCCATTTTCAGGCTCGGGAAATCGACGAGAATTTCTTCGGGGGAATCTCCATCAGCGGGGCTCGCGAGCACAGTACGCAGAGTCACTCGCGTGCCCTTAAAGACAGGCTCCCCTCCACATGTTCCGGGATCGCGAATGATGCGCGCCCCGTAGGTCCTCCGATTCCCCGTTCCGCCACCCATCTTGCTGTCCTTAACCCAACGCTTCATCATATCATTCCATGCAGTTTCCAAAGCTCTGTGCCTAATTAAAACGGCCAAGTCTCTCAACGTCAACTGACCAAAATCGGACCTCCTCCATGCGCAAATTATTTGTAGAGAAAATACTTGCGGCGGACTTGGTCGAAAGCCGTAATAGACTCCGACCAGCTCGCAACGATCTTTTCCGGCGGTACGCCGGACTGCAACTGCTGCATGGTATCCCCGTTTCCAACGAGCTCGATCATTTTCGAAATTTCAAATTGTTTCGGGTAGAGTTTTTGCAAAATGGCGGCGATTTCCAATCCCATACGCATCGAACGCACTTTGAAGCGATCTGTAATCTTGATGGAAACGCCGCCGCAACGTTGCCCGCTGTACAATCCGGCAATGGGAATGAACGGCTGCCCGGCGAAACGCACGCCAGGAAGATTCCGGACATTCAGCGCCGCCGCCACTTCATCGCCGTTCATCCACGGCGCTCCAAATTCCTCGAACGGAGTTTGCGTCCCGCGCCCTACGGAGACTCCCGCGCTCTGCAGGATTTCGATCCCGGGATAAAGGATCGATCCCTTGATCGTCCGGAGATTCGGCGACGGCGGAATCCACTTGATGCCGGTGCTCTCAAAAAAATAGTTGCGATGCCAGTTTCTCATTGTGATGACGTGCAGATCGGCGCCGATATGATTTTCGGCGTTGAACAATTGCGCGAGTTCGCCGATCGTCAGCGCGTAGCGCACCGGCAGTGGATAGTACGCGACGAAATTGGTCTTGTCCGCGTCGAGCATCGGCCCTTCGATAATCTCTCCACCCAGGAGATCCGGCCGGTCCAGCACGAAGAAAGCGATCTTTCGTTTCGCGGCCTCCTCCATGCAATACGCCATGGTCACCGTGTAGGTATAAAACCGCACGCCCGCGTCCTGGACATCGAATACCAGCGTGTCGATGCCATTGAACATTTCGTCGGTGGGGCGCAGCGTCTCGCCATACAGGCTGTAAACCGGCAAACCCGTTGTAGGATCTTTCGAGGAAGACACTCTTTCGTCTTTGCGTCCGGCCAGCCCGTGCTCCGGGCTAAACAAGGCGACTAACTGCACGGAAGGCGCGTGTGACAAAAGGTCCGCTGTGCTTTTGCCTTGCGAATCGACACCGGTGTGATTGGTGATCAGCCCAACGTGCTTCCCGCGAAGGGGGGCGAACTTTTGCGCTGCGAGAATGTCCAGCCCGGTCTGTACGCGAGCGACTCGTCCCGAGCGCTTCCCTGCCGCGAACGACGCCGGGCCAATCGCCGCGAGCGCCGCCAAAACAATGGTGAATCGGAAAACTTTCGACAACACGCCCGCGAGCCTGTTCAAATGGTCCCCCTTTGCAGCAACCATCCAACAATACAATGATATTCTGGAACGCGCTGGCCGAAGCCGCGTTGAGAGCACGATGTGCGTGTGCTATGAATTAATGCAGACTGCTGGCGGCCACAGGGGGATTCTAACTGATGGAGGGACGCCGCGTCCGTTTTTCGCTTCTGATTTCCGTTTCGATCATCTTTCTTATGGCACATAACGCGCGCAGTCAGAGCAGCACTTCAGCAGAAAAATCCGCCGCCGGGAAAAGCACAGTTCCCCCAAAGAGCGCGATGAAGAAATTATCGCCCGCTGCAACAGCGTGGGTGGAAACCACACTGCGCAGAATGACCGTGGACGAAAAAATCGGTCAGCTTCTTTTCGCAACTTATCACGGAAGTTTGACGGCCACGGACACGGCGGCTTACCAGCAAATCATGCATGACGTGAACGACCTCCACGTCGGAGGTTTCATCAACATCACGCATGGTTCGCCGCTGGGCGTCGTGAAGAGCCAGGCTTATCCCACTGCGGTGCTGAACAATCAGCTCCAGGCCAAGTCCAAGCTGCCGCTACTCGTCGGCGCGGATTTCGAGCGCGGGACAGCGATGCGCTTGGATGAAGGCACTTCTTTTCCAACGGCCATGGCGCTCGCCGCTGGCGGAAATCTTAAAGACGCCTACACCATGGGCAAAATCACCGCGCTCGAAGCACGCGCCGTCGGCGTTCACTGGATCTATGCTCCCGACGCGGATGTAAACAACAATCCCGGCAATCCCATCATCAACACGCGGTCCTTCGGGGAAAATCCGGAGCGTGTCGCGCAATTTGTAAGCGAGTTTGTTCGCGGCGTCCGCGAAAATGGCGGATTGGCAACCGCTAAACATTTCCCTGGACACGGCGACACCGCCGCGGACTCGCACATTGATCTGCCGGTGATTCGCGCCGACCGCGCTCGGCTTGATTCACTGGAGCTAATTCCCTTCCGCGCTGCGATTTCGTCACAGGTTGACAGCGTCATGACCGGACACCTGAATGTTCCGGCTCTTGAGCCCGATCCCAACACGCCTGCCACGCTTTCGCACAACATCCTCACGGATCTGCTGCGCAAACAGCTTGGCTATCAGGGCCTCATCGTCACGGATGCGATGGACATGGGCGGAATCACCGTGCGCTATGCACCTGGAGAGGCGGCTGTGCGCGCAATCGCGGCGGGAGTGGATTGTCTGCTCATGCCGCCGGTGCCGGACGCCGCGTTCGAAGCGCTGCAGGCCGCGGTGAAGTCCGGACGAATTTCGAAAGAACGCCTCGACGCATCCGTCCGGCGAATTCTTCAGGCGAAAGCCCGGCTCGGCTTGAACGCGAATCGCCTCGTCGACGTAAACGCCATCAACAAAAAATTCGGCAGCGCTGCGTGGCAAAAAGAAGCCCAGGACATTTCCGACCGCGGCGTGACTCTTTTTCGCGACACGCCGCACCGTCTCCCCCTCGATGGAACAAAACCATCGCGCGCGCTGCTGCTGGCGTTTTACGCCGATCCGGAACCGTATCCGGGAGAAGATTTGGAACGCGAATTGCGTTCGCGATTCGATTCCGTCACGACGCTGCGCGCGGACACGCGTTTTGTGAATGCTTCCATTTTGAAATTGCCGCCGCCGGATTCCTACGACGTTGCGATTCTCGCGCTTTTTGTGCGCGTGAGCGACCGCAAGGGAAACGTGGATGTGCCAGCGGAGCAAGCCGCGCTGGCAGAACAAATCTACAAAACCGGAAAACCAGTAATCACGCTCGGATTTGGAAGTCCGTATTTGATTGAAAGATTTCCGCAAGCGGAAACGTGGCTGGGTGCGTTTGGAATCAGCGACGTCGCGCAAATTTCCGCGGCGCGCGCGCTGTTTGGAGAAATTCCCGTGCGCGGGAAATTGCCGGTGACGATTCCCGGCGTGAATCTCAAAGCAGGTTTTGGGATGGAGCTGCAAGCGAATCCAATGGCGCTGCAGCCGATGGATGCGCGCAGCGAAGCGCAGCTGCAACCGGCCTTCGATGTGATTGAAAAAGCGATTGCGAATAAAGCATTTCCGGGAGCGACCCTGGCGGTGGGCTATCGCGGAAAAGTTTCCGTGCATGCGTTCGGAAAATTGAGCTACGACGCGAAGTCCGCGGCGACTGTTGCGTCGACGATGTACGACATTGCTTCGCTGACGAAAGTGGTGGCGACGACAACGCTGGTTGCGAAACTGGCCGAGGGCGATTTTGCCGTTCCGCTGGATCTCGACGCAAAAATCGAACGGTACTTGCCGGAGTGGGCGGGCGGGCCAAACGCGGAGTGGCGGCATCGAGTTACCGTGCGGCACTTGCTTACGCACACCTCGGGATTGCCTCCGTTCAAGGAATATTGGCGAACATCGAAAAATAAGCAGGACACGCTCACTAAGATTTTTGCCGAACCGCTGGACTACGAACCAGGAACGAAGGAAATTTATTCGGACCTGGGAATTATTTTGATGGCCGAAATTATCGAGCGGTTGACGGGAAGAACGCTCGACGATTTAGCAAAAAATTATATTTTTTCGCCGCTAGGAATGAATAACACGATGTACCGGCCGCCGAAAAAACTGTGGCCGCAGATTGCGCCCACGGAAATCGACAACAATTTGCGCCACCGGCTGGTGCAGGGCGAAGTTCACGACGAAAACGCGTTTGCCATCGGCGGAGTTTCAGGGCACGCCGGAGTTTTCAGCACGGCGCCGGACCTGGCGGCGTTTTGCCAGATGCTGCTGAACGGCGGCGTTTACACACACCAGAGAATTTTGCGGCGCGCCACGATCGCACAATTCACGACGCCGCAGCAGCTTTCCGGCGGGACGCGGACGCTAGGCTGGGCTGCGCCGACCGAGGGCGGGTCGAGCGGGCATTATTTCTCGGCGCACAGCTTTGGGCATACCGGGTTTACGGGCACTTCGATCTGGATTGATCCCGACCGGCAGCTTTTTGTGGTGCTGCTGACGAACCGCGTGCATCCGACGCGGGAGAACACGAAGATCCAGAAAGTGCGCGTCGAGCTGCACGATGCGGTGATGCAGGCGCTGGGATTGGCGACGGCGGCAGCGCCGGCGAAATAAGGCGGTTTTTCAGTCGTCAGTTTTCAGTTTCTCAGTCAGAGAAGGCCAGTCATTGGATTTGCGAACCATTTGAGAGAGGCCGACGAACGCCGTACTGGCCGTGCTAGCGATTTGCCTGTTGGTAGACCTATTCTTTGCCGGGGCGCAGTCTGATTTCATGGTTACCATGGGAGTGTTCGGGGCACTAGTCCTCCGAGCACTGTCTGATGACCCGCAGCCCAAAGTTCTAACGTTTTTAGGTGTTGCTCTGGCTGGACTGGCGCTGGCTCTCAACCACCACATCGTCGGTTGGGAATCAGGTTGGTGGTTCGCAGTCTCGCTCCTCCTAGCACTCCTTTATGCGCTCTGGGAAAGAATCGTGAATTGGTTTTCGATTTGAACCCAGTCGGATTATTGGAAACTGACCCATCGCAGTTGTTGGCTTCAGGTCGTGACACGATTCTCGGCTGCGGCTACCCCCCTGGTTCTTTGTAAGTGTTGCGGAGTCACGAGGATTTGCCAAGGAGACGAGTCTGCCGGGACATTGGTTCATACAATCCTAATATGAGTGCCGGATGGCCGGGTTAGGAAACGGTGCCCACGTTTTTAGGGCAGTGAGTTCGGAGGAACGAAGGGAGATCCCTTGCCGCGCCAGCCGCTCCAGGCACGTCTTGACATAACGGCTAAAACAGTCTAATATTTAGACGCTAATTGGAACACTCATGAAAGCCCAGAGTCTAAAACTGAAGCAGGCAAGCGCCGTGCTACAGGTTCCGCCAAAGGACCTACAGAATCTGGTTCAATTCGGCGTCGTGAAACCTAAGCGCTTTGAGGGAACGTACGTTTTCGACGCAAACGCCCTGCTGACAGCCAAGGTGGCGCTCTACCTGAAAGACTCTCTTGGCACCCGCAGCAGCGTGCTTTCCAAACTCATGGATGCTTTTTCGGCGTCTGAAGAAGAGCTCAAGTCAGAGAATCCGACCTATGTGGTTTTCAAATTCCGGCTTTTTGCCGAACAAGAACCACTCAAGCTGGGAGTGCCTTTTCGGTCGTTAGGGAAACAAATTGAGGAACGATTGAGACGCGCTGAACTCTACAAAGACCTGCCGCGTGGCCGCAAGCGTCAAGGATGGAAAAAAGAGTTTTTGGGATCACTAAGGGAAGCGGCAAAGGACATCGGGGAGATCCCGGAAGAAGAAATCTTGAGGACGGTTCGGACTTATCGCAGAGAGAGGCCTACGCCGGAGATCACGGTTGCCGCCGAAGCCTAAAAAGAAGAACGGCAAGAGGCGAGTGGTCGTTGATACGAGCGTATTAGTGGCCGGCATCTCTGGATTTAAGGGACGTACGTTCCAGGCAAGTATCCGAGTGCTGATGTACTCTTCAACTGGGCCGACCAGGATGGTTTCACGTGGCTGGTTACTGAAGACATCCTGGACGAGTACAAAGAAGTTCTTAAGCGGCGAAATGTTCGTCCGGCCTTGATCGGGAAAATTATTAATCTGATCCGGGAGCGGGCTGAAGAGATTAAGGTTCGCGAGCCGGCTCAGATTTCCCCTGACCCTGATGACAATGCCTTCTGCGTGTGTGCGGAACAGGGGAAAGCGGATTCAATCGTAACGCTCAACATGAAGGACTTCCCCCAAGATAGACTCAAAGCAAGAGTATCCACGCCGCTCGACTTTTTAGCCCACAGCTGACTGCAGATGCTGGCTGATGGAGAGGATGTTGCCGTCGGGGTCTTTGAACCAGGCTACTTTGCTGCCGTCGGGGGTGGTCCAGATGCCGAGGGTTTGGTCCTGGGCAAACGGATACTTTTCCGGAGGGACGCCGCAGTCGCGGAGCCAGGCGGCGACGGATTCGATGTTTTCGACTTGCCACCCCAAGATGGTGCCTTGCAGCGGAGTGAAACTCGGGATCTTGACGATGCGAATCATGTGGCCGCCGACGCTCATGACCAGGGCAAATTTGTCGAGGCTGACGAACTCGAATCCGAGCTTGCCTTCGTAAAAGGCACGGGCTTTGTCGTAGTCCTTGGTGGGGATGAAGCCGACCATTTTTCCTGATGCGAGCATGATTTTGCCTCCTGCTGCGGCTTCTACGGCGTCACTCGGTAAGAGCGACAGGCAAGAATGCCTGTCCTACATAGCACTTGCGGGGCGCGAATTCTCTCGATATTGTGACAAGAAATGTCGCATGAGTGCCAAAGCATACTCCATGCTCCGAATGGGCGGCTGCTAAGCGAGATGGCCAGCGTGTCCGCCGACTTCGCACACGGCCATGTGATCCCTGAGCATTCTCATCCTGAGGACCAACTGCTGTTTGCTTCGAGCGGGGTGATGACGCTGCGGACGAAGCAGGGCGTTTGGGTGGTGCCGCCGCTGCGGGCGGTGTGGATTCCGACAAATACACCGCACTCGGTGGCGATGTCGGGCGCGGTTTCGATGAGGACGCTATATTTTCTGCCCAGGCTTTGCCGAACGCGGCCCGGGAAGTGTTTTGTGATGAATGTTACGGCGCTCTTGCGGGAACTGATTCTTCATGCTTGCAAATTCAAGAGATTGAGCAAGAGAGCGTCGGCGGAACGACGGATTATCGAGATGATCGCCGACCAGCTGAAGGCGGTGGATTCCATCCCGCTGCAGTTGCCGCATCCGACGGACACGCGGGCAATGCGCGTGGTGAAGGCGCTACTGGCGGATCCGGGCGATCAGAGAAACCTAGAGAGACTTTGCAGGGATTGCGGCGCGAGCAAGAGAACGATTCAGAGGGTGTTCTTGGAAGAAACGAAGATGAACTTCGGGAAGTGGCGACAGCAACTGCGGCTACTTCATGGGCTGCAACTGCTGGCGTCGGGAGAGAAGGTGACAGCGGCGGCGTTGGAGGCTGGTTACAGCAGTCCGAGCGCGTTTATATCGATGTTCCGGAAGCAGCTGGGAACCACGCCGATGCGGTATTTGGGGGACGGAAACGGACGGAGGGTCTCGACATAGTCGGGTGGATGAAGTTCACGGAGATGGGCTACACTCCGGAAAGGGGAATCAGAAATGTCCTCGAGGATTATCATCAGCAATCCAGCGGTTCTCAGCGGGGAACCTGTTTTTCGCGGAACCCGCGTTCCGTTTACGTCCCTAACTGACTACCTGGAACACGAACGGAGTCTGAGCGAATTTCTGGAGGATTTCCCAAGCGTGAGCCGCGCGGACGCCATCGCAGCCCTGGAAGAAGCGAGAGTCAGTTTGGCGGCCACTCTGAAATGAGACTGCTCATCGACGAGTGCCTGCCCCGGAAAGTGAAATTCCTGTTCGCGGAGGGCAGGCACACGTGCGAGACTGTTGGAGAGGCAGGATTCAGCAGCAAAGAAAACGGCGAGCTAATTGCGCTGGCCGACAAAAGCTTTGACGTTCCTATCACCATCGACAAGAACATCCGGCATCAGCAAAACATCAAGGGCCGGAATATCGCTATCCTGGTTATCCGTCCAGCTTCGAACGATCTCGATGATATTCGGCCGCACATCCCGCAGGCTCTTGCTGCCCTAAAGACTATTCGGCCCGGCCAAGTCGTCGAAGTTGGAATCCACACATAATAGCCATGAAAAAACGAAGGCGGTATGACTCCACACTCGTCGGAGCACAAATTGGGATGCTACTGCTTGGCGGTGAGGCGGCGGATCAAATCCGCCTCGGCTTGGCGGTAGGGCGTACCGTCGGGGCGCAGGACTTCGTGAAACCAGACGGAGGGCTGGCTGTGAATGTAGGGATGCTCCCAGGATTCCCACGGCAAATTGGTCTGCGTCTTGCCGGCGACGAATCCCCAGTTGATGGCGCCGACATGTTCCTGCTTGGCGACGGGGAGTATCGTGTCAAAGGTGCTGCCCGCGGAACGCGCCATGTATTCGGTGCAGATCACAGGGCGATTGGACTTCTTTAGCCAGGCTATCTCCTGCTTGAAATATTCCGGCCAACTGTAGTTGTGAAAAGTGACGACGTCGGATTCGCGAAGCTGAATCTGCTGGATTTCAGGGAGGTTGGCGCCGTCGGGCGAGGTATCCACACAACAGACGCCACTGGTGAGAGGCTGAGTGGGATTGGCTTCGCGCGCCCACGCGAACACTTGCGGCAGAAGGGCGATGACACGCGTGGTTTTGTCTTTCAGCTCCTGCTTTGCGTAGCTTCCGGCGTTGTCGGCGCCGGGCTCGTTCCAAACGTCCCAGGCGAGAATGCGGTCGTCCTTAGCGAAGGCTCCGACGAGGCCTTGGACGTAGGCCTTGAGGCGCGGAACTTGTGTGGGGTCGGCCAGCGCCACCGCGCCGGGACTTTGCACCCAGCCGGAATTATGGACGCCGGGAATTGGGGGATGCTGCGGGCCGAGATGCGGCAAAGGATCCCAGCAGGAGTCGAAGAGGACAAGCATCGGACGAATGTGATGGCGCGAGGCGATGGTCAGGAAGCGGTCGAGGCGCTTCTGAAAGCCGGCGGCATCCTGCTGCCAAAGCAGATCGTGCAAGAAGACGCGCATGGTGTTCATGCCGAGGGATTCGGCCCAGGATAATTCCTTGTCGATCTCGTCGGGATTGAAGGTGGCCTCCTGCCACATTTCCAACTGGTTGATGGCCGATTTGGGAGTGTAATTGCTGCCGACCAGCCAGGGCTGCTGGGCGTACCAGGCGTTGGCTTTATGTTCGGGCCAGCGGGGTGATTGCGCCCAGACTGGATTCGCTAACGAGCAAATCGCGATAAACGCTGCCGTCATTACAACAGTTGTGAGATTTTTCATGTTGTGAACTCCGCGTGGGTTTATATGCTAGGGGTTCCAGACAAACTGCGCAATGGGTTATCGGCGGCGAGTACAGTGAGGTGCGAAATGACGGTGATTATTTCCATGCTGCGTGGCGTCAACGTTGGCGGCCACAACAAGATCAAGATGGACGCGCTGCGGGCGCTCTATGAATCGCTGAAATTGCGGGATGCACAGACTTACGTGCAAAGCGGGAACGTGATTTTCAAGACAGACGAGCGGGACATCGCGCGGCTTGCCAAGCGAATCGAGGACGGGATTGCACGAAAGTTCGGGTTTCGCCCTGACGTGATTCTGCGCACGGCGGCGGAGATGAGAGATGTGGTTGCGAGAAACCCGTTCGCGAAGCGGCGAGGGATTGAGCCGGGCAAATTGCTGGTGAGTTTTCTGGCGAGCGATCCGGGGGAAGAAGGCCGGGAGAAGGTTCGTCAGATGAAGTGCGATCCGGAGGAATTGCGGGTCGAGGGGCGAGAGATTTACATCTATTTTCCGAATGGCGCGGGACGCTCGAAACTGCCGTGGGCAGGGCTTGGCAAGATGCTGAAGACACAGGGAACAGGAAGAAACTGGAACAGCGTAACGAAAATGCTGGAGATGGCCGAGGGGCTGGAAGGTTCTAAGTAGGCAGATAGCTTTCTAACAGTCGTTGTTTCTTCCTCACCATTAGCGAGCCGACCTCGGATAAAACCCGAAGAGAGATTCCTCGCTGCGCAGGCCGTCCGCTTCGCAGGAGCGAAGCGGGAAGAAAAGCGTCGGCCTGCTCCGCTCGGAATGACAGCTTTGAGGTTGCGGTGTTATGTCGAAGCTAAAGCTCCGACCCCTGAAGAGCGTTTTGTTTCAAGTCGAGGGCGGCTTGGGCGAGGTCGGCGGGGCGGCCGAGGTCGCACCAATAGTATTGGTCGGCGCGGAAGGCGAAGATTTTTTCGTCTTGGGCAGAGAGGCGTAGGTAGGACGGGATGATGGAGAAGATGCCTTCTTCGGTGAGCATGGGAAGGAGGCGCGGCGAGATGACGTGGATGCCGGAGAAGGCGAGGGCTTGAAACGGGGGTGGAGCAGATTCCTCAGGCCTGAAGGCCTGAGCTACAGCATGGGAAACAAGTTCCGGTTTGCCATCGGGGCCGACCATCCTGCCGCGGAGTTGCAGATGCTCGTCGAAGAGGAGGGGGCGGGAATTTTCGCGGGCTTGGACGGCTAGGGTGGCGAGGGCGCGGTTTTCTTTGTGGAATTGCAGCATGCGGCGGAGATCGAAGTTGCTGATGACGTCGACGTTGTGGAGGAGGAAAGGCTCGTCCATTTGATTGGAGTCGCCACTTTTGGAGTGGCGGGGGGCGGAATCTTCGAGGAAAAACCAGGCGGCTTTTTTCAGGCCGCCGCCGGTGTCCAGTAAAACGTCTTCGCGAGAGATCTCGATGCGCATGCCGAAGTTTTTGTTGGACTTCAGGTACTCGATGACCATGTCGGCGAAGTGGTGGACATTGACGATGACTTCGGTGACGCCGAAGGAGCGCAGGCGGGAGAGAGCGATTTCGAGGAGAGTGCGGCCGGAAAGTTCGACGAGCGCCTTGGGGCGATCGTCCGTGAGCGGGCGGAGGCGCGTGCCGAGGCCCGCGGCAAGGATCATGGCTTTCATTGGAGCGATTTGCGCTTGCCGAGTTTTTCCAGTTCAAGATGGCGGACGGCGACTTCCAGGCCGTTCCTGGCGCGCAGACGTTTCGCCAACTGCTCGGCGAGAAAGACAGAGCGATGCTGGCCGCCAGTGCAGCCGAACGAAACCATCAAATTCTTGAAGCCGCGCTGCTGATAATTGCTGATGCTGGAGTCCACCAGCGACAGGACACCAGCGAGAAATTGATGCACGCTCTCCTGCTGGTTGAGATAGTCGATCACCGGAGCGTCTTTTCCCGTGAGGGTCTTGAAGCGCTCCTCGCGGCCGGGATTGGGGAGGCTGCGGCCATCGAATACGAAGCCGCCCCCGTTGCCGCTCTCGTCCTTGGGCAAGCCATGGTGAAATGAAAAACTGAAAATGCGCACGACGAGATTGTCCGCTTCGGAGGCGAGGCCCTGCAATTTCTCCGAGGCCAGCATGCCTTTGAAAGCGTCCATCAGCGCCGGCAGGGGGACGGGAAGCCTCACATTGTGAAGCAGCCAGCGAAGATTTTTCAGCGCATATGGCACGCTCTGCAAGAAATGGGCTCGGCGTTCATAAAAGCCGCGAAAACCGTAGGCGCCCAGCGCTTGCATGATCCGAATGTAAACGTAGGCGTAGTAATGGCGCAGGAAAGCTTCGCGATCGAGCGCGATGAAACCAGCGAGCGCGTCGAGATAGTGATCGAGAAGCTGCTGGCGAAGGTCGGGCGGGAGATCGGCTTTGGCATCGTAAAGCAGTGAGGCGATGTCGTATTGCAGAGCGCCTTTGCGGCCGCCTTGATAGTCGACGAAAAAAGGATCGCCGGCACGCAAGAGAATGTTGCGGGATTGGAAGTCACGGTAGAGGAAATAATCGCGCGGAGCACTGAGAAGGAATTCGGTGAGGCGGCCGAAATCGTCTTCGAGGGCCTGTTCGTTGAATGGAATACCGGCCAGGCGAAGAAAATAGTATTTGAAATAGTTCAGGTCCCAGGCGATGGATTGTCGGTCGAAGCTGGAGATGGGATAGCAGACCTTGTAATTCAGGTCGCGGCCCGCTTCGACCTGGAAGCGCGGGAGCACGGCGACAACTTTGCGATAGGCTTCGACGACTTGAGGAGCGATGCTTTCGCCCGTCCGGTTCTTGGAGAGGAATTCGAAGAGCGTAGTATCGCCGAGGTCTTCTTCGAGATAGGCGCCGTGGTCGAGAGCTTCGGCGTAAATTTCCGGAACGGGAAGGCCGTGACGGCGAAAATGTTTGGAGAATTCGAGGAAGGCGGCATTTTCTTCGCGGATGCTGTAGAGAATGCCGATCGCACGGTGTTTTTTGTTGACGAGCCGGATGATTTTTCGGCCAGAGCCGCCGAGTTCGCCCTGCAGCGGCAGGATGCTCTCTGGCGGCGCGTGGAAGTGCTGCTCGAAGAGGTTCTTTAGAACGTCGAGGGACATAAGTTTACCTTCAGCCGACTTCAGAGGCTAAAGCCCCTTTTATGCAACCGCTCTATGCCGAGGCTGAAGCCCCGACCTCCTGAAGAAAAAAGCAAGCCTCCGAGAAAAGCAAGCAATCGCTGGGAGATGACTCTAATTGTCTACCATAGCTGATTTTCGATGAAGAGTACTCACTGCTTCGCCGAGAGTTGCTTTGCTTAGAACTGCACAGCCAGGAATGGCCATGCCAAGGGATTTTTCCGCCGCCTGTATAATGCGGGAATGACTTCCCAGCCCAAGAAACGCAAACGCGCGAAGCGCCACCAAACGGAACTTCGATTGAAAGAAACGCGGTCGAAAAAAACTCGGTTCAAAAGAAATTGGTTTATCGATCACCGGCTTACGGAACAGAGGAATGCGGCGTCGCGGAATCTGGACCGCATGACGGCGAAGGAGATTGTGCGGTTGATGAATCGCGAGGACCGCAAAGTGGCAATCGCCGTGGGACGAGAGTCGCCGGCGATTGCGCGCGCGGTGGAGGCGATTGTCAGCGGGATTCGAAAGGGGGGCCGGCTGTTTTACGTGGGGGCGGGGTCGAGTGGGCGAATGGGAGTGCTGGATGCGGCGGAGTGTCCGCCGACGTTTGGGACTTCGCCGCGCTTGGTGCAGGCGCTGATTGCGGGGGGCAGGCGCGCGATCACCAATGCGGTGGAAGGAGCGGAGGATTCGACGCGGAACGCAGAGCGGGATTTGCGCGCGAAGAAATTGACGCGGAATGACGTAGTGGTGGGAATCGCGGCGAGCGGAACGACGCCGTATGTGCTGGGCGCGCTCAGGTGTGCACGGAAGCGCGGGGCAACGACGGTAGCGGTAACGTCTAACCTGCGCATGCCGGTGGGGCGGCTGGCGAAAGTCGTGATTGCTCCGGAAGTGGGGCCGGAAGTACTGACGGGGTCGACGCGGTTGAAGGCGGGGACGTCACAAAAAATGGTCTTGAACATGCTGAGTACCGCGGTGATGGCGCGGCTGGGGCATGTGTATGAGAACTTGATGATCGATGTGGTGATTACCAATGAGAAGGTTGCGGAGCGGGCGCTGCGGATTTTGGCGGAAGCGAGTGGGAAGAAAGTGTCTGCGGCGGAACACGCTCTGCGGGCGGCGGGACACAATATGCGAGTGGCGCTGGTGATGTTGAAGCGGGGCGTGGTAGCAAGAGAAGCGAAGAAGTTGATTGCGGAGGCGGGGGGAGATTTGCGAAAGGCGCTGCTGGAATAAGCAGAAGTGGCAAGAAAAAACAAGAATTAACACAGAGGGCGCAGAGAGCACAGAGGACCACAGAGAAGAATTGCAAAAGAAAGATGGCGACATAAAGTCGCCCCTACAAAGAAAAGTCGCGAGGCGGGATGGATAAATTTCGGATCAAGGGCGGGAAGGCGCTGCGGGGGACAGTGGCGATCAGCGGGGCGAAGAATTCGGCGCTTCCGGTGATGGCGGCGGCTTTGCTGACGGCGGAAAGAGTTAGGCTGCACAACATCCCGAAGGTGCGCGACTTGATCACCATGAGCAAGCTGCTGGCGTTCATGGACGCGAAGGTGACGATTACGGAGTTTCCCAGCAGCGATTACGCAATTGAGACGCCGAAGTTGAATCACGCGGAAGCACCATATGAATTGGTGAAGACGATGCGGGCGTCGGTGTTGACGCTGGGGCCCTTGATGGCGCGTGTGGGAGTGGCGCGCGTGTCGCTGCCTGGGGGATGCGCGATCGGCGCGCGGCCAGTGGATTTGCACTTGAAGGCGCTGGAGCAGATGGGAGCGGAGATTGGAACTTCGCACGGCTACATCGAGGCGCAAGCGCCAATGAACGGAAAAATGAGAGGGCGACTGAAGGGCGCGCACATCGTGTTTGAGAAAATTACGGTGACGGGGACGGAAAATATTCTGATGGCGGCGGTACTGGCAGACGGGGAGACGGTGCTGGAGAATGCGGCGCGCGAGCCGGAAGTGACGGATCTGATAGTGATGCTGCGGAAGATGGGGGCGCAGATTTGCGGCGATGGGAGTTCGACGCTGCGAATTCGCGGCGTGGACGAACTGCACGGGACGGAACATACCGTGATCCCGGACCGGATTGAGGCGGGGACGTTTCTGTTGGCGGGGGCAATTACGGGCGGCGATTTGACGATTCAGGATTGCGCGCCGGAACATTTGGGCGCGGTGATCGCGAAATTGGAGCAGGCGGGAGTGCGCGTGGACATTGTGGACAAAACGACGGTGCGTGTGCGGGGCGCGAAGAAATTGGTGGGGTCGGACATGACCACGGAGGAGTATCCGGGATTTGCAACGGACATGCAGGCGCAGTACATGGCTCTTGCGACGCAGGCGGAAGGCACATCGGTGATCAGCGAAAGGATTTTTGAAAACCGGTTTTTGCATGCAAGTGAAATGATGCGCATGGGCGCGAACATTTCAATCGAGGGACACACAGCGACAGTGCGCGGGCCGGCGGCGCTCTCTGGGACTGTCGTGCAAGCATCGGATTTGCGGGCGAGCGCTGGGCTGGTGCTGGCGGGGTTAGTGGCGAGCGGGGAAACCATGATTGAACGCGTGTATCACATCGATCGCGGGTATGAGGGGATCGTGGAGAAGTTGCGCGGGGTGGGTGCAGATATTGAGCGGGTGCACGGCGCCGGCTCCTGACCTGGTAGTGAATCAGTTTCCAGTTGGCGCGGTGCATTTAATAGATCGATGCAACACCATCTAACTGATGTGTTGAAGGGTGGTGAGGTGGTCAATCCGAAAAAGAATGGCACATAGAACGAAGAGAAGCGTAAAGAAAGCGAACAATTGAAACTTTGCTATCCGTTGCATCCTTTTGAGATGAGCGGTTAACATCACGCAAGATTCTACCGAAATCATAACGAACTCCTTGAATCAAAACTCGCTCGCCAATAGTGGAATAGCGGCCAGCTTCATTTCATTGTACAATGCCCGGCACGATTTGATGCAAGTGGGGCGCGGGCAATTGACAGGGAGAGGCCTGCGGAGGGAGAACGACCATGGGGAACACGGAATTGGTGAGGAAGCTGGATGCGGCGATCGCGGAAAAGAATTTGCTGAAGCACCCGTTTTACCAGGATTGGCAGGCGGGGAAACTGAGCCGCGAGGCGCTGCAGCTTTACGCGGCGCAGTATTACCGGCACGTGGAAGCGTTTCCGAAGCACTTGCGGGTGCTGGCGGCACGGACGGAAGGTCCGCTGCAGGGATTGATCCGGGAGAACCTCGCGGAGGAGGAGAGTCCGGCCGGGCCGCATCCAAAGCTGTGGCGGGACTTCGCAGCCGCGGTGGGCGTGGGCGAAGACGACATCACGTGCTGCCCTGCCCTTCCGGGGACGCAGGCGGTGGTGCAGAAGTTCCGCGAAATTTGCGGGGACCGGCCCGTAGCGGAAGCGGTGGCGGCACTCTACGCGTACGAATCGCAGGTGCCGGAGGTAGCGACTACGAAGGTTGACGGGCTAAAGAAGTTTTACGGCGTGACGCAGCCGGAAGGCTTGGCGTATTTCGAGATCCATGAAGAGGCGGACAAGGCGCATCGGGCGGCTTGGCGCGGGTGGCTGGAAGAGCACGCGGAAGGAAATGAGGAAGACATTTTGGCGACGACGAATGAGGCGCTGGATGCACTTTGGGGGGCACTGGATGCGGTGCACTGCGAGAGGCAGGAAGCAAGGATGTGAAGAGGCGGCGGAGTAAGGAAAGAAAAAGAAAGAATTAACACAGAGGGCGCAGAGTACACCCCGACCCGGTGTAAACGCCGAGCAGAGAGAAGAGTTAAGAGAGAGGCCCCCGAAAGGATCGGGGGCTTTTTGATTAGGACAGAAGATGGGGAGCAACGAGGTCGAGAAATTCACGAGAGGTGATGACCTTGGTTTGTTTCCAGAATCGTGGAAAGTGACGCTGGTTCCCCGTTACCAGATAGTCTGCGCGGGCAGAGTCGGCGCATTCCAGGAAAATATTGTCGTCCGGGTCGGCCGCGATCGCGAGACGCCGAACGGGTCTAGCCAGGTGCGCGCGCGTTTTGATGAGTTGAAGAAAGCGATGGCGCAAGCCCTTGCGAATTTGCAGTTCCGCACGCGAAAGGACAGTTTTGTATTCCGCGAGAATCGGAGCTGATACATACAGCCGCGCGGGCTTCGCCAGTGCCAGCAGGAGAACGGTGCGCTGCAAACCATCCGGCTTCAGGGCCGCGGAAACGAGGACATTGGTGTCCAGAACCAGCCGGAGTGCGAGCATCAACGCCGCAGTTTCTTAGAACGCGCCGCCTTGATGATTCGATCGATTTGAGCCGAAGTGAGTGCGTCGGTTCCCTTCCGGTGGGATTCCGCGCCAATGGCTTGTAAAACTTCAGGCTCAGGTGAAGCTAGGCGGATGTAATCCCGAATACTGAGCAGGACGGCGCGGGGAGTGCCGCGTTTTTCAATCACCATGGAGCGACGCTCTTGGTCGACACGGCGAAGGAGTTCCGCAAAGTTAGCGCGCGCCTGGAGAGCGGAAACGACGGTGCCGCGGATTGAATTGGTTCTCGCCATAGTTTTAATGTACAGTTTGTACCATCCAAACGTACACTTGGTGAGAGCTAATGTCAATAGTGGGCCTTGGCAGGCCGGATGTGTCAATCCGCCTGAAAGGTGAAGCTAGAATCAGAACGTTCCCGAGGCTCGAAGAAAAAGGGGCGGGCCAAGGTCCGCCCCTACACAAACCGCGACTCGACACGCCAAAGAGCAAAAGTTAAAGGGTTATTCGTGGGAGCCGGAATCGCCGCTGCTGCCTTCTCCGCTTGAGGAGCCGGGGTTGCCTCCGCCGCCGGCGGCAGCTTTCTGTTGTTTTTCGCGGGCTTCGCGGATCAAGGCCTTGCGCGACAGGCGAACCTTGTTGCCCTCGATGGAAAGGACCTTGACGAGGACCTGGTCGCCAAGCTTCAGCTCATCGCGAACGTCGCGAATGCGATGCTCGGAGATTTCGCTGATGTGCAAGAGGCCGTCGGTGCCGGGGAAAAGTTCGACGAAAGCCCCGAACTCCGCGAGGCGAACGACTTTGCCGAGATAGGTTTTGCCGATTTCGGCGCTGGCAGTGACGTCGCGAACCATCTGTAGAGCGGCATCTCCGCCGGCTCCGCTGGTGGAGAAGATGTGCACGGTGCCGTCTTCGAGGACATCGATCTTGACGCCAGTGGCTTCGATGATGGACTTGATTTTCTTGCCGCCCGGCCCGATAAGGTCGCGGATTTTGTCCTGCGGGATTTTCAACTTGAAGAGGCGCGGAGCGTAGGCGGAAATCGCAGTGCGCGCCTGGCTGAGCGTCTTCTCCATGGTGTCGAGAATTTGGAGACGGGCTTTCTTCGCCTGCGCGAGGGCTTCGCGCATGATGCCGATGGAGATGCCCAGGACCTTGATGTCCATCTGCAGCGCCGTGATGCCTGCGCGAGTGCCAGCAACTTTGAAGTCCATGTCGCCATAATGGTCTTCGGCTCCGGCAATGTCCGTGAGGATGGAGTATTTCTTTTCGCCACCGAAGACGAGACCCATGGCGATGCCCGCGCAAGGGGCCTTCAGAGGCACACCGGCGTCCATAAGGGCGAGCGATCCGCCGCAAACCGTGGCCATCGAGGAAGAGCCATTGGATTCCAGAATGTCAGAAACGAGACGCATGGCGTAGGGGAAATCCGCTTCGGGAGGAAGCAGATTGAGAAGCGCGCGCTCTGCCAGAGCACCGTGGCCGATTTCGCGGCGGCCGGGGCCGCGCAGGAATTTGACTTCGCCGACGCTGAACGGCGGAAAATTGTAGTGCAGCATGAAGCGCTTGAACTGGTCCTGCTCGAAGAGCAGGTCGAGGCGCTGCATGTCTTCCTTGGTACCGAGGGTCAAAGTGGCAAGCGCCTGGGTCTCACCGCGGGTAAATAGCGCGGAACCGTGGACGCGCGGGAGCAGGCCTACTTCGCAGGTGATCAGGCGAATCTTGTCGAAAGCGCGGCCATCGGGACGGCGGCGGGCGTTCAAAACATCATCGCGGAAGATGTTTTCGCGGAGGCGCTCGAAGGCGCGCTTGGTTAGAGCACGCTTCTCGTCCATTTCCTTCTTGGGCTCTTCGGGAATGAGCTTGATGATCTCTTCCTTGAGAGCGTCGACGAGGTGATAGCTCTCTTTCTTGGGATGCTTTTCGGTGTTCAGCGCGTCATGGAGGCGGTCGCCATATTTCTTCTGGAGATCCTTGTAAATGGCTTCATCAAACGGGAGCGGCGCGACGACGACTTTCTTTGGTTTAATCTGTCCGTGCAGTTCCTTGATGGCGGAGACGATTTTCTTGATTTGCGCATGGCCAAACTCTAGGGCGTCGGCGACGGCTTCCTCAGAAACTTCGAGTGCGCCGGATTCCACCATGACGATGGCTTCATCGGTGCCGGCGATGATGATGTTCATCAAACTTTTCTTCTGATCGGCGACGGTGGGATTGATCACCAACTGGCCGTCCACCAGGCCAACGCGGACGCAGGCGATGGGCTTCTCGAACGGGAGGTCCGAACAGTACGCGGCAGCCGACGCGCTGGTTACGGCGATGACGTCGGGATCGTTCTCGCTGTCCGCGGAGAGCACCATGGAGACGACTTGCGTTTCGTTGCGCCAGGATTCCGGGAAGAGAGGGCGCATGGGACGATCAATCAGGCGGGAAGTGAGAACTTCTTTTTCCGAGGGGCGGCCTTCGCGCTTGAAGAAACCGCCGGGGATTTTTCCGGCGGAGTAAGTATTTTCGCGATAGTCGACGGTAAGAGGCAGAAAATCGCGGTCATTGGCGGTGGGAGCCATGCAGGCCGTGGTGAGCACGACGGTGTCGCCATAGCGCGCCACAATGGCGCCGTTGGCTTGTTTAGCAATTTTTCCAGTTTCGAGAGTTAGAGTGCGGCCGCCGACATCCACCGTGACGCGATGGGGCGCGGGAGTATGTGTGTTTTCAGACATGAATCATTTCCTTTGGCCCCGACCGAGCCGGGACATCTTGAGGCGCGTTGGCAAAAACAAACGGGCCTTTAGTTTACGTTGACCCCGACCGAGCCGGAGCCATCCATGAGGAAGAGCAAGAGGCGAGAATCATCGTGCGACGAAGGAAACGCGACGGACTACACCGCGAGCACTTCCGGCACTAATTCAGCCGGACGCCTGACGACAGACTCCGTGTGGAATGTGTCAATTCGTGAGAACGCAGTGGATACCGTCCTAATTCAGGACGATTACTTGCGCAGGCTAAGACGTTCAACAATCTCGCGGTACCGATCCGGGTCGCGGCGGTTGAGATAGTCCAGCAAACGGCGGCGCTTATTGACCATCATGATCAATCCGCGGCGCGATGCATGGTCTTTCACGTGGGACTTGAGATGCGACGTCAGATAGTTGATCCGCTCGCTGAGAAGCGCGATTTGCACTTCGGGTGAGCCCGTGTCCTTAACATGTGTCCGGAATTGTTCGATCAACGCTGCTTTCGGTGCGCTCAAGTGCCCTTCCTCGTCGTCCCCTGAATTTTTTCCTCTTCTCTTCGACCCATTCAGGCTAACACAAACCCAACAAAGGTGTAAAGAAAAGTAAAGAAAGGCCGTTGGTCGAACATGGCGCGCAAGCTGATGTATTTCGTGCGGATGGAAATGAAAAGCCGCGAGTCAGCCCCTGGCGAGATTCTTGATTTGCTTCGCGAGTTTTTCAATTTCCTGCGCCTTTTTCACGACGGCCACAGAAAGCGTAGAAGCGGGATCCGTCTTATCGGCTTGGTCCTTAAGGTCTGAGGCCATTTCATAGAGTTTGGCGATGTCTGCCCGGAGAGCTCTCTGATTGGCAAGTTCAATGGCTTTGGAATTGGGGGTGGTTGGATCCTCCAGGCTCGGGGGAGCGTTGGGGTCGCGCCCGTTGGGGTAAACCTTGGCCCGCGGGGCGGTTCCCGCACTTGGTGCTTGCAGACCAAGGAGAGGTTTTGCGGCAAAGATGCCGGCGACCCCAAGCAATCCTGTCAATAAGCGACGTCTTGATTCTGGCATGAGTCACCTCCATGAAGCAGAATCCCCACGGATTCATCGTTGTAGATGATGCTCTCGCTTTCGCGATCGCGAAGCTACCGAATTCTACGTTTAAACTCTTTCTTGTAGTTTCGCAAGACGCGAAATAAAGAGAGGGTGAAACGAGTCTTATTCTCAGCCGTCTGTTAGGGTTGAACGAAATTCGATATTGCGCTGCGCCGGCAAATCCGGTTCAATGCTTGGGCACAGCATAAAGGGGGGAAATTTATGAGAAGGCAGTATGCATTTTTGGCGGCGGGATGTCTGACGGTCGGTTTGATGGCGGTACTGGGGTCCGCGCAGATGGACAAGGCTTCTCGTCCGAGTCCACCGGCGAAGGCTACGTGCGACTTGGGGGGCGGCAAGACGCTTACTGTGGATTATTCCAGCCCACGGGTACGAGGACGCAAGATTTTCGGTGAACACGAACCTTATGGCAAGGTTTGGCGTGCGGGAGCGAATGAGGCGACGACTTTTGTCACCACAGCAGATTTGATGGTGGGCGGGGCTCACGTTCCGGCCGGCAGCTACACCATTTTCGCGATTCCGAATCCGGATAAGTGGACTCTGATTATCAGCAAGAAAACCGGTGAGTGGGGCACGGATTATCCTGGGCCGGAAAATGACTTGGCACGCGTGGACATGAAGGCCTCAAAGTTGCCTTCTCTCGTCGAGAATTTCACTATCGCGTTTGACAAGACGGCCAACGGCTACACTATGCGTATGGATTGGGAAACGACGCGGGCGTCCGTGGACATTTCGAAGATGTAACGGACTGCGATTTCCCGAAGCGATAAAGGCGCGTCCGGCACTTCAGCCGGAGCGCCTTTTTTATTTGGCGGCGGGCTTGGCGCGGAACCGATATCCTAGGAACTTTGCTGAAGTCGCGCCATGCCGCGATCGACGAGCATTACGGCCCCGATAACCATAACGGTGGAAAGAAGCACGTTTAACGTTACGGCTTCGCCGGCGAACAGCCAGCCAAGTAGAACGGCGACAATCGGATTGACGTAGGTATGCGTGGCGACGAGCGTGGGAGAGTAATGCTCGAGAAGCCAGTTGTAGGCGGTGAAGGCCACGACCGAGCCGAAGAGGATCAGGTAGCCAAGCGCCAGCCACGAACGCAAGGAGACGGATGCGAACGAAAATCCGCGGTATTCTCCAACAGAGGTTCCGACGAGAAGCAGTTGGAAAGATCCCGCCAGCAACGAAAGCGCCGACAAAAGTAGCGGATGCCCGGAGAGATGCGAACGTCTGGAGTAGACAATCCCCACAGACCAAGAAAGCGCGCCCAAGACCACCGCGAGCGAACCGATAAACACGCCAGGGCCGGAATTCAGGGCGCTTCGGCCCATCAGCAGGCCGACGCCGCCGAACCCCAGAAGAATTCCAGCCAGCAGCGTGCCGTTCAAGCGCCACCGACGAGCAGCGGCAGCGCTGAGCAGGAAAACCCAGATGGGTTCGCTGGCGATGAGCAAAGAGGCAAGGCCCGACGGCACTTTTTGCTCCGCCCAGTGCAACGTGCCGTGGCCAATCAGAAAAAAGAAAAAACCGATGATGAGGCTGGCGCGGACTTGGGACCAGCTAGGCCGCAAGCGTTTTGCGAGGCACCAGGCAAGAAGGATCGAGCCAGCCGTCAAATGCCGCAGGCCTGCAGTGTAGAGCGGAGGAATCGTTTCAACGGCGTAACGAATCGCGAGGTATGTGGAACCCCAGATGAGGTAAATGGAGAGAAAGGCAAGAATGACGCCGGCGCGATTGAGCCTCGGGCGCGCAGAAGCTACTGGCGCAGGAAGACTTGCGACGATGGCTGTGGAGTCCGTGGACATTGTTTCACCTATGAGCGGCAGCGAAGGTACGGAAGGTTTCGGCACAGCGCCTGTTGATGTAATGCTTTAACGCTGCTACACTCATTACAACAAGATAGCCGATCCAGTGTAATGAGTCAAGTAAATTTAAGTCATTACCATGAAAACGCCACAAAATGTCTTCTATGCACACGGATTCGGAAAGGCTGCTCCCTGGGTTGATCTGGCAAACAGCGAAGAGTGGGACGGATTTGGCAAGCGTACCGACCACTTGGGTGACCCGGAGTGGCTGGCGGCCTTCCAGAAACATTGGAACCTGGCGCCTTTCTCGCATGGCAAATCTTCCCGCCTTCAATTGCTGAAGCTGCGCGAGGTTCTGCGCCGCGCTGCGCAAAAGTTGGCCGCGGGACACGGGCTGGGCGCCGGCGAGATCTCCAAGCTGAATCATGTTCTCAACGTACCGGTGCGGCAGCGGCTCGTCCAGCGCCAAAATGGGTGGGGGGCGGAGGTGGTTCCTGTGAAGAGGGATGGGAACTGGGCACTGGCGGAGATCGCCGCTTCGTTAACGCAAACATTAGCGGGACAGGACGCGCAGCGCGTGCGAATTTGTGCCAATGTGGATTGCCGATGGATTTTTCACGATCCCACGAAGGGCGGCACGAAGCGTTGGTGCAATGACCGCACTTGCGGCAACCGTGCGCGAGTGCGCCGGGCCAGGGCAGCGCAAAAGCGAAGCGCCTGACAACGAAATTGCGTTCGTCGCCAGGCGTGGGATCAAATCTGTTGTTCTAAGATCAGGTATTCTTCGGCCGAACGAGCGCGAGAAATTCATCGCGCGTTTGCTTGTTGTGGCGGAAAGCGCCGAGCATGGCGCTGGTGACGGCCTGGCCATGTTGTTTCTCAACGCCGCGCATCTGCATGCACAGATGGCGGGCTTCGACGATTACGCCGACGCCCTGAGGAGCGATTTTTTCCTGGATCGCTTCCGCGATCTGGCTGGTCATGCGTTCCTGAATCTGCAGCCGCCGCGCGAACATATTGACCAGGCGCGCGATTTTGCTGAGGCCAAGAACGCGCTTCTCCGGCAAATAGGCCACGTGAGCCTTGCCGAAGAACGGAAGAATATGGTGTTCGCAAAGGCTGAAGAATTCGATGTCCTTGACGATGACCATTTCATCGTACGCCACGGAAAACGTGGCGCCGTTCAGCACATGGTCCAAATTCTGGTGATAGCCGCTGGTCAAAAACTTCAGCGCTTTTTCGAAACGCTCCGGCGTCTTGCGCAGCCCTTCGCGATTGGGATCTTCACCGACCAGCTTGATGATTTCGCGCATGTGGCAGGCTATTTTGCGCGCATCGATCTCTTTGGTGTCGTCATGCAACAGAATTTCTTCCGTTGGTTTAGTCACGGACGGTTCCCTTCTGGATTGACCCCGGCGTACTCGAAGCTGTTGTTTCCGGTCTCTTCGACGCGGATGCGTTCAAGTTTTGCCCTGGGGAAAGATTTCAGGCGCTGAAAAATTTCCATGCATAGATTCTCTGTCGTGGGCACTTTGTCCCGGAATGCGGGGATATCTTCGTTGAGCGACTTGTGATCGAAATCTTCGAGTAACTGGCGTTCGACGAAGGCGTCCAGATCGTCAAGATTCGCGATCATCCCCGTAGCCGGGTCGACTTCTCCCGATACGCTAATTTCCACGACGTAATTATGGCCGTGGCCATGGGGATTGTTGCATTTCCCAAAGACGCGGCAATTCTCCTCTTCGCTGAGCCGCGAAGTATGCAAGCGATGCGACGCCGAGAAGCGATACCGGCGGCCCAGCTCGATTTTGAGCGCGCCGCTCATGTCTTCCCTGCCCCATTCGCGCCGTTGCGGTAACAATCGGCAAAGAGGTCCGGCGATTCGTAGAGCCGCACGCGATGCAGCCGGCCTTGCGTAATTTTCGGCTCAAGCAATTGCCATATGACTCGCGCAATATTCTCGCAAGTCGGAATCTGGCCCGCCAGCTCCGGCACTTCATAGTTCAGGTGGCGATGGTCCATGCGCTGCATGATTTCCTGTTCGAGAATCTCTTTCAGTTCTTTCAGATCCAGCACCATGCCGGTGACGGGATCGGGCTCGCCCTCGATGGTTACTTGCAGCGTGTAATTATGGCCATGGCCATGGGGATTGTTGCACTTACCAAAAATACGGCGGTTCTCCTGGGCCGAAAGATTCGGGTTGTGGTAGAGATGCGAAGCCGAAAACTCGATTTTGCGCGT
>Ga0209155_1000219_pt1 | contig 26057 bp, 20 predicted proteins | sample GraSoiAngelo_122_FD_185879 | JGI IMG/M metagenome (GOLD analysis project Ga0209155, IMG submission 185879) | Grasslands soil microbial communities from the Angelo Coastal Reserve, California, USA - 14_0927_02_20cm (SPAdes) (version 2) | ecosystem: Environmental > Terrestrial > Soil > Grasslands ... | reverse complement strand
CCGAGCGCGACTGGCACGAGATCGAGGACGGCATCGCGCGCTCGCCCGGCACGTGCATGACGATGGGCACCGCCGCGACGATGATGTCGATCGCCGAAGTGCTCGGCCTCACGTTGCCCGGATACGCGTCGATCCCGGCGCCGGACTCCAACCATTCGAGGATGGCGGCGCTCACCGGCAAGCGCATCGTCGACATGGTCTGGGAGGACCTGAAGCCGCGCGACATCCTCGAGGCGAAGAGCTTCGACAACGCCGTGATCGCGCTGCTGGCGATGGGCGGCTCGACCAACGCCATCATCCATCTCATCGCCATGGCCGGCCGCGCCGGCGTCAAGCTACCGCTTGAGCGCTTTAACGAATTCTCGGCGCGCACCCCCCTGCTCGCGAATGTGCGCCCGTCCGGCGAACGCTACCTAATGGAGGACTTCTATTACGCGGGTGGCCTGCGTGCGCTGCTCGGCCAGCTGCACGATGTGCTGAATCTCGACTGCCGCACGGTGAACGGCAAGACGCTCGGCGAGAACCTGCAGGGCGCGCGCATCTACAACGAGGACGTGATCCGGCCGCGCAGCGAGCCGCTGCTTTCCCCGCCAGGTTTGCTGCGCACCGCAGCCGATCTCGTCGTCTCACGCGGCTCGCCGACGCCGCAGCCATCGGGCGCGGGTCCTCGGGTGTTCGAAACTGCCCGCCGCCAGCCCGCCATCGTCCGCGCGCAGATAGCGTCCGGAGCTTCGATGCGTGCGCCCGTCCATCCGCGTGCGACGGCTTCGTCATCGGCGCTGCCCGCTATCTTTGCCGCGCCGGTCAGCGGTCTCGAGCCCGGAATGTGGAGCGGCCATCGGCCCGCCTCGACCGATCGCTATCGGCGTTGGACGTATGCGTCCTGGAACAAGGATGAGCCGCAGGACGTCGGCGGCATACCTCTCTCGGGAGTGTCGCGCCGCAGCCATCCGCAGCTCCCCGTCGCGCTCCGCTTCCGCTATGTCGGCGCCCCGCTCTGGTGGTCGCACGGCGCCGTTGCGGCCGCGCCCGACGACGCTTCTGTCCAGGCCACGCGGGCGATGCAGGCCGGGCTTCACGCCGCCAACTCGGCGGCCGCCATCTGGCGGTCGATCCTCGTCGCCGCCGCGCCGGCCGACGACGCTACGGGTGGGATGGATGCCGGGCGCGAGGATTCCGCGGAGAAGATGAGCAGCCTGGCGCGCTCGTTCGAAGCGCTCTCGACGCCGTTCGTGTCCGCCACGCTGCCTCCGGCAGCCGGTGCGACTGCTCCCGCGTACATCGCGATGAGCAGTGCTGGAGCGGCCGGGACGGTCTCGTCGGCTACAGCCGCTCGCGCGCGGGCGCAGGCCGTGGAGATGTCGATCGTCGCCGCCATTCCGCCGGCGCCGCCGCCCCTCGAGTCCATGAGCACGGCATCGCGAGGAGCCGACGCGCCGCACGCCCGCGGGCGCGGACATGCCCACGATGCGGCCCACGGACATCACAAGGAGGCCGATGACGCCGTCAGCCACTCGAAGATCGAGGGCTCGGTCGACGCCATCGCGCAGCGCATCTACCATCGCATCCGCCGCCGCATCGAAAGCGATCGCGAGCGGTTCGGGGGGTAGCTCAAGGAGCGGTCATGGCGACGCTGGAGAAAGCCAAGCTGATGAACGTCGACACGAACGACACGTGGGACGTTCTCTTCAACCCCAAGGAATACTCGGTGCAGAAGAGCGTCCAGTGGGAACCGCATAAGGCGCCGGGCCTGGACACGCCGGAGCACGAGTTCACCAGCGGGAACCCGGCCGTCCTCAACGTCGAGCTGTTCTTCGACACCTACGAGGAAAAGAAGGACGTCCGCACCGAGCACACCGAGAAGATCCTCGACCTGGCGGCGGTCAACGCCGACAAGCACCGGCCGCCAAAAGTCATGTTCGCCTGGGGCGGCTTCAAGTTCACCGGATTCATCGAGAGCCTGACCGTGCGCTACACGATGTTCCTTCCCGACGGAAAGCCGTGCCGCGCCACCGCCAACGTCTCGATGAAGGAACTGCAGACGGCGGCGGAGCAGCTGCAGAAGAAGCCGCGCAACTCTCCGGATCACACCAAGCGGCGCACGCTGAAGACCGGCGAGACGCTGGCGCTGATCGCCCACGAGGAATACGACGACCCGGCAGAATGGCGCCGGATCGCGGACGCGAACGGCATTCTCGACCCGCGCGAGGTGAAGCCGGGCACCGTCCTGACGTTGCCTCCCATCCTCTGACCGGAAGAAGCCCTTGGCCGACAACCTGTACAAGCTGATCGAGAAGGCGCACGAGACGGCATCCACTGCCGACGCGAAGCAGTTCGGCGTCGAGATCGGAATCGTCACGAACGTCAAGGACCCCGACCAGCTCGGGAGGGTCAAGGTGTGCTTTCCCCGGCTGCCGGGAAAGCCCGAGTCGGACTGGTGCCGCGTGGTGCAGCCGGCGGCCGGCGCGGGGCGCGGCTTCTACTGGCTGCCGCACGTGAACGACGAAGTGCTGATCGCGTTCGAGCGCGGCGAGGCGCACCGGCCGTACGTGGTCGGCTCGCTCTGGAACGGCAAGGACAAGCCGATGAAGACGGCCTACGCCGACGAGAACACGACCGTGATGATCCAGACGAAGGCGGGTCATCAGATCATGCTCGACGACAAGAGCGGCCAGGAGAAGATCGTCATCGCCGACAAGAGCGGGAACCGGACGATCACCTTCGACGTGACGAACAAGAAGTTCCTGATCGAGGCGAAGGAAGGCGACGTGGAGATCCACGCGGAGAAGAAGATCGTGCTCGACTGCGAGGATCTGGAGATCAAGACGAAGAAGACGGGGAAGATCGACATCGGGACGACGTTCGATCTCAACGTCTCCGACAAGGCGAACATCAAGGCTGGGCCGCAGCTCAACATCAAGGCCAGCCGTGTAAACATCAATTAAGGCAGGTCTTCGGATCAAACCGCAGAGCACGCGGAGGGCGCAGAGTTTGCGGTTGTTTTTTTGAAGCGGTCCGGATTCGCTGGTACGACCTTTGCGTGCGGATCGGTCTCACCATCCTGCTGCTCGCCGGGACGGCGAATGCCGCCGCCAACGACCTGCAACTCTGGCGGCTCGGCCATCCGGATTCGCTGGCCTGCACCCTGTGCGACGGGGGCCCGTCGGACATTCCGGAGCCCGGAACGCCCGGCGCGCAGGCGCGCTTCCACCGGCTGGCGAGCACCCTCGGTCTCGCCTTCATTCCCCCGTTCCAGGAGACGGCCGCGACCACGGGGCAGGCGGGATTCGAGATCGGGTTGACGTCGTCCCAGGCGCTCCTGCGCATCGGCGCCGATGCCTGGGCGACGGCGGGAACGCAGGCCGTCGCCGCGCCACCCGACGTGTTGATCCTGCCGGCAGTGACGCTGCGCAAAGGATTGGGCGGATCGTTCGAGCTCGGCGCTTCGGTCCAGTGGCTGGCGAACTCGCAGATGATGGCGCTGTCTGGCGAGCTCCGCTGGGCAGCGGTGGAGGGGCTCGAGTCGGTTCCGGACGTGGCGCTGCGCGTCTGGGGCACGCGCGTGATCGGCACGCAGGATCTCGACCTCGCCTCCGCCGGAGCGGACGCGCTCGTCTCGAAGAGCTTTGGCGTCGCGGGGATGATGAAGCTGCAGCCGTATGGCTCGTTCGGCGTGGCGATGGTCAACGCGCTCTCCGCCGTGGTGGACTTCAAGCCCGGGGCGGAAGATCCGTCGCGGCCCGGCGCGGACGACCAGGTCTTCCACGGAGTCACCCTGTACAACAACCGCTACTGGCGCGCCGGCGCAGGTGTGCGCCTCGTCGCCGGCAGGGTCGTGGCGGGCATCGAAGGTGCAATCGCCTGGGGCCGCAATGCCATCCAGGATAGCGGCGGGGCGGGGCAGGAAAACTTCGTGCGCCTCTGGAGCTTCGCGGGCCGCGTCGGCGCGGCATTCTGAGCACTACGCACTTCCCGGCCAGCGCGTCCGCATCAACGCCGGCCGATTGGTGAAGATCGCGCCCACCCCGCTGTCGTGAAGCCTCGCTGCGATCTCCGGGTCGTCCACCGTCCAGCAGGCGACCGAATAACCCCGCCGGCGCCATCTCCGCACGCGCTCCGGGGTGGCGAGAACGTGCTCGGGATGCATTGCCGACGCGTCCAGGAGCGGCGCCACGATCGCCGAGCGGAAGGCCCATCGCTGCTCCGACTCGAAGAGCAGGGCGCGGACGATCTCCGGAGCGAGAAAGCGGGCGCGCCACAGGCACATCGGATTGAACGAGCTGAGCAGCACGCGCTCCTCGGCCCGCGCCGCGCGCACCACATGGACGACCTCCGCCGTGAGGCCGCCGTCGTCGCGCCGATCGCACTTCAACTCGACGTTCACCAGCCCGGGAAACGCCTCGAGCGCTTCCGCGAGCAGCGGAATCCGCTCGCCGCGGAACCGTTCGGACTTCCACGAACCCGCGTCGAGCGTGCGCACGACGGAGTACGACGCGTCAGTGACCAGCGCGCCGAAGCCGGTCGTGCGCAGGAGCGACTCGTCGTGCAGGACGATCACTTGCCCGGACGCGCAGCGCTGCGCGTCGAGCTCGATGCCGTCCGCACCCTGGGCGAGCGCCAGCGAGAAGGCGGCGACGGTGTTCTCGGGAGCCTCGGCCGATGCGCCGCGATGGGCCCAGACCAAAGGCCGTCCGGTCGGGTTGAAGTGCGCCGGCAGCATCTCCGTGCTAGCTTGCCACGTCGAGAGGAGGCGTTGCGATGAATCTCGGGTTCGGCGAGCTCCTGCTCATCTTCATCGTCATCCTCCTCATCTTCGGAGCCAGCAAGCTGCCTCAGCTCGGCGACGCGCTGGGGAAGGGCATCAAGAATTTCAAGCGGTCGGTGACCGGGAACGACGAGATCGACGTCACGCCGAAGAAGGAATCGTTGCCGCAGGAGAAGGCACCCGCGACGAAGACCGAAGCGCGCTCCACGAGCGAGAAGAAGTAGCTTCACTCCTTCTCGCCATCGCGCACCTCGAGCAGCCGTCGCGCCTGCACCCGCACGTCGCTGGAGATCGTCAGATCGCCGGCCACCTCTCGCAAGTCCGGCGCGGTCAGGATCGCGAGCGCGGCGGAGGCCAGCGCCGGGGCGCTGTAGGGATTCAGTGCGAGCGCGCGGCGGACCCGGCGGTTCGACGACCAGCGGCGCGATCGGAAGATCTCCTCCAGCACTTCCGGACGCTGCGGGCGGCGGGAGGCCGCCGTCAGCACCTCGCGCTCGGTGCAGCGCGGGTTCTGCAGGACGTGCTTCACGACCGTGGGATCCTGGTCGGTGGCGAGCCGCGAGAGGAGGTCCCGGTCGCGCGTTCGCGCCAGGGTGCGCCGCTCGCCGAGGGTTCGCGCGCGCATCTCGCGATCGATCCATTCCTCGCGGTCGTGATCGAAGTTCCGCGCCGGCTGCGTGCGCGCAAACAGCGCCTTTACCTCGAAGTCGTCCTCCGCCGCGGCGAACAGAGCGTCCACGGTCGCCGCATCCAGGAGATCGCGGACGGCCTGAAGGAGCCCTTCGACGGCCGCCGCCTCCGGATCGTTGCGGCGGTCGGCACGGCGGATCAGCTGCCCGAGGACCAGCACCGCTTCGCGCGGCGGCAGCGCCGAGAGCACCGCGGCCGCCTTGTGCGCCCGCAGCTCCCCCGCCTCCAGGGAGGCGAGGGCGCGGGCCAGCTTCGCCGGCTTCATCAGCGGTTCCGCGCCGACTTGGCGCCGGGCTGTTTCCAGGCTTCCGCCGTCTCCACCCGGACCTGGAGGCGGTGCTTCACCAGATCCGCGGGCGGATCGGGGATGAGCGCGAAGAACGGGAGGCTCGCTCCCGGGGCAATGCTGCGATCGACGCGCGCCGTCTGCAACGTCCGCGTGAGCTTCTCCGCGTCGGCCGGCGAGCGCAGCAACCAGACGTCCTCCGGTGTCGGCTCGGCGCCGGCGATCGCGTCGGCCTTCGCCTCCGACGCCCCGTCCGCGACCAGCTCGGCAGTGACGCGCACCGGCCCACGCGCCTTGTTGCTGCGGTTCTCCACCCGTCCGCGTACGAAGAAGACCGGCTTTCCGCCCGCGGTATCGTAGAGGCCGCTGACCACTCCCGTCGGGATCACGTCGGCGGCGGTCCCGAACCCCAGCCATCCCGCCGCCGAGTCGTCGGAGAGCGCGGAGGTGATCACCACCGCGATGGCGAGCGCCGCGCCGAGCAGCCCCGTGATCGCGCTCGAGATCAGCGCGCGCGCAGGCGCGATCTCCGGTTCCGCAGGAGTCGGCGCCGGAGCCGGATCCCGGCGCACAACCGGATCGGTCCTCGGGCGCGGCTCGGCGGCGCGGACGGGTTTCACTTCCACGGGAGCGTCGTTCGCCGCCGCCGCGGAGCCGCCCGGGGCGATGGCCGCGAATGGATCGTCGAGGACCATTGGTTCTGCGGCGTCGGACACGGGCTCGGCGACGCTGTCGGCCGGCGGCATCGGGGGATCGAGCGGCGACGGAGGCGGTTGAGGCTCATCGAGGTCGGGCAGAGGCGGTGGGCGAGCCGCCTTCTGCGCGGGGCGTTCGTCGATCTCGAAGTCCAGATCGTCCAGGCCAGGCAGGCTCGACGCCGGCTTCGCGGCGGCGGGCGCGGGCTCCGGAGTGGAAGGCGGTGGTGCCGCGGGAGCGTCCAAGCCCGTCGAGAGCGGCGCGTCGCCGGTCAGCTCCGCCATGCCGAAGAGGTCCTCGGCGTCCAGCCGCCGCGCTGTGCCAGCTTCTTGCCGCGCAGCGCCGCGCACCTTGTCGGTAGAGGGACGTACGGGGCCCGTAGAGGGCTTTACGGGGCCCGTCGAAGGACGCGCTGCGGCGCTTCCCTTGATGGGACCCGTGGAGCCCGTCTTGACCGGTCCGGTCGAGCCCGTCTTGACCGGTCCGGTCGAGCCCGTCTTGACCGGTCCGGTCGAGCCCGTCTTGACCGGTCCGGTGGAACCCGTCTTGACCGGTCCGGTCGACCCGGACTTCGAGACGGCTGCCGCGCCGAGCGCGGAGAGGTCCATCGTGTTGCCCGGGCCGGGAGTCTGATCGGCCCCGCCAGCCCCGGATTTGCGCACCTGGAACACGTTCTTGCAGGAGGTGCAGCGGACGCGTACGCCGCGGTCCGTCACCTTTTCGTCGGCGATGCGGAACTTTGACTGGCAGGTTGGACACTGGACGACCACGCTCGCATTCTCTCTTGCGCTCCGTCGCGGTGACAAGGAAACGCCCTCTACAACAAGGTGCGCCAAGCGCGCCTTGACACACACCGGCGCCTGTGGACAGATGGCGCCGTACCGCTTCGCGTCAAGCGCTCTCAGCCCCCTCAGGGACGGTGGAGTTTCCAAGATGAGCGAGCAGGATCAGACCCCAGTCTCGGAGGTCGGCAACGGCGCTCCTGAGACGGCCGAACGCAAAGAGCCCAAGGTCATCAAGCGCTATACCAATCGGAAGCTCTACGACACCGTGGAGAGCCGGTACGTCACGCTCGACGAAATCGCCCACATGATCAAGGGCGGCGCCGAAGTGAAGATCATCGACAACCGCACCAAGGAAGATCTCACTTCGGTGACGCTGGCCCAGATCATCTTCGAGGAAGAGAAGAAGCGCTCGCAGATGCCGCTCGGCGTCCTCCGCGAGATCATCCGACACGGCGGAGAGGCTGTTGCGGGGTTCTACGCAGAGAAGGCGGGAACCATCGTCGGCAAGCTCGGGGAGCTCCGCACGAAGACGGAGACGATCCGCGACGACATCGAGCAACGCGTCCGCGGCGTGACCGGCATGTTCCGCAAGGAAGGCGAAAGCGCGAACCCGGTCAAGGAAGCCGTCGATGACCTGCGCGGCAAGGTGGATACCGCGGTGAAGTCGGTGGTCGAAACGTTCGGCGGCGCCGCGTCCGCGTCCGAGATCGAGGGGCTGCAGAAGCGCATCCAGGAGCTGGAGAAGAGGATCGCCGAGCTGACGAAGGGTCCGTGACCCTCGCGGAGGCGCTGGAGCCGTTGCACCGCAGCTATCTGCGGCGGCTCGACGAAATGGTCGGGCGCCTCCCCGAAAGTGCGGTCCTGACCGAGCGCACCACCAGAAGGGACGATGGACGCATCGCGCTCGGCGAAACCGGGTTGCCGCTGCGCTTCGACGTGGCGGACGCGCGCGACGGTCACACCTGGGAGGTCCATGGCGCCCGCGCCGACGAGCCCCTCGCTCGCGAGGTGCGTGTCGGCCGCGTCGAGGTGCGGATCGAGCCCGGCAACTGGGAGGAGTTGCCGTTGGTCTGCGTGTTCGACGGCAATCCGCTGCCGGAAGACGCGGAAGACCTCGCCGGGCTGCTGCGCGGGTTCGCGGTGTTCGCCTGGTACGGAGGCTTTGCCGGGGCCCGGCCGTCGCGGGGCGCCGCCGGTGCCGATCGCTGGACGGGAAGGGCGCATGGCGTTCGCGTCGAGTTGCGCGAGAACGAGCTTTGGGCCGTGCTCGATCTGGGCACCTGCGCGCCGGCGGCGGTCGAGGCGCTCTGCGCGGCGCTGTCGGGATACTGCGAGGAGCGCGTTCCGCTGGCGTACGTTCGGATTGGCGGAAAACCCGAGCTTGCGGGTTGATCTGAAGCTTTGTTCAGGTAATAGAGTCCGTCCCATGCTCGAAGGCTTCCACCCCTCGGTGCGCACGTGGTTCGAGGCGCGCTTCGGCACACCGACGGAACCGCAGGCGCTGGGCTGGCCGCGGATCCAGAGTGGCGAGCACACGCTGATCGCCGCTCCGACCGGATCCGGCAAGACGCTCGCGGCTTTCCTCGCCTGCCTCGACGCGATGATCCGCGAGGGAGAATCGCTCCCCGGAGAGACGCAGGTGCTCTACGTCTCGCCGCTCAAGGCGCTCGCCAACGATGTGCGGATGAACCTGCTCGAGCCGCTGGCCGAGCTGCGGCGCCTGCCGGGCGTCCCGGAGATCCTGACCGCAGTCCGGACCGGAGATACCCCGCAGCCGGAACGGCAGGCAATGTTGCGGAAGCCCCCGCACGTCCTCGTCACGACGCCGGAGAGCTTCTATCTCTTGCTGACCAGCGCCGGTGGGCGCGAAGTCCTTCGAACCGTTCGCACGGTCATCGTCGACGAGATCCACGCGGTGGCGCGCGACAAGCGGGGTGCGCACCTGGCGATCTCCCTCGAGCGCCTCGACGCCCTATGTGGGCGCAAGTGCGTGCGGGTCGGACTCTCCGCGACCCAGAAACCCATCGAGGAGATCGGACGCTTCCTCACGGGCGGGTCCCCCTGCGCCATCGTGGAGAGCGGCTCGCGGCGGCCGCTCGACGTCAACGTCGAAGTGCCGCGCGACGAGCTGAACGCTGTCGCTTCCAAGGAGCAGCGGGACGAGACCTGCGATCGCGTCGCGGAGCTCATTCGCGAGCACCGGACGACGCTGGTCTTCGTCAACACGCGCCGGCACGTCGAGCGGGTGGCGCATCAGCTTGCCGAGCGCCTGGGCGAGGACCAGGTCGTTGCGCATCACGGCAGCATGTCGCGGACGATGCGGCTGGCGGCGGAGGAAAAACTCAAGCGCGGCCACGTCCGCTGCGCGGTTGCGACGGCCTCGCTCGAGCTCGGAATCGACGTCGGCGCCGTCGACCTGGTGGTGCAGCTCGAGTCGCCGCGCAGCTTCTCCATCGCGGTGCAGCGCATCGGCCGCGCCTCGCACCATCGCACGGGTGTCCCCAAGGGGCGCCTGTTTCCGGCGACGCGCGACCAGCTCGTCGAGTGCGCCGCGCTGGTGCGCGGGATCCGCCGCGGCAATCTCGAGGAAACCTCGATTCCGCAATGGCCCCTCGACGTGCTCGCCCAGCAGCTCGTGGCGATGGCGGCGTGCGAGGATCTCGCGGAGGACGACGCGTACGCGCTGGTCCGGCGAGCCTGGCCATACCGCTCGCTTCCACGGCCCGAATTCGATGCGCTGATCGAGATGCACGCCGAGGGTGTCGCGCGGCGAGCGGGCCGCGCCCAAGGCGCCCGGCTGCATCGCGACGGCGTCCATCACGTGGTCAAGGCGCGGCGCGGCTCGCGCATCGCGGCGCTCACCAGCGGCGGAGCGATCCCGGACACGGCGCAATACGCGGTGGTGGCGGAGCCCGAGGGAATCACCATCGGCCAGGTCGATGAGGACTGGGCCGTCGAGAGCATGGCCGGCGACATCTTCCTGCTCGGCAACCAGAGCTGGAAGATCCGGCGGGTCGAGGCGGGGCGGGTGCGGGTGGAGAACGCGCACGGCGCGCCTCCGTCGCTGCCGTTCTGGAACGGCGAGGCGCCGGGGCGCACTCCCGAGCTGTCGGAGGAAGTGTCGCGGCTGCGCGAGGAGATCGAGCCGCTCCTCGACGAGCCTTCCCGCGCCGAAGAATTCCTCGTTCGCGACTGCGCCGTTGCGCAGGCAGGCGCGGAACAGATCGTCCGGTATCTGCGCGCGGCCCGCGCAGCCCTGGGAGCGCTTCCTACCCAGCGCACGCTGATCGCGGAGCGGTTCTTCGACGAGTCCGGCGGCATGCAGCTGGTCGTGCACGCGCCGTTCGGGGCGAAGCAGAACCGCGCCTTCGGGCTGGCGCTGCGCAAGCGCTTCTGCAGGACCTTCGACTTCGAGCTCCAGGCCGCGGCGACCGACGAGGGGATCCTGCTCTCGATGGGACCGCAGAACAGTTTCCCGCTGGAGTCCATCTTCGAGTTCCTCGCTCCCGGCACCATCGACGAGATCCTCACGCAGGCGGCGCTCCGCGCGCCGATGTGGGGAGTTCGCTGGCGCTGGAACGCGACGCGTTCGCTCGCGGTGCTGCGGTCTCGCGCCGGCAAGAAGATCCCCTTCAACATCCTCCGCATGCGCACCGACGACCTGCTCGCGCAGGTCTTCCCCGCACAGGCGCAGTGCCAGGAGCACGATACCGGCGTGATCGAGCCCCCCGATCACCCCCTGATCCGGGAGACGTTGCGCGACTGCCTCAACGAGGCGATGGACATCGAAGGTCTGCGCGGGTTGTTGCAGCGGATGGAGCGCGGCGAGCTGCGATTGCTCGCGCGCGACACGGCGGAGCCTTCGCCGCTCTCGCACGAGATCCTGAACTCGGCGCCGTACGCGTATCTCGACGATGCTCCGCTGGAGGAGCGGCGATCGCGGGCGGTGCAGCTCCGGCGCACGCTCGATCCCGGCGATGCCGCGTCGCTGGGAGCGCTCGATGCCGCAGCCATCGCGGAGGTGGTCTCTCAGGCCGCCCCGGATCTGCGGTCTGCCGACGAGCTGCACGATCTGCTGCTCACCCTGGTGCTGCTGCCCGCGACGGAAGCCGTGGCGTGGCAGACCTGGCTGGAGGAGCTGCGCGCAGCCGGTCGCGCGGTCCTGTGCGACGGATTCTGGCGCGCGAGCGAGCGCTCCGGCGCGGAGCTCCTCGACGCCGTCCGCGGCTGGGTGGGATTGACCGGACCCATTACCGCCCCCGAGCTGGCGCACAAGCTCGGGGTGGCGAACGTCGAGGCCGAGCTGGCGCTACTGGAGAACGACGGCCTCGTGCTGCGGGGGCGATACCGGGCCGGCGCCGTGGAAACCGAATGGTGCGAGCGGACGCTGCTCGCGCGCATCCACCGCCTCACCCTCGGACGGCTGCGGCGCGAGATCGAGCCGGTCACCACGCAGGATTTCCTGCGGTTCCTTTTCCGCTGGCAGCACGCGCAGCCGGGGACGCAGCTGCACGGAACGCAGGGCCTCGCGGAGATCGTCGGGCAGCTGCAGGGATTCCAGTCGGCGGCCGCTTCCTGGGAAAGCGACGTCCTGCCGTCGCGTGTCGCCCGCTACGACCGGGCCTTGCTTGATCAGCTCTGCTTCTCCGGCGAGATCGCTTGGGGCCGTCTCGCCTGCGCGGACGAGTCACCGCGCCGCGCTCCGCCCGGAAGGGCCACGCCCATCGCGGTGGTGCGGCGCGAGGACCTGCCGTGGCTTCTCGATGCCACCCGGGGCGGATGCGAACCGCTCGGCGAACGCGCCCGCATACTCCTGGCGCTGCTCGAGCAGCGAGGCGCGCTGTTCCCCCACGAGCTGCGGGCGCAGACGGGTCTCTCCGCGCGCGAGCTGAACGAGGCCCTTTGGGAGCTGGTCTCCGGGGGCCGCGTGACTTGCGACGGCTTCGGCGCCCTTCGTGGCCTTCTGGAAGGAAAGGCGCACGCCGCCGCAGGGCGCTGGTCGCTGCTCCGCCCGTACGAGAGCGCGCAGCGAGAGCCCGGGTGGGAGGACAAGCTCGCGCGGCAGTACCTGCGTCGGTACGGGATCGTCTTCCGAGATCTGCTGACCCGCGAGCCGCGCTGCCCGCCGTGGCGCGATCTTCTGCAGATCTATCGGAGGATGGAAGCGCGGGGAGAGCTGCGCGGCGGCCGGTTCGCGCAGGCCTTCTCGGGCGAGCAATTCGCCCTGCCGGAAGCGGTGGACGCGGTGCGCGCGGTGCGGAAGGTGCCCAAGGCGGGCGAGGAGCGCGTGACCGTAAGCGCGTGCGATCCGCTGAACCTGGTCGGGGTGCTGACGCCCGGCGCGCGCGTGCCGGCATTCCCTCAGAACCGCGTGACCTTCGTGGACGGCGTGCCGGAGGACGGGGCAGCGCTGCGCACCGCCTGACCCGGCATTCGCGCTCTACGGATGTCCGCCCTTTCAAGTTCGTGGTGGACGTGACTGTCGTCGCGCTGCGCTGACTCATCGGCGCTGCGGCCGACGTCGCGTCCCGCAGCTCCTTGTCGGACTTGAAAGCGCGGACATCGCAGGGAGCGTTGCGGCGGCGGCGGTCGGCGGCATGTCAGACCCTCCTTGTACGCTGCGCTCATGGTTGCGAAGCAGCAGGAGTTGCCTCTTCCGCAGTGGGGTGGTGCACGGGCGGGCGCAGGGCGCAAACGGAAAGGCGCGCGCCGCAACGTTCCGCACCGCACGCGTGCCGGCTTCAGCCGTGCGGCGCTTCACGTCACCGTTCGGTTGCGGCGCGAAGTGTGGAACCTGCGGACGCATCGCTGCTTCCGCGCGCTGCGATACTCGTTCGAGCGCGGCTGCGCCCGCTTCGGCTTCCGGCTCATCGACTTCTCCGTCCAGGGGAACCACATCCACTTCATCGTGGAGGCGCCCGACCAGCTTGCGCTGACCCGGGCAATGAAGGGCCTCGAGGTGCGGATGGCGCGCGCGCTGAACCGCGTGATGCACCGGCGCGGGCCGGTGTTCGCCGACCGCTACCACGCGCACCTGCTGCGCACACCGACCGAGGCGCGCCACGCGCGCAACTACGTGCTCTCGAACTGGCGCGTCCACGCGCAACGCGACGGGCGCCCTCTTCCGCGCGGAAACGATCCGTTCTCCTCCGCTGGATGCGACCCGGCCGCAACCTGCTCACCGCGGTTCTGGATGCTGTGCGTGGGGGTCTGGCGCGGCCCACCGCGCGAACGCGAGGTGCGAGCCTCGACCGCGTCGCAGTGACTACGGCACACGTCTCGCCGATGAAATAGTCGAGGACACGCACGTCCCTGAACAACACGTTCGGCTTGGCGGACTCGAGGATCCGGCGCGCCGCCGCAGCATTTCCGCGCTTTCGGGCATGCAGCGCCGAGATGACCGCCTGGGCTGCCGCGCGGCCGTGGACCCCCACAAGCCCAGCGGGTCGATCGGATGTTCGCGAAGAAGTCGCTCCGCCTCTTCGGGATCGCCGGCGACCGCAGCTCCTGGAACCAGACGCCGAGGTCCACGGAGCCCTCCGATCGGAATCAATGAGTGTACTCCTGCGCGGAGCGCGCGAAGCAAGAGCCTCAACTTGAAAGGGCGGACATCGGTTTCGGGACTGCGCCGGGGTGTGGAACGAACCGCGGCGGCTTCGGCCTCAGTGCGTCTGCGGTGCCTGCGCCGCCGCTTCCTTCTTCTGCAGCTCCGCAATCTTCGCCGACAACCCCTCGAACACGCGTTCCAGCTCGTCGATCTTCCCCTCCAGCTTCTTCACGTCGCCGGAGGTGGGAATGTTCATCGCCGACAGCGCCGACTGCGCTGCCCGCTCCGCCGTGGCCTTCACGTCCAGCGCCGCGCTCATGGTCTTCTGCAGCGCGCCCATGAACGTCTCGTTCTGCAGGAGCTGGGAAGCGATCTTGCTCATCCGCTCCTCGCCCGTGGCGATCATCTTCTTCAGCACTTCGTTGTCGCGCAGCATGCGGCCCCCGGCGTGTACGCGGAATCTATCGGCGTGCCGCACCATGTCAAGCAAGGTTGACGCACTCGGGGGCCGACACTACAGTCGCGCGCCCCATGCCGGCCCTCCTCGATCGCCGCCTCGTCGTGGTGACAGGCAAGGGCGGCACCGGTAAGAGCACGATCTCGGCGGCGGTGGCGCTGGCTGCGGCGCGGCGGGGCAAGAAGGTCCTGGTCTGCGAAGTGGTGGCGAAGGAGCGGGTCGCCGACTTCTTCGGACGGCCATCTTCCGGAACGCAGATCCGTGAACTGGTGCCCAACCTGTACAGCATCCACGTGCGCCCTCGCGAGGCGATGCGCGAGTACGCTTTGATGATCCTCAAGTACGAGACGCTGTACCGCATCGCCTTCGAAAATGCCGCCGCGCGCTATTTCCTCGCCGCGGCGCCATCGCTGGCCGAGATCGTGATGCTGGGCAAGGTCTGGTGGCATGCATCGCAGGAAATGGAGCGCGGCCGCCTGCGCTGGGACATGGTGGTCCTCGACGCCCCCGCGACGGGTCACGGGCTGACCTTCCTCACCGTTCCGGAGGTGTTCCTCCGCCTGGTCTCGGAAGGTCCTCTCGCGCGCGACATGCGCTCGATGCAGTCCCTGCTCGCCGACCCCGCGAAGTGCAGCATCTGTGTCGTCACCCTGCCCGAGGAGATGCCGGCGAACGAGGCCGTGGAGCTCGATCGTGCCTTGCGGCAACACGAGTTCCCCGCCGGCCCCCTCTTCCTCAACGCCGCGTTCGCCTCCCGCTTCTCGGCACAAGAGGTAGCCTCGGTGACGCGCGGCGGTCCCCTGCTCACCGCCGCAGGCGAAGCAGCGGACAACCATGAATCGAGGGCCGCGCTCTGCCGTCAGTACGAGGCTTTCCTGCGCGACACGGTTCCGCGCGAGCTGGTGAAGGTGCCTTTTCTCTTCGAGCGCAGCTTCGGTGCGCAGGCGATCGAGAAGGTGGCGCGCTCCATCGGGGAAGCGCTGTGATCGCGGTCGAAGGACGCAAGATCATCTGTTGCGTCGGATCCGGTGGGGTGGGAAAGACCACCACCGCCGCGGCACTCGCGCTGGGCGCGGCGATGGAAGGCCGCCGTGCGCTGGTGCTCACCATCGATCCGGCGCGCCGTCTGGCCAACAGCCTGGGGCTCAAGAACCTCGGCAACGAGGCGACGCGGATCGAGCCCGGCCATTTCGCCGAGGCGAAGCTCTCTCCGCGCGGCGAGATGTGGGCGATGATGCTCGACCTGAAGCGGACCTGGGACGAGCTCGTCCGCCGCGATGCCCGCAATCCCCGGCAGGCGGAGGACATCCTCGGCAACAAGATCTACCAGACGCTCTCCACGGCCATGGCCGGCAGCCTCGAGTACATGGCGATGGAGAAGGTATACGAGCTCTACACCAGCAGCCGCTTCGACGTGATTGTGCTGGACACGCCACCGACCAGCAACGCGCTCGACTTCCTCCACGCTCCCGACCGCATTCTCGGCGTGCTCGACAACAACGCGATGCGCGTCGTCCTCGGTCCGATGCTCAAGGCGGGAAGGGTCGGATTCCGCCTCCTCGCCGCTCCGTCCAGCCTCGTGCTCCGGACGTTGGCGCGGTTCACCGGCAGCGGCTTCCTGCGCGATCTCGCCGCCTTCATGATGGCCTTCGAGGGAATGTACGAGGGCTTCAAGGACCGCGCCGGCAAGGTGAAGGCGCTGCTCTCGTCCTCGCGCACGGGGTTCGTGCTCGTCACCAGTCCGAACCCGCTGACCACCCAGGAGGCGCTCTTCTTCCACCGCGCCCTGGAGAAGGACGGCATCCGCACCGCCGCCGTGGTGGTGAACCGCGTGCAGCGCGATCCGCGGCGCCACGGCGGTCCCGACAACGTGGCCGCGCTGAAGGAAGCGCTGCAGCTCGCGCAGATCAAGGACGAGAAAGGGCTGGCGGAACGCCTCTGCGAGACGCTGACCGAGCAGGCGATCCTCGCCGACCTCGATCGACGGGAGATCGATCGCCTGCGCGACACGCTCCGTGGCGTTCCGCTCTACACCGTGCCCCGCTTGCGCAAGGACGTGCACGATCTCGCCGGGCTGTGGCAGATCGACGAGTATCTGGGAGGCGAATGATGTTCCACACCGCGACCATCGAGCTGCCCACCACGAAGAAGCAGGAGATGATCGACGTCACCAAGCGCGTCCGCGCGGTGGTGGCGGCGAGCAACGTCCAGTCCGGGCTGTGCTCCATCTATTGCGGCCATACCACCGGAGCCATCACCCTGAACGAGAACACCGATCCCGACGTGCAGACGGACATCCTCAACGCGCTCGAGCGCGCGGTGCCGCGCAACGAGAAGTACTACAAGCACGAGGAAGGGAACGCGCACGCGCACGCCAAGGCGGCGGTGCTCGGCTTCTCGGAAACCATTCCGGTCCAGGGCGGCAAGCTCGCGCTCGGGACCTGGCAGGCCATCTATTTCTGCGAATTCGACGGGCCGCGGAACCGGAAGCTGGTCGTGACGGTGATGGGGTGAACGCGCGGGTGCGCGGCGGGCGGACCTGAGCATGTCCCTGCTGCACGCCCGCGGGCTCTCGCTGCGGTATGGCGCCAAGGTGCTGCTGGACGGCGCCAGCTTTACGCTCGGCCACCGCGATCGCGTCGGCCTCATCGGCCCCAACGGCAGCGGCAAGAGCACGCTGATGAAGATCGTCGCCGGAAGCGTGGAACCGGATTCCGGCGCCGTGCAGCTCGTCCGCAAGGCGCGCGCGGGATACCTGCCGCAGGAGCTGTCGGAATTGCCGCCGGGTTCCATCGTCGAGGGAGTGCTCGCCAGCGTTCCCGGACGCGCATGGCTGCAGTCGCGGCTGTCTGCCACCGAGGCCGCGCTCGCGCAGGCGGCGACCGAGGAAGATCAGATCGAGCTCGGTGGCGAGCTCGCCGAGTTGCACGAGGAGCTGGCCCACCACGAGGAGCTCTACGGGCGCCACCACGCCGAGGAGATCCTCTGTGGTCTCGGCTTTGCGGAGTCCGCGCTCAACAGCCCCGCGTCCGCGCTCTCCGGCGGCTGGAAGATGAGGGCCGCGCTTGCGGGGCTCCTCCTGCAGGATCCGGAATTGCTCCTTCTCGACGAGCCCACCAACCACCTCGACGTTCCCACCCTGGAGTGGTTCGACGCCTTCCTGCGCCGGTCGCGCAAGGCGCTGCTCCTCGTTTCGCACGACCGCGAATTCCTCGACCGCCAGATCGACCGCGTCCTCTCCTTCGAGCCCGAGGGCCTGCGCGGTTATGCCGGCAACTACGAGCGCTACCTCGAGCTGCGCGCGGCGGAGGAGGAGCGCCTCGCGGCGCAGGCGGAGAAGCAAACGCGCAGGCGGGCGCAGATGCAGGCCTTCATCGAGCGCTTCCGCGCCAAGGCGACGAAGGCGCGTCAGGTGCAGAGCCGCATCAAGTTGCTGGAGAAGGAAGAGATCGTGCAGATCCGCGAGGAGCGCGCCACCGTCCGCTTCCGCTTTCCCGAGGCGCCGCGCAGCGGGCGCGAGGTCGCCCGGCTCGAGAACCTGTCCAAGTCGTACGGCGAGAAATCGGTCTATCGCGATCTGTCCGCACAGGTGCTGCGGGGCGATCGCATCGCGGTCATCGGCCTCAACGGCGCGGGAAAGACCACGCTCCTCAAGCTGCTCGCGCGGGAGATTGCTCCGGACGCCGGGACGCTCGTTCTCGGACACAACGTGGTCCCGGGATACTTCGCCCAGCACCACGCCGAGCGGCTCGACCCCACGCGCACGGTGCTTCAGGAGGTCCACGGGCTTGTGCCTTCCGAGCCGCAGAGCTGGGTGCGCGGCGTGCTCGGCGCCTTCCTCTTCTCCGGCGACGACGTCGACAAACGCATCGGGGTGCTGTCCGGCGGAGAACGTGCGCGCGTCGCGCTGGCGCGGCTCCTGGTCGTTCCCTCGAACTTCCTGTTGATGGACGAGCCCACCAACCATCTCGATCTCGACTCCTCCGAGGCGCTGATCGACGCTCTCACACGATACGAGGGGACGCTCCTGTTCGTCTCCCACAACCGCAGCTTCGTGAACGGGCTCGCCACGCAGGTCTGGGAGGTCCGCGACGGACGGATCGATGCCCAGCCCGGCGACCTCGACGACTGGTCGCGCCGGCGCGCCGCTGCCATGGCCGAGGCTGTGCCGCCGTCCTCACGCGCTTCCGGCGGTGGGCAGGGAGTGCAGGCGCGGCGGGAGCGTGCCTGGCAACGGGAGCAGCGCGAGAAGGTGCTGGGCCCGATCAAGCGCGCCATCGCCGAGCTCGAGCAGCGGATCGCCCAGCTGGAGCAGGAGAAGAAGCAGGTGGAAGCGCAGCTCGCGGACCCGGCGCTCTTCGCCGACCCGGCGCGGAGCACGCCCCTGGTCACCGCCTATCGCGACGCCTCCCGCAAGCTCGACGAGCTCTACGCCCGCTGGGAACACCGCAGCGAGGAGCTTGTCACCGCGGAATCACAGTTCGGATGACATCCGCGGCTCGCCTGCGCACCGCGGCGCACCAACCCTTACCGGGATCGGACTCGAGCCGCAGCGGGAAATTCCGCGGCCCCCTGCGGCACCCTATACTGTCGTGCCGATGAAGCGGGCCATCCTCTGGCTGTTTGCGCTCGCGTTCCTGGCGGCGGCGGGCTTCGCCGGCTGGCGGCTGCTCGAGGAGCGCCGCTTCGTGGCGACCCGATTCGGCGAAGGTTCGCGCACGGTCAACATCCCAGGGGGAACAGGGCCGAGAGCGCTGGCGAAGCTGCTCGCGGAGGCGAAGGTGGTCTCCGACGGGAACCGCTTTTTCACCCATCTGCGCTGGTTCCGGCGCGACGCGCACGCCAAGGCTGGCGAGTACCAGTTCGACGGCGCGCTGCTCCCGGACGAGGTCATCGGCAAGCTCATTCGCGGCGAGGTGAAGATGTATCGCTTCACCGCCGCGGAAGGGCTCAGGGCCGACGAGATCGCCACCATCGTGGGCGGGACGGGCCTCTGCGCGGCCGCCGACTTCCTGAAGATCGCGCGCGATCCCGCTTCGCCGAAGAGGTATGGCGTGCCCGGCCCTTCGCTCGAGGGCTACCTCTTCCCGGATACCTATTCGCTGCCGCGGACCACGGGGTGCGCCGGTATCGTGCAGGCGATGGTTTCACGGTTCTACAAGGCGTTGCAGCACGCGGAGACGCAGCGCCTGCCCACCGTCCGCCTCGACGAGCTTCAGTCGGTAACGCTCGCCAGCATCATCGAGAAGGAGACCGGCAGGCCCGACGAGCGCCCGCGGATCTCCTGCGTCTTCCACAACCGCCTGAAGAAGGGGATGCGGCTGCAGACCGACCCGACGGTGGTCTACGCGCTGCTGCTCTCGCACGACTACAAGTGGGACCACAACATCCACAAGACCGATCTCACGGTGGCGCATCCGTACAATACGTACGTCATCAAGGGCCTTCCTCCGGGTCCCATCGCCAATCCCGGACAGGCGTCGCTGGAAGCGGCGCTGCACCCGATGGCCTGCGACGACCTCTTCTTCGTCTCGCGGAACGACCATTCGCACGTGTTCTGCCCGGATCTCAAATGCCACGAGGCGAACGTGCGGAAGTTCCAGGTCGAGTACTTCCGAAGGCGGCGAGGATAAGCGCCCTCAGCGGATGACTTCGGCACCCGCTGGAATCTTTCCCGTCAGGTTGAGCTCTTCGACGGTGCGTGCGTTGACGTAGAGCTTCCCCGGCGCGAACCGCAGCGGCACCGCTCCATGCCTCGCCAGCGCCTCCCCGGCCACCTTCGCCGCCTCCCGGCCGATGGCGTCGAAATCCGCCGCTACCGCGAGAGCGGCCCCCACCTTCGCCATTCCCTCGAGAAACCCGATCAGCGGGATCTTCCGCTCCAGGCAGGCGCCGATCAGATACTTCGCTACGTCGGGACGAGCGAAGCGGGCGTCCGCCAGCAGCCAGACTGCGTCGACAGACGCCGCCAGCTCCGGAAACGTCCTGTCGAGGCCCGTCAGGTCCGCCATCGCTCGCGCTTCCAGCGTCAGGCCATGGCGCGCGGCAGCGGCCTGCGCTTCCGCCAGAACCGGCGGGGTTCCCGGTGGATGGAGGACCAGCACCCGCCGCGCCGAGGGGGCGAGCGCCTTCAACGCGGCGAGCGCATCCGCCGGCCGCGCCTCCATCGGCACGCCGCCGATCGCATGATGCCCGGAGACCTCCGGATTGAGAACGGCGGCGAGAACCACGGTGAACGTTCCCGGAGCGGTGCGCGCGAGATCGAACGCCTTCGATCCGATCGCCACCACGACGTCGCCATCGCGTGCCGCGGGCGCTCCGGACTCGACTTCCATGGTGCGCACGTTGGGGTGCGCCCGCTGGAACGCGCTCGCCACCTGCGCGTACTGCGGTACGTCCCGCTGCGTGAGCAGAATCAGGTCGGCGCGCGCCGTTGCCGGCAGGAACGCCAGCGCGACGGCACCCAGCACCGCGATGCGGTACCGCTGCACCAGCGCCCGCATCCGCGCGCTGTGCTCGCGGATCGAGCGGGAGGCGCCCTCCAGGCGGCCAATCCCGGCCGCCCCTTCCTCGGCGCTGCGGGCGATCCGCTGCACCGCGCCGCTGATCCTGTTCACGCCGTCCGCCTGTTCGCGCGTTCCGCTCGCGATCTCCGTGGCGGCACGCGATGAGCGCGTGATGGCGTCCGCGAGCCGGCGAATGGCCTCGCCCGCGTGCCCCGCGACTGCGCGACCGGATTCTGCCCTGCGGCGGCCCTCCTCGACGACGGAGGTGGCCCGCTCGATGCCCCGGACGATCTCCGCGAGGATTTCCTGCACCTGGGCGGTGGAGTGCTGGGAGCGATCGGCGAGCGCCCGCACCTCGTGCGCGATGACGGTGAAGCCTGTCCCGGCGGTGCCCGACTTGCTCGACACGATGGCCGCGTTGAGCGCCAGCATCTTCGACTCGGCGGAGAGATCGCGGACGGCATCGATGATCCGCCCGACGTGCCGGGTCCGTTCCACCAGGTCCTGCAGCGTCCGCGTGTTGGCGTCGATCTGTTCGCCCAGGTCGCTGACCGCGCGAACCGCCTGCGCGATCGATTCCTCGCCCTCGCGAGAGCTGGTCGCGCTGGAAGCGGCGACATCGAGCACTGCCTGCGCGTTGCTCTGCGCCCTGGCAAACCGCTCGCGCAAGGCGTCGACCGTCCGCTCCGTGTCCGCTGCGCTGGCCGCCTGCGCACGGGAGTGCTCGAGCTGGCGCGTCGCTCCGTCGAACACCTCCTCGGAGGTCGTCTCCAGGGCGACCGCGGCATCGCGCATCTCGGCGACGACGGCGCGCGTATTGTTGCGAAGCTCCAGGAGGGCGCGGGCCAGCCGGCCCACTTCGTCCTCGCCATCATCGCGGAGGACGGCAGCGAGATCTCCCGCAGCGAGCTCCTCGGCGAAGCGGACCATTCGCCGCAGCCTCCGCGAGAGAATCACGAAGAAGGCAGCGAACGTCGCCACCAGGACGACGCCGCTCGAGGCGACCATCGCGAACGTCTGCCGCGCCACTGCCGCTGAGACCTGGTCGGTGCGGATGCCCATCAGCAGCGTGCCCAGCGCCGCCGCCTTTTCTCCCGGCAAGCCCATGCCGTTGTCCTGGCCAGAGCTCACGCGCCGCGTGAAGCGGCTGGTCCCATCGTCGGACCGCGAGGACTCCTGCTGCAGATCGTGGTTGGACAGCTCCCGTTCCGTCGCGCCCCGGGAGATGAAGGCTGCGAGCCTGCCGTCGCCGTCGACGGCGCCGAGGTAGGCGATGTCGCTGTTCGACGCCAGCACCTGCCCGAGGACGCCGCGCGCCGCCTCCGCGTCATGGAGCGACAGCGCCAGGCGGAGATCCTGGTGCCGATCGAGGATCTGCAGCATCGATGTTCCCCGACGCTCCACCTCCGAGCGGAACCGGTTCGCCTGCAGGCGCGCGAACAGGCTGCCGACGAGCACGGAGGTCACCGCCAGTCCGACGACGAGCAGGGCAATCGCTCGCGCGACCAGCGATGTCCACCACTGCCTCATCAGGGGACGGCGGCGTCGTACGCCAGCCGCACGACGAACTCCCGGGAGGGGCCCGGCAGGGGCGCATGTCCGGCGTTGTACGGCTGGGGGTAACGGAAGTCCGTATCGAGCAGGTTCCGCACTCCCGCCGAGAGATCGAGTCCCTTCACGCCGAGATCGTGTACGCGCACCAACACGTCGACCAAGGCGGCGGCCGCAAGCGCGCCGATCACCGGGTTCCCGTCGGTATCCACCGTGAGCGCCGCGTCGCGCCGGCTGAACCACGCCACGGCGCCGTTGAGGCTCAAACGCCGGTTCAGCTGCAGGGTAGCCCGAGCCGATACCTTGTGGGTGGGCAGACCGAGCACGCGCGACGGGCTGGGACCGCGCAACAGGTCGACCTGGTTCTTGCCCGCCGTCGTGTACATCGCGTAGCTGGCGGCGGCGAATCCATGCCGCCCGTCGACGCGCACCTCGGCCTCGACGCCGCGAGAGCCTGTCCGTCCGGCGTTCAGGTACGCCTCGTCGCCGGTCGAAGGGTCTACCGTGTAGACGATGGGATCGCGAATGGTGAGATCGTAGGCGTTGACGGTCGCGAAGATGCCATCGGCGAAGCGCATGCCGACCTCTGCCTCGAGCACCGTGGTCCTCTCGGGCGTCAGTGTCCCGCTCGCGAGCGAGATGTTCTCGATGCCGGGCGCGCGAAAGGCCTGGCTGTAGAGCAGCTTGAAATGGACGGGGTCGAGGAGCTTGGTGAGAGCGAGGCGGGGAACGAAGGAGTTCCCGACCAGGCTGTGGTGCTCGAATCGCGCGCCGGCGAGGATGTTGCCGATCGGCGTGCGCCAGGTCGCTTCGGAAAACGCGGCGACGTTCTCGTACGCAACGTGGTCGCTCGTTCCGAAGAGCGTCTGGGCACCCACCAGATCCATGTCGTTGAGCCAGGCGCGATCGACGTATGCGTCGACTCCGGTCGCCAGGTTGAGGTCCTGGGTTGCGTCCCATGCCGCGGTGATCCGCCCGGTGATCCGTTCCGCCGTCTTGTCGTAGTAGAGCCACGAGGACTTGTCCGAGTCGCGCCAGGGAAGCTGGCGCTTGTAGTGGACCTCGGGGGTGACGCGCAGCGAATCCGAGAGCTTCCAGTCGTAAGCCAGCTCTCCGAGGAGGGAAATGAATTCGAGGCTCTGCGGCGCGGAAGCGTCGCCGAAGCCGTCGACGTTGTTGACCCCCAGATGGTGGTAGATGAGGCGCGCGCGCAGCCCTTTGTATTCCCCGGCGACATTCAGGTAGGCCGGCACCACGCGCGAGTTGCCGCCGGTCGTCGCGGCCTGGTTGCCGTACAGGTCGTCGTAGCTGCGGTCGCTGCGGTTTCCCTGTCCGAAGTACCCGGAGACGCTCGCCGACACCCCGGAGTCGAACGACTTTCCCGCGGCGAGGGAGATGCCGCGGTGACCGTACCCGTGCGCGGTCTGCCCGTAGACGACACTGGCAGAGACTCCGTTGAGGTCCTGCGCATTGCGGGTCTTCACGTTGATGACTGCCAGCTCGGCGTTGCCGCCATACCGCGCAGAGCCCGGACCACGGACGATCTCGATGCTCTGGATCTGGTCCGCGGGGAGCTCGTGACCGAGCTGGAGAGTGGAGTAGAGGGTCTCGTTCATCTCCTGCCCGTCGAGAAGCAGCAGGATCTTCCCTTCGTGTCCCCAGACGCCGCGGAAGCCGACGTCGGTGACGCCTTCGACGTCTACACCCGGAGAGAAGCCGGGCACGAGCTGGAGCACGTCGAGCAGGTCGCGCGCGCCGGAGGCGAGGATCTCGTCGCGGGACAGCAGGGTGAGCACGCCGGGGCTGTCGCGAACGGTGGCCGGCCGCACCGACGCGACGCTGGTCTCCTGTTTCAAGCGGGCGTCGGCTTCGAAGAGGTCCAGCTCGGACTGTCCCCGTGCGGCCACGCCAAGCAGCAAGAGCGCAGCCGCGCCGAGCCGCGCAAACAGATCGCGATGCATGCGGTCCCCCTTCTCCGCGAGCGATTTCAGCAGAGCAGCGGAAGCTCGCCACCGGCAACTATTTGGCCTCAGCGCGTGTGGCCCGGTGCGCAGCTTCGGTAGACGGTCGCATAGGTGAAACGCTGCGCGGCGCAGAAGAGGAGCCCACGAAAATCGAAGCGCTCGCGGGTGAAGTCGCCGAGGGATCCGCGCACGACCAGGACGGCAAGCGTCGGCGTCTTCCGCGCGAGACGCTGCTCGAAGTCGCCCTTCCAGGCGGAGCGGATCCACTGCTCTTCGGGAATGCCGGAGACGAAGGCGAGCGGGATGTCGAGGTAGTAGGTGCTGCCGTCGAGCAGAATCGCGTCGTCGCTGCGCGCGTTCGCCTTTACCCACCGCGCCGCCTCGACGATGCCGGGGGGCAGCGACCCGATGGGCGCAATGGGACGCGCCCATTCCGCGATCGCGCCCGTCCGGTTCCAGCACATCAAAGCGAGGGCAAGGGGAGTGGCCGCCGCAGCCGCCACGGCGAGGGCACGCGCGGGACGGCGCAGCCGCGCCAGCGCCTCGTGAGCGAAGACGAGGGACAGCGAGGCCGCGACCAGCGTGAACCGCGCCATCGGGCGGAAGTCGAGCAGGATCGCCGCGCGGAACGTGAAATACGCGGCCGGAAGCCAGGCGAGCGCGACGAGGTCCCATCCGGGCTCAAGACGCCGCAGCGCCCGGACCGACCCCCAAAGCCCGAGCAGTCCGAAGGCGGGGGTGGCGACGAGACATACCGCGAGCGGCCAGTACACGAGGTGCTGCAGGCGCGCCCGCAGGGAACCGAAGGAGTCCGCCGCCATCCGGGCGAGCATCGCGTGATCCCGGTCGATGTGGCGTAGAGGCGCGAGCGCGTCCCCGGCGAAGCGCGCATTGACCCAGAGCCAGAACAGGGCCGGTGCGGCAGCGACGGCGCAGAACGCGACGCTGCGGGCGAGGTTCCGCTGACGCAGCCACAGCAGCGCACCGAACAGCGGCACGTACAACCATCCATCGTACCGCACGAGCCCGGCCGCTCCGAGAAGGATCGCGGAGAGGATCACCTGTTCGCGCAGCGCGAGCAGCAACGCGCCGAGGAAGAGGGCGAGGAACACGGCCTCGCTGGCGCCCGTCGCGCTCGCCTGGATGTGCAGCGGCGAAAACGCCAGCGCGACCGCCGCCCAGAAGGCGGCATCGCGTCCGCGTTCGCGCTCCGCCACGCGGTACAGCAGCCAGACGCCCAGAAGGCCGCCAGCGAGCGAAAGGAGCCGCGCCGCGACGACGCGGTCGCCCAGCAGCCGCACGAGCGCGCCGATCAGGGTCAGATGGAGGGGGCCGTACTGCCAGGCCTCCAGATACCCGCGCCAGAGATGAGGGTCCTGCGCCCACCGTTCGGCAAGCTCGATCCGGACCGGCGCGTCGCCGTAATGCTCGTAGCCGAAAAGGATCGGCGCGGCGCGCGCCGCAAGCGCGATGGCGAGGGCGGCGAGCAGCGGCCGCTTCAAGAGTACCGGTGAACAAAGTTGTGCACGGCGCCGTCCAGCTTTATGCACTTATCGTGCGCCCTGGAAGTTCTGTCACCCTGCGAGCGGTTTTGTGAGGGCGCATTGCAGGCCCTATGCTGCAGGGCTACGTTCGTCACGTTGCAAACGCGCCCCTGGGCGCCAGAGGGGATGAGTCCAGATGCCGACGCTCCGCGAATCCGGCGACATGAATCTCGTTTCACGCATCGCCGCGCTCCAGGACAAGACGAGCTTCAAGGAGCTCCACTGGGATGGGTCGTTCGAGGACTACCTGAAGATCGTGCGTGAGA
>Ga0209155_1000217_pt1 | contig 26155 bp, 23 predicted proteins | sample GraSoiAngelo_122_FD_185879 | JGI IMG/M metagenome (GOLD analysis project Ga0209155, IMG submission 185879) | Grasslands soil microbial communities from the Angelo Coastal Reserve, California, USA - 14_0927_02_20cm (SPAdes) (version 2) | ecosystem: Environmental > Terrestrial > Soil > Grasslands ... | reverse complement strand
GTTCCATTTGTTTTCCTCCGGACCCCATTGGAAGAGCGGAAAGTCCGTGACCCAAAGAAAATCCCAGTCCAAGCCGGACTGCTCCGAGCCGGAGTGGCGGTTTGTGAACCCGATCAAATTTTGGATCTCGGCCACGCGCAATCGAATTCGGCCGAGAACTTCGCAGGCGACTTCCCATTTGTCCGCGCCGAAAAAGACGCAGTCGCCCTCCTCAATTCTTAATTTCGATTGGAGCGCCGCCTTCTCAGCATCCGAGAAAAATTTCACGACGGGCGATTTCCATTCGCCGTTCTCGATCTTGATGAAGGCGAGACCCTTGGCTCCGTAGAGCTTCGCAATTTCAGTTAATTCGTCGGCTTGTCCGATCGTGATGCCAGCAAACCCTTTCGAGTTGATCGCTTTCACCACGCCGCCTGCGTCAATCGCGCTGCGGAAAACCTTAAAACCGCTCGCGCGAAAATCGTCGCTAAGATCGACAAGCTCCATTCCGAAACGGCGATCGGGTTTGTCGCTGCCGAAGCGGCCGACGGCTTCGCGATAAGTGAGCCGGTCGAATGGCGTTTTGATCTCAATGTTGCGCGCGACTTTGAAAATTGCCGCCAGCATTCCTTCGGTGACCGAGAAAATATCGTCTGGCGTCACGAACGACGCTTCGATGTCGATCTGTGTGAACTCCGGTTGCCGGTCTGCGCGCAAATCTTCGTCCCGAAAACATTTCGCGATCTGGAAATATTTTTCTACGCCCGCGACCATGAGCAATTGTTTGTATTGCTGAGGCGCCTGCGGGAGCGCGTAAAATTTGCCGGGCATGATTCGGCTGGGCACTAAAAAATCGCGCGCGCCTTCCGGCGTGCTCTTGGAAAGGACCGGCGTCTCAACTTCGATGTAGCCTTGACCATCCAGATAATCGCGCGTCGCTTTCGTGACGCGATGACGCACTCGCAAATTACGCGCGAGACGTGGCCGCCGGAGATCGAAATACCGGTGTGTTATTCGCAAATCTTCGTTCTGCGGCTCGGCGTCGATCGGGAAGGGTAGTGTGTCCGCCCGATTCAGAATTCGCAGACGGCTTGGAATGATTTCGATATCGCCCGTGGCGAGGTTTGCGTTTTCGGTCCCGGGCAGGCGCGCGGCGACGCGCCCCGAAACCTCGATCACATCTTCGCTACGCAGACTATGCGCTTCCTTGGCAAGCTCGGCGTTTTCCTCAGGCCGAAAAACAGCCTGGGTCAGACCTTCGCGATCACGCAGATCGATGAAAATGACGCCGCCGTGATCGCGGGTGACATGCACCCAACCGGCGAGCATGACTTGCTTGCCGATGTCGATCTTGCGAAGGGAATTGCAATCGTTGGTGCGATACATGCTCAAGTGGGACCGGAGACGTTGAAGAATTTCGCGACGCTGTCCAGCAAGGCGTCGTGCGCGATCAGCGACTCTTCGCGCGTCGCGAGGTTTTTTACCTTAACCTGCGGCCATTCATCGCCGTAAAGAAGCGCGAGAGACGCGCCGACGTCTTCGGCCGTTTGAAATTGTTTCGGAACCTTAGTGGCGGTGAGCGGATAATCGACGCGATAACTGCGGTCGCGCAAATGTTGGATTTGGGCAAGCGCATCGGCGCGACGTTCTTCCTTCGCGACGACGATGTAGATGTCGATCTCGCGGTCACTCGCGATTGCTTTCTCCATCGCTTCTTGAGCGTGTGGCGTTTCGTTGATCAACTCCCTCAGGACGACGTCGCCCATAGCAAAACCGAGCGCGGGCATTGAGACAGCATCGTCACTAAGCTGTGCGATCAAGTTGTCGTACCGGCCGCCTCCGGCGATGGCGCGGAATTTCTTAGCCCGGTCGAATACCTCGAACACAATCCCCGTATAATAAGCGAGGCCACGGACTATCCCGACATCGATAGAGATGAAATCGGCCAATCCCCGCTGGCGCAGGCCAGCGATAAGCTTGTCGAGCTTCTCGCTTTTTCCTCCGCTCTTTAGGGCCGCAAAGACAGGATCGGCGAGCTCGCCGAGTTTCTCGGCCGTTTTCTCGCGCGGCTCGCGCCCGCATTTATCGATTACTTGCAGCAATTCCTCCCAACGATCAGGCGGCACATTTTTATCGCGCAGGAAAGCCGTCCAGAAGTCGCGGTCACTGATCCGAACAACGATATCTTTCTCTGTGAAACCGAACTGGCGCAGGATATCGATACAAAGCGCAACGAGCTCAGTGTCAGCGGCCAGATCCGTTTCCCCAACGATGTCGCAATTGAGCTGGAAATGTTCGCGCAGCCGGCCGCGCTGTTGTTTTTCGTAGCGGAAAAATTGGCCGATGGAAAACCATTTGAGCGGTTTCTTGAATTCACGCTCGCGCGCGGCAACCACGCGGGCGAGGGTGGGCGTGAGCTCGGGACGCAACGCGACTTCGCGTTCGCCTTTGTCGGTGAAATTGAAAAGTTGATCGACAATTTCTGCGCCGCTCTTTTTTTTGTAGAGCTCTGTCGATTCGAGGACGGGACCGTCCCATTCCACGAAACCGTAGCGGCGGGCGACTTCGCGCCAGCGAGCGAAGGTGTAATTACGCTTTGCGCAGTCCTCGGGCAGGAAATCGCGAAAACCGGGTAATGCCTGCATAAAGCTCAAGTCACGCTCGTTTGATGCCGCAAGGTCATTAGGCCTTCGATGCGACCATCCGGAGCAGAATTTACGATATCAAGGCGTAGCTGAAGAAACTCCGGCGTTAAGGGGCCGGGAACATAGACAATGGATAACATCCATTTAATCAAAGCAGAGGGACAAATATGAAACAAACGAGATTAACGAAAATATTGGCAGCGGGAGTGGCTTGCGCGGCAGCGCTCGGCATAGCGCTCGCACAGGAGACCACCACAACGACCGTGGATCCGGTGACAGGCACGACGACGACCGCCACGACCTCGACCGCAGGCACGATTGTGAATTATACGCCGGATTCGGATTACATCATGTTCCGAACGGCGCCAGAGGCCGCACCCGTGCGCTATTACTACACGCCAGAAACGACCATTCTCGATCCAGAGGGTCACACCGTGACCTGGTCGGCGGTTCGGCCAGACATGCCGGCGACCGTCTACTACACGAATGTGGGTGATCGAGTTGTGGTGCGAAAAGTCGTGTTGAGCCAGCCCGCAACGGTCTACGAGAAGAAAGAGACCACGACAACAACGACAAAGCCTTAAGGGCTGTTCCAATAGTTAGTGGAAATTCAAAGCGCTCGCGGGATGCAATTCCGCGGGCGCTTTTTGCTGTCCTGAAACCTGGGAGCCGCCTTAGTGCAGCGACTTATTGACACACTTAGGTCCCTCCCACTATATCAATCTCCGTAGCCATGCGGAAATTTCTGGTGCCAGTTCCACGCGCTCTCGATAATCCGATCGAGAGATTGAAATTTGGGCTGCCAGCCAAGCTCGGTCTTGATTTTTTCCGAAGAGGCAATGAGCCGTGGTGGATCACCTGCGCGGCGCGTTTTTTCGACGGTATCAATGTTTCGGCCGGTAATTTTGCGACAGGCGGCGATCACTTCTCGAACGCTTGAGCCGCCGCCGGTACCAAGGTTGTAGAATTCGCTCCCGGCCGCCCCCAGAGCCAGAATATGCGCCCGCGCAAGATCGACAATGTGGATGTAGTCGCGAATGCACGTACCGTCGGGCGTCTCATAATCGGTGCCGAAAATTTCTATGTGCGCCTTCTGACCGAGCGCGACTTTGAGCACGTTGGGAATCAAATGTGTCTCAAGCCGGTGATCTTCCCCAAATTTGCCGGACGCTCCGGCGGCGTTGAAATAACGCAGCGATACGAATTTTAAACCATGAATCTGGTCGTACCAGCGCAAGATTTTCTCAAAGGCGAGTTTCGATTCGCCATAGGGATTGATTGGCCGCGCCGGGGCAGTTTCGTTGATCGGCACATGTTCAGGTGGCCCGAAAATCGCGCAGGTCGAAGAAAAAACGATCCGGTTCACCTGCGCTGCGACCATGCCGTCCAGCAGGTTTAGACCGTTAGAGATGTTGTTGCGAAAATATTTGGACGGATCCCGCATTGACTCAGCGACAAGCGCACTTGCGGCGAAATGCATCACGGCGTCCGGGCGTGCGCTGGAAAGCGCCGCCTCGATTTGCTTGCGGTCCGCCAGGTCGCCTTGGATGAATCTTGCCCGCGGATCTATAGCGCGGCGATGGCCTTCGCTGAGATTATCGAAGACAGCGGCTTCATGGCCTTCATCGAGAAGCAATTCGGTGCAGATGCTCCCGATATAGCCGGCGCCCCCAACGACGAGAATTTTCATCCCGCGAAATTCCGGCGTGCCTGAGCCCCGTGTCAAAAGAAAGCGTAAGCGGCTACGTCTTTTTCTATTGCTGAGGTTTCTTGGGATCCAAGCTGGCGATCAGCTCTTTCTGCTGCTGCGTTTTTTTCTGCTGCAAACTCGCGACCATCTGCCGGACACAACGATGCTTGGAGCGCGGTGCGAGCACTTTCAGACTCTGTTCCTCCGAGCCCCATTGCAAAATATCGATATCGACGTGACGGACGCCCCAGCGTTGCATGTCGAGGCGGCTCGCCTTGTAAAGGTCGATGGTGTCAGTCCCGACGAGTGCGATTCCGTAGTCATCGATGATGTATTCATCGTTTGTACCGGCAAGCCGGAACCGGGTTCCGAGCGGGAAGCGCGACCAATCAGACGCGGCGCTCATCACGTGGCGGCTGGAAAGTCGGCAGTCGAGTGCGTTGTGACATCCGCCTCTTTCGCTGTGTGTGTAGGCGGTGGTACGCACGTTTTGCATGTGCTGCCCACTGACGAGGGTTGGCTTCGATTGCGTCGCACAGCCAACGATCAGGCAAGCGACAATTCCTGCGATTGTAAGGTTAAGGCACTTCGGCATTTGCAATGTCGCGCCCTCAATAACAACTGGACCTCCCGCATGCAAGCATTAATTTTGCGGGTCGAATTGCTCAGCCCCGAAAGTCTTCGGGGGTGATCCCACCCGCTCTTCAGACTTTGATGTTCCGGCCGGTATCATCGATGCTGGCTACCGGCATTAGCGCGTGGCCGTTTGCGCTAGCTCCGTCGTGCAATGCGGACAGCGTGTCGCCTTGATCGGAATCATCATTGCGCAGGCCGGGCATTCTTTGTTGTCGGGTTCTTTTTCTTCAGCCGGCTTCCTGAGTTTATTGATCGCGCGAACAAGCAGGAAGACTGCGCCTGCCACAATGAGAAAGTTAATCATCAGGGTAATGAAGTTTCCATAATTCCAAGTAATCGCTCCGGCTTTCGCGGCGTCCGCGGGCGTGTTGAACGCGGCCGAGCCGTTTTTGGCCGCCCGTAAGAGGACGAACTTATTCGAGAAATCCAAGCCCCCGGTGAGGAGACTGATCGGCGGCATGACAACGTCTTTGACCAGCGAATTGACGATCGAACCGAAGGCTGCTCCGATAATCACGCCGATGGCGAGATCGACAGCGTTGCCTTTAATGGCGAATTCCTTGAATTCTTTCCAGAAGTTCTTCCAATTCATATCACCACGTTGACAAGTTTCTTCGGGACGACAACGACATTGCGGACCGTCTTGCCGGCAGTGAATTTTTGAATCTTTGGATTCGCGAGCGCAGCGGTTTTCATTTCCTCTTCTGTCGCCAGGATCGACATCTTCATTCGATCGCGCACTTTCCCATTTACTTGAATGACAACTTCGACTTCGTCTTCGACAAGCAGCCGCTCATCGTAAGATGGCCATTTCTGTTCTGTAATGTCGCCGATACTATCTTGAAACTTTGCGTTTAACTTTTCCCAGAGCTCGGAAGTGAGATGCGGCGCAAACGGATTGAGAAGGACAAGAAACGTTCGCATCGGAGACAACGGAATCGTTTCGGCGTTCGTAAATGCGTTTACGAAAATCATCATCTGAGAAAGCGCGGTGTTGAAAGAGAGCGATTCGATGTCTTCGGTCACTTTCTTGATCGTGGCGTGCATGATTTTCTGTTGCGCTTTGTCTGGATCGACATCTTTGAGTTTGGTGGATAATTTCCACTCGCCCGCTTGGTTCTCAGTCATCAGCAAACGCCAGACGCGCGCAAGAAAGCGCGCCACACCTTCCACACCGCGCATGCTCCACGGTTTCATCTGCTCGAGCGGCCCCATAAACATTTCGTAGCAGCGAAATGCGTCGGCGCCGTACTGATTGATGACGTCGTCCGGATTAACGATGTTTCCGCGCGATTTCGACATCTTCTGGCCGTCTTCGCCGAGGATGACTCCCTGGTTTACTAAGCGCTGGAATGGCTCGGGCTTCGAGACATGTCCGAGATCGAACAACACCTTGTGCCAGAAACGCGCGTAAAGCAGGTGCAGCACCGCATGCTCGGTGCCGCCGACGTAAAAGTCGACTCCTCCTGGTTTCTCGCCGCTCATCCAATAGCGCTCCGCCTCTTCGCCAACGAAACGCGCATCGTTGTGGGTATCGCAGAAGCGCAGGTAATACCAGCATGAGCCTGCCCACTGCGGCATGGTGTTAGTTTCGCGAATGGCCTTTTCCGAATAGCGAACCCAATCTTTCGCTTTCGCCAGCGGCGGTTCGCCTGTCCCGGTTGGCTTGTAATCATCGAGTGGCGGCGGCACAACTGGCAGTTCGTTTTCGTCCAAGGCCCGATGTTTCCTACCTTCCCAAATAATCGGGAACGGTTCGCCCCAATATCGCTGACGCGAGAACAGCCAATCTCGGAGTTTGTAATTGATCGCGCCTTTTCCATGGCTGCGTTCTTCCAGCCACGCCGTGATTTTCTTTCTCGCTTCAGCGCTCGTTAGGCCGTTGATGATCGGCGAATTGATTGCGATTCCATCGCCAGTGAATCCAATTGCCGGTTCATCTTTCGTCGGCTGAACAACAGCGACAATCGGCAGGTCGAATTTTTTCGCAAATTCCAGATCGCGCTCGTCGTGTGCTGGCACGCCTCCGATCGCGCCGGTCCCGTAACCAAGGAGCACATAATCAGCGATCCAGATCGGAATCTTCTCGTTATTTGCGGGATTGATCGCGAATGCGCCAGTGAAGACGCCTGTTTTCTCTTTCGCGAGATCAGTGCGGTCGAGTTCGCTTTTACGCGCGGTCCGCTCGCGATATTCGCGCACCGCCGGCCATTGCTCTTCAGTGACGATCAAATCGACAAGTGAATGTTCGGGTGCGAGGACCAAGAACGTCCCGCCGTAAAGCGTGTCGGGACGCGTCGTGAATACGCGAATTTTTTCCTGGTGATTGTCGATGTTGAAATCGATCTCGGCGCCTTCACTTTTTCCGATCCAATTGCGCTGGAGCAATTTAATTCCTTCCGGCCAATCGAGTCCCTCCAACTCGTTCAGCAATCGCTCGGCATACGCCGTGATGCGAAGCATCCATTGCCGCATCGGCCGGCGCACGACTGGGAAACCACCGACCTCGCTCTTACCATCGACAACTTCCTCATTCGCTAAAACGGTGCCGAGTTCAGGACACCAATTGACCGGAACCTCAGCGACGTAAGCGAGCCGAACGCGATCGGGATCAGCTCCGCGATAGGTTGAAATCGGCTCGGTCTTGTTGGTTGCCGGATTGAACCAGGAATTGTAAATCTGGAGAAAAATCCACTGCGTCCACTTGTAGTAGCGGGGATCGGTGGTGTTGATCTCCCGCTGCCAATCGTAGGAGAAACCGATCCGTTGGAGCTGTTTCTTAAATTTCGCCACGTTCTCGCGCGTGGTGATCGCGGGGTGTTGACCGCTCTTAATTGCATATTGCTCGGCGGGGAGGCCGAATGCGTCCCAGCCCATCGGGTGCAGAACGTTGAAGCCGGACATCCGTTTGTAACGCGCGACGATGTCGGTGGCGGTGTAGCCTTCGGGATGTCCGACGTGCAAGCCCGCGCCGCTCGGGTACGGGAACATGTCGAGGATATAAAATTTCGATTTCGAGCGATCGAAATTTTTCTCGCCTGGATTTGGCGCGTGAAAAAGCTGGCGCTCTTCCCAGATTTTCCGCCATTTCGGCTCGATCTGGTCGAACGGATATGGTTTGCGGCGCTCGCTCATCGGTTAACCACGAATGGACACGAATGAACACAAATTCACAAAACAACTTTCTCGTTGACCACCAACTTTCCGTTATTCGTATTCATTGGCGTTTGATTAGCGGCTAATCCTGAATCCTGTCAAACGTGCATGCAATTGATTGTCGCCACGCGCAATGCGCACAAGACCCGCGAGTTCCAGCGAATTCTCGGGCTGGATTTCGCAGTCCGCGACTTGTCCGATCACTCCGAAATTCCCGAAACCGTGGAAAGGGGAGAGACATTTAGGGAAAATGCGATTCTCAAGGCGATCGCGGCATCAAAACAATTGCGGGGCCTCGTGATCGCGGATGATTCCGGCCTGGAAGTTGACGCGCTCGGCGGCGCGCCGGGAATTTATTCCGCGCGCTATGGCGGCCGGAATGCGACCGATAAACAGAACATCGACAAATTACTAGGCGAACTCTCCCGACAAGGAGTGCGGCGCAAGTCTGCAAGTTCCGATCCTAACGTGGGGCGAGTTACAAGCTGGCCATCCTCTCTTTCGGCGCGCTTTCGTTGCGTGATTGCGCTTGCACGGGAGGGCGAACTGCTCGGTACGTTCGACGGAACTGTTGAGGGAAGAATCGTCCAGCGCCCGCGCGGCTCACGCGGATTCGGCTACGATCCAATTTTTGTTCCCAATGGATTCGAAAAGACTCTTGCCGAATTGCCTGCGGAAGTGAAGAACAGAATCAGTCACCGGGCGGAAGCAATTCGCGCCCTTGCCGCTAAACTTGCCGCTCTTAAGCCGAGCGATTAAGGCGTGGGTGGCGGCGGCGGCGGCGGCGGGGCGCCGGCAGGCGGAGCCTGACCGCCGGGGCCAGCAGCTGCTCTGATCTGATACCCAACTTTTGTGATCCCGACCGACCGAACTTTGTCGAGGACTCCAATGACATCGCCGTACATGGCCATCGGCGCTGCGCTGAGCGAGATTTTGATGCCCGGATTTCCGCGGTGGAGTTGATAAAGTTGCGGGAGGACTTGGTCGTCTGCGACGTACTGGTTATCGAAAAACACTGCGTTTCCTTCCAGCACTTTTATGGAGACAAAGTCCTTTACGCCGCTGGGCGGAGGCCCCACCGCGGCCGGCAAATTGACGCGAATCCCCTTCATGTGGGTTTGGCTCAAGCTCACCATCATAAAGCTGGCAAGCAGAAAGAACATGATGTCGATCAATGGAATGATCTCGATGCGCGCTCGTTTATGCGGAACTGGCGAAGATAATCTCATAGTTCAGATTGATAGAATTTAATACGAGGCGCCCGTCATCGTGAAAGTAATGGGAATTTTGACTTGGGAAACGGTCCCAGGCCTAAATCGCCACTGCCGGAACGCACTGAGGGCGGCGTTATCCAGTATCGGGCTACCAATACTTTGTGTCATGGAAGCTCCGGTGACGCTGCCGCTCCCTGGATCAACCGTCACGACGCAAACCCCGCTCCCGGTGATCTTACGAGAACGCGCCTCGTAGGGATACTGGGGACGCGGCGCGTTTACGGCGAGTGCTTTCGCTCGGGACATTGTCATCGCCTGGGCTTTGATTGGCGTGAATTTTTGTTGCGCCGACGGCGGTGGCCGTGGTGGAGGTGTCCTTTCTTCGACAAACTCCGGCTTAATCTCTGGCGGCGGCGGGGGCTCGGGGACGGGAATATCTTCCGGCGGCGGAGTGGCCTCAGGTGGGGCCAATGTCGCCTCAACGACGGTTGGTGCATTAGGAGGAAGCTCTACCGGCGGCGCCTCGTGCCTCTGAGCAAGCGCAACCGCGGTCAGGTGAATTGCCACTGCACCACCCACAGCTGCCCACAACTGCCACTGTGGGGCTGGGCGGTAAAGTAACGGTTTTACTGGCGCTGTGGCCATATCAAAAAATTATCCCGGGGGCCCCGGGACTGCCTTGAGCGCTTCGCTCTTAATTTCAAACGAGATTTTGTAGTACCCAACTGAGCGGAGATAATCAAGCAAATGGGCAACGTTTAGGTGAGCCGAGTCGCGATCACCGCGGACAAAGACCTTCGCTTCAGGTGACGATTGATGCACCTTTATCAGACGCGTCTGCAACTCCTGTTCGCTCACTTCGTCCTTGTCGAAGAAGTAATGGCCGTCTTTATCGACCGATACGCTGATGTATTCCCGCTTTGATTGGGTCTCACCCGAAACGCCCGTGGGGAGATTCACCTTAATCCCCTTCATGTGCACCTGGCTCAAGCTCACCATCATGAAGCTGGCGAGCAGAAAGAACATGATGTCGATCAAGGGAATGATCTCGATCCGCGCTTTTTTGTGAGGAATTGGCGAGCTTACGTACATTGGCTGTTTTTAGATCGAGGCGCCTTTCCCAGAGGTTGGGGCTCCCCCAATCTCCATCTCGCGCGCCGCGGTTTGCGCTCCCAACATAACTTCCAGGTTCGTGGCTGCTGTTTGCAACTCGAACTCTAAGTTAGACACTCGGGAAGTGAAAAAGTTAAACGGTATCAGCGCGAAGATGGCGATACCAAGACCGCATGCCGTGGCAATGAGCGCTTCGGCAATACCGCCAGTAACGGCTTGCACTGCCAGTTCCTCATTGCCGAGGAAGCTGAACGACCGAATTAAACCGGTGATCGTGCCCAACAGACCGAGCAACGGAGCCAGGGTCACCAGCGTGTCCATCACCACAAGAAACCGACCCGCGCGTTTAATCTCGATGCCGGCAGCGACTTGCAATGCACCCTGCAGCGAAGCGTGCTGGTGATTGAGACCATTCCACATCATGCGCAAAACCGGGTCGCGCGATCCGCGGGAAAGTTTGGAGGCCTCGGTGAGATCCCCGTTTTCAATCGCCGTGAATACTTTCTCGATCCGTTTCGGATCTCGTCGGAACCAGCGGGCAGTCCACCAAAAGATTCGCTCGATGACCACCGTGAGCCCAATAATCGACACGATCAAAATCGGCCACATAATGGGGCCACCCTTGTGGAACTTGTCGATCAACCAATTACTGCCGACCAGGCCGCCACTGGATTTTTCTTCGGCAGCCGGCGAAGGGCTTTGGGCAGTGGCCGGTGCAGGGCTTAACGTGGCGGTAACCGTCGCGCCTGGCGCGGCAGGTCCCGCTGGAGGCGCGCTCCCAGTCGGCAACTGCGCCGGCGCGGCTGGATTCACGGCTGCTGGGGCACCCGGACTCGCAGCTTGAGGAGGAGCTCCGGGCGGAGGCGCTTGCGGCGGCGCGGGAGATTGCGCGAGCGAAGCCAGCGCAAGCGCGAGTGAGCATAGGCAGATAATAAGTAATGTTTTCATAATTGAAGAAGTTTGGTGACCGGTTTGGTTCCAGTACGAGTTTTCCCTTATCGCAAACGGTTGACTTGCAAGTCGAGCAAAACTTTTCACTTTTTTTAGGGGACACTTCGCTCCTCGAAGGTCGCATCTCTAATTCGAAATATCTCTGTTGCGGGGATGTAAGGAAAGTCTATCAAATTTGCGTCGCCGAAATTCCATCAGCTTCGCCAATCCAGATCCCGAGGCGGCGCGTTAACGACACTGTTCCGCAAGGGTGGCCAATTGCCGATGATCGCTTCCAACTGGTCGCCCGCGTGAATCGGGCCGACACCCGAAGGCGTTCCAGTTAAAATAACGTCGCCGCGCAGCAACGTCATGGACTGGCTGACGAACGAAACGATTTGCGCAACCGAGTAAATCATCTGGCTGGTGCGCGCCTGCTGTCGTAGCTCTCCGTTTTGCCAAAGTTCAATCGAGAGATCGCTGACGTCGACGTCGCTATATACAAAAGGTCCGACTGGTGAGTAAGTGTCGAACGATTTGCAGCGGCCAAATTGCTTTTCGGCTTTTTGTAAATCGCGGTCGCTAATATCCAGGCCAATTGTGTAACCAAAAACATGATCGAACGCATCTTTCACGGTCACATTTTTTGCCGGGACGCCGATCACAATTGCAAGTTCGACCTCGAAATCGGTGCGATGCTCCGGCAATGTGATCTCGATCGCGCCGCCATGCGGCAGAAGCGAGCTGGGCGCCTTAAACCAGATCAACGGCGTCCCCAGCGGAGTCCGTTTCATTTCTGCGATGTGATCGGAATAGTTCAGACCGACTGCGATCAATTTGGACGGCGCAACGGGAAGATCGACGTCCACATCTGCGAGTCTCTGCACTTCGCCCGTCGGCTCGATGTCGATCCAATAAGGTCTTGCCAAGGCGCGCACGTCGTTGCCACGCACTTCGCCGTAGAAAAATTTGTCGTCCGATCTGAATCCGCCAAATGTGCGCATGGTTAAGTTATCTCGGCACAACGGCCACAAAATTGCGCACGGGTTTTTGCTCGGGGATTGAAAACGCGCTGCCGTTCTCCTGTGCGAACCAAAATGCGCTAGAGGAGCCGCCATCGAGATTTAATGAGCGCTGAATTTTCAAGTCATCGGCCAATCGCGTTGTTACAAGAATCTTTGCCAATTTCGCGAGCGAAATCTCCGAACAAACGCCGAGCTCGATGCGGTCATTCGTTCCGGTCGCTGCGAAAGTCCGCCGCGCCGAGCGTGAATCATCCAGTCCGCGCACGCGCTGGCCAAGATCGACAAGAAACGGACCACATTGGATCGCGGCATTAAGTTTTTGTTGTCGCGAAAATTCGCGGGTGCGCACGATCTCTACTCCGCGCGATGATCCAGCCAGCACACCAGTCAACAACTTTGCTCGTTGCAGCGGCGCAACCATGTTTCCGCCGGCAATCAGTAAACCAATCGGCCTGTAGTCGCGATCGAAGTAGCCACCGTTCACACCGGCTAGACATCTTTGCTGCCGCATCACGTGCGAAAGGTCGTGGCGTGGCGGGGCTGGCTGATCGATCAGCTGCAGAGTGCACGACTTTGTCGAAAACAATGCGAAATCAATCGTGGCGCGCTCATTCGTTTCAGAATCTTCCAGAACAACGTGTCGATGCACAACATCTGCGCGTCCCGGTTCTGAATTCGCGGAGAGAATCGACCACTCCGCGTGCGCCGTGGCGGCGACGGCGAGAAAAAGAAGCGCGGCGCTAGGCTTTCGCACCGTACTTGTCGATCAAAGCTTGAAAGCGCGGATCGTTTCGCAACGGATCCCATGCCGGACTCAGTTTAAGAAGCGGCACGGTCACACCGCTCGGCCGGCTCAACAAACCATCCAGAACCTCGATCGCCCGGCCGTTTTCGCCCACGATGCAATAAACTTCGGCCACGCCGGCCGTGATTTCCGGCCCGCCAAAGGCGTCTTTGCTCTCCGGCAGCAATTCGGCGGCGCGCTGCGCTTCAGCCAGGGCGGCATTTTTTTGTCCGAGATAGGCGAGAATTTTCGCGAGCTGAATACGCATGTCCGCCGCATCGGGGCTTTGTTTCAGTTGCGCTTCGACGAGGTCTTTTGCTTTCAGGAAAGCGACTCGCGCGCCGGTTTCGTCCTGGAGCGCTTTTCGCGCAAACCCGATGAGATAATATTTGCTACACAAGGCCGCGGGAATCGATGTGAGGACATCGTCCGCGAGGCTTTCCGCTTCGCGCAATCCTTCTTTGTATTTTCGTTCCAAAAGAAAAACGTCCGCGCGCGCGCCAGCGATCCTAAGTTTCTCCTCGTTGCTCATCGGCATCGATTTCACGGCCTCAAATGCTTTCTCCGTAACGCTCAGATCGCCTTTTTCGGCGATAGCCAGCTTGGACTTGATCTCCCAAAGTCCCACTCCCGTTGGGTTAATTTGAAGGCCGCGGTCGATCGTTTTGTTAGCCGCATCGAAATCTCGCAACATCTCGTAATTGTGAGAGAGATTCTGCAACACCCAGCTGTCTTTCGGATTTAGGCTGGCAGCCTTCTCGAGACTGGCGGTGGATTCCGACCATTTTCCCAGGCGGCGCTGGATCGCGCCGAGAGCGAGATAACCGTCGGCATCGTTAGGCAAACCGCGCTGCGCGATTTCGAATTCTTTCAGCGCTGCTTCGAAATTATTGTCGCCGTAATACTGCGAAAATCCCAGCGCGAGGTGGGCCTCCGGCAGGTCGGGCTGCAATTGCAACGCTTGGTCCGCGAGAGCGCGCGCTTTTTCGCGCCGTTCCCGAGTTGGATCGAAGGTGTGGACGATCCAACTTTCCAACTGCGAGTACCACGCGAGAGCGAGCGCAAATTTCGGATCGAGCTCGATGGCCCGCGCATAAAGCTGCTCGCTTTGCTTCAATTTCCCGATATCCTCAACCCCGGCCACAAAAAGATTGTGCGCCTGGACAAAAGCGAGATAGGCTTCGCCGTTTTCCGTAGGCTTGCGTTCCATTTGCGCTTGTTCGGCGGGTGACAATTTGGCCTGCAGTTCACCCGCGATCTTTTTTGCGAGATCGGTCTGAATCGCGAATACATCCGTCAAATCACGATCGTAATCTTCGGCCCAAATGTGCTGGTCGTTCTCGGCGTTAATCAATTGCACATTGACGCGGACCCGATTTCCGATGCGGCGAACGCTGCCTTCCAGAATGGTAGCCACACCTAGCGCCTTGCCGATCTCACGAACGTTGGACGCTTTTCCCCGATAGGGCATGACCGATGTACGAGATATCACTTTCAGATCGCCAATCTTCGACAAATTGGTGAGCACGTCGTCCTGGATGCCATCGGCGAAGTAGGCGTTTTCCTTGTCGTCGCTCAAATTTTCAAACGGCAATACCGCAATCGACTTGTCGATCTTGTGCGCGGAAGCGCGGGGGAGAAGAAGAAAAAATCCGGCGATTGCGGAAACGAGCACGCCCGCGGCGACGAGCACAAGCAAATTGCGCCGCAGATTTGCTTTGGGAGCGGAAGCTGGCGTCGTCTTTATACCTTGCGGTGTGACATCAAAAGCCCACGCGAGAAGCAGCGCGATCGGGAACCCGATGAGTAACAGGACGATCACCAGGCGCAGGGCCCAGTTTGGCAATTCCCACGCGGGAAATGCAGCGGAGGCCAGCTGAATAATGCCTCCGGCAGCAATGATGTAGGCTGCGGCCACGCGGTAAACCTTGCGCCGCTTCACTTCCTCGAAGAAGCCGCTCAAAGCAACAGATTTGGGTTCGCCAGGATTATAGTTCAACGGCGGAAATATAGACACGAAAACGCACAATGGCGTTCACTTTACGCCTGTGGCGAAAACGGTTTGAAAATGCGGGCTCTGTTTCTCGCGTGCGACCACGCTCACTTCAATTTCGCGGAAGCTGTTTTTTTCCAGAAACTGATGCAACTGCACTTCGCTAAAGCCGAGCCAGTGGTCTGCGTACAATTCGCGAGCCCGTTCGAAGCGATGGCTCAAAAGATCGAGGATGACCAGCCGGCCGCCGCGTTTCAAAATGCGATGTGCCGCCCCAATGGCCTGTTGCGGATGAATGGCGTGGTGCAACGCCTGACTTAAAATCGCAAGATCGATGCTGTTGTTTGCGATCGGGGGCTCTTCGATGTCGCCAAGCCGGTATTCAAGATTTTTGAAGCCGTGTTTTTTTGCGAGCTGGGACCCGAACTCGACCATCTTCGGCGAATTATCAATTGCGACAACCTTGCGAGCGTTTTTCGCCAGCAACTGTGAAAGCGTTCCTTCACCGGCGCCAAGATCCGCCACGGTTAGCCGTGGCAGCAACGTGATGAGCGCGTGCGCCAGCGCCTGCCACGACCGGCCCGGACAGTAACGCCGCCCAAATTTTCCCGCGAGTTCATCGAAATACTCGCGCGCCTTGTCCTGACGTTTGCGCAGAACAAGTTTGAGGCTGGTGCGATCGTGCGCTGTTTCCGGCAATTCGCGCGCGAGTGTCCGGGTCAACTCCGTAATCCGCGCCCGGCGTGAATCCTGTCCATTTTCGCTGGCGCCATAGTAAACATTTTTTCCGGCCCGCCGATCTTCCACCACCCCTGCGCGTTTTAACTGCGCGAGATGACTTGAGATACGGGACTGTCCCATACCTAAAATTTGTTGCAGCTCTGCCACCGAAAGTTCTTCCTGCTCGAGAAGAAGCAGCAGACGCAAACGAGTTGGGTCGGCGAGCAGTCGCAGGAAATTTATGGTTGACGCCATCGGAACGTCCAACGATATATCGACGTATCATGATTGGTCAATATGTGGGGATCGTTGAAGCGTTAAAACGCTGAAGCGTTGAACCGGTTGCCGATCGAGAGTCTCAGACGTTTCAACCCTTCAAGAATTTGCTTCACCATGTCCCATCGTTACATCTTTTCCTCCGAATCGGTCACCGAAGGTCATCCCGACAAAGTTTGCGATACCATCAGTGATTACATCCTTGACGCCTGCCTCGAACAAGATCCGCTGAGCCGCGTCGCTTGCGAAACACTCGCGAAAGGCAACCTGGTTGTCCTCGCGGGCGAGATCACAAGCAACGCCAAACTCGATTTTGAAGACCGGGTTCGCAACGCTATCCGGAGCATCGGCTATGTGAATGGCGATTGTATTTTTCACGCCGACACCTGCCGTGTGATCTGGGAGATGAGCGAGCAATCGCGCGACATCAAGCAGGGTGTCGATCAAGCGGCGGCTGAAGGCAAGGGAACGGCCGAGCAAGGGGCTGGAGATCAAGGACTGATGTTCGGTTTTGCGTGCAATGAAACGCCGGAACTAATGCCGGCTCCCATTTCATTCGCGCACAAACTCGGGCGCGAGCTCACGCGATTGCGCAAGTCGGGCGAAATCCCGTGGCTGCGGCCCGACGCCAAGACCCAGGTTTCGATCGAATATGACGGCTACAAACCGGTGCGCGCCACAACCGTGGTGGTTTCTTCGCAGCACGCAGCCGATGTGAAACAAAAGGAAATCCGCGAAACCTTGATCGAACTTCTGATCAAAAAAATGATGCCACCTGAATGGATCGACGAGAAAACAACCTACCTGATTAATCCGACTGGCCGGTTCGTCATCGGCGGCCCGGAAGGCGACGCTGGCATCACCGGGCGCAAAATTATTTGCGACACCTACGGCGGAATGGGCAGGCACGGTGGCGGAGCGTTTTCGGGAAAAGATCCCAGCAAAGTCGATCGCAGCGCGGCTTACATGGGACGCTGGATCGCAAAAAATGTTGTCGCTTCCGGATTGGCGGACCGTTGCGAGGTCCAATTCGCTTATGCGATAGGCCATCCGGAACCTGTGAGTGTTAGCGTCGATACATTTTGCACTGGCAAAGTGGACGAAGAAAAATTGGAGCGGGCGATCTGGGAAGTTTTTAATTTCAAGCCCGCTGAGATCATAAAGCAGCTCAATCTGCTCCGTCCGATTTATCGAAAGACAACCAACTATGGTCACTTCGGTCGCGTCGATGATCTCGATGCGCTCAGCTGGGAACGAACTGACAAGGCCGACGAACTTAAAAAAGCAATGAAATAATGAAAATAACGACCGCTCCACCGCAGAAGACAGACCACAAAATCCGCGACATAAATCTGGCGGATTTCGGAAGTAAAGAAATTTCCATCGCGGAAAAAGAAATGCCGGGCTTGATGGCAATCCGCGAGAAGTACGCACCGCAAAAGCCGCTCGCAGGTGTTCGCGTGACCGGCTCGTTGCACATGACCGTCCAGACCGCCGTTTTAATCGAAACACTTGTCGATCTTGGCGCAACTGTGCGCTGGGCGAGTTGCAACATTTTTTCAACGCAAGATCACGCAGCAGCGGCGATCGCGAAATCTGGCGTCTCGGTATTCGCGTGGAAAGGCGAGAGCCTCGAAGAATATTGGTGGTGCACTTATCAAGCGATCTCGCACTCGAATGGCAAGGGCCCACAACTCGTAGTTGATGATGGCGGCGACGCCACGCTGCTCATTCACAAAGGTTACGAACTCGAGGAAGGCAGCGATTGGGCGAAGACGAAATCGGCAAACAAAGAGGAGCAGGTGATCAAAGATTTGCTGCTCGAAATCCAGCGTGAGAATCCATACCGCTGGCACGAGATCGTGAAGGATTGGCGCGGCGTGTCAGAAGAAACGACCACTGGCGTGCATCGTCTTTACAAGATGCACCAGGAGAACCGGCTGCTTGTGCCAGCGATCAACGTCAACGATTCGGTCACCAAATCGAAATTCGATAATCTCTACGGTTGCCGGCATTCGCTGGTCGATGGTTTGAATCGGGCACTCGATGTCATGCTCGGCGGCAAAGTCGCGGTCCTATGCGGCTACGGCGATGTTGGTAAAGGCTGCGCGCAATCACTGCGCGGTCAGGGCGCGCGGGTCGTCATTGCCGAGATCGATCCGATCAATGCTTTGCAAGCCGCGATGGAGGGTTACGAAGTCACGACCCTCGAAGACACGCTCGGACGCGGCGACATTTACATCACAGCCACCGGCAACATCGACATCATCACGCTCGAGCACATGGAGCGAATGAAAGATCAGGCGATCGTCGCGAACATTGGCCACTTCGACAACGAGATTGAGGTAGATGCGCTCAACTCCGCGAAAGGCGTGAAGAAAACCAACATCAAACCGCAGGTCGATAAGTATACCTTCCCGGATGGGCACGAGATTTTCCTGCTCGCCGAAGGCCGGCTGGTAAATCTCGGTTGCGCCACGGGCCACCCCAGTTTCGTCATGTCGAACTCGTTTTCCAATCAAGTCCTGGCGCAGCTCGATCTGTGGAAGAATCGAGAAAATTACAAAGTTGGCGTTTACGTTTTGCCGAAGAAACTCGACGAAGAAGTCGCGCGGCTACACCTGAAAAAAATCGGCGTGAAGCTCACCAAGCTCTCCGAAAAACAAGCCGATTACCTCGGCGTCCCAGTCGACGGCCCGTTCAAGTCGGAGCACTATCGGTACTGAGTTTTACGGAGTGCATGATCATTGGGTTCGGTGACGTGCAAACGGTTAAACTGAGGTCATCGTTCTCGATTCGTTTGATTTTCGTTCAGCCGATTACTTTGCCGCCGATAGCAAGCACCCGGGCGTCACTGCGCCGACTGCGAGCGCGAATTGCAACGCGACGGGAGTTTCCTCCCGCTTCCTCAATTTGTTTGATTTCATCTGTTTAACTCCGCGCTCGTCACTTGAACGTAGCTGCAGTTCGATTGTCCGCCAGGTCGCCATTTTCCCAAAATGTGAACGCACTGGTTTTTGTTTGCCGCGTCGGTGAGGATGTCCGTTGCACGTCTTGGTGCCGCCAGCCAGACGGTTGATCGGGTGCCGTGAAAATCGAACATAATTTGCGGTGTGCATGGCTCACCGGCATACAGCGAAACCCACCCGACTTGATCGAAACGCAAACCGACCGCAGCCGCCCTAACCTGCGTCGCCGGCTTCTTGATCTGGGCGCAACCTGCCATTCCGGTCAGAACGGCCGCTGCAACGAGCACACTTGATGAGAACTTTTTCATCCTAAGCGCTTCAAACAATGCCTGATTCACTGCTCCTCAGCATGAACGCGATGCAGCAGGCGATGAACGAACGGCGCGAGCAGTACTGAAACGATGCCGATGAATGCCAGGCCCGAAAATAAAGCGTAACACGACGCGAAAACTTTCGCGGCGTTGGTCGTCAAGGGATCCACTGGACCCATTCCACCGAGAATCATTGACGCATTGAGGAGCGAATCGATCCAGCTCAAGCCGGCAATGTAATGATAGCCGAGAATGCCGCCGCCAAGGCCAAGAGCCAAAACTCCAAATCCTGCCACCCAGTGCCGCGCAACGCGCTTGAGAAATTTGGGCGTGCTAAGAAGAGGCTGTTTTCGGTGCTCGTACATGGTTTGCGCAGATTTTGCTAGTGCTTAACTCCCGTATCGGGCATCCCGAGTTTGCGCGCCAGATAAGCTGAGAAATAGCCCGCATAACGCTCTTGCAATTCCGGACGCTGCCAGTCTTTGCCAGTCACAATTTTCCGGCAATTAGGCGCGCCGCATTTGCATTCAACGGAGTAATCGTCGTCGTCGGTCGTCGCCCAATCGTGCGTGAGCTCTTCGCCGGAACGGATGTCGCGCATGGCCACGAACGTGATCTCGCCGCGCATCCCGAGATTCGCGTCGCAGGAATGATTGCTGTAAAGCATGGAGCCTTCACTTTCCTCCTTCGTGACCGGCGCGATAAAGCGATTATCGTCGATCTGAATTTCGACGGGGCCCAGGCGCGGCGTAATTTCAAGGCGCAATGTCTGGCGATCGACAATATAGCCGCCTTTCACCGCAACGATTTCGTCTTTGACAATATTGGCCGTGGCAAACAAACCGCGCCCGTGGATTTTACTCTCACGCACTTCCGTTTTCGGCGAGAGGTGGGAGAGACGAAGCATCTTGCCACACGCTAACACAGATTTACGTTCGTGATTCGCGATCGGTGAATCGTGATCCGATGTAACGATTTAACATTTTAACGCTTAAACGATACCCAATGAAATCACGTCCGGCCGCCGTCATTTTCATTCTCGTCACGGTGACCCTAGACATTCTGGCGATGGGTTTGATCATTCCCGTCTTGCCCAAGCTGATTCTCGATTTTCTTGGTGGCGAGATGACCGACGCGGCGAAATGGAGCGCCCGGTTCGCGGTGGCCTTCGCGCTTATGCAGTTTTTCTTTTCACCCTTGCTCGGCGTGTTGTCAGATCGATTTGGAAGACGTCCGATCATCCTGCTCTCAAATCTCGGGCTCGGCCTGGATTACATCGTGATGGCGATAGCGCCCACGTTAAACTGGCTTTTCCTCGGTCGAATTATTTCCGGAATCACGACTTCAAGCATTCCAACCGCAATGGCTTATATCTCAGACGTCACGCCAAAAGAAAAGCGAGCTGGAGCGTTCGGCCTGATCGGTGTGGCATTCGGCATCGGATTCACGTTCGGACCTGCGATTGGCGGATTGGCGGGCGATGTCAATCCGCGTCTCGCGTTTTGGATTGCAGCAGCTCTTAGCCTAGCGAATTGGCTCTGGGGTTACTTCTTCGTTCCGGAATCGCTCGCGCGTGAACAGCGAAAGGCGTTTGAACTACGCCGCGCAAATCCAGTCGGTTCGCTTACGCTACTGCGTTCGCATCACGAACTTTGGCGACTGACTACGATCCAGTTTCTTGCCTACCTTGCCCACAACGTTTTTAGCGTTTGGGCGTTGTACGCAATCTATCGCTATAGCTGGAGTCAGGGAATGATCGGAATATCGCTGATGGTCGTTGGCATCGTGACAGCCGTTATTTCAGGAGGCTTGACTGGTCGAATGGTGAAACGCTTCGGGGAGAAGCGGACGCTTTACATCGGACAATGTTTTGGTGCGAGTGGGATGGTGGTTGCCGGTCTCGCCAAAACGGGCGCTTGGTTGCTCGCATCGATCCCAATCATTTCGCTCTGGAACATTTCCATGCCGGCGGCCCAAAGCATGATGACTCACCGCGTCAGCGAACGCGAACAAGGCGAGTTGCAGGGCGCCCTGCAAAGTATGCGTTCAATCACTTTCATTATCGGACCGTGGTTGTTCCTCCGGATCTTCGGATGGTTCATCGATGCAAAAAATTCGATTCACCTGCCGGGAGCGCCTTATTTTCTCGGGGGGGCGTTGCTTTTCACGGCGATGCTTATGGCAACGCGTGTCGAACAACCACAGCTTCCACCGACCTCCACCGGTCCGATTCACGATGTTGTCCCGCCGGAAAGTATACCGTCCGGGCCGATCTCCGCCGATCGTTGATTCGCAAGAAAATGTTTGAGTTCTTGATTGTGGCTCGACTAACTTCGGCTGTGGTGAAAGCGATACTTCGCTGTGCAGGGGTTGCGATTGTGATCTGTTCCTGGATTGCGATCTCGAACCATTGCGCTTTTGCTGCGATCGCGACAAAAACCGGTTCAGCGCAAAACGAGTGCCCGTTTCATTCCAAGCCGGCAAAGCAAAAGAAGCAATCTTCGCAAGTGCAGTGCTGCAAAGTCTTGCGTGCGGTTGTTCTTGCGAAAACGAAAAGCTGGACTCGCGATCACGCCAATTTTTCGGCCGTCGCTCTTTCCTTTGAGGAATGGGCGCGTGTTGGGCATTCGCGAGCTGCGCTGGCGCCATTGTTTCTCGATACCGGGCCGCCCGGCGCGCACTCATTTGCTGAGTTAATTCTGCAGCGGAGCCTTTTCGCTCACGCTCCGCCATCGCTTGGGTAAAGGACATCGCTCTGCGATGTCGGACGGCGCGGCGCGCCATCCCTAACACTGTAGTGGCAGGCGTATCGTCTGCATTGCGCAGACCGCCAGCCGGCACGGTTGCCTCTACAAGATCCCAATCACTTTTAAATCGACATGATGAAAAACATTTTAATTTTAATTAGCGCAATCGCGCTGGGCACAAGCGGCGCGACTCCGAAAGCCTTCGGAGTTGACCCCAATCGCCCGCATCGCAAGGACGATTACGAACACGAGCAAGAGCAAGAGAAAAAACAGAAATACACCTGCCCAATGCATCCGGACGTTGTGATGAATCATCCGGGCAATTGCCCGAAATGCGGGATGAAACTCGTGCCGAAAGAAGAGAAGAAACGCTCAACCTCCAAAATCGAACATCCAACATCGAACGCAGAGAATCACACGGGACACGCGGGTCGCGACTCACATCGCCATGACATGCCAATGGAACACATGATGATGCAATCGTCGGTGAACATTGCCGATCCAATGAGCCGGGAGAGTTCTGGCACGTCGTGGGTCCCGGATTCGACTCCCATGTATGGCAAGATGTTCATGTTCGGCAACGACATGCTCATGCTGCACGGCGCGATTTTCCCGCGCTACACGAACGTCAGCACACGACGCGGCGACGACCGGATCGATGCGCCGAACTGGATCATGGGGATGTATTCCCATCCGCTCGGCGACAGCGGGCAGCTCGGCGGCCGTTTAATGATGAGTCTCGATCCGTTGACCGAAGGCGGGCGTGGCTATCCGCTCCTTTTTCAAAGCGGCGAATCGTGGCACGATCAACCGCTGCACGATCGCCAACATCCGCATGATTTGTTTGACGAATTGTCGATCAGTTATTCGCAGAAGCTTGGCGGCGATCTCAGCGGGTATGCGTATTTCGGCTATCCAGGCGAACCGGCGCTCGGGCCGCCTACATTCATGCACCGCCTTTCCGCGATGGATGATCCGGACGCGCCGCTCGGTCATCACTGGCAGGATTCGACCCATGTCACGTTCGGCGTCGCGACCGCAGGGCTGCAATGGTCCCGCCTTGGCGGGGTGAAGATTGAAGGCAGTGTTTTCACCGGCCGCGAGCCGGATGAACACCGTTATGATTTCGATCGGCCGCGATTCGATTCATTCAGCGGCCGTATTTCCTGGAATCCGACGCAAAACGTGGCGCTGCAATTTTCCCATGGTTACGTCAAGAGTCCGGAAGCGCTCGAGCCGGATCTCAAACGGCATCGCACAACGGCATCGCTTATTTATAACTTGCCACTTGGAAAGGATTGCAATTGGTCGAACACCTTTGTCTGGGGCCAAAATCACGACACCGGCGAAGGAAAAACGCAATCGTTCCTGATCGAGTCAAATTATCAGCGCGGTCGCGACACCGTTTATCTGCGCTGGGAACGCGTGGAAAAATCCGGGCACGAGCTCGTGCTCACGGGCGCGGATGAATCGCGCATCTTTCCGGTGAGCGGTTACACGGTCGGATACGTCCGCGATTTATCGCACGGCAACGGCCTCGATATTGGACTCGGTACCCAATTCACAGTCAATGATCGTCCTGAGGGACTCGATCGTTACTATGGAGGAGATCTTGGGTACGCATTTCAGTTCTTTCTCCGCATTCGGCCGTCGGTGCACAGCCATGGCGGGCACGACGCACCGTAAAGCTGTCCGGCGACGTGCGCGCGCGCCTCTTGTCACTCGTGAACGACTGTGTGAATCTATCCCTCCGTGACGCACCGCCTGCCAAAACAAAAATATTATGACATCGAACGCATAATTGAGTTCGATTTTGTGCGCGCGACAGAGGCCGCGGCGCTGAATTCGTTGCGCTGGCTGGGGCGCGGCGACAAGGAGGCGGCGGACGCGGCGGCCTGCGACGCGATGCGCGGCATGTTCGATCTCATGAACATCTGCGGTGAAGTCGTGATCGGAGAAGGGATTAAGGACGAAGCGCCGGGTATTTTCAAAGGCGAACAGCTCGGGACCTGGATTCCCGGTTCACCGCCGTTCGACATCGCCATCGATCCGATCGACGGCACGACCAACATTTCCAAAGGCGCGCCGAACTCGATCAGTTGCATCGCGGCGGCAAGTCCGGAGGAGGGAGTAAAGGTCGCGCTGCGGGATGTGCCGTCGTTTTACATGTCGAAGCTGGCTTATGGGCCGCGCGTGATTCGATACACGCAGAAGCGCGGCGATTCACTCGGCATCGAAGTGCCCATCGCCGAAACGCTCGCCATCGTGGCGCGCGCTCTGGAGAAACGCGTGCAGGACATCGTCGTGATGATGCTCGATCGACCGCGCCACAAAGAGATCGTCGAAGAAATTCGCACTGCCGGTGCGTCGCTGCGGATGATCGGCGATGGCGACATCGCGGCTGCCATGGCGCCTGCTCTACCCGAAAGCAATGTCGATCTCTACATGGGCATCGGCGGTTCGCCCGAAGCGGTGCTGGCGGCGGCGGGAATCAAATGTCTCGGTGGCGAAATGCAATGTAAAATGTGGCCGCGTGATGAGAAGGAACGAAAGAGATTGATCGACGACGGCTATGAAAAGGATTTGCGCCGTATTTTCTCGGCTGACGATCTGGCCAACGGCAAAAACATTATCTTTTGCGCGACCGGAATTAGCGACAGCGCTCTCCTGCGCGGCGTGAAAGGGCAGGGCACAAAGGCAACGACCCATTCAATTCTGATGCGTGCAAAGAGCAAGACCGTGCGCTTTATCCGCGCGACACACGATTTGAAGACCAAAACGATCCGGCTCCGTTCCGATAATCGCGAACATGTTATCTGAATTAATAACCGCGGATTACGCGGATATCGCTGATGATGAAAGCTGAATGGAAGCCTCCATCCGTTTGAATCCGCGTAATCCGTGGTTCAATCTGCTCGACAGCACCGGTTCTATTGGTACAAGATGGATAATAAACCAAACATCTGCCGCTTATGAGACAAATACCAAAAACTGAATTGTCGCCGGACAACGGCTGTATCATCGACACGAAATGGAAACTTGGTCCGCTGAGTTACCACGCAAGCGCGGCCGGCAAGGCGGCGGTTGAGCCGAGCAAAGAAATCATCCGCCTGCCGGAGATCGTGATTTACGATCACATCGGCTTCGCCGGCGCTTACGCCCGCACGAACCTGAGTTTTCATTACGTCGGCGATTACTGGAACGACCGGATCAGCTGCATCGTCGTGGTGAGCGGTGTCTGGCGATTTTATCGCGACGAATATTACAAAGGCGATCACTGGGACCTGGGTCCCGGCTATTATGAAAGCTTCTTCGCCGCCAAAGGGCCGGACGATGTCGTTAGCTCTTTTCAAGCAATCGCGCTGACGTAGCCGCGAGGTCTAACACGTCTTCGGCGCAGCCCCAGGAGAGCGTGAAGCCCGAGCCTCCATGGCCGTAATTATGAATGGCAGTGCGGCCATCCCGCAGGCGATCGCGTTGGAGGCGGACGCCTGATTTGCGGAAGGGGCGCAGGCCGACGCGCTCGGTGAGAACACGCGGAGTCTCCATAATCAAGACGCGGGTGCACTCGCCTACCATTGTCAAGGTCGCGGCGGGATTGACTTCGAGGTTGTCGCTGATTTCGTTAGTGCCGCCGAAAACACAATCGTTCGTCCGCGGAATCGCGTACATGAGGGGCGCATCGTCGGAGACAATCGCGCAAGTGAGATTGTCAATCTTGGGAACGATGGCGACCTGGCCGCGGTGCGGTTCAAGATCGACATCTTGAACGAGCTCACGGGCGCCGATGCCGGCGCAATTGATCACGAAATCGAATTCTCGGCTGACATCTTCGAGCTTTTCGAAGCGAACATTCGCGTTGATTTCGCCGCCGGCTTTCAAAAGTCGCGCTGCGAGATAATCGAGATAGATAGTGGTGTCCATGAGCGGAACGTTGAGCGCGAAACCGCTTGCGAACGCAGGCAGA
>Ga0209155_1000214_pt1 | contig 26276 bp, 30 predicted proteins | sample GraSoiAngelo_122_FD_185879 | JGI IMG/M metagenome (GOLD analysis project Ga0209155, IMG submission 185879) | Grasslands soil microbial communities from the Angelo Coastal Reserve, California, USA - 14_0927_02_20cm (SPAdes) (version 2) | ecosystem: Environmental > Terrestrial > Soil > Grasslands ... | reverse complement strand
CTGACTATAATGCGAAAGCACACGCTTCAGCCTCGGGGGAGCCAGGGGGGCCGCCTACAGAGGAGGTGAGCACATGAAAAGGAAAGTCTTTGCCGTGCTCCTGGTGGCCGCGCAGCCATTCGTGGCGCTGCCTGCGCACGCGGTTCCGAATATCGAGCACCTTACCGTGAAGCCTTCCGGCGGCGCGCCGGCCGAGGTGGAGATCGCGGTCTCGATCAATCGCCCGACGCCGCTCGACCTGAGCTGCGACGCGATCCTGCAGACCGGCGACGGCAGCAAGCCGCAGCGCCTCGAGTACGGGCTCGGCGACCGGCGAACCAAGATCATCAAGTACACCTACAAGACGGCCGGCACATATCGCGTGAAGGTCAGCGGCACGGGCCAGCACGCCTGCGCGGGCACGCGCGAGGCGCGCATCAGCGTGGGCACCGCGGCGCAGAGCGCGAAGGCGACGGAAAAGACGGCTGCCAAGCCGAAGTGCCCGAGAGGCTGGACGCTGGTGGCCGATTCCTTCAAGGGCGAGCGCTACACCTGCCGCGCCGACCCGCCGGCGCAGGCGCTGAAATGCGGCGGCGGCACGAAATATTTCGCCAAAAACGGCGAGATCGGCTGCCGCTAGAATCCGGCGCATGAGCTCCTTCACGGCAGCCGTGCGCGCCGAGCTCGCGCCGAGCGGCAGGCTGCGCGCCGGCGTCAACCACGGCAACTTCCTCATCGTCTCGGGGATGCGCGACGGGGTACCGGTCGGCGTGGCGCCGGACCTCGGCCGCGAGCTGGCGCGGCGCCTCGGCGTGCCGGTCGAGTTCGTCGAGTACCGCCAGGCCGGCGATCTCGCCGAAGGCGCCAGGAAGGGCGCCTGGGACGTCGGCTTCCTCGGCGCCGAGCCGCAGCGCGCCAGCGAGATCGCGTTTACGGCGGCATACCTCGAGATCCCGGTCACCTACCTGGTGCCCGCCGGCTCGCCGATCCGCACGCTGGCCGATGTCGATCGCCCGGGCGTGCGCGTCGCGGTCTCGGAGAAGAGCGCTTACGACCTGTTCCTCAGCCGCACGCTGAAGCATGCGCAGCTGCTGCGCGCGAAAGGCATCGACGCCTCGTACGAGCTGTTCGTCTCGCAGGGGCTGGAGGCGCTGGGCGGGCTGAAGCCGCGCCTGATCCAGGACGTCGAAAAGCTGCCGGGCGCGCGCATCCTCGACGGGCGCGTCACCGCGGTTCAGCAGGCGATCGGCACGCCGCTCGCGCGGCAGGCCGGCGCGAAGTACCTGCGCGAGTTCGTCGAGGAGGCGAAGGCCTCGGGCTTCGTCGCCCGCGCCATCGAGAAGCACAGCGTGCGCGGCGTGTCGGTGGCGCCGCAGGCGGGCGCCGCATGAAGCGGCTCGCGTTGCCCGCTTTGGCGTTGCTCGCGGCCTGCGCCGCGGCCGACGGCGTGCGCCGCGACGTCGCGCAGGACCTGGCGCCGACGGGCCGGCTGCGCGCTGCGATCAACCTCGGCAATCCGGTCCTCGCGCAAAGGGATCCCGCCCGCGGCGAGCTGCGCGGCATCTCGGTCGACCTGGCGCGCGAGCTGGGCCGGCGCCTGGCCGTTCCGGTCGAGCTCATTGCCTACGAAGCTGCAGGAAAGGTGACCGACGCGGTCAAGACGGGCGCGTGGGACATCGCCTTCGTCGCGATCGATCCGGCCCGCGCCACGGAGATCGCCTTCACGCCGCCGTATGTCGTGATCGAGGGGACCTACCTCGTCGCCGCGGATTCGCCTTTGCGCGCCATCGCCGACGTCGATCGCGAAGGCGTTCGCATCGCCGTGAGCAGCAAAAGCGCCTACGACCTCTACCTGACGCGCACGCTGAAGCGCGCGCAGCTCGTGCGCGCGCCGAGCCCGCCCGCGTCGATCGAGCTGTTCGTGAAGGACAGGCTCGAGGCCGCGGCCGGCGTGAAGCAGCCGCTCGCCGAGCTCGCGAGGAGCAATCCGCGGCTGCGCGTGATCGACGGGCGCTTCATGCTGATCGAGCAGGCCATGGGCACGCCCATCGGCCGAGCGCTCGGCGCGCGCTACCTCCGCGAGTTCATCGAGGAGATGAAGGACTCGGGGTTCGTCGCGCGCGCGCTGGAGAGAAGCGGCCAGCGCGACGCCGCCGTCGCGCCGCCTGCGCCGGAGCCGTGAATTGAACCTTCGGCGCCTGTCCAGGTGGGTCGCGGCGCTGGTGGCGATACCGATCGCTGCCATCGCGGGAATCGAGCTGGTCGAATACCGCGCCGAGATGCATGCGCGCGCCTTCTGCGAGCGCTTCCCGATCGGCACTTCCATGCAGGACGTGACCAAAGCCGCCGCGTCCGAAGGCGATCCGGGGCTGCGCGTCCTCCTCAGCGACCATATCGCCATCGGGTACACCGGGATCACGGCCTCCTCGCGCCATCTGTGCCTGGTCGACGCCGAGGCCGGCAAGGTGACGCTGACGACCTACGGATACATGGACTGAGGCGCATCGAGCGCATAATCACCGCATGGACTCCCAAGCGCTGAGGGTGTACTGGCGGCCGGGCTGCTCGAGCTGCGTCAAGGTGAAGGAGTTCCTGTCGCAGCTCGGCGTCGACTACCAGTCGATCAACGTCTCGGCCACGCCGGAGGCGATGGACGAGCTGCGCGAGATGGGCGTGCGCACGGTGCCGGTGGTGGCGCGCGGGCGCGAGTACGTGTTCGCGCAGGCGCTCGAGGACGTGTCGCGCTTCCTCGGCAAGGACGTGCGGATGAAGCGCCTGCCGCCCGCGGCGCTGGTGCAGAAATGGCTGCAGGTTCTCGCCGCGGCGCAGCGCCATGTCGTGCAGCTTCCCGCCGCGAGGCTGGGCGAGCGCGCCACCCCGGGACGCGACCGCAGCATCCGCGACCTGGCGTATCACGTCTACCAGGTGCCGGACGCCTTCCTGCAGGCGGTCGAAAACGGCGTCGAGGACCTGACCGCGGTCTACAACGCGCCGCCGCCGGCGCAGGTGAAGACCGTCGAGCAGATCCGCGCCTACGGCGCCGGCGTTGCCGCGCGCGTGCAGCGCTGGTGGGTCGCGCTGCCCGACAAGTCATGCCGGCAAACGGTGAAGACCTATTACGGCGCGCGCCCGCTGCACGAGCTGCTCGAGCGCTGCACCTGGCACTCGGCGCAGCATGCGCGGCAGATCATCGCCGTGCTCGAGGGCTTCGGCATCCGGCCCCATGAGCCGCTGAGCGAAAAGGACTACTCCGGCCTGCCGATGCCCAAGGGGCTGTGGGAATAGTCAGCCCGGCGTGATGCCCGCCGCCTTGATCAGGCGCGCGTTGTCCTCCAGCTCCTTGTTGACCATCGCCTCGAATTCCGCCACCGACAGGGTCAGCGGATCGACGCCGAGTTTCTTCATGCGGTCCTGCACGTCCGGCTGCGCCAGCGCTGCGTTGAACTCGCGGTGGAGGCGCTGCACGGTCTCGCGCGGCGTCTTGGAGGCGACCAGCGCGCCGATCCAGAAGTTGTAATCTGAATTGGGGTAACCGGCCTCGACGGTGGTCGGCAGATCCGGGAACAGCGGCGTGCGCTTCGGCGAGCCGACCGCAAGCGCTTGAACCCTGCCTTCCTTGACGTGCGCAATGACGGAGAACACAGGCGAGAAATAGGCGTCCGCCCGCCCGGTGATGACCTCGGTGATCGCCTCGGCGTTGCCTTTGGTCGGCACGCTGAGGAACTCGATGCCGGCGGCGAGTCGAAAGCGCTCGAGGTTCATGTGCGTGGAGCTGCCGATGCCCGCGTTGCTGGCGACGAGCTGGCCGGGCTTCGCCTTCGCCGCGGCGACGAGATCCGCCACGCTCTTGTAGCCCTTCGACGGGTTGACGATCAGCACCGTGGGAACGGTGCCGAGCGTCGCGACCGCGGTCAACTCCTTCGGGTCGATGGTGCCCGGGTTGAGCAGCGGCGCGACGGTAAACGCGGACGTATAGATCATCACCAGGTGGCCGTCGGGCTCGGCGCTCGCGACGTATTTCGCGGCCACCACGCCGCCCGCGCCAAGGCGGTTCTCGACGATCACCGGCACGCCGAGGCTCGCGGACATCTTCTCGGCGACGACGCGCGCCATCGTGTCGGAGGCGCTGCCCGGCGTGACGCCCGAGACGAGACGCACGGTTTTGCTGGGGAAGGTTTGCGCATTTACGGCAGAAAACGCGAATGCGAACAGCAGTGCAAAAACTCTCATCGGTATCCTCCTATAGTTTTGGCAGCCCGAAGCGCTCGGCCAGCCAGTCGGCGGAGCGGCTGCGGTAGCGGTACGGTCGGTTGTTGGCGTTGTGGCCGCCGTCCTCGACCATCAGCAGCTCGACCGGCCCGGACACCGCTTTGGCAAGCATCTCGGCGTGCGATGCTGGCACCAGCCGGTCCTGGCGTCCGGCGACGATGAAGATCGGGCAGGTGATCTCCCTTGCCGCGTCCTTCAGCGTCAGTTTTGCGGCATTTCTTTTCGCTTCATTCTCGTCTGAGGAATGGCTGCGCAGGCGGAACGTGCTTCGGGTGAGCTCTGGCAGCCCATCCCAGATCTGCGCCCAGTCGAACGGGCCCGAGAGCGCGATGCAGGCCTTGAAGCGCTTCTCGTAGGCCGCCGCCCGCGGCGCGTAGTAGCCGCCCAGGCTTACGCCCCAGATCGCGATTCTTTCAGCATCGAGATCATTGCGCTCTTCTATCCAATCCACGACTGCGCTCGCCGCGCGCTCGTAGTCGCCGCAGATCGGGATCTCGTACTCCGCCTCGCCCTGCCCCGGGCCGTCGATCGCCAGCACCGCGATGCCGCGATTGAGGAACGCGTCCTCGTAGGCGTGCAGCTCTTCCTTTGTCGAATCGAGGCCTGGAGCCATCACTACCACAGGGCAGTTTGATTCTTTCGGTTTCCTCAGGACTCCAAATAACTGCTGATCTGAAAAATCTATGGCAACCCGTTCCCCGGGAGGCCGCATCAGCGGCAGCGCGTCGCTGTAGCACTCGACCGCCTTCATGTGCGCGGCGCGCATCTGCGCCGGGTCCTGGACGAACACGAACTTGGCGAAGTGATAGTAAATGGCGGCGCGCACGAGGTGCTCACCGGCGGTGAGCCGAAACCCATTTCTCAATGAATCTCGACCCAAGTCTTCATGCAGCTGCGCGCGCCTGGACCACGCCGCGCACCAGTCCTCCCAGCGCTCGAGCGACGCAGTGACTTCCTCGAAGTCGGCAAGCAGCACGCCGTTCGAGACGAAGCGCGGCGCCCAATGCGAGATGGCAGAGGAGACCCGGGGATCCTTCACACCTTGCCCAGCGCTTTCAGGATCCGCTGCGGCGTGAAAGGCATCGCGGTGACGCGGGCGCCGAGCGGCGCGAGCGCGTCGTTGATCGCGTTCATGACCGCCGCGGGCGCGCCGGCCGTGCCGGCCTCGCCGACGCCCTTGGCCCCGAGCTGCGACTGCCTGGTCGGCGTCTCGAGGTGGGCGCAGACGATGTCGCACATCTCGCCCGCCATCGGCACGAGGTAGTCCGCCATATTGCCGTTCAGGAGCTGCCCGTCCGGGCCGTAGAGGCATTCTTCGAAGAGCGCGGCGCCGATGCCCTGCACTACACCACCTCGGATCTGCTCGTCGACCAGCATCGGGTTGATCAGCGTGCCGGCGTCCTCGACGCACCAGTGCTTGAGCAGCCTTACGAAGCCGGTGTCCGGATCGACCTCGAGCCAGGAGGCCTGGATGCCATTGGTGAAGGTGAAGCCGTACTGCCGGGGTGTGTAGTGCCGGGTGACAGTCAGCTCGGACTGGAAATCGATCGGCAGCGTATCTGGCCTGAAGTACGCGACCCGGCCCAGCTCGGCGAGCGGCATCCTGGTTTCCAAAGTGAGCCTGTTGATGATCTCGTTATTGAGAATGTCCAACGTCGCCTTGTCAGCCTTGAGAATTTGTGAAGCAACGTCCAAAACATTGGAGCGCAAGGCCCGTCCCGCGAGCAGCACGGCTTCGCCGCCGATGCCGGCGCCGCGCGAGGCCCAAGTACCGCCGCCGTAAGGCGTGACGGCGGTGTCTCCGGTGATGACGCGTACTTTGTCGAGCGTCACGCCGACGGCACTGGCGGCGACCTGCGCGAATACCGCCTCGGTTCCCTGGCCCTGCTCGGTGACGCTGCACATCACGGTCAGCATCCCGGTCGGCTCCAGGCGCAGCGTCGCGCCGTCCTGCGCCGAGATGCGCGCGCCGCCGACGCCGTAGAACGCGGGCGAGGGATTGGTCACCTCGATCATCGCAGCCAGGCCGATCCCTCTATAGATGTTGTTCTTTCTTAACCGCAGTTGTTCTTCTCGCAGCTCCTGGTAATCCATCAACTGCAGGAGTTTGTTGAGGCTCTTATGGTGCGAGAGCTTCTCGAACTTGATGCCCGAGGGGAAGGTGTACGGATAGGCGTCGTCCGGGATCAGGTTTTTTCTTCTGAACTCCGCCACATCCATGCCGAGTTTCTGCGCAGCCAGGTCGACGATGCCTTCGGTGAGCGCCACCGCGATCGGGTGGCCGACGGCGCGGTACTGGCAGGTGACGTTCTTGTTGGTGAACACCACGTGCATCTTCGCGCGGTACTTCTGGTGCCGGTACGGGCCGCCGGTGAGGTTGACCACCTGGTTGCCCTCGATGCCGCTGGTGCGCGGATAGACCGAGTACGGGCCGATCGCCGTGAGGTCGTCGAGCTCGAACGCCAGTATTTCGCCTGAGCTGGTGCAAGCCAGACGAACTTTCGCCTTGTGCTCGCGCGCGTGGATGTCGGAGACGAAGGATTCCAGGCGGTCGGCGACGAACTTCACCGGCCGGCGCAGCATCACCGACAGCGCCGCGGTCGCCATCTCGTCGGCATACACGTGTACCTTGATGCCGTAGGAGCCGCCGACGTCCTTGGTGATCACCCTCACGTTCGCCTCGGGGATGTTGAGGTGGCGCGAGAAGATGTCCTGCATCATGTGCGGCGCCTGCGTCGCGTGGTACACGGTGAGCGAGTGCTCGGCGGCGTTGTAGTCGGCGAGGAGCGCCCGGCCTTCGAGGCACACGCCGGTATGGCGCCCGAAGTGGAACACGTCCTCGACCACCACGTCCGCCGTGGCGAACGCCTCCTCGACGCCGCCGGTATCCAGCTCGCGCTTGAAGCAGATGTTGTCGCCTAGCTCAGGGTGGATCACCCTTTTTCCTGCAAGAGCCTCATCCATATCAACCACGACCGGCAGCTCTTCCCATTCGGCCTCGATTCGCGCGACCGCATCCTCGGCCTGGCTGCGCGAGTCGGCGACCGCCGCCGCCACCGCCTCGCCCTGCCAGCATGCGCGCTCGATGGCGATCGCATGCTGCGGCGGCGACTTGATGCCTTTCAGGTGGGCGAGAACCGCGACCCAGGGCGTGCAGTACTCGGCGACTGATCGGCCATCGAAAACGCCGATGACGCCTTCCGCCTTACTCGCTTTCGAGAAATCCAGTCTTTTAATCCGGGCGTGAGCGTAAGGACTGCGGAAGAACGCCACGTGCGCCAGCCTTGGAAAGCGCAGATCGTCGATGAAGCTGCCGCGACCCTGCAGCAGGCGCTGCGCGTTCGCGCGCGGCACGCTTTGCCCGATGTAGCCCTTGTCGAGCTGGGTCCCCGGCGCGTGCAGCGGCAGTTCAGCCTTGGCCATTCAATACCTGCTCGATGGCGTCGACGATGGCCTGGTAGCCGGTACAGCGGCAGTAGTTGCCGGAGATGTGTCTCTTGATCTCTTCCCTGGAACAGCGTGCTTTTTGAAGAACCAGGTCCTGGGCCGCCATCAGCATGCCCGGCGTGCAGAAGCCGCATTGCAGCGCGTTCCTCTCGTGGAAGGCCTTTTGCAGCGCCTCGAGCTCGCCGGAATCCGAAAGGCCCTCGATGGTGTCCACCTTGCAGCCGTTCGCCTGCACGGCGAGCATCAGGCAGCCGCGCACGATGTCGCCGTCGACCCTCACCGTGCATGCGCCGCACACTCCGTGCTCGCAGCCGATGTGCGAGCCGGTCAAACCCAATTCCTCCCTCAAAAAGTCCACCAGGTGCTGGCGCGCGGGAATCCGCCGGCGCACCGGGCTGCCGTTCACCGTCATCGTGGTATCTAGAGCTTGTTCCATGCGCGCTCGAGCAGGACCCTGGCGAGATGAAGCTTGGTAGCGGAAGAGTGGTAGAGGTCGGCCGGCGGATCAAGGTCCTTTCCAAGAACTTCCCTGGCTTCTTCCAAAGAGCTTGCTTTCGAGGCGTTCACGGCGAGGATGGGAGTCGCTCCCGCGCCGAGAAAAACGAATCTCTTCCGGGAAGCGGCTTGAGTTCCCGCCAGGCCAATAATTGCATAATCGCCGTGACGGCGTGCGAGCTCGACGAACACTGCCTTGTCGGCGGGCGGGAATTCGGCCGCGGCGAGGATTTCCCCGGGCCGCAGATCGGTTTCGAACAGCCCTTTGAAGAACGCGCCTGCCTTTACCCGTCTTTCGCCTTTCTTTCCTGCAATGACGAGGGTGGCGTCGAGCGCCACTGCGCAGGCCGGATACTCGGCGGCCGGGTCGGCGAGCGCGAGGCTGCCGCCCAGCGTGCCGCGGTTGCGGATCGCCGGGTGCGCGATGTGCGGCGCCGCCTGGGCGAGGAGCGGGGCATGTCTCTTTACTTCCGGCGATCTTTCGATCTGCGCGTGAGTGACGAGCGCGCCGATGCGCAAGCCTTTTGGCAAAGATTCAATTCCTGAAAGGCCCGCAAGACCCGTAATGTCGACCAGCAGCTCGGGCGACGACAGCCGCATGTTGAGCGAGGGAATCAGGCTCTGGCCGCCGGCGAGGATGCGCGCGCCCTCGCCATGGCGCTCGAGCAAGTCGAAGGCCTCGGCCAATGTGCCCGGCCGGGCGTAGGCGAATGACGGCGCTTTCAAACCGCTCTCCTCGCGGGCGATTATATCGAGCGCTCGGCGGGCGCGCGGCAGTGCCAGTCGGTTTCGCACTGGAAGGCGTGCCCGGCCGCGAGCAGCGCGGCCTCCGCGAACGGGCGGCCGACGAGCTGCAGGCCGATGGGCAGGCCGAGCGAATCGAAACCGCAGGGAACGACGAGCGCAGGCACGCCGAGATAGTTGACCCAGCGCGTAAGCCGAGTGACTTCCGCCAGCAGCGCCGGCATGCCGGCCCCGCCGCGCGGGCCGGTCTGCTCGAGGGTGGGAACGCGCACTTTCATCGCCGGCAGCAGATAGAGATCCGCGTTGGCAAGCGTCGCCGTACAGAAGCGCTCGAGCCACGCCGCGCGCAGGCGCAGGACCTCGAGGTAGGCCGCCGCCGGAACGGCAAAGCCCGACTCGAGGCGGGAACGGACCGCGGACGAATAATCGCCGGGGCGCTCGCGCATCCAGCGCGCATGCTGCGCCGAGGCTTCGGCCTGCATCACGGTAATGCAATGCGCGGAAAGGGTATCGAATTCCGGCGGCTCGACTTCAACCAGGGTGGCGCCCAAGTCGCGGGCCGCGGCCAGCACGGCGGCAGCCACCTCCGGATCGGCGTGCCGCTCGATCCAATCGCTCGACAGGGCGACCCGGAATTTCCTTTTCGCAAGAGAATAATTTCCTGCCGGCTCGCGCGAGCTCAGCGGATCCTGCGGGTCGAAACCGGCGATCGCGGCGAGAATCAAAGCGCAGTCTTCGGCGCTGCGCGCGAGCGGACCGATGGTGTCGAGCGAATGGGACAGCGGCATCGCGCCGTGGCGCGAAACCCTGCCCCAGGTGGTCTTCAGCCCGGTCACGCCGCACGCCGCCGCCGGAATGCGCACCGAGCCGCCGGTGTCGGAGCCTAGCGCGCCGAAGGCGAGGCGCGCCGCGACCGCGGCGCCGGAACCGCTCGAGGAGCCGCCGGCGATGTGGTCCGGATTCCAGGGATTGCGGCAGTCGCCCCAGTGCTCGTTGTGGCCGGTCGGGCCGTAGGCGAATTCCGCCATGTTGAGCGTGCCGATCTGCGGCATGCCGGCGGCATCGAGGCGCGAGAGCGCGGTGGAGGTCTCCTGCGCGATCCAGCCGCGCCGGATCTTCGAGCCGCAGTTGGAGACCCGGCCCTTGCGATAAAACATGTCCTTGTGCGCAAGGGGCACGCCTTCGTCGGCAGGTTGTTGTTCTACGGAGATGAAGGCGTTGATGCGCGGCTGCCAGCGGGCGATGCGTGCCAGGCAAGCATCCGCCAGCTCGCGTGAGCTGACGTGCCGCGCGCGCAGCGCCTGCGCAGCCGCGGCGAGGGAAAGAGCGGCCGGATCGCTCATTTTGCCTTGCAGCGCTCCAGGGCGAGCTGGTAGCCGGTCGGATCGGATTCAAATTCCAGAGGGAGGGAACCGGATAAGGTCGCGGCGTTCAGGGCGGCCGCGATCTTCTCGGCACGACCAGGCGCCAGCCGTATGCCCTGCGCCGCGAGCATGCTCTCGATCGTTTCGCTGTTCCACTGTTTGGTCATGGCGGTTGGAGCCTATGATAAGTTCATGTCGTACGCCACCGCCAAGGACGGCACCCGCCTCCATTACGAGGAGGCGGGCAGCGGCATGCCGCTGCTGTTCATCCATGAATTCGCCGGCGACTATCGCAGCTGGGAGCCGCAGATGCGCTTTTTCGCGCGCTACTTCCGTTGCATCGCCTTCAATGCGCGCGGCTTTCCGCCCTCCGACGTGCCGGAGGATCCGGCGCGCTATTCCCAGGCCCACGCGCGCGACGACGTCATCGCGGTGCTGGATCATCTGAAGCTCGACCGCGCGCACATCGTCGGGCTGTCGATGGGCGGTTTCGCAGCCCTGCACGCCGGCATCGCCTACCCCGGACGCGCGCGCTCGCTGGTGATCGCGGGCTGCGGCTACGGCGCCGAGCCCGACAAGAAAGAGAAGTTCCGGGCAGAGTGCGAGGCCGCCGCGTCTTCCTTCGAGTCGGACTGGGCCGAAGCGGCGAAGAAATACGCGCTCGGACCCACGCGGGTGCAGTTCCAGAACAAGGACCCGCGCGGCTGGGCCGAGTTCGCCCGCCAGTTCCTCGAGCATTCGCCGAAAGGCCAGGCGCTCACCATGCGCGGCGTGCAGATGCGCCGCCCCTCGCTGTGGGAGCTGGTCGACGGCATGAAGAGAATCGACGTGCCGACGCTCATCATCACCGGCGACGAGGATGAGCCGTGCCTCGAGCCGGCGCTGCTCATGAAGCGCAGCATCGCGACCTCGGGACTGGTCGTCCTGCCGCACGCGGGACATACTGTCAACCTGGAGGCTCCGGACGCCTTCAACCGCGCCCTGTTCGATTTCTTCATGCTGGTCGATGAAGGGCGCAGCGGCCGGCGTGACCCGCGCTCCTCGGCGGCCGGCATTCTCGGCTTCAGGAAATGACTTCTTAGCGTGGTTGGGAGCACATCATGAACCCTGAAATCGCCTGGCCCCGCAACGACTATTCGCGCGTGCCGTTCTGGCTGCACCACGACGCGGCGATCTACGAGCTGGAGATGGAGCGCATCTTCCGCGGCCCGGCGTGGAGCTACCTGTGCCTGGAAGCCGAGATCCCGAATGCGGGCGATTTCCGCACCACCTGGGTGGGCGACACCCCGGTGATCGTGTCGCGCGACAAGGACGGCGCGCTCCATGCTTTCGTCAACCGCTGCTCGCACCGCGGCGCGATGATCGTGCGCTCGCTGCGCGGCAATGCCGAGCGGCTGGTGTGCCTCTACCACCGCTGGTGCTACTCGAGCTCCGGCGAGCTGACCGGGCTGCCGTTCCGCAAAGGGCTGAAAGGCGAAGGCGGCATGCCGCAGGATTTCGACATGCACGCCGTCTCGCCGCGCAAGCTCAAGCTGGCGAGCTGCCACGGCATGCTGTTCGGCAGCTTCTCCGACCGGGCCGAGCCGCTAGAAGCCTACCTCGGCGAGTTCGGCACCGGGATCATCAAGCGCTTCCTCTCGCGCCCGATCCGCATCCTCGGCTACTCGCGCCAGCGCATCCACGGCAACTGGAAGCTCTACGCCGAGAACCTGCGCGACACCTACCACGCGAGCCTCCTGCACGAGTTCTTCGTCACCTACGGCGTGGACCGCGCGACGCAGAAGGGCGGCGTGAAGATGGACGGCCGCCACCGCCACAACATGAACCACGCCTACGCTTCGACCGACACCCAGGAAGATGCAACGGCGGCATATGCCGGCACCGCCGCCCGGCTCGATCGCATGCAGTTGCGGGACAGGAAATTGCTGGAATTCAAGAACGAGTACTCCGACGGCATGAACCTCGCCGCGCCGGTGTTCTTTCCCAACGCCCTGCTGATCCAGATCAACAACTCGCTCGCCACGCGCCAGATCCGGCCGCAGGGGGTGGGCGCGCACGAGGTGTTCCAGACCGTGTTCGGCTATGCCGACGACGACGCCGCGATGACCCGCCACCGCCTGATCTCGGCCAACCTGGTCGGCCCGGCGGGGCTGGTCAGCATGGAGGACGGCGAAGCGATCGAGGCGGTGCAGAAGGCGACGCGCAGCACGCGCGAGGGCTGCGCCGTGATCGAGATGGGCGGCCGCGGCGAAGTGCGCGACCTCGCCCACCGCGTCACCGAGACGCCGATCCGCGGCTTCTGGTCGTACTGGGCCGAGCTGATGGGAGTCGAGCCCGCCGGCGCCATCAGGTGAATCGCCTCTACGAGCTGATGGCGGAATACGCGATGGCGCTCGACGAGGACCGCCTCGAGGACTGGGTCGAGCTGTTCGACGAGGACTGCGACTACCGCATCGTCACGCGCGAGAACGTCGAGCAGGGGCTGCCCAACGTGCTCATGTGGTGCGACAACAAGAACATGCTGCGCGACCGCGTCGAGTCCTACCGCAACGTCAACCTCTACAACCCGCACTACGACCGGCACGTAATCGGCCCGCTACGCTTTACGGACAAGAAAGACTCGATCTTCTGCTTCGAGGCCGGCTACAGCCTGTTCCAGACCAGTCTCGAGGGCGAGTCGCGGCTGTTCAGCGTCGGGCGCTACCGCGTCGAGGCGCACATCGAAGGCGATGTCGCGCGCCTGAAATCGGTGACCGTCGTCGCCGACACCGGCCTGGTTCCCTCGCTGCTCGCGACGCCGATCTGAGCCATAATGCACGCGGGCTTTAGGCAGGGGGCGCGATGTCCAAGGCTGGCATAGCTGCTTCGCAACCGTGGTATGGCAGCCTCGATCGCCGGCAATGGAATACGCTTGTCGCCGCGAATCTCGGCTGGATGTTCGACGGCTACGAGACCTACGCCCTTCTGCTGACGGTCGGCGCAGCGCTGCATCAGCTGCTCGCCCCGGCGCAGTTCGCGCAAATCCCGACCTACGCCGGCGCCGTGATCGCCCTCACGCTGCTCGGCTGGGGAATCGGGGGCGTGATCGGCGGCATTCTGGCCGATTACATCGGACGCAAGCGGACCATGATGATCTCGATCCTGGCCTACTCGCTCATGACCGGGCTGAGCGCCTTCGCGTGGGACTGGGTGTCGTTCGCTGCGCTTCGGCTCCTCGTCGGCGTCGCCATCGGCTCCGAGTGGGCTACCGGCGCGTCGATCACGGCCGAGCTCTGGCCGGACAAGGCGCGCGGCAAGGGCGCCGGGCTGATGCAGTGCGGCCTGGGGATCGGGTTCTTCGTCGCCTCGCTGGTATGGCTTTTCGTCGGCACATTAGGCGCCGACGGGTGGCGCTACATGTTCCTGCTCGGAATCCTGCCCGGATTCTTCACGCTGTGGATACGGCGCGGGATTCCGGAATCGCCGCGCTGGGAGCAGGCCAACCTGCGCCGCCGGGCGGCGCTCGAGCGCGAGCGCGGCGGCGCACTGCTGCAGGCGCACGAGCGCGCGCTGACCCGCTTCACGCTCCTCGAGCTATTTGCCGAGCGCGAAGTCCGGCGTCGCGCGCTCATCGCGTTCGCGATGTCGCTCGCTACGACGCTCGCGTGGTGGGGCATCTCGGCATGGCTGCCGCCTTACGTCGCATCGGTGGCGGCCAAGGCGGGACTGTCCGGGCCGCAGTGGGCGAGCTTCGCGGGAATGGCCTACAACATCGGCGCCATCGCGGGCTACATCAGCCTGGGATTCCTGGCGGACGCGTACGGCCGCAAGCCCGTGACGCTGTTTTACTTCGCTCTCGCGTTCATCACGACACCGGTCGTTTTCCTGTGGACCCACGACCTGAGCCTGCTCCTCGCCGCGGCGTGCGTGAACGGGTTCTTCAGCCTCGGCCTGTATTCGTGGATGCCGGTGTGGCTGCCGGAGCTGTTCCCGACCAGGATCCGCGCCACCGGGGCGGCGTTCTGCTTCAACACGCCGCGCTTCATCGCCTGGATCGGGCCGCTGGTGGCGGGAACCTTGATCGCCAACTTCGGCGGCTTCAGCAACGCGGCCATGACGGTGGCGACGATCTACTTTCTCGGCCTCGTCAGCGCCCCGTTCCTGCCCGAGACCCGGGGCAAGCCGCTGCCGGAAACCGTATAAGGGAGGTCAGATGAAACTTTCGGGAATCGCGATCGTAACTATCTTCGTGGCATTCAGCGTGCACGCTCAGCAGGCGAGCATGACGTTCTTCGTGACGAGCGTGGGCAAGGGCAACGGTGCCGATCTCGGCGGCCTGGAGGGCGCCGATGCGCATTGCCTTGCGCTCGCCAAGGCGGCCGGCTCGAAGCACACGAACTGGCGCGCGTACTTGAGCACGACATTGCCGGGGGGCGACGCGGGCGTGAACGCGCGCGATCGCATCGGCAAAGGCCCGTGGCGTAACGCCAAGGGCGTGGTGGTAGCCAAGAGCGTGGCGGATCTGCATTCCGCACGCAACAACATCAACAAGCAAACCGCGCTGACGGAGAAGGGCGAGGTGGTGAGCGGTCGCGGCGATGCCGTGAACATGCACGACATCCTGACGGGCTCCGACCCGGCCGGGAATTTCTCGACCGCGGGCGGCGACACCACGTGCGGCAACTGGACGAAGAGCGGCGAAGGCTCGGCGATCGTCGGCCATCATGACCTGACCGGCTTGAAGGACACCCGGCACATGAAGTCCTGGAACTCCTCGCATGGCTCGCGCGGCTGCAGCCAGGACAACCTGAAAGCCTCGGGCGGCGCCGGCCTGGTCTATTGCTTCGTCGCCAACTAGCGCCGCAGCCCACGCGCATGATGCTAGCCGGGAAGGTCGCCATTATCACGGGCGGGGCGCGCGGCATCGGGCACTCGACGGCCGTCAAGTTCGCCGCCGAGGGGGCGAAGGTCGCGGTGTGCGACATCAATCCGGAGCTGATGCAGCAAACGCTGGCGGCGATCCGGGCGAAGGGCGGCGAGGCCGAGGGCTATCCGGTCGACGTCACCAAGAAGGAGACGCTCGCCGCCATGGTGAAGGCCGTGATGGCCAAGTGGGGGCGCATCGACTGCGTGGTCAACAACGCCGGCATCGTCATGGACGCGCAGCTGAAAAACATGACCGATGAGCAGTTCGACAAGGTGATCGACATCAACCTGAAGGGCGTCTACAACTCGACGCGGATGGTGGTGGACATCATGCTGGCGCAGGGGTCGGGGGTCATCCTGACCACCTCCTCGGTCGTCGGGCTGTACGGCAACTTCGGCCAGACCAATTACGCGGCCAGCAAGTTCGCGGTGATCGGGATGACCAAGACCTGGGCCCGCGAGCTTGGGCGCAAGGGCATTCGCGCGGTTGCGGTGTGCCCGGGCTTCATCAGGACGCCGATCCTCAACCAGATGCCGGAGGAAGTGCTGAAAGGCATGGAGGCGAAGGTTCCCTCCGGCCGGCTCGGCAAGCCCGAGGAGGTGGCCAACGTGTTCGCGTTCCTCGCCTCCGACGACGCCAGCTACATCAACGGCGCGGTGATCAGCGTCGACGGCGGCATGACCCTTTGACGTCTCACACGGCGTTGTAGCCGCCGTCGACACGCAGGTCGGCGCCGGTCATGAAGCTGGAAGCGTCCGACGCCAGGAACAGCGCCGCGGCGGCGATCTCCTCGGGCTGGCCCAGGCGGCTCAGCAGGTGCTTCGGGCCGAGAATCTCGCGCGCTTTTTCCATCGAGCCGAAACGCAGCATGCGCTCGGTCTCGACCGCGCCCGGTGAAAGCGTGTTCACCCGGATCTTCTGTGCGGCGTGGTCTGCCGCCATGGCTTTGGCCATGGTGATCAGCGCTCCCTTGGTGGAGCAGTAGGCGACGCGTCCCGGCGTGCCCACGGTGCCGAGCTGCGAAGCGATGTGGATGATGGAGCCGCCGCCGGCGCGCGCAATGTGCGGAATCGCCCACCGGCTCATCAGGTAGGCGCCGGCGACGTTGACGGCGAACACGCGGTTCCAGGCCGCGAGATCGAGGTCGACGACGGTCGCGCTCGGATCCTTCATCGCGGCGCCGTTCACCAGCACATGCAGGCCGCCAAAGGCCTTGATCGCCTGCTCGACCGCCTTCCTGGTATCCGATTCGGAAGACACGTCGCAAGTGATCCCGAGCCATTTCTCATGGGAAATTCGCTTGATGTCTAAATCAACGGCGGCGACCTTGGCGCCGGCGTGTGCAAAAGCGCGCGCGATGGCGCGACCGATGCCACCGCCTGCGCCGGTGACGATCGCGGCCCTTCCTTGCAGCGAGTCATTCATTACCGTCTCCCGAGATAGGCTTCCTTCACGCGCTCGTCCTGCTTGAGGACCGCGCAGGGTCCGCTCGCGATGATCGCGCCCGCCTGCAGCACGTAGCCGCGGCTCGCCGTTTCGAGCGCGTAGCGGGCGTTCTGCTCGACCAGCAGGATGCTCGTCCCGGCGGCGTTGGCGGCGCGGATGCTGCGGAAGATGTCCTGCACCACGAGCGGCGCGAGGCCGAGCGAGGGCTCGTCCATGCACAGCAGCCGCGGCTCGGACATCAGCGCCCGGGACAGCGCGAGCATCTGCTGCTCGCCGCCGGAAAGCGTTCCCGCCGCTTGACCTGCGCGCTCGCGCAGCCGCGGAAACATCTCCATCATCCGCTCCATCTGCGAGCGCAGCTTGCCCCGGTCGGCGCGGAACTTGAATCCGCCCATTTCGAGGTTTTCCCGCACCGTCAGCGCCGGGAACACGCGCCGGCCTTCGGGCACCAGCGCGATGCCGGCGAGCGCCCGGCGATAGGCAGGCAGGCTTGTGATGTCCCGGCCTGAAAAAATGATCCGGCCCCTGCGTGGCGGCATGGCGCCGGCGACGCCGCGCAGGCTGGTGGTCTTGCCGGCGCCGTTGGCGCCGATGAGGGTGACGATCTCGCCCTCGGCGACGTCGAAGGAGAGCTCGCGCACCGCCGGGACCTCGCCGTACGCGAGCTCGAGGTCTTGTACCTTAAGAAGCAAATTCACCGCCAAGGTAGGCCGCGATCACCGCCGGGTCGTGTTGCACTTCGCGCGGCGTGCCCTCGAACAGCGGCTCGCCGTGGTCCATGACGAAAACGCGGTGGGCGACGTTCATTACCAGGTCCATGTTGTGCTCGACGACGAGCACCGTGACGCCCTGCCGGCCGATCTGCTCCAGCCTTTTCAACAGAAAATCGACTTCCGCCGCGTTGAGGCCGGCGGCGGGCTCGTCGAGCATGAACAGGCGCGGCCGCGTCGCCAGGGCGCGCGCGATCTCCAGCATGCGCTGCTGCCCGTACGGCAGCGCCCCGGCGCGCTCGCCGGAACGCGCCTCCAGCCCGACGAACGCGAGCAGCGAGCGCGCCTCCTCGCGGAAGCGCCCGGTATCGCCGTAAACGAGATATTCCCAGAAAGGCGCATCCTGGTGGATGTGGAAGCCGGCGAGCACGTTCTCGAGCAGCGTGAGCTGCCTGAACAGGCGGATCTTCTGGAAAGTGCGCGCCATGCCGAGCCGCACGCGGCGGTGCGCCGGCAGGCCGATCAGGTTTGTTTCCTCAAGATGCAAGGATCCCGCATCGGGCTGGTAGATCCCCGACAGCAGGTTGAGCAGCGTCGACTTGCCGGCGCCGTTCGGTCCGATCAAGGCGAAGATCGAGTTCTCGGGCACCGCGATGGAAACGTTGTGCACCGCGCGCACGCCGCCGAAGCTCTTGCTTATCTCTTTGGCCCGCAAAATCATCGCAGGCGTGCGCGCAATGCCATCCACGCCTGGACCATGCCGCCCGGCATGAACAGAACGACGAGCGTGAGGGCGATGCCGTAGATCATCAGGCGCAGCTCGCCGAACCCGCGCAGCAATTCGGGCAGGAAGGTGAGCACGATCGCGCCGAGCACCGGGCCGATCATGGTTCCCATCCCGCCGACGATCACCATCGCCATCATGGTGAACGACTCGACGATGTTGAACGCGTCGGGCACCAGCGTACCGACGAAGCCCGGATAGAAGCAGCCGGCGAGGCCGGCGATCGCCGCGCCGACGCAGAAGGCAAAAGCCTTCCACAGCGCGCGGTTGATGCCGAGGGACGCCGCCGATACCTCGTCCTCGCGGATCGCGCGCAAGCTGTCGCCCACGGGCGAGCGCACCAGGTTGTCGATCAGAACGTAGACCAGGACCGCGATGCCTGCCACCAGGTAGAACAGCGCCGCCGGATGCGAGAATGGCGGCATGATGCCGTAGATGCCGCGCACGCCCTGGGTGACGTTCTCCCAGTTCACCAGCACCTGGTAGGTGATGACCGCGAAACCAAGCGAGGCGATGGCGAGGTAATGCCCGCGCAGCCGTACCGCGAAGGCGGCGAGCGCGAGGCCGAGCAGGCCGGCTGCGCCAACTGCCGCGACGGCGGCGAGCCAGAAGTTCCAGCCATAGCTCTTGACGAGGATTGTGGAGACATAGGCGCCGATGCCGAAGAACGCCGACTGGCCGAGGTTGAGCTGCCCGGTGTACCCGATCACGAGGTTGAGCGACAGCGCGAGCAGCACGTTCATCGCGCACAGCACCAGGATGCCGCGCCAGTACGGTGTGGCAATGAGCCAGGGCAGCGCAGCCAGGACGAGGATGCTTACGACAAAATAAATTCTTCTCGCGCTCAAACGTTTTCTTCTTTCCGCTCAGCGATCAGGCCCGTGGGCCGCAGCACCAGCATCAATAGCAGCATCGCGAACACCACCAGATCGATCAGCCCGGAGCCGAGGTACTGCACCGTGAAGGCCTCGATGACGCCGACCAGGATGCCGGCGAGGATGGTGCCCTGCATGTTGCCGAAGCCGCCGATGATGACGATGGCGAAGGCCTTGACGATCACCGACGCCCCGGCGAAGGGCGACAGCACCAGCACCGGTCCGAGGAGCGCGCCGGCCATGCCGGCGAGCGCCGAAGCGATGACGATGGTCAGGGCGATGAGCAGGTTCGGATTGATCCCCATCAGCCCCGCTGTCTCGCGGTCCTGCGCCACCGCGCGCAGCGCCTTGCCGAGGAACGTGAAGCGCATGAAGCCGTAGAGCGCGGCGATCGCCGCGGCCGACACCGCGACCACCAGCACGCTCTGCGCGCTGAAGAAGATGCGCCCGATGCGCAGGGTCTCGCGCGCGAAGGGCGAGTCGAACTGGTACGGTATCGGCCCGAAGAGCGCGAGCTGCGCGTTCTCGAGCAATACCGACACGCCGATCGTCGCGATCAGGGGCCGCAGCTCGTCGCCGCGATCGCGCAACGGCGCGAACACCGCCGCGTTCACCGCCAGCCCGAGCAGCGCGCCCGCGCCGAGCGCGGCGAACATCGACAGCAGGTAGGCGCCGGTGTCCGGCAGTCCGAGGACCTTGGTGGCGAACCGCGTCGCGGTGAAGAACGCGGTGAACGCGCCGACGGTGACGAAGTCGGCGTGCGCGAAGTTGATCTGGTTCAGCACCCCGTAGATCAGGGTGAGGCCCAGGGCCACCATCACATACAGGCAGCCCAGGTAGATGCCGTTGACCGCCTGCTGTACGACCAGCTCTACCAGTCGAGCCCTTTCCAGCTCAGGTCTTTCTGGGTCTCGACGAAGTGGACCACCGAGAGGTCGGAGTTCTGGCCCTTCGGGTCGAAGCTGATCCTGCCGGTCGTCACTTCCACGCCCTTGAACCCGGAAAAGCGCTCGCGGATCGATTCCGAGTCGGTGGCGCCGCGGCGCACCGCCTCCGCAATCAGCAGGATCGTGTCGTAGGCGTGCGAATTGATGTGGGTCGGCACCTTGTCGGCGCCGTACTTGGCGCGGAACGCCCTGATGAAGTCCTGCACGATCCTGCGCTTCTCGTTCGGATCGAACTGCACGATGCGCACATAGCCCTCGGCCGCCTGGCCTGCCTTCTGGTCGAAACCGTACGGCAGCCAGATCGAGCCCATCTGCACCGCGTTGCCGCCGCCGCCCCGGACGACCTTCGCCTGCGCCAGCGCCTGCGCGAGGCGCACCTGCTGGCCCTCCAGCGCGAAGGTGGGCAGCACGTCGACCCTGCCGAGCGAGGCGATGCGCGTGGCGATGGCGGTGAAGTCGTTCACGTCGCGCCCGAAGTCGATCTTCGCCAGCACCTTGCCGCCCATGGCGACGAAGGGCTTCTCGAAGCCGTCGGCGTTGTCGTTGCCGGCATTGGTCTTCTCGTACAGGATCGCCGCGGTGCGCGCGCCGAGCCTGTCGTAGGCCACCTTGGCGAGCGGCAGGCTCTGCTGCGCGGCGTTGGGGAAGATGCGGAACACGTACCTGTAACCCGATTCGGTCAGCTTCATCGTCACCGAGCCGGCATTGAGCTGCGGCACTTTGGCCTGCTCGAGGATCGGCGCGATCGCGAGCGACGCGTCCGAGCACTCCTCGCCGATCACGATGTGCGGCCTGAACTGGTCGAGCACGCGCTTCACGGCGTTGGTCGCCTGCAGCGGGCTGCAGGCGGAATCCTCGTACTGCACCTGCAGGTGGTAGCCGTTGACCCCGCCCTTCAGCTGCTCGAGCGCGAGGTCGATGCCCTCCTTGCCCATCACGCCGAAGTACGATCCCGGGCCCGAGATCGGCATCAGCACGCCGACGCGGATGACTTTTTTTTCCTGCGCCTGCGCGGCAAAGGTCGCGCAGGCAAGCGCAAGGATTGCCCCTTCGAGTGCCAGCTTCATCGATTCCCTCCTCGGAAGATGCGGCCAATGTACAAAAGCCGCCCGCTTCCCACAAGGCTTAACAGACGCCGAGCGAAAGCGGGATTTCTGCCTTCATCCGGGCCGCCGCAGCATGCAAAGTAGGGGCTTCGGAGGACATGGAACTTGAGCCCTCTCTACGCCGCGCGCGTCTTCTGGTACCGGGCCGACAAGGGGCCGTGGGTGTTCGTTCTGGTCCTCGGCCTGGTCGTCGCGCTCCTCGGATTCCTGCTGTCGGCGGTGTTCGCGAATCAGGACGAGAGGCGCAATCGCGCGCGCGAGCTCGACCGGCAGAACCTCGCCTGCCTGGCCAGAAACGTGTATTTCGAGGCTCGGGGCGAGCCCGCGGCGGGGCAGTACGCCGTGGCGGAAGTCACGATGAACCGCAAGGCCTCGCGGCGATTCCCCCGCACGGTTTGCGCGGTCGTGTATCAGAAGAACTGGGATCCGACCCGCGGGCGTCACGTGGGCGCGTTTTCGTGGACCGAATTCAATGAGCTGCCGGCGCCGGGCGGCGAGGAATGGGAACGCGCCTGGAAGGTGGCCGAGGCGGTCTACTATCAGAGGTACACGCCGGCGCTCGAGGGCGCCCTGTTCTTTCACGCGACCTACATCACTCCCGGCTGGGCGAAAGAGAAGAAGCGCGTCGCCCGGATCGGCGGGCATGTCTTCTATAGATAGGCTACTCAGTACTTCGCGTTGCCCGGCGTTCTGGGAAACGGAATCGCGTCGCGCACGTTGGCGAGACCGGTGACGTAGGCGAGCGTGCGCTCCAGGCCGAGGCCGAAGCCGGCGTGCGGCACCGTGCCGTAGCGGCGCAGGTCGCGGTACCAGTCATAGCTTTCTTTTTTTACGTTCAATTCCTCCATGCGGGAATCGAGGACGGCAAGCCGCTCCTCGCGCTGGCTGCCGCCGATGATCTCGCCGATGCCGGGCGCGAGCACGTCCATCGCCGCCACCGTGCGGCCGTCGTCGTTCACCCGCATGTAGAAGGCCTTGATGCCCTTGGGATAGTTCATGACGATGACGGGCTTTTTCGCGTGCCGCTCGGTGAGGTAGCGCTCGTGCTCCGACTGCAGGTCGACGCCCCACTTCACCGGGAACTCGAACTTCTCCCCGGCGCGCTCGAGGATCGCGATCGCCTCGCCGTAGTCCATGCGCACGAACTGCGATTCGACGATCCCCTGCAGCTTTGCCACCAGCCCCTTCTCGATGCGCTCGTCGAAGAAGGCAAGGTCCTCGTGCCTCTCCGCCAGCAAAGTTTCAAAGGTGAACTTCAGAAGCGCTTCCGCAAGATCCGCGTTGTCCGACAGGTCGGCAAAGGCGATCTCGGGCTCCACCATCCAGAACTCGGCGAGGTGCCGGCTGGTGTTCGAGTTCTCGGCGCGGAAGGTCGGGCCGAAGGTGTAGACCCTGGAGAGCGCCAGGCAGTAGGCCTCGACGTTGAGCTGCCCCGACACCGTGAGGAAGGTCTCGCGGCCGAAGAAGTCCTGCGCGAAGTCGGCCTTGCCCTCGGGCGTGCGCGGCAGGTTGGCGAGATCGAGCGTCGACACGCGGAACAGCTCGCCGGCGCCCTCGGCGTCCGAGGCGGTGATGATCGGCGTATTGACCCAGAAAAAATCCCGCTCGTGGAAGAAGCGGTGGATCGCCTGCGCCACGGTGTGCCGCACGCGAGTCGCCGCGGCGATCACGTTGGTGCGCGGCCGCAGGTGCGCCACCTCGCGCAGGAACTCGAGCGTGTGCGGCTTGGGCTGGATCGGGTAGCTGTCCGGATCGTCGACCCAGCCTAGAACCCTGATCGCGCTCGCCTGCATCTCGAACGGCTGGCCCTTCGCGGGCGAGGGCACGATGCTGCCGCTCGCCTCCACCGCGCAGCCTGCCGTCAGCTTCAAGATTTCCTGGGAATAATTGGGCAACGTATTCGCCGCCACCACTTGCACCGGATGGAACGAGGAGCCGTCCGACACGTTGACGAAGGAGAACCCCGCCTTCGAGTCGCGCCGCGTGCGCACCCAGCCCCTCACCGTCACGCTCGCGCCTTGCGGCGCCCGCCCGGCCAGCACATCGCGCACCGTCAACCGGCTAGCCATCGATCCTGATCGCGGCTTCGCGGATCAGCCTGCCGAAGCGCTCGTACTCCGCGGTATTCATCTCGGTAAATTGCTGAACGCTGAGCGCGCCGGGCTCGCCGCCGAGGCCGGCGAGCCTCGCCTGCACGTCGGGCAGCTTCAGCGCCTTCTGCAGCTCGGCGTTGAGCCGCTCGACGATCGGGCGCGGCGTGCCGCCGGTCGTGAAGAGGCCATACCAGGTGCTCATCTCGACGCCCTGAACGCCCGATTCGGCGAGCGTGGGGACCTCCGGGAGCTCGGCGGCGCGCTTCGGCGTCGTGACCGCCAGCGGACGCAGCCTCCCCGCCTTGATCTGGCCCATCGCGGAGGAGGTCGTGTCGAGCATCATCTCGACCTGCCCGCCCAGGAGGTCGATATGCGCCTGGCTGCTGCCTTTGTAGGGAATGTGGATGAGCTTCGTCCCGGTCGCCCGCATGAACAGCTCGGCGGCGATGTGCTGGGTGCTGCCCACGCCGACCGAAGCAAAGCGGTATTCGCCGGGCTTCGCCTTCAGGAGCGCGAGAAGCTCCTCGATGCTGCGGGCGCGAACGCCGGTGTTCACCACCACGACATTGGGCACGACCACCACCAGGCCGACCGGCTGGATGTCCTTCTGCGCATCGAAGCCGAGCTTGATGAGGTGCGGCGCGATGGCCTGCCCGGTATTGGTGGCCACCATGAGGGTATGGCCGTCGGGCGCCGCCCTGGCCGTGAAGTCGGCGGCCAGCGTGTTCGATGCGCCGGGGCGGTTCTCGACCACGAACGGCTGCTTGAAGCGCTCGGCAAACTTGTCCGCCAGCAGGCGGGAGATGATGTCGATGCCGCCGCCCGGAGAGGCGCCGGCCATGATCTTCACCGGCCTCGCCGGGTAGGGCTGGCCGAGCGCAGCGCTCGCGCAGAGCAGGAGAAAGATCGGGATGCGGCGCATTCAGGTCTTCAGCCGGTAGCCGGTCTTGAAAATCCACCATACCGCGGCCAGGCAGGCGGCGAGGAACAGGCCGGTCATCGCCAGGCTGACTCCCACGTGCACGTCGGCGATCTCGTAGAAGCTCCAGCGGAAGCCGCTGACCAGGTAGACCACGGGGTTGAACAGGGTGACCGTCTGCCAGAAGGGCGGCAAGACGCTGATGGAGTAGAAAGTGCCGCCCAGGAAGGTCAGCGGGGTGATGACCAGCAGGGGCACGAACTGCAGCTGCTCGAAGCCGTCCGCCCAGATGCCGATGATGAAGCCGAACAGGCTGAAGGTCACTGCGGTCAGCAGGAGAAACGCGAGCATCCAGGCCGGATGGGCGATGCGCAGCGGCACGAACAGGCCCGCCGTCGCGACGATGATCAGGCCCAGGATCACCGACTTGGTCGCGGCCGCGCCGACGTAGCCGGTCACGATCTCGAGATACGAGACCGGCGCCGACAGGATCTCGTAGATCGCACCGGTGAACCTGGGAAAGTAGATGCCGAACGAGGCGTTCGTGACGCTCTGCGTCAGCAGCATCAGCATCGCCAGCCCCGGCACGATGAAGGCGCCGTAGCTGACTCCGTCGATCTCGGCGATGCGCGTGCCGATGGCCGCGCCGAACACCACGAAGTACAGCGAGGTCGAGATCACCGGGGCGACGATGCTTTGCAGCAGCGTGCGGCCGGTGCGCGCCATCTCGAACACGTAAATCGCCCAGATCGCCCGGAAGTTCGTCCTCATCGGCTCATTTTCCCTGCCGCACCAGGTCGACGAAGATATCCTCGAGAGAGCTTTGCGTGGTCTGGAGGTCCTTGAAGCCGATGCCCGCCTGGTTGAGATCGTCGAGCAGGGAGGTGATGCCGGTGCGCTCGCGCTGCGTGTCGTAGGTGTAGACCAGCTCGCGGCCGTTGGCCGCCAGGCTCAGGCGATGCGCTGCGAGCCCGGCGGGGATGGCAGCGAGCACTTCGTGCAGCTGGAGCGTCAGCACCTTCTTGCCGAGCTTGCGCATGAGCTCGGCCTTCTCCTCGACCAGGATGATCTCCCCCTTGCTGATCACGCCGATGCGCTCGGCCATCAGCTCGGCCTCCTCGATGTAGTGCGTGGTCAGGATGATGGTCACGCCCGAATCGCGCAGGAAGCGCACCACCTGCCACATGTCCTGCCGCAGCTCGACATCGACGCCGGCCGTCGGCTCGTCGAGAAACAGCACCTGCGGCTCGTGCGCCAGCGCCTTGGCGATCAGCACGCGGCGCTTCATGCCCCCGGAGAGCGTCATGATCTTGCTGTCTTTCCTGTCCCACAAGGACAGGTCCCTGAGCACCTTCTCGACTTGTCCGGGATTGGCCGGCTTGCCGAACAGGCCGCGGCTGAAGCTGACCGTCGCCCAGACGCTCTCGAACGCATTGCTCGTCAATTCCTGCGGCACCAGGCCGATCATCGCGCGCGCGGCGCGGTAGTCCTTGAGGATGTCATGGCCGCCCACCGACACGGCGCCCGCGGAGGGCGTCACGATGCCGCAGACGATGTTGATGAGCGTCGTCTTGCCGGCGCCGTTCGGCCCCAGCAGGCCGAAGATCTCGCCGCGGCGAATGTCGAGATTGACGCGCTTGAGCGCCTCAAAGCCGGAGGCGTAGGTCTTCGAGAGGTTCGAAACCGAAATGATCGGCGGCATCAGAGCCGCGCATTCTAATTTATGCCGCGCTGATGTCCACCTTATCGGGGTAGAAGGCGAGCCGCTCCTTGATCACGCTCATCTCGTCGTACGGCTGCTCGTAGCTCCAGACCGCGTTTTCAGGCCCGTTCACCAGTGAAAAATACGCCGCATCGCCCTTGAACGGGCAGTGCGTCCGATGGCTCGAGCGGATCAGCCGCTCCATCTTCACGTCCTTGCGGGGGAAATAGAAGACCGCGGGATAGCTGCCCTCCTCCATCCTGATGGCCTCGCGCGTGTCGGCGATGACCTCGCCGTTGAACGTCACGCGCACGCGCTCCTTCGCGGGCTTCGTATCGATGCGATGCTCCGGGTGCTTCTTGTAGCCGGGAGCGGGATTACCCATAGTGGTCTCCTTACTTGGTTGCCGCCTGCTTGGCCTGCTTCAGGCCTTCGATGTCGATCTTCTTCATCTGCATCATCGCCTTCATGACGCTTTGCGATATTGCGG
>Ga0209155_1000213_pt1 | contig 26454 bp, 21 predicted proteins | sample GraSoiAngelo_122_FD_185879 | JGI IMG/M metagenome (GOLD analysis project Ga0209155, IMG submission 185879) | Grasslands soil microbial communities from the Angelo Coastal Reserve, California, USA - 14_0927_02_20cm (SPAdes) (version 2) | ecosystem: Environmental > Terrestrial > Soil > Grasslands ... | reverse complement strand
GCATTCAGCAAGTTCAAGCGCCAGATTGCATGTGTAATCGTGGAACCTGTGGCAGGAAACATGGGATGCGTGCCGCCCGAGCGCGGATACCTCGACGAACTGCGGGAGATCACTCACCGTGACGATACGTTACTTATTTTCGACGAAGTCATGACCGGGTTTCGCGTGGCCTTCGGCGGCGCTCAGGAGATGTACGGAATTATTCCCGACCTGACCACCCTCGGCAAGATCATTGGCGGTGGGCTGCCTGTGGGCGCGTACGGCGGGCAATCGGAGATCATGGATTTGGTTGCGCCGCTCGGTCCTGTGTATCAGGCAGGAACGCTATCCGGGAACCCGCTGGCCATGGCCGCAGGGTTGGCCACGCTCCGCTATTTGCGTGATCACAGGAAAATGATCTACTCGCGCCTGGATAAGGTGTGTGGAGAACTGGTGGAGGGGGTTGCTGCCGCAGCCAACGATGCGGGCGTGCCCATTTGCTACAACCGCGTGGGCTCCATGTTCACCTGGTTCTTCACCGCCGGGCCGGTTATAAACTGGGATTCCGCCGCAAGATCCGATACGGAGGCCTTCGGCAGTTTTTTCCGGTTTATGCTCGACAATGGCATTTATCTTCCTCCGTCTCAGTTCGAGGCTGCCTTCCTGAGCGCGGCGCATACAGCCGAGGACGTTCAGCAGACAATCGCTGCGGCGAAACAGGCGTTTGCGCTCAGTGCGCCGCTTCATTCGAAATAAAGCAGTAATTTGACCGTAGCGCCGTCATCGGCTGGTTTCGGGGCGGACTCTTCCCTCCCCATTCGGGCCGCCAAGATGCCGGCGCTACGATCGCAGCCGCTACTTGATACTGCAGCCCGTTAACGCCGCATCAAACACAGCGTTGCCGGTTGCGGCGCACACCTGCGCGTTCCACTGCATCTTTAAATCTTTCACATGGGGAACGGGTGTGTTTGCCGGCGCGCGTCTTGCCGCTACGGACGGAGCAGCCGGCTGAGGCATGAGCGACGCAAAACTCGTCACCGTGATCAAGATCAAGTTCACTGCCGCCGTTACCCTGGCCAATAACGTGGGATTGGTGATATGAGCCGCCTGCAGAAGCGCTGGCAAGTTCTGGTTGATGTCTCCGATTACGCTTTGGATTTTTGCGAGGATGGCCTTGTCCGGGTTCGCTTTGTATTGGTCATAAAGCGCTTGAAGCAGATTCAGATCTTTGCCAGCTTCTGCGGAAATATTCTGAATAGCTGCCGCCTCGGTGGGGCTGACCTGCTTCCCCGTTTCCAGAGCCGCAACCAGACTGGCGATGTTCAAGGCCATCTGAGTGAGAACCGGTAAGTCAGCTAAGGCAACCTTGATCCATTCCGCCGTGCATCCAGTGGTGGCGAGTGACACGCATAAGACAACTGCCAGAACAGCTTTCACCATTGAGTTTGAGTGCATTACATTCCTCCGTATAAGATTTGGTTTTGAACGGGAGTTTGAGAGTGAGAAGCAAAGGCGATGTGAGTCGCCAACAACTAGCAGCAAAACGACCAACGACTAAACTTGAAATCTCTCGACGAATATCTCTGCGATGCCGAACGCGCGCACGGTCACCTCTGCACGGCCAGGTTCTGGGTGTGCTCGGCCTCACAAAAGCTCGGCATCAGAGACCCTCGCGATAACGACCGCAAGCGTTTGTTTGATAACTTTTGTGGAAATTGATCGCTGCGCGACCCATGCGATAGCCTGCATGACTGGCTGCGCTTTGGGGCAAGCGCGCGCGGTGAAATTTCGCAACGGCGGTCGCCACCGGCTGTCGCCGAGAGCATCTCCGTCAGGCTGTTTGAGGTAGAAATAAAAATCGCCATCGGCTGAAGCCGATGGCGACGTTAATGCCACAACTCGAAAGACTCAGTGCGCCTTCGCGTCTACTCCCACATGTGCATGCGCTTCCGCGCGTGGGCGCCGCACTATCGCCGGATGCGATGTCGTCGTATGCACAGTGTGGCGAGAGTCGTGGTGAAACGAATCGCATCCTTGCTTTTTTGCCTGCCCCGGAGGCACATCACAGTCGCCCCAGCCCTTCTTCTTGCCGCGATCCCATCCGGGCGGACGGCCGTGCTCGTCTCTTGTGAAGATATCGCGTCGCCGCTCGCGGTCCCGGTCGCGATCGTCGTCACGATCGTCGTGCCGCACGCGATCGCGATCACGCCGTTCGATCTGGTCTCTAACTTTGTCGGCGTTGTGTTTAGGCCCCTGCGCCAGTGCCGGAGTCGCGGCCACTCCCAGGCCGATTAGCATGATCATGCAAAAAGCTTTGCTCATAAATCTCCCTCGACGTCGGTGATCATTTTGACGCGCTCGCCGAAAAAGGCCAAGTAACGAAAGTGCCATAAAGAAAATGCAGAAGTTAGAGGTCAGAATGCGGAACTAAGTTACGGAATGGTGCTGGTTTACTTCTGCACTTTGACTTCTGACTTCTGACTTCTCGCGGCTCATTTCGTACGCGTGCGCCACACGCAGAATCGTGGCTTCATCAAAGTGCTTGCCTAAGATCTGTAATCCAATAGGCAAGTTCTCGCGAGTCTCGCCGCAGGGCACGGAAATTCCCGGAATGCCCGCGAGATCGGCGGTGACTGTATAGATATCCGCGAGATACATTGCCAACGGATCGTCCACCTTCTCGCCCAATTTGAATGCCGCAGTGGGACTGGTCGGAGTGACGATCGCATCTACTTTCCTGAACGCATCTTCGAAATCGCGTGTCAGCAATGTGCGCACTCTTTGTGCTTTCAGGTAGTAAGCGTCGTAATATCCGGCGCTCAGAGCGTATGTACCGAGCATGATGCGCCGTTTCACTTCTGCGCCGAAGCCGAGGTCGCGAGTGCAGCGGTACATCTGCGAAAGAGTGTGCGCTTCCGGAGCGCGAAAGCCGTAGCGCACGCCATCGAACCGCGCCAGGTTAGAGGAAGCCTCAGCTGTGGCGACAATGTAGTACGTCGGGATCGCATATTTCGTATGTGGCAGCGAGACCTCGACAACCTCGCAGCCAAGCTCGGCGAGCTTCTGAATGGCAGCTTCGACAGCCTTTCGGACTTGCGTGTCGAGACCTTCGCCAAAATATTCTTTCGCAACTCCGATCTTTAGGCCGCTCACCGGCTTCTCTAATTCGGCCACGTAATCCGGAACCGGCACATCCGCGGACGTCGAATCCATAGGATCGCGGCCCGCAATCACTCCCAGGACGGTTGCCGCATCGCGAACCGTTTTTGCAAGTGGCCCGATGTGATCGAGCGACGAGGCGAAGGCGATCAAGCCGTAACGGGACACACGACCATACGTCGGCATCAACCCGACTACGCCGCAGAACGATGCCGGCTGGCGGATGGAACCACCGGTGTCAGATCCCAGCGCTGCCACAGTCATGTCGGCCGCTACTGCCGCGGCTGCGCCTCCGGATGAACCACCTGGAACGCGGCTCAAATCGCGCGGATTGTGCACCGGCTTCCAGGCCGAATTTTCATTTGATGAGCCCATGGCGAACTCATCACAGTTCAGTTTTCCCAGGACAATCGCGCCCGCGGCTTCCAGCCTCGATACCGCCGTACAGTCATACGGCGGGATGTAGTTGCCCAAAATTTTCGATCCCGCGGTGGTACGCACCCCCTTGGTCACCATTACGTCTTTGATGGCAACCGGAACCCCGCCCAGCGGCGGCAGCCGCTCTCCTTTCTCCGCCAATTTGTCGATCTCCGCTGCTTTGGCGAACGCCCGCTCTTTGCTGAGAGTCAGATACGCGCCGATCTTGGGATCGTCGGTCTGGATCTTTGTGTAGAAAGACTCGGCCAGAGAGACGGCGCTGGCCTTCCGCTGTTGCACGGTTGAGCGTGCGTCATCGATCGTCAGCGACCTAAGCTCCATATACTGAGAACCGGGAACAACTGGGACAAGATCGTTTATAGCAGCTGGTGGGACGATTATCTTTCGATTACTTTCGGAACTTCGAAAAATGTTCGATCGGTATCCGGCGCGTTTGCCAGCGCAACCTCATGCGGCAAGGACTTGCGCAATCCCTCGTGCAAATCGTCCCGGCTGGCGTAAGCGAAACGCTCGCTTCCCTGCCGTGACTCATCCACGCCGAAACGATCGGAAACCTGCGCCATGGGAGGGACCGATGTCGTGTCCAATTCGTTCAGAGAATCGATGTGTTCGAGAATCGAGTTCAGATCGCGGACCATCCGCTCGCGCTCTGACCGGGTAAGCTCCAGATTGGCGAGGTCGGCAACGTAGGCAACGTCTTTTTCGGTGACTTTCATTTTTGGCAAGAAAGAGTTTGCCCTAAGGGGCGGACACCCTTGGACGCAAAATCTTTCCCCTTCACAACGAACTCAACCTTTTTCACGCTTTCTGCTACGTAGCGGTTAATCACTGCCAAATACTGCGGCGCCAGCGCCTGCAACTCCGCCCGCCAGCCAGCATCCGGAACCTGAACCCGCAGAACGCCATCCGCGAACTCCAGCGCTGTTGTGCGCGCTGCGACTGCCTGGCCGCAAGACAACGGCCACGCCAAGACCGGCCCCTCTCCTGACGGAGCTCGCCGCAAGCTGCTGGCAACAATTCTTTCCAGTCCTACGGAGGCGTGTTCCATGTTGCGAGTCATTGTGAATCAGGAGTGAACCCGATTTTACCACCCGCTATGCCGGCACGGTTTGCGCCGCCAGAAATTTCTGCTACTCTCGCCAGTCGCCGCTCCAAGAGGCCGAACAAAATGCACCGAAATCGTTTGCTGGAATTTTGGATTGTCGCTCTCGCCAGTGCAGCATTTGGCCAATCTCCACCTAATCGCGACGTGCGCGTGAAAGAAGCCTATAACCGCCTTGATGCGTATATCGTCCGAGAAATGCGCGACAAAGGAATTCCTGGCCTGTCTCTTGCGCTTACTGATCGCCACGGCCTGTTGCGAGCTTCAACCTATGGCTATGCCGACGTAAAATTGAAAAAGTACGTCACAGCGGAAACAGAATTCGAAATCGGCTCGATCTCGAAATCCTTCACTTCAATTTCGTTGCTTCAACTCGGCGAGCAGGGCAAGTTCGACCCACGTCAGCCCATCACAAAATATCTGCCCTGGTTTTCCATTCACTCGAACTACACAGCGGTAACTGGACACGATGTCATGTCGCATTCAGCCGGCCTTCCGCGCGACCGTGATGACATTCCTTCTTCGCTTTACCAGGCAGCGGGCATCCGCGATCGTTGGACAGGATACGAGCCGGGAAAGCATTTTGCGTATTCGAACATTGGCTACCAGATCATGGGTTATCTGCTGGAGGAAATCACGGGAAAGTCTTCAGCAGAAAATGTTCGCGAACGAATTCTCCAGCCGCTTGGCATGACACACAGTGAGCCGCTTTTCACCCATGACACGTATGCTCGTCTCGCGACCGGATACACGCCGCTCTATGACGATCGACCAAACCACAGCTCATCGCCGCTGATCGAAGCGACGTGGCTCGAATACGCCGCCGGCGACGGCGCAATCGTCTCGACCCCCTCCGATATGGCTGCGTATCTCCGCATGCTGCTCAATCGCGGGAGCACGCCGACGGGGCGCATTATCTCAGAGGACAGCTTCAGGCTCCTGACTCAACACGCCTCCCAAAAATCAGAGGGCATGTGGTACGGCTATGGCATGAGCTCCTGGACCGTGGATAGCCATAACTACATCGGCCACGCTGGTGGCATGGTCGGCTACAGTTCCCAATTACGCGGCGATATGGATGATGGTCTCGGTGTCATCGCTCTGGTCAACTTCCCAGGCGGGCCGGGAGACATTCCTGATTACGCTTTGAAGCTGCTGCGCGCCGTATACGAGGGCCGAAATCTTCCTTCCCCTCCGGATCAACAGCCTTCGGAGCGAGTCGCCAACGCGGCTGATTACGCCGGAACATATACTGCTGCCGACGGCAAGAAACTCATCCTGGTTGCTGAAAATGACCAGTTGCTGTTGTTGCGCGATGGCCAGAAAACTGCGCTGGAGCCGTATGGCAAAGAGTTGTTCCTGCTTCCGTTCCCGGAGTTCGCGTTATTTCCACTGCGATTTCATCGTGAGAACGGCGCAGTAACGGAACTGTTCTATGGTGGCGACTGGTACGCTGGCGAAAAGTATTCGGGTCCGCGCAAATTCGAAATTCCCGCGGAGTGGGCGAGCTATTCTGGCCACTATCGCGCCAATCATGCCTGGTTTAACAACTTTCGTATCGTCATTCGGAAAGACAAGCTGGTGCTGATCTCTCCGGAGGGTAGCGAGTGGTTACTCACTCCTGACGGCCAAGGTGGGTTTTGGGCGGGCGAAGAGGGCGAACCTCCGCGTGAGCAGATCAATTTCGACACACCCGTCCACGGCAAGACATTGCGCTGCATCCTCTCCGGTCTGAGCTACTACCGGACATTCACACCGTGAGTTCCTCCCAAACAAAACGGCGCGGATAACTCCGCGCCATTTTTACCTCTGTTTTTAGAATATCAATTTCTCACAGGGGAATGGGACATGGTTGCGAACTTTATTTTGCTTTTCGATACAGCAGCTTAGCTCAAAAATTGACCTTGCGGGGGCTTGACAAGTTTTTTCGAGCCGTAGCTTCGAGGGCCTAACATGTTGCGGAAGAACTCGCTTAAGCAGATTCCTCATCGTTAAAGCGGTTCGGAATCACAAAATTAAAGGGTCTAGCGGTACCAGTAAACTGACGCCCTCCCCAAATAGGCTCCAAACCAGAGTTTTTCCGCAGCCTGCTAAAGCGGGAATTCCTTCCTTACGAATTCAATCGCTTCATCACCGCTATGCAGCATCCCCTCTAATTGCCTGTCTTCCACCGCACCTAGGATTTCCTTGAACTTAGGCCCTGGCACGTATCCCGCGTCGATTAGGTCATCACCGCTCACGAGCGGTCGGGGGCGCACGGCTTCCGGTGGCATGGATGCGATCTTCTCGCGTGTAAAGCGATAGGTTGTCAGATCGCCGTGGCTGGATTCGCAATCGATGCGATGCAGCTCCAGATGTTCTTCAAAGCGTGGCATGCGCACAAATTTTTTGAATGTCGCTTCGCTCATCTGCATGGCGTGCGCAAATCTCATGTGGTTTTTGACCAAGGCAAGTATCTGGTCTGTATCGTGGTTGGAGAAGCGCAAGCGGCGGCAGATTTCCTCCGCCATTTTCACCCCGACGTCCACGTGGCCGTCGAAACGAATGCGATCCGGAGCGACGCGGAACGTCGGCGGCTTGCCGACGTCGTGCAGCAGCGCACCCCAACCAAGGGTTGCTGGACACGGATGGGGCAATTTTTCCAGCAGCAGCAGAGTATGGACAAAAACATCACCTTCGGGGTGAAACTGCGGCGGCTGCTCGACACCTTTCATGGCTTCGATTTCAGGAAGAAGCTCATGCAGCAATCCGGTTTCATCGAGCAGTAGGAAGGCACGCCGCGCCTGGCCTTCGGTAAGCATTTTGGTAAGTTCATCCCGAACCCGCTCACGTGAGACTTGGTGAATTTGCGGTGCAAGCTTTTGAATGGCAGCAGAAGTTTGCGGCTCGATGGAGTACCCGAAGCGCGCCGCGAATCGCACCGCGCGCAACATGCGCAGTTTATCTTCAGCAAAACGCAGCTCTGGCTCGCCGATCGCGCGGATGATTCCAGCGTCCAGATCCTTTCGCCCACCAACAAAATCGAGCACTTCGTTCTTGAGGGGGTCCAGCAGCAGGCCGTTGATGGTGAAATCGCGGCGCTGAACGTCTTGGCGGGGATCCTTGCTGAACCGTACCTGATCGGGATGGCGGCCGTCGGAATAGCCGATATCCGAGCGGAAGGTTGCGACCTCGACGGTTTTTCCTCTGTGTCTTCCGTGGTTAACGTCCGCTTGATCAACCACAGAGGTTACTGAGGGATCTACCGCCATTGGAACCAGCACGACCCCGAACTGCGCTCCTACCGCGTAGGTCTGCGGGAAGATGCGCATGACCTGCTCCGGCGTGGCATCGGTCGCAATGTCGTAGTCCGCTGGTTCGCGGCCGAGCAGCAGGTCGCGCACGCATCCGCCAACCAAGTATGCCTGATAGCCTTGGTCGTGGAGAGTGCGAGCGATCGAGATGGCGAAGTCCTTGAGCATTATTTGGCGCTTTCCACCATCGCATCATCGGCGACCGGTCAGGCGAGGGCGGCTGTCCCTACCAGGCTGTGGTTGAGTTTAAACTGAGGGTATGTCCGACGCCTACATCCTAGGAATCGAGAGCTCTTGTGATGAAACCGCAGCAGCGGTAGTGCGCTCGGGTGAGCAGATCGTCTCTAATGCTGTCTTTTCGCAGATTGCCACGCACAAGCCATATGGCGGGGTAGTGCCGGAATTGGCATCGCGCGAACATCTGAAGGCCATTATTCCCGTGGTCCGAAAAGCGCTGGCGGATGCAGGGCGCGACTATCAGTCGATTGATGCGCTGGCCGTCACTCAAGGTCCCGGCCTCGCAGGCTCTCTTCTAGTCGGCATCAGCTACGCCAAGGCGCTGGCTTTCGCTCTGGACAAACCTCTAATCGCCGTGAATCATCTCGAAGGTCATATTCATGCCGTGCTGCTCGAGGAAAGGCAAAAAGGCAACCGTGAATTGATCTTTCCAGTCCTCGCGCTCGTTGTCTCGGGAGGACACACTCATCTTTACCTAGCCGAACAGCGCGGCGAAAGCTGGTCTTACGAGAACATCGGTTATACCCGCGACGATGCCGCTGGCGAGGCTTTCGATAAGGTCGCCAAACTACTTGCGCTCGGTTACCCTGGTGGCCCGGTTATCGACGAGCTTTCAAGCCACGGTGATCCCACGGCGGTGAAGTTTCCGCCGTCGCAGATCAAACATGCAGATCGAAGACAGGCGGGCAAAGACATCAAACCAGGAGGTAGACCTCGTGTCGATTTTTCTTACAGCGGAATCAAAACCGCTATACTGCGCTATATCGAAACGCATGGTCTACAGCAAGCGATCGAAGCCCGCCGGCGTGCGCTGTCTGAGATCGCGAAACCTAAACTGGAAGACTATCTAGCCCACTGCGACAAGCAGACTCTTGATCTCGTCGCTTCGTTTCAGCGCACGATGGTTGAAGATCTGGTCGCCAAATCTCTAACGGCCGCAAGAACCTATGATTCCGCGACGTTATTCGTAACTGGAGGTGTCGCCGCAAACAATGAGTTGCGCCAGCGCTTCGAGCGCGATGCCGCCATGGAAGGCCTTCCGGTGTACTTTCCCTCTCGTCCACTTTCTACGGATAATGCGGCAATGATCGCCGCGGCAGCTTATCCCAAGTTCCTCAACCAGGAGTTCCCTCCACTGGATTTTTCGGCAGAAGCAGGGATGGTGTTGGTGTAGTTTCTCTGTTCTGTGAAGTGTGGCCTTACTTCCCGGCTGCCTGACCCTTTACCGGGCATTCTCCAAAGATAGCCCGAAGCCCTTTAGCAAGCTGCGATTCAATATCAATATCTTTGAAGATTGTGAAATTTGCTCGCTTTTCTTTCTTCTCGAAGCCGCTCTGCCTTCCGGCCACGATCACGATAGGTATGTTCGCGGTCTCAGGCTTTGCCTTAATTGAAGTGATTAATTCTCCGCCGCTCATCTTCGGCATTTGCATATCGGTGACGATGAGATCGGGGCGAACTCGTTTGAGAGCTTCAACGGCATCCTGGCCGTTGGCGGCGGACTCCACCGTAAAGCCGCGTTCTTCCAGAAAGCGGCAAACGGTATGCCGGATAAGCATGGAGTCGTCCACTACGAGGGCGACTAACTGCATTTGCCTCTCCGCAGACACAAAATTCCCTAACCACCCTAACAAACTGTTATGCCGCTTACCAAGCCCAAAGGAGTCGGCGAAATTACTTCCGTTACCACGCCCCTAGTACACACCCGATCACGTTGTTCAGTGTTGAGCACGCTTTTGGAGCCTGACCAACGTTGCCCTCCTTGGCCTACTGCCGCTACTGCTGATGCAATGCGTACCCCTTGTGGCAGAAAGCCATACTTGCGTCTGCTAGATCGTTGCTTTCTCCCTGCACTGACTGCGTTCACCCTGGGACAGGATTTAATCGTTCTGCTCTTTCTCACCACCTTCGCATATCTGCTAATGCACCAAAACCGAGATCTCCCAGCCGGCGCAGTCACTATCTCTAACGACGATCAACTTTAACTGGCCATGGACATATTGCAAGCTCCGGGATTGGGATCGCGACCGGGAAGTTGATCGCATTCCGCTGTGCGTTAATGATTGGGGCCTGCCTCAGGATTGTGCAATTCCTTAGCTGGAAACTGCCCTTCGCAGAGGCGGAAGTGAGTGTACTCCCTCCGTTTCTGTTGTCAACTTTCAGGCAATGCGAGAATCATCCGCGAGTGTCTGCCAAGCTAATGTTTGCTTCTATCCGGCCGATATCCCTATCAGGAGCCCCCATGAAACTCCACATCCTCGCCCTGCTGCTCGTGTTGTTCGCTATCGGCTGCGGCTCGAACGTCAACCCCAGCGCAACTTCCCCGCGTTCTTACAATGGGACGGCCTCTGTCGGCGACTTTCTGACGATCACACTGGATCCCGCAGCTCACACCCTCACGTACAAGAATCTCTCGAACCTCGACAGTGGCATAATTCCGTATAGTGTGAATTCCGACGGAACCTACGCCTTGAACGATCCCACGGGAAATCTCATCGCAGCTTACGAGGTCCCCAATTACGCTCTCCTCCTGCAAGCGACGAAAACTGGCCCCAACCATGATGCCTTGGCGCTGGTCACAGCAGTGGACAAAGGCACAATCTCCACCGCAACCTGGGCAGGCCACGGCTACAACTACATGCAGTTCCGTACTTCCTCGGGCGGAGTGGAGGTCGGCTCTGCCATCGTTGACGCGCAGGGTAACGTCAGCGTGACCGGCTACTGGCCCTACGGATCAATCGGGCAGGGAACTGGCGCTTTCAACATCGGCAACTTTGATGCCAGCACTTTCCACGCTGATCCTTCTGGAACGTTCCTGACCATCGCCGAAAATAATGGAACGTCCGATTATGTCTTCGGAACCCCAAACGGCATCTTCGCAGTCGACACACCAAACGGCGCCATCCTGGGCCTGAAGAAAGCCGCCAGCAAGAACTTCGATGCTTCTTTCGCTGGAACATACAAGGCGATTTATTACCAGAAAACCGGCGCCAATACTGGCCCAAACAATACCGAGACAGGCACCGCCAGCTTAGGCAACGCGACCCTGGCCATCACTTCGGGCCGCCAGATCACAATCAGCGACTCTCAAGGGTCTATCCTGGTCGTTGCCACTCTGCAGCCTGTCGCCGACACTTCTTACCTTTACGGCCAGGGAGAACTCGGCGATCCGTGCAACGGACTGTTTACCTTCCGCTTAATCGCCTCCGGATTTCAGCAAGACGTCTTCGTCACATTTATGGACCGAGCGATTCTGTTCTCCTCATTCCGCGCAACCCTGCCCTGGGGGTCAGGGAACACCTACGATTATCTGTACGGCGTCGGATTGAAATGAGTCTCTGAAACATGCTGACAAAAAAGCGCCGGAACCTAGCTTGGATTCCAGCGCTTCGTTAGAGGACTGAATCAGCTATGCTGACATCGTCCGCCGCTGCGTGCGGCTCTCGCGGATCGAAGCCACGCTGCGGCGAATGTTCAACCAGCCATTCTCTTGGAATACTTTAAACAGATCGTAGGAGTAGGGAATCTCGCCCGTGATGATTTCTTCTTTTCCTTGCTCATCCGTGACCGAGAATGCAACTTGCACCGGCTCATCGGGCGAATTTTGCTTGGTGAAGTGAACGAGTTTCACGTTGAGGGTTTCCGGTTCTTGCGGTTGTACTGGCATTTAATCCCTCCTGTTATTTTGGATTAGCAACGAATTCTAGGGACGATCCAGAGCACACTCAAGCAAAAAGCAGAGCACACAGAGAATAATTAGTGCTGTCATTATCGATGACAGCAAAAGGCTTACGGAGGATCTTTTCAGAATCCTTGAACAATGTGGAAAAATGCAATGCTCCAGCCGAGGGAGCTTAACTCGTGAGGAACTCACACCACGAAGTTTTCTCTGCCGGCTCCCTTTCTACTCTGGCGACGGGACACGACGAAAACAAGATCGCGCGCGAGGGCGCCGCGCCCGAGCCATTCCCGCTGTACATGTACCGATGGACATGTGACCAAGTTAATTACCCCCGCTGCCGTCGTTGAGCTTGTGGTACTCTCGAAACTACCCCATATTCTCTAGGTTTATCAGGGTTTTGGTGGACTTCGTGTCTTCGAGTCACAAGCCGGCAATCCACGTCGCGTGGAAGACGGTCACCTATCGCAGTGTGGCCTTGGGCGTCTTGTTCCTGATGTCGGTATTCTTCGCCGGGCTGTATTTTGCCTTCCCGCAGTTTACACAAAATGGGATCAAATCAGTCACCAGCCTGACGGCGAAGCTAGTGGAGGGCTTTGCCAGCTCCGGTGCGCCAGTGAAGGCGAATTCGATGAACTCGCAGCAAGCGCACATCACGGCGCTGGACGGCACGGTTCGCGTTAAGAAAGCCAGCAGCAATAGCTGGGTGACCGCGGACTATAACGTCCCTCTAGAGAAAGGTGACGTGGTGCAGACCGGGTCGGAGGGAATGGCGAAGATCGTCTTTGGGGACGGGACCAACTACACGGTTAAGCAGGATTCGCTAATTGTGATCGAAGAAAACTCCGCCAACGAGCAGCAGCAGACAAGCGTTTCCGTAGCGGTAAGCACAGGGACGGTAGACCTGGCGACTGCCACTTATATGCAAGGGTCGAAATCGCAGGTGATTGTTGCCGGTGCCACAGCTTCGCTGGCCCCGAACAGCGCGGCCATGGTGCACAACGATCCGCATGCCGACCGGCACGAGATCATGGTCACGAAGGGAGCGGGCGAGGTCAGCCGTAATGGGGAGGTGCTGCATCTGGCCGACTATCAGCGGGCGTCATTCCAGGAGGACTCACCACGGATGGCCAAGACGCAGGAGATTGGGCCTCCAACGCCGATTGCTCCGGCGAACATGATGCCGATTTTCAGCTCGGGCGGATCCAAGACGGTGGAGTTTTCCTGGACGCCCATGCCGAACGCGGCCGGATACCGGTTTCGTATTTCGCGGAACCCGTATTTCTCGTCCACTATAGTGGATCGAAAGGTGAACACGGCTGACGTGATTGTATCGGGGCTTTCTGAGGGGGCTTATTACTGGGTGGTGCAATCCTACGACGCCAAGGAGCAGAGTTCGCTTGAAAGCGAGAAGAACCGGTTTACCATTATTCCGAAAGGTAATACCACGGCGATAAACTTGGAGCTGGATCCCTTCGTGCAACACGGGCACGTGATTGAGTTGGCCGGGAAAACGGAAATCGGTGCACGGGTAATGGTGAATGGGCAAGAAGTGCCGGTGGTGGGCACAGATGGGAGCTTTCATTACTTCACGCCTCCTTTGCCGCCAGGGGAAAGCGTGATCACGATTACGGCGCAGAATGCCAAAGGCGGGGTTAACACCATGCAAAAGAAGATCGTGATTCAGTAAGGTCCTGAGGTGCTGGAACTTTAGTGTAGAGTTGCCAAGGAGAATCTCTCATAGAATTGAAGAGACCGCTCCAACAGGAACACGAGTAACCGGGTGATCCCCGGAACGCCACTAGCTTGAGAAGAGCTCACGTATGTCATCGAATGGCTTTCATTCCAACGGTTCGCGTATGACCAACCTGAGATCACTGTTCAGCATTTTTTCCAGCGATCTTGCGATCGACCTGGGAACTGCCAACACATTGGTTTACGCGCGAGGCAAGGGGATCGTCGTGAATGAGCCCTCGATTGTGGCCCTCAACAAGAACACCAACGAAGTTGAGGCCGTGGGCAAAGAAGCTAAGGAGATGTTGGGGCGAACGCCGGGAAACATCGTCGCGATCAAGCCGATGAAGGACGGAGTAATCGCAGATTTTAAAGTCACAGAAAAGATGCTGAATTACTTCATTCAGAAGGCACACAACCGGAAGATGTTGGTGCATCCGCGGATTGTGATTGGAGTGCCCTCCGAAATTACGCAAGTGGAGAAGCGGGCGGTGATGGATTCGGCATATCGTGCCAAGGCGAGCGAGGTCTATCTGGTCGAGCAGGCGATGGTGGCGGCGATTGGGGCGGGGCTGCCCATTACCGAGCCATCCGGCAACATGGTGGTGGATATCGGCGGTGGGACGACCGATATCGCGGTGATTTCTCTCAGCGGCATTGTGTATTCGCGGTCAGTGCGCATGGCGGGCAATCAGATGGATGAGGCCGTCATGAATTACCTGAAGCGCAAATACAATTTGCTGATCGGCGAGCGCACGGCGGAGCAAATCAAAATTGAAATTGGGTCGGCCTATCCGCTGGATAAACCGCTGACCATGGAGATCAAGGGACGCAACCTGATTGAAGGCGTCCCGAAGACGATAACAGTGGACGATAGCGAGATTCGTGAGGCTCTGAGCGAGTGTGTTTCGACGATCATGAACGCGGTCCGTGTGGCGCTGGAGCGCACGCCTCCAGAGCTTTCCGCCGACATTAGCGATCGTGGGATCGTGCTGACCGGCGGCGGGGCATTGCTAAAGAACCTCGACAAGAGGATTCGTGAGGAAACCGGGCTGCCGGTTTCAATCGCCGACGATCCGCTGTGTAGCGTGGTGCTGGGCACGGGCAAAATGCTTAGCGACTTCAAGCTGTTGAGGAAAATTTCGATTGAGTAAGATCGTTGCTGGCCCTCAGTCATCGACCCGAACCGGGTATTCCGGGTCTTGAGGTTTTAAGAGCAGTTTTCAGTTCCCAGTTCTCAGTTTCTCGAGTCCGAGGTTGTACGTTAAAAAATGTGCTTAGAGCTGTGGCGCCGCTTGTATTGGAAGCTTAAAACTGGAACCTAGGAACTGGATCAGGCGCCATGGAAAACTTTCTCAGCCGCTACCGTAACGTAAGTATCCTGGTGGCGGTTCTGTTTGCTCAGGTGCTGGGGCTGGCAGTCCAGGTCAAACGTTCCACAGAAAACGAATCTACGCGGCTGATCCGGGTTTGGACGGTTAGCGCCGTGTCTCCTCTGGAAAAGGCTATTGTCTGGTTTCAGAGTGGGACCAGCAATCTCTGGCATGGCTATGTTTATCTACGCGGCGTGCGGCAGGAAAATCGGGAACTCAAAGACCAGATCGAGAAGCTGCGGCTGGAGCGAGTACGGCTGGTCGACGATGCGGAGCAGGCGCGCCGGTTGCAGGCCCTGCTGGGTTTCAAAGAGCAATACATTTCAAAAACCACTGCCGCGCAGGTGATCGGGTCCAGCGGAAGCGAGCAGTCGCGATCGATCTACATAGACAAAGGATCGAACCAGGGACTGGATAAAGACATGCCGGTGATCACTGCAGACGGAGTGATTGGCAGAGTGCTGAAGGTTTATCCGAGCGTCTCGCAGGTACTCCTTATCAATGACCAGACCAGCGGGGTGGGCGCGATCCTGGAGCAATCGCGTTTGCAGGGAATTTTGCGCGGCACACCGGCTGGTGAAGTAATCCTGGAAAAGGTCATGTCTGATGAAACGGTGCAGCCTGGGGAAAAAGTACTAACCAGTGGCGGAGATCAGATATTCCCGAAAGGACTGCCGATTGGAACCGTGAGCAAGGTTTCGGCCGGACCGGAAGTGTTTCTGAACATTCGCGTGCGACCGGCCACCAACCTGAGCAAGCTGGAAGAAGTGCTGGTGATTACCAGGAAAGAAGAGCGGCCTGCCGCAGTAGCTGAGACTGCGCCTGCGCGAGCCGTGGATATATTGTCGCAAAGGCTGCCTTCGGTTCCGGATAAGCCACGTGAGAATGCCGTTACGGCAGCAGGCAAGACGACGGGCACTCCGAATCCCGCTGCGGCGACGTCCGGCGCGACCCAGGGCCCTGCGGCGTCTGTTCCGGCTCCAAAGACTCCACCAGCTGCAAAGAACGCAACGACATCCAAACCGAGCCGGGCTCAGGTCGCAACCGATGCTGTGCCAGCTCCCAATGTCCAACCCCTTGCCAAAGGCGCAAAGAAACCCGGAGTTGATGCTTCGAGCACATCCACGCCGGCATCGGTAAAGCCAGCTATGGCGCAGAAGCCGACCCCGCCAGCGAGCAAGGTTTCGCAGCAGACTACGAAGCCAATCGCCGCCCCCCCAAAGCCGGAGCAGCAGCCCGCAGTCACGCCGGTTCCGCCGGAGGACAAACCTCAATAGCGTGCCCATCACTTACACATCACAAGGGCAGGTTGAGGTTTACCGGTTCAGCGCACCGGCTGCGATTCTGATTCCGCTGACGGCGCTCTTTCTGCAGGCATTCCTGCCACTGCGGCTGCATTTCTTCTCAATCTTTGATCTCCCGCTGCTGGTGGTGATTTTCTTTGCCGTGGCGCGGCGGAGCCAGGTTTCGGGACTGCTTACGGGAGCGGTAATTGGGCTTCTGCAGGATTCTCTGACCCATCACCCGATCGGGGTTTACGGCATAGCCAAGACGGTGGTCGGCTTCGGCGCCTCCTCCCTCGGGGTGAGGCTGGATGTGGAGAACCTCGGGGCACGCGTGCTGGTCACACTTTTCTTTTATGTGGTACACGAGTTCGTGTACTTCCTCGTCGCACGCGGACTAGTGGGGCTGACGCTGGAGTGGAGTTGGGGGCACGAGCTGGGATCGGCGTTTGCAAACGCGATTCTGGCTGCGATTATTTTCACGTTGTTGGATCGGTTCAAGTTGCGGGCATAGACGTCGCTTTCCCTCCTGCCGTGTATGCCCTTCCGTCACCCAAACCGTAATATCTTCCAGCAACTCACGAGGCTACAATGAAGTTAACCCGAGCTGGCCAGTGACTGACATTGGCCAATGACCAAAAAGGGAACCAGCGAGTGACGACCAATGTTCGGCCGCGATGAAAAAGTGTCTTCGGTCCGCCTGACGGCGGTGCAGTACATCATTCTCGTCGTTTTTCTATTTTTGGCGTACGGGCTATGGCGGCTGCAAGTGGTACAGAGCGAGTTTTATTCCGCGGCAGCGGAAAAGAACATGATTCGTGAGGTTCCGATCCTGGCGCCTCGGGGAAAAATTCTGGATCGCGAAGGCCGGGTGATTGTCGACAACTATCCTTCTTTTACAGCGCTGCTGCTGCGCGATTCCTCGCGCAATATTTCTGCTGATGCCGATGTCATCGCACGGGGACTGCACATGGATGCGAAAGAAGTACGCGATCGCGTCCGCAGATTCGCTTCCACTCCGCAGTTCCGTCCAATTTATTTAAAAGAAGACATTACACCGGATGAGCTGGCGTTTGTGGAGTCACACCGCAACGAATTGCCGGAGCTGGATACGATCATGGCGCACCGGCGGCTCTATCCGCGTAATGGATTTATGGCGCACGTCATCGGCTACGTTGGCGAAGTGAGCGAAGACATGCTCAACCAGCCGCAGTGGGAGCTCTACAACCCCGGGGATGTGGTGGGCAAGTCCGGAGTGGAGCTGCAGTACAACAACCTCTTGATGGGCAAGAATGGTTCACGCCAGGTGGTGGTGAACAGTCACGGCAAGGAGATGGGGCAGCAGAAGGAAGAGAAGCCTGCCGAGGCGGGGAAACAGCTTAAGCTGACGATTGATGTTGATCTGCAGATTGCTGCTGAGCAGGCACTCGATGGAAGGAACGGTGCGATCGTGGCCCTCGATCCGCGGACGGGCGAGATTCTGGCGATGGTCAGCCGGCCGACGTATGACCCGAACAACTTTGCGGTGCGCATAAAAAAGGATGAATGGTCGAAGTTGGTCAATGATGATGATCACCCGCTCCTCAACAAAGCCATTCAGGCGCAGCTTGCCCCAGGATCCGTGTTCAAGATCATTATGGCGACTGCCGGATTGCAGGAAGGTATTGCGCAAGAGATGAAGGTAACCTGCAATGGCGGGGCATCGTTCTACGGACGTTACTTCAAATGCTGGGTGGTTGCCGAACATCGGGTACACGGTGTGGTGGACATTAGCAAGGCGATTTATCAGTCTTGCGACGTTTTCTTCTACACGCTGGCGGAAAAGTTAGGAATTGAACGCATCGCGAGATACGCAACTATGTTTGGGTTGGGGCAAAAAACTGGTGTGGACCTGCCGCAGGAAGTAAGCGGCGTTATGCCTTCTGAACAGTGGAAGATCCGCAACTTCAAGCAAAAGTGGTATGCGGGCGAGACGATCTCAGTAGGTATCGGGCAAGGCGCGGTGGCGGTGACGCCCATCCAACTGGCGCGTGCAATCGGCGCGATTGCCAGCGGGGGCGTGCTGCGACGGCCGCATATAACCAACCCGACTGATCTCCCGCCGAATGTGATTCCCGCTTCCACCCCGTCTGACGAAGTCAAGGTTTCTATCGATCCCAAAAATTGGGAGATCATCACCGATGCGATGGCGAATGTGGTGAATCCGGGTGGCACGGCGGCGCTGTCGCATTTGCAGGGCATTGATTTCGCAGGCAAGACCGGCAGCGCGCAAACGATCAGCAATGCGCTCAAGGCAAAACTAGGAGCAATGGGTAAGAGCAAGTTTAAAGATAACGGATGGTTCGCTGGAGTTGAGCCGCGGCGCAATCCGGAGATTGTGGTTTGCGCTTTGCTGGAGGAAGGCGAACACGGATATCTGGCGGCGCGCACCGCGGCACAGGTGATCAAGGCTTACGTAGAAAAGCAGCGGCGGACGCCGAGTAAGATGGCGAAGAGTGACGGCAAGGTAGAAATCGGGGCGCTGTGGAACGCGGCGGATACTGATGGCGACGAGGCGCTTCAGGGCGGGCGTTTTGTGATGGAGATTCCGGAGAAGCATGCACCGCTGGCGGTGGCGGCGCCGGGGTTTAACTGACAACTGAGAACTAGCGACTGAATACTGGATTTTCATGTCTCGCTATATTTCATTTCACGACTTTGATTGGGTGCTGCTGATCTTCGTCCTGCTCATCTGCGGGCTGGGCGTGATGGAGATCCACAGCGCGACTGAGCACACGAAGTTTGCGGGGGCTCACGTCAAGCAGGTGTACTGGATCGTGGGCGGACTTTGCGGAATGTTTGGGATGAGCCTGATCAACTACCAGATGCTGCTGGAGCGCGTGCACTGGATTTACATCGCCGCAATTGCCTCGCTGATGATGGTGTTGATCTTCGGTCAGAAGTATCTGGGCGCGCGACGTTGGATAAAGATGCCGGGCGGAGGGCACTTTCAGCCTTCCGAATGGGTCAAGCTCATCCTGATTCTTGCGGTTGCAAAGTACTTTGCCGATCTGCACCAGAAAGACCTCTCCTGGCCCGACTTCTTCAAAGCCGGGCTGATGGTGGGTTTCCCCATGCTCATGGTTCTGGCGCAGCCCGACCTGGGGACCGCGCTTACTTATTTGCCGATTGCGATGATGGGCATTTTTCTGGGAGGAGTTCGCTTCAAGCAGGCGTTCATTGTCGTGCTCGCAGGCGCATTGCTGATGCCACTGGCCTGGCATGGGTTGAAGCCCTATCAGCGCAGCCGGCTGACGAGCTTCATGAATCCGGAGGCAGACAGTCAGGGCTCCGGATACCAAGTTAACCAGTCTCTTATTGCGGTAGGTTCGGGAGGAATTTGGGGGAGTTCGCAAGGATCGCAGACGCACCTGGCGTTCCTTCCAGTCCCACAAACGGATTTTATTTTTGCTGCATTCGCGGAAGAACACGGATTTGTAGGCGCGTTGGGGGTCATGCTGTTATACTTCGTAGTGCTGATGCGTTTGACCCAGAACGCGCAAACAGCGCCTGACCGCGCTGGCACGTTCGTGGTAATGGGTGTGGTGGCGGTGCTTAGCTTCCACATTCTAGTGAACATCGGCATGGTGGTCGGTTTTATGCCGGTCACCGGCATACCCCTGCCGCTTATGAGTTATGGCGGGTCTTCTGTCCTCTTCATGTTTTTGGCGCTGGGTATTGTGATGAACGTGCGCATGCGCCGTTTCGTAAACTGAAGTAGACGGAATAAAAGATTTACCGCGCTTTAGGCGCGGCCGAAAACAAGATTACGATCGCCCTCGCGTGAAGAGGGCACTCACCGGCCGGGAGCAGGTGGAGGCCGGGCAGGATTAAGCGAAGTCGCAGCCGGGCGGGTAACGGCCCCCTCAGATTTGAAGATCTGAGAGAGCGGTCACAAACCTGGCAAGCGCAGATTGCGATCAGTGCAAAAGACTTTCAAGCTTGTGCAACCGATTCGGTCTCTGGGACTCCTCCGAGGCCGAAGCCGTCCTTTTTTGAGGACGGCCATCGCATCGCTCGATCCTCCCCGTCCTTTCCTGCCGTCAGTCCGGTGAATTCTGCGGCCGCATAGCGGTCGCGACCGGAGTTTGCATGACAAAAGAATTGTTTGTGTCTTCCACCCCGCATGAAACCAAGGTCGGGATGGTTGAAGACGACCAGCTTGCAGAAATCTACCTGGAACGTGAAAACGAATACACCCTCGCAGGGTCCATCTACAAAGGACGCGTAACCCGCGTGCTTCCTGGAATGCAGTCGGCGTTTGTGGATATAGGACTGGAACGCGATGCGTTTCTCTACGTCTCCGACTTCATGGAATTAGGGGAAGATCAGGACGACCTGGAAGAAGTTCCCACAAATCGTCCCGTACCGGCGCAAGCATATCAGGCGCCGTCGCGGACGGAAGCTGAAGCCCCGGTGGGAAATGGTGGTTCAGAACAACCCGCCCCGGGGAATGCTAACGAAGCCCACGTACCCGGCCAGGGCGAGAGCTCCCCTGCGCCGGCGGAAGCGCGGGAGAATCGCTCAGTGGAAAATCGTGGAGGATGGCGCGGACGGCGCCGCCGTCGTGGGCGGGGGCGCGACCGCTTCCCGGATTCAAAATACGCGCGAGCGGGTTCCGAGACACCGCGCGAGCCGCAGCGTACAGACTTCGGGCCACCGCCGGGATATCAGCCGATCATCCTGCCGGGCGAGTCCATTTCGAAGTACCAGCGCTTGGCGCAGAACCCAGCGGCACCAGCGTCCGAGGAGCGCGCACCGGAGGCTCAGGAAACTCCGCTAGGGCAGATGTTTCCTGAGGATGAGCCGCTGTTCGCAAAAGGTAGAACTGATGAGAATTTCAGCGATCAGGAACAGCCTGAGCCAGCCGAGGCGCACGAAACCAGGTTTAACAGCGAATCGCCTGAGTGGGATCGCAAGCAGAAGCGGTTGCATGAGATGAATGTGGCGGCCGTCTTCGGCGGAGAAGAACGGGAGAATCCCCGAAACGAGGAGGGGAACACTGTGGAAGGGGCAGGTTCAGCGGGAACCTTGGAAGAGGAGGAGATCGAAGAGGAAGAAGCAGATCTCGCCCATTACGTTGAAGAGCTGGAGGAAGACGCGGCATTCGAAGAGATGGAAGAAGAGACGCACGCCGCTGATGAATATGGAGAACATGCCCAGGAGATCGCGGCGTCGGGTGATTCAGCAGCGGAAGAGGTTCCATTCTCGTCAGAGCCGGTTTCTGCGGAAGCTGCCGAAGTCGCGGAAGTAGAAGGCGTGGACGAAGAAGCGGAAGAAGAGGCGGAACTCGAGGAAGCCCAGGCCGAGGCCGAAGCAGTAGTGGAAGCCGAAGCGCTCGCCAATGGAAGTGCGGATGCGCGGGTGGAAGTCCGCGCACCGGCGGCAACTGCGCCCTACACGCAGCGCGCGCCGCGCCCAGGATACGACCGGCATGGCCCGCGCGGACGCCGAGGTGGGCGTCGGTTCCGGCGTCGCGAACCGCAAAATGTGCCGCTAATTACCGATCTCCTGAAAGAGGGCCAGGAGGTCCTGGTACAGATCGCCAAAGAGCCTATCGGGAAGAAGGGCGCGCGCATCACCAGCCATATCGCGCTACCTGGCCGTTTTCTGGTCTACATGCCGACCGTGAACCACACTGGCGTTTCGCGCAAAATTTCTTCTGAAGAAGAGCGCCTGCGGCTGAAACGAATCATTAATAGCGAGCGTGAGAATGGGCATGGCGGATTCATCGTTCGCACCGCGGCTCAGGGCGCGGCAGAAGAAGACTTGCGTGCGGATATCCGCTTCTTGAAGGGCCTGTGGTCGGAAATTCGGACGCGCGCGGAAAACTCCAAGCCGCCGGCGTTGATCTATCACGACCTGAGTGTCGTGGAGCGAGTGCTGCGGGACCAGGTGACCTCGGATTTCTCTGCCATCTGGGTGGATACGGAACAGGAGTACGAACGCATATTGCGTTTTGCTAACCGGTTTCAGCCGCCATTGGTGAAGCGGGTAAAACTCTACACCAAAGAAACGCCGTTGTTCGAGCAGTTCGGTTTAAATGAGGAAATCAATAAAGCGTTAAAATCCAAAGTCTGGCTGAAGAGTGGCGGCTACATCGTTATTAATCAGACCGAGGCGCTGGTCGCCATCGACGTAAATACCGGGAAGTACGTCGGCAAGACGGCGCGGCTGGAAGACACAATCGTCAAAACCAATGTCGACGCGATCAAAGAAATCGTGCGGCAGATACGCCTGCGCGATCTTGGCGGCATCATCGTCATTGATTTTATCGACATGGACGAGCGGCGCAACCGGCAGAAAGTCATGCAGGCGCTGGAAGAGGCGTTGCGCGCGGATCGCGCCCCCTCGAAGGTGCTGCAATTTAATGATTTTGGGCTAGTGGCCATCACACGCAAGCGGGTGAAGCAGTCGCTCGAGCGCACCATCGGAACGCCGTGTCCGTATTGCCAGTCGACCGGATTTGTGAAATCGGTGACCACCGTCTGCAATGAGATTTACCTTGAGATGCGCAAAATTGCCAAGCACCTGGAGCATCCTGACGTGATGCTCCGCGTGAACCCGGAGGTTGCGAAAGCGCTAAAAGCCAACAACGGCCGGGCTTTGAGCGAAATGGAAGAACTGACTAAGAAGACCGTGATCGTGAAGAGCGATCCGGCGCTGCATCAGGAGCAGTTTGATATTAATTAGCAAGCGCTGGCGCGGTGGAGGAGAGCATCCCAGCGGAAATGATCCAAGGGGGTAAGTACAATCCTGAACGCTCTACTGCACGGCGGACCAAAGTCAACAAACCGTGGAACGGATTGGATCAACCACCTGCACAATTTTCAAAGATCCCATGAAGGGCGGGTGTTCTGCATACGGTTCCAACCGAGCAAATGCCTGACCCTTCTCCCCGAGCGCGATATACACCCAGGCGACCGTTACCGAATTAGTCTTGCCAGGCAAACGTCGAATCACAGAAAACATTTTCTGCAGAACGAATGTTAAACAAGGAACGGGCTGGCGACATCTTCGATCGCGTTAGGAAATACTCCACTGCGGATGAAGTGGAGGTTTTGTTCTATGGCGGGACATCTGCGTTGACTCGATTCGCCAATAACACTATCCATCAGAACGTCGCGGAAGAAAATTATGGAGTGTCTGTGCGCACAGCCTTTGATGGGCGGACAGCGCGTGCGACGACAAATAAATTTGATAACGAAAGTTTGAAACGTGTCGTGCAGGCATCAGAAGCGCTGGCAAAGGTGCAACAGCCAGACTCTGATTTGCTGCCAATGCCGAACGCGGGCGAGGGCGCCCGCGCCACACAGTCGCTGCCGAGCCGGCATTTCGAGCAGACGGCCGCGGTCACGCCCGAACAGCGTGCCCACTCTGTCAGCAAAATTGTCAGTATCGCGACCAACCACAAACTCACCGCAGCAGGGATCTTCTCGTCGTCGGAATCCGTCGAGGGGATTTTCAACTCTCGCGGCCTGAGCGAGTGGCACACACAGACTTCTTCTGAAATTTCCATCACTATGCTGGCGGCGGATTCCTCCGGTTGGCAGAAAACCAACTCTCCGGATGTGGCCAACCTCAATGCCCAAGCGCTTGCCGAGACTGCGGCAAAAAAAGGGCTCGAGTCGGCACATCCTAGGGAGATTCCCGCAGGGAAGTACACGGTGATTCTGGAACCGGCCGCCGTACTCGACATGGTCGGCTTCATGTTTTTTGATTTCGGCGGTTTGGCGATTCTCGATCAGCGTTCCTTTCTGAACAATCGTGTGGGCACGAAACTGTTCGGCGACAACATCAATATCTGCGACGACGTTGTGCATCCCTTGCAATCGGGCGCTCCGTTCGATGGCGAAGGCGTTTGGCGCCATCGCGTGTCGCTTGTGGAGAACGGGGTGGTGAAGCGCCTGGTCTATGCCCGCGCCACGGCGGAAAAGATGAGAAGTTCCGAATACAAAGACAAAGTAGGTATCATCGAACCCACCGGGCATGGCTTTCCCATTCCCAACGAGATGGGCGAGGCACCGATGAATATTGTGTTCGCCGCGCCCAAAGATTCGAAGACGATTGATCAGATGGTCGCCTCAACCGAACACGGCGTGCTGGTCACGCGACTCTGGTACATCCGCGAGGTTGATCCCTACGAAAAAATTCTTACGGGGATGACGCGCGACGGAACTTTCTACGTGCAAGACGGCAAGATTCGCCACGGCATTCGCAATTTCCGCTTCAACGAAAGCCTCATCCACATGCTGTCCAACGTCGAAGAGATGGGGACGCCAGTGCGGGCGAGCGGGGAAGAGTCATTCGATATGGTCGTACCGGCTATGAAGGTGAAGGAGTTTAATTTTACCGAGGTGACGAAGTTCTAAGACCAGAACTTAGCAATTAACACTTAGCATTTGGTCCCAAGACGTTCGGCTTCAACCTTTTGAAGCAGCGAGGTTAGCATTTTCTGATGTGCACAAGATCGCCGGCAATGCGGTTTCCTTGTAATGAGATTGAGATCGTGAGCGAGCAGTAGGTGGTAGTCCAGTTCATTGGCCGAGCCTGACGCGATCTGTAGGAATCGCTGGAACTCTGCGTTTCCGCGTTTACCACAGCCTTCAGCAATATTCGCCCCGATGGATGCGCTACACCGGCGTATTTGGCTAGTCAATCCGAACAGTTCCTCACGCGGAAATCGGCCAGTCATGCGGTAGAGTTCCAGTGTTAATTCGTGCGCTCTCTCCCAAACCTTCAGGTTTCTGAAATCTTTCATCACGACACCTCGGTGAGTACCAAATGCTAAGTGCTAATTGCTAATTGCTGCTGTGATGTGCCTCACAACTCCCGCAATTCAATGATGCGCAAGCCTTTAACTCCCACCAGTTCCATGACTTCGGTAACTTTTCTCTCCTGATTCCCAGGGTGTAAGCTGCGGGCGTAATGGCCAACAATGGGGAATTTGCGGACAACGGAAATTCCGGCGCTGAGATTCGGAGCGAAGCGACACCGAAGGCTCGTGAAGAGATGAATGCCCAAGCTGCGGGAAAGAAGAGTCGCCGCGGGCGCTATCCCGATATGCAGAGTGCGCCGCGCTTCCCGATCAAGCTCCCGATTTCGGTGAAATCGAAATCGGGTGCGAGCGCCACAGAGACGCAAAATATTTCCGCCAACGGTGTGCTGTTCCAGTTGGATTCCGAAATGCCCGTAGGCTCACTAGTGGATTTCACCATTTCGCTCCCCGCCGACGTGGTGGGCGCGACATCCGATGTGCAGCTCGATTGCCGCGGGCGCGTTGTACGCAGTTTTGAAGAAGATGGCCGCCGCGGCGTGGGTGTGGTCATTGATGAGTATCGGTTCGAGCGCCACTGAGCGCTCCAGGAAAACTGATGGCAAGCATTCCGGTCACCGTGGAAAGCAACCTCGGGCAGCCGCGTGAAGGCGAAGCGAACGGCGACGGCCGTTTCATCCGCGTGATCGTAGCTGACACGCAGGCGATCTTCCGCGCCGGTCTGCGCAAAATCTTTGCTCTGGAAGACGACATTCGTGTCGTGGGCCAGTCGGAAACCATGGCCCAGACCTTGTCTGCGGCAAAAAAGTTCTCTGCTGACATTTTGATCTTGGAGTCGGCGCTCAGTTCTAATCCTGCGGAAGCGCTTTCTGAACTGCTGCGGCAATCACCGGCGCTGCGCGTGGTGGTAGTCACGCCACAGCCTGACGAGGAACTTACTTTAGACCTATTCCGCCGAGGTGCGCACGGCATCGTCTCCCGCGAAGTCGAGCCTGAATTGTTGGTAGATTGCCTCCGCAAAGTCGCAGAAGGCGAACCGTGGCTGGATAGTAAGGGCATCCGGTGGGTGCTCGAGGCCTATCGTACCCAGGCAACTCGGACGTCTTCATCGCGGCCCAAAGTCCAGCTCACGCCGAAAGAATCCCTAATCGTTTCCTGCGTTACGCAGGGCATGAAGAACAAAGAAATTGCCCAACGTGTCGGTACGACGGAGCAAGTAGTGAAAAATTATTTGCGCAAAGTGTATGACAAGCTGGGCGTCGCCGACCGCCTCGAGCTGGCGCTCTTCTGCCTGCACAATCGCGTGCTCGAATCATCGCCAAAAGCGCCCGTTGTTCCTCAGCCCTCATCCGGAAACGGCAG